>Ga0181529_10000262_pt1 | contig 78551 bp, 55 predicted proteins | sample PEATcosm2014_Bin_36_FD_119763 | JGI IMG/M metagenome (GOLD analysis project Ga0181529, IMG submission 119763) | Peatland microbial communities from MTU Mesocosm Facility, Houghton, MI, USA - PEATcosm2014_Bin10_30_metaG | ecosystem: Environmental > Terrestrial > Soil > Wetlands > Peat | place...
GCGGCGGCGTTCCCACGGCCTACGACCGCATCCTCGGCCAGCGTTACGGCCTCCACGCCATCGACATGGTCCACGACAAGAAGTGGGGCCGCATCGCCGTCCTCCAGGGACTCGACATCACCGACATCCCCATCAAGGACGCCATCGCCACCAACCGCCGCCTCGATCAGCGCTTCTTCGACGTCATCGCCAATCTCGAAGCCAAGGTCTAGTCCGGCAGCTATTCTTGATCCACCACCATCCTCGTGACCCATCCATTTCACGCCCTTGTGAAATGGGTGGGGTAATTCTCTGCGTCGATGAGCGTTGCGCATAAATAGCGATTGACAGGGCTGATGATCAAACGCATAGAATAGCTAGCATGAAATCAAAAATCACTGTATTGCTCCTCTGTGCATCGATGTTTCCGGCGGTGCAAGCTTTAGCCAAGCCCGCCATTCTGCCGGATGGCTGCGGCGACGACAAAATCAATTTTGACGCTAAACAGGAAAAGGATAATCCCGGACTCCCCACCCTGACAGACGGCAAGGCGCTGATCGTCTTTGTTGAGACCATGCCCAATGAGACGAAAGTCGGGTCTACAACCCGCTTCGGACTGGATGGAGCCTGGGTCGGCGCGACCAAGGGCGACTCTTACTTCGTTGTTGAAGCTGCTCCCGGCGATCACAATCTTTGCGCGAGTATGCAATCAGCGCCGAGCCGGATGAAGAGGGAGTTCACACAAATGGCATCCTTCACTGCCGAGGCTGGAAAAGTCTACTACTTCGAGGCTTCGGTCAACGCTATCAGAGGGGGTGGTAAGATGGCTATCGAAACCCTCGTTTTTGCGCAATTATCCGAAAAGGATGGCAAGTACCGGGTTAAGGCTTGGAAGTTTGCCACATCAAAACCCAATAAGTAGCGCATCTTCTGAATTCTTTTACATGGTGCATTCTTGACTCAACCTTTAGCCCGATGCCTGATTCTTGCCTGCGGCAACACGCTGCGCGGAGATGACGGCGTCGGGCTTTGGCTTGCCGCGTGGGCCGAGCGGCGCTTTGCTGAGAATCAGAGTATCCGCGTCATCGCCGACCACCAATGGACTCCGGAGCTGGCAGCGGATGTTGCCCGCGCCGAGTCTGTTTTCTTCATCGATTGCGCAATCGACTCGGCACCCGGCTCGGTCAATCTATCGCCGGTCGAACCCGCCACCGTTGGCCACGGACTCAACACCCATCATCAAGGCGCGGCCGAGTTGCTCGCGCTCTCCCGCGACCTCTATAATTCCCTGCCCTGCAATGCGCAACTGCTGACTATCGGCGCCGGCTCAATCGAGTTATGCGAAGCCTTCAGTCCCGCCGTGACCGCCGCGCTTCCCGCAGCCTGCCGCCTGATCGAAGAGACGGTGCTGCGTCTTATAGCTTGAAACTATTACTTCACCAATAAACTGTCATCCTGAGCGAAGTTTGGCGCGTTTTTTTGCGACAAACGGAGTCAAAGGACCTGCGGTTACTTATTGTCAGGGCTACTCTTAATTCCTATATGGCGTTGTAGAAGGTGTAATTAAATAGTCAACTAATCCTGGGCTTGCGATTTGCAATGGTTCACTAATAGGACGGCTGGGGAATAGTCTGTTAGTTAGTTCCTTACAAGCATATCTTTCCATGATTTTCCTCGCTCCGATGAGACTTGCTTCCTTATCGTCGGTTGGACCGATAACAAGTTCCGCTACGGGAACATTTGTTTCATCCTCCACGAGCCGTATTTCTATGTAGGGAACAACCCCAGATCGGCCGGAGCGGAACTCCACAATTATGTTATCATCCTCTTTTCCAACAAGCCGCCATTCCACCTCTTCCTGAAAGCCTTCATGTTTAATTGCCGCAGCCAGCAAGGAAAACTTTGTACGCCACTCCGATTTGCTCCCGTGACGCCAGAGAGTGCGTTTGCCGACGAATTTTGCATCAATTTCAAGATAGGAATCTATCAGCGCATTACATAGACTTCTTTGGTCCTCCGGTCTATACACGCATTTTACGAGTTGATGCCCTTTCCCGTTTAAGCAGGTCAGAATCTGTGGCATAAATCCTATTGAGTAGCCATCGCCCTCTTTGCAATAGCCTCGCCACTGACTCAGAACATCTTTCTGTTCAGAAAATGACGCGACATATACGGTGGTTTTTTCCAAGCTATGCAAATTCTCTTGTAGCAAATGGAGGGACTCTATCGGATGACCAGGATGCAAGGTGAACGGATTGACTTCGTCAATCCGTTTTTTCAGTTCATCGCTTATCATCCCGACAGCATGTTTGTACTCCTGGGTGTCATTTAGGTGATGAATGCTGCTTGCCCAGATAGTTTTACTTCTTAAAATGCCGATCAAACCATTCGCATTCGTGTAATGATACAGTGGAGATTCTGGTACTTGTTCAAGAAATTCATTAACCAATTTCATAATGTGTAGATTATACGCGGAAGGATATGCGGATTCTCCGTGCAAACGCCCAGGTCTCGTTTTTTGAGACCTGGGCGAATCGCCGAACGCGAAGTTCAGAACGCGGCCACCGTCTGCCGCAAACTATACGAGCTGAGCGTCTTGATATAGTTGCCGCGGTCGAACGGCGAGGTGTCGGGGACCGAGCGGCGGCTGAGGCAGCCGCGCGTCTCCCACAGCGAGGTGTACTCGCGCTTGCCCAGCCAGTAGTGCATATCGGCCAGCACACGCTTGATGTGCTCGATGCCGTGAATGTGCAGCGCCGAGGCCATCATCGTCATTCCCGCTCCGGCCATGATGCTCTTGAGCACATCCTCAGCGGAGTGAACGCCGCCGGAGATGGCCAGGTCGAGCTTCAGGTTGCCGTAGAGGATTGCCGCCCAGTGCAGCCGGGGCAGCAACTCGGCGGGCGTCGAGAAGTGCAGCGTGGGCCGCACTTCCAGGGTCTCGATGTCGAAGTCCGGCTGGTAGAAGCGGTTGAAGAGCACCACGCCGCGCGCCCCCGCTCCCTCCAGTTGGAAGACCAGGTTGGGAATGCTGGTGAACGACTGCGAGAGCTTCACCGAGACCGGCACCTTGACCGCTGAGGTGACGGCGGTGACCAACTCCAGCAGTTGTGCCTCCAGTGCCGCCGAGGTCTGGCTCATGTCGGTGGCCAGCGCGTAGGTGTTCAGCTCGATGGCGTCCGCGCCGGCCTGCTCCATATCCTTGGCAAAACGCACCCAGCCGCCGGTGGTGGCTCCGTTGAGGCTGGCCAGAATGGGAATCTTCACCGCTTCCTTGCACTTGCGCAGGTGATTGAGATACACCTCCTGCGTCATGCGGTAATCGTTCAAATCCGGCAGATAGCCGAGCGACTCGGCAAAGGAGTCCGTGCCGCGCGAGAGATCGTCGTCCAGAGCCTTCGACTCCAGCGCCAACTGCTCCTCGAAGAGCGAGTGCAGCACAATCGCCGAAGCTCCAGCCTCCTCCATGCGCTTGACGTTATCCAAATTCTCCGACAGCGGCGTCGCGGAGACCACGATCGGTCCATTCAGCTTCAAACCAAGATATTGTGTGGAAAAATCGATCATTCGTCACCTCCGGCAGCCACAGCCGCCTTTTTCTCTTCAGGCTTCTCCGCCGGAGCGATATTCGGCGTCTCTCCGCGTCCGGGCATTGCGGCCCGCGCCGAGTAAACCCTCCACTGTCGCTCCACGTCGTCCTGCGCCTCAACCAGCAACTTCGCGGCCAGCTCCGGATTACTGCGCGCAAGCATAGTGTAACGCGCCTCCCGGTAGGTGTACTCCTTGAGCCGGATCGACGGCGCCTTGGAGTCGAGCTGGAAGGGATTTTTGCCTTCTTCGCGCAACTCTGGATTGTAACGCATCAGCGGCCAGTAGCCCGACTGGACGGCCAGCTTCTGCTGCTCCAGTCCATGCACCAGGTCGTAGCCGTGCGCAATGCAACTGGCGTAGGCGATGATGATCGAAGGCCCGTCGTGCGCCTCGGCCTCGCGGAAGGCCTTCACCACGTGGCTGTCGTTGCTGCCCAGCGCCACCCGCGCCACATACACCGAGCCGTAGCTGACGGCTTCCATCGCCAAATCCTTCTTGCTGTTCTTTTTGCCGCTAGCGGCAAACTTGGCCACCGCGCCGCGCGGCGTCGCCTTGGACATCTGCCCGCCGGTATTCGAGTAGACCTCGGTGTCCAGCACCAGCACGTTCACGTTCTTGCCAGAGCCGAGCACGTGGTCCAATCCGCCGAAGCCGATATCGTAGGCCCAGCCGTCGCCGCCCAGAATCCAGACGCTCTTGCGGACCAGCGTATCGGCAATGGCCACGAGGTTGCGCGCATCGGAACTCTTGTCGCCTGCCAGCTTGGCCTTCAACGCCTTCACCCGCTGGCGCTGTTCGTCGATCTCGGTCTCGCTCTGCTGCGAGGCTCCCAGCAGCGCCTTCACCAGCTCGTCGCCGATCACCGAAGCCAGCCGCGTCACCAGCATCTCGGCAAACTCCTTCTGCTGGTCCAGCGCGATTCTCATGCCGAAACCAAACTCGGCGTTGTCTTCAAAGAGCGAGTTGGCCCACGTCGGCCCGCGACCCTGCGCGTTGCTGGCGTAGGGCGTGGTGGGCAGGTTGCCGCCGTAGATCGACGAGCAGCCCGTCGCGTTGGCAACATACAAACGGTCGCCGAAGAGCTGCGTCAGCAGCTTCACATAAGCCGTCTCGCCGCAGCCCGCGCAGGCGCCGGAAAATTCAAAGAGCGGCTGCAACAGTTGCAGGTCCTTCACCTGTCCGTGCGAGAGCTTGGAGCGATCCACCTCAGGCAACGATAGGAAAAACTCCCAGTTGGCGCGCTCGGCCTCGCGCAGCGGCTCCTGCGCCACCATATTGATGGCCTTCTTGCTGGCGTCGCTCTTGCTCTTCACCGGGCAGGCATCCACGCAGACCGCGCAGCCGGTGCAATCCTCGGGCGCCACTTGCAGCGTGTAGCGCTCCTCCTCCATGCCCTTCCACTTCGGCTTGGCCCACTGCAAGCTCGCCGGTGCCTTGGCCGCGTCCTTGGGGCTGTAGACCTTGGCGCGAATCACCGCGTGCGGGCAGACCATGGCGCACTTGCCGCACTGTATGCAAAGATCCTTGTCCCAAACCGGAATGAACTGCGCGATATTGCGCTTCTCCCACTGCGCCGTCGCCGTGGGGAAGGTTCCGCCGGCCGGAATGGCGCTGACCGGAAGCAGGTCGCCGTGGCCTGCGGCGATCTCTCCCAGCACATTGCGCACAAACTCCGGCGCATGGGACGAGATCGAAGGAATCAGATCGAAGTCGGACGAAGCCTTCGCGGGCAGCATAACCTTTTCCAAATGCGCCAGCGCCGCATCCACCGCGTCGTAGTTCTTCTGCACCACCGCCTCGCCGCGCTTGCCGTAGGTCTTGTAGATGGCCTTCTTGATCTGCGCAATCGCGTCCTCGCGCGGCAGTACGCCGCTGATGGCAAAGAAGCAGGCCTGCATGATGGTGTTGATGCGCGTTCCCATGCCGGTCTTGCGCGCCACCGCGTTGCCGTCGATCACATAGAACTCGATCTTCTTGCGAATCAGCTCATCCTGCGTGGTTTTGGGCAGATGCTCCCAGACCTCCGCCGCGGAGTAGGGCGAATTGAGCAGGAAGACCGCACCCGGCATCGCCGCCTCCACCACGTTCATCTTCTCCAGGAAGCTGAAGTTGTGGCAGGCCACAAAGCTGGCGCGGGTAATCAAATACGTCGAGCGGATCGGATTCGGCCCGAAGCGCAAATGCGAGGTCGTCATCGAGCCGGACTTCTTCGAGTCATAAACAAAGTAGCCCTGCGCAAAGTTCGGCGTCTGGTCGCCAATGATCTTGATGGAGTTCTTGTTGGCGCCCACCGTTCCGTCCGAACCCAGCCCATAAAACAGCGCACGCACCGTCTTCGGGTCTTCGGTTGAGAAAGCAGGATCATAGGTCAAACTGGTGTGCGAAACATCGTCGTCGATGCCGATGGTGAAATGATTCTTCGGCGCGGGCTTCTTCAGCTCGTCAAAGACGCCCTTGACCATCGCCGGCGTAAACTCCTTCGACGACAGGCCATAGCGACCGCCGACGACCTTCGGCTTGGCGGCAAAGGGCAGCGAAGCCTCGTTCTCGGCCAGCACCGTCACCACATCCATGTACAGCGGCTCGCCGCTGGCACCCGGCTCCTTGCAGCGGTCCAGAACGGCAATCGACTTCACCGTCTTGGGCAGCGCCTTCAAGAAGGCCAGCGAATCAAAGGGCCTATAGAGCCGCACCTTGACCATGCCGATCTTTTCGCCCTGCTTGACCAGCGCGTCCACGGCCTCTTCAGCAGCTTCCGCGCCCGAACCCATCAGCACAATCACGCGCTCCGCATCCGGAGCGCCGTAGTAATCGAACAAGTGATAGGCACGGCCGGTCTCTTTGGCAAACTTGTCCATCACCTGCTGCACAATCCCCGGAACCGCGGCATGGAAGGGCGAACAAGCCTCACGCGCCTGGAAGAAGACATCGGGATTCTGCGCCGTGCCGCGAATAATCGGGCGATCCGGGCTGAGCGCCCGCTGGCGGTACTCGATGATGTGCTTGTCGTCCAGCAACGCGCGAATCGTCTCGTCGCTGATGGGCAGAATCTTGCCCACTTCATGCGAGGTGCGGAAGCCGTCAAAGAAGTGCATAAAGGGAATGCGCGATTCCAGCGTGGCAATCTGCGCCACCAAGGCCATATCGGCCACCTCCTGCACGGAGTTCGAGGCCAGCATCGCCCATCCGGTCATCGCGCAGGCCATCACGTCCGAGTGGTCGCCAAAGATCGACAATGCATGAGTGGCCAGGGTGCGGGCCGTCACGTGCATCGTCGCCGGGGTCAGCTCGCCGGCAATCTTGAACATATTGGGAATCATCAGCAGCAGGCCCTGCGAGGCGGTAAACGTGGTGCCGAAGGCCCCCGCCTGTAACGCGCCGTGCAGCGCGCCCGCCGCGCCGCCTTCGCTCTGCAACTCTTCCACAATGGGCAACGCGCCCCATATATTTTTCTTGCCCTCAGAGCGCCACTGATCGGCCCACTCGGCCATCGGCGACGAGGGGGTGATGGGGTAAATGGCGACCACTTCGGTGAGTCGATAGGCTACCGAGGCCGCTGCCTCGTTCCCGTCGAGAATTACCATGCTCTTTTCACTCATTACAGCTCCCTCATTGCGCGGCCGGCGGAATTAAGACCGCTATTACCGAGTCTCTTCGCCGGGGGGCCGGAATCGCTGTGATGTATGGCACATCACGGGCCACATATCCCATATTGTGCAATTAAATTCTTATAATGGTGACCGACTTGCGTAACTGCCAACGACGATTCCAGAGGGACAAGAAGGTGCTGTCTCCTGAAGGTACGCGCATTGAGCGCAATTAAAATCCGGCTCTCGCCACGCGCCTCTCCCATTTACAATCGCAGCAACCGCAGAGGACACCGCAAGATGACAACCCTCACGAAAGAGCAAAGCGCCGCCGCCCTGGCTGGCAACCACGGCTTCTCGCTTATCTCCGACGAAAAGCTCCGCCAGTTCTATGCCACCATGCTCCAGTGCCGCCTGAACGTGGAGCGCGCGCAGGCCCGCGGCCCGCGCAACTCGTTCGCCGGCCTGGAAGCCGCCACCGTCGGCGTGCTTATCGACCTGCTGCCCGATGACACCGTCGCCGCCGCCCCCGGCGACCTGATCGTCCGTTCCATTCTTGGCGAGCCGCTCCGCAAACTCTTCGGCGGCTCCGCCCAGCCCACCTTCGCCGCTCAACTCAAGCTGGCAATCAGCGCGGCTCAGGCCAGCAAATCCGACAAGAGCGGCAAGGTCGCCGTCGTCTTCTCCAGCGGCGATTCCGTCCCATGGCAGAAAGCTCTCACTCAGGCCAACGTCGAGCGGTTGCCCATTCTCTTCGTCTGCGCTACGAAGCTTGTAGCCGAACCGCTGCCACAACATACCGAGCCATACTTCTTCCCCTGCATTACCGTCGACGGAAACGACGTGGTGGCCGTCTATCGCGTGGCCACTGAGGCCATCGCCCACGCCCGCAAGGGCAACGGAGCCACGCTCATCCACTGCGCCATCGACCGCTCGGAGGCTCACGATCCCCTCCTGAAGATGGAGGCGTACCTGACCCGCAAGGGCCTCTTCAGCTTGGCATGGAAGCGCAAAATAGCCGCCGGCTTCATGCGGAAGCTGGATGCAGCCCTCAAAGCGGGATCCGGACAGATGCCGCGCTAGTTCAGAACGCGCATCGAATTTATGGAACTGCTCCCTCGATTCCTGCATCAAAAACCTGTAACTCAGTGATAAAGTGAGGGGTATGAGATTGAGCAATCGTAGCTTCGGCCCTACTGTTCTGTCCTGCATCACGCTCCTGGCTGCGCTCGTCCTACTGACCGCCGGCCCACTCGCGGCCCAGCAACCCGCCGCAGTCTGCGCGCCAGCCTCGCTAGGCTCGCCTTACATCCCGGTCGATAGCTGGGTCTATCCGGCGATGCTGAGGCTCTACTCGCTCGGCTACGTCGACAACGTCTTTCTCGGTATGCGCCCCTGGACCCGCGCCAGTGTGGGCCACATGGTCGAGCGGGCCGGCGCGCGCATTCAGGATGCCGACGCTGGCTCGGCCACCGATGAGGCTCAGGGAATCTACGATGCCCTGCTGCGCGAGCTGCGCACCGACAGCCAAGGCCCATGCCTTGCGCACAAGGGCAGCGCCCGCGTCGAGTCGGTTTACTCGGTGGCACGCGGCATCAGCGGCACGCCGCTGCGCGATAGCTACCATCTCGGTTCGACCGTCATCAACGACTACGGCCGCCCCTACGAAAACGGCTTTAATAGCTACTCCGGCGTCAGCGGCTATGCCTCCGCAGGCCGCTTCGTCTTCTATGCGCGCGGCGAGTTTGAGGCAGCACCCTCGGCTACAGGCTACTCCCAAGCGCTATCCAACGCGCTCAGTACGGTGGATGGTACAACTTTCCTCAACACCAGCACCAGCCTGCCTTACAACCAGGCCACCATTCCCATGGGGCCGATCGCTGCTATCAACAACGGACGTGTCATGGAGGCCTTTGTTTCCGCGCATATCCTCAACCACGAAATCTCCTTCGGCAAGCAGGACAACTGGCTCGGACCAGGGCTGGGCGGCGGCATGGCTTACTCCAACAACGCCGAAAATATCTACTCCTTCCGCATCAACCGCATTGAGCCGCTGCGCATTCCAGGACTCTCCCGGCTCACTGGTCCCTTCCGCTACGACTTTCTAGTCGGGCCGCTGCAGGGCCACACCTATATGCCCAATCCGGCGAATCCCGGCGGCTCCAATCCGAATCTACCCAACGTAATCAACCCAGGCAACCCCTGGATACACGTCGAGAAATTCAGCTTCCGGCCCACGGAGAACCTGGAATTCGGCTTCGAGCGCACCGTGATCTGGGCTGGCAAGGGACACGGAGCCGTCAATATCGCCAGCTTTATGAGGAGCTTTATCAGCCTCTCCTCTCCCTCCGGCAACACCAAGGACGGCCCGGATGATCCTGGTGCGCGCTTCGGCGCCTTCGATTTCTCTTACCGCCTGCCCTTCGTGCGCAAATGGCTCACACTCTACACCGACTCCGAGGTGCATGACGATGTCTCTCCCCCTGATGCACCCCGTCGCGCCGCCTACCGGCCCGGCCTCTATCTCTCCCACGTTCCAGGCCTTCCCAAGCTGGACCTGCGCGTCGAAGCCGCATCCACTGACCCTTCCGCCTCTGACCATCCAGCGCAGCACGCATACCCAAGCCACTACGGCCAGTTTATGTACTACGAAGGCATTCAGAAACAGGGCTACACCAACCAGGGCCAGCTCTTCGGTGACTGGATCGGGCGCGAGGACAAGGGAGGTCAGGCCTGGATCACCTATCACTTGAGAGGCAACGAGATGATCCAAGCGGGCTACCGCAACCAGAAAGCCACCGGCTACTTCATCCCCGGCTCGACCAGCCAGACCATCCCCGCCTACAGCACCGGATGCCCCGTCTCCACCCCCTGCCTTGCCCCCGGCGGCACCACCCTGAACGACTTCAATTTACAGGTGGTCAAACGCATCGGCAAGGACTTCGAGGTCAACGGCAACTTCGCCTACGAGCGCTGGAAGGCACCCATCTACATGCCCGGCCAGCAGACCGTGACCACCACCACCATCCAGCTCACCTGGTTTCCGGAGCGCAAGACCAGTTTCTGAGCCGTATTGTCTCTGCCGCCTCACCCCCCAACTTTTATCCGGTTCCGGGGTGAGGATATTGCGCCCGATCTTCCCGCATTCAGCCGCTATACTGTTCCCTGTGCAAATCGATACCATCGCTGAATGGCAACGGCTCACGCAACTCTATCGAGAGAAGTACGATGAGGAGTTGCTCGAACTGAATGACGACATCACCGATCTGACCGAGGTAGCGCAACAGGTTCTCCGCGACGAAATAAGGAGTCGCGGACTGCAACGCCAGCCCGTGGCAGACGAAGAGTCAAGGCTCGCTCATCGCCCTGCCGAGTCCCCGTGGGACGGCAACGGCGATACGCCGAAAGGCACAGACGAGGACAGCAGTCTGCCTCACGAATTCACCTGGAAGACCGCGCTCTGCGAATGCGATGACAAAGATCAAATCTGGCAGATTCAGGAGGTTTTACGGCAAGCGGGAATCGAGAGCTGGGTAGAGGGTCCGGGCTACCACGTTGTCTCCGACCTGAGCGCTCCCCGGATTCTGGTTGCCGCTGATCAACTGGAAGAGGCGCGCGAGATCATCTCCCGCCCGATTCCGCAGGCCATCATCGACGCCTCCAAGCAGCCGGAGGAAGAGTACCAGCCGCCGGTTTGCCCCAAGTGCGGCACCGCAGACCCGGTGCTGGAAGGCGCCGACCCGGTCAACAATTGGCTCTGCGAAAGCTGTGGCGCGCAGTGGAGCGATCCAGGGGAAGATGCGACGGAGAGCGCGGCGCAATAATCACATGGTTTCTACTCTGCGAATATTTTGCCCAAAGTGGCTAGCGTCGCACTCAGGGTCCCGGCGCAATAGCTCCTGCGCGCTTGACCAGACGGGCGTTATCGACAGCGCGCATCTGATCGAGCAGGATAAGCCCCCGCTTGCCGTCATGCCGTACGGGAATGCGGAAGGGCGCGGGATGGCTTCCGGTGGTCATCGGCGCGATGAGAGCAGTGCGCAAATAATCGTGTATCTCCGGCGGCGAGATCACCGCGCAGGGACGTGTCTTCTGAATCTCGCTGCCTACCGTCGGGTCGAGATTCACAAGCCAGACTTCTCCTCGCTTCACCACCTCAGCTCCGCATCAGCTTCATTTGCAAACTCGGGCATCACCCTCGATGCACATCTCCGCCTGATCTTCCAACCCGACTTGTTGCAGCAACGGCTTGGGAATCAGAATCCCCTGCGAGTTGCCCAGACGCCGTATCGTCGCCAGCATAGCGCCCTCCATGTAATAACAATGTTTGCACAAGAAAACGTCGGGCGGTTGAGGTTCGTGGCAATCCATCCTTCGCAAAAAACGCGAAAGATGAAGCACCTGAGTTTATGGGAAGGTCTAGATTCCGAAAAACTTTAGGTGCTCCTCCTGCCGACCTTTCTTGCGACTATATCCCGCAAGCATGGCGGATTGGAAAGAAGATGTGCAATCGAAGGGATTTCCAATGAGCGATTTTGATAAGGCGTATCCTAACAACTCGCGCTGTAAATAGTCTTTGACATTGCTAGATTACGAACACACCTACCGCGCCCTTGGATGCGTCCTGTCGTAGACCACGGTCAACTGCGCGGTGGTCAGTTGCGTGTAGCGCTGCGTCGTCGAGAGTCGCTCGTGGCCCAATAACTCTTGAATCGCGCGGAGGTCGGCACCTTCCTCCAATAAATGCGTCCCGAAGGCGTGACGCAGCGTGTGCGGATGGACCTCGGCGGAGAGGCCGCGGAGGATGGCGATGCGCTTGACGATGCGGCCTACGCTGCGCGTGGTGAGGCGGGCTTGGGCGGATTTACCGAGGCCGCGCAGTTGCAGATTGAGAAAGAGCGCGGGCGTGTCGATATTCTTCCGGCTAGAGGCCTCTCCCTTCCCGCTTCCAGCCGTCGATCCTTTACTGTTGCCTGCCATGAGCCTTGCCGCGCGCTCGGCAAGATAGGCGCGCAGCGCCAGTGCCGCCGCGTCGCCCAGCGGAACGTAACGCTGCTTCTGCCCCTTGCCGCGAATCAGAATCGCTTCGTTGGCCCAGTGAATGTCCTCGAGGTTGAGGGCAGTCAGCTCGGCATTGCGGATGCCGCAGCCATAGAGCAGTTCCAGTATCGCCGTGTCGCGCGCCGGCCAGCTAGCCGCATCCTCGCCCACCGACTCCACAACGCGGCTCATCTGTTCAATCGACGGCACACGCGGCAGGTGTTTGGGCAGCTTGGGCGTTGCCACCAGCGCGGCAGCATTCTGCTCCAGCCGTCCGGTGCGCGCCAGCCACTTGAACCAACTACGTATCGCGGCCAGCGCCCGTGCGGCAGAAGCTTTCGTCAGACCGCGGTCATAGAGTGTGCCCAGATAGGCGCATATGTCGGTGTGCTCGATGCCCTCGACACTGCGATCATTTCCGCAGTGCTCGACAATCCAGGCGGTGAATCCATGCAGCTCGCGAAGATAAGCACGGAGGGTATGCGCCGATGCGCCGCGTTCATTGGCCAGCACGCGCAGATAGTCATTGACGAGCGACTCCAGCGAAACTGGCGCGGCGGCAGTTATCATGGTCTCTCCTCAAGCAGTTCCACGCTGCGCTTGGCGCGCGGAACCAGATGCAGCCCGCCGCGTGCAAAGGCGTCGGCAATCGGCAGCCCCATACTGGTCTGAGAATCCGGAGCTGGGAGACCCTCGACGTTATTCGCCTTTCGCGTGGCACGTGGATGATGCTGGCGATGCACATCCTTCAGCCGCCCCAAAGCCAGATGCGTGTAGATCTGCGTGGTGGAGATGTCGGCGTGCCCCAACAACAACTGCACACTGCGCAGATCGGCACCGTGCTCCACCATGTGCGTGGCGCAACTGTGACGCAGACGGTGCGGACTGGCAGATGAGTCGGCAATCTTGACCAGATGCCAAACCCATTGCCGCGTCAGCGGCCTTCCCCGCAAGGAAAGAAAGAGCCGCGTCGAATCCTGACACGCTGGATTTTGCCGCGTCGCCGGTGTCTTGCGAACCATTCCGATGCGCGCCGAGCTGATGCGGGCAAGATGAGGCCGCCCCTCGCGCAGATACGTCTCCAGCGCCTCCAGCGCAGCACGCCCCAGCGGCACAATCCGCTCCTTGTCGCCTTTACCCAGCACCTGCACACGGCCCAAATCCATCGCCAGATCCCCGGTCGAGAGCGCCGTCACCTCGGAGACGCGCAGCCCGCCCGCGTAGAGCAGCTCGAGAATCGCGCGGTCGCGCAGGGCCGTGGCTCGCGCCTGGGGATGCTCGGCCTTCATCTGCGCCCGTTCCAACATCTCCGCCACCTCCGGCTCGGCCAGCGACTTGGGCAGCACCTTCCACGCCTTGGGCGACTCAATATTCACCGTCGGGTCATGATGAATGCGCCGGTCCAGCAGCAGCCACTTGTAAAAGCCCCTCAGGCAACTCAGCTTGCGCGCCGCCGAGCGCTGGTCGATGCCGTGGGCGCGCAGATGCTCCAGAAAGGCCGCTACATCCTGTTGCACGGCGGTCAGCAGCACGCCGTTGCGCCCCTCGATAAACTCGGCAAAGGTCTTCAGGTCGCCGTCGTAGGCCTCGCAGCTCAGCGGACGCAGCCCCTTTTCCACGCGCAGATAGGCCTGGTACTCCTTCAAAAGCGATAGATTGCGTGCGGTTTCCACACTTTGATTATCGGTGGCTGTGGCTGCCCGCGCCGCCGCCCAGCGCCGCGCCGAACCTCATCCATCACGGACTCAACAAAGGCAACAGCGCATGGCAGGAAGAGGGAATCGAAGGTTTTTCGTTCAGAAGAACGACTCCAAATACAATTCTGACCAATGTGCTACTATGGCGGCATGAAAATCCGAATGCGATCTACACTACTGCTGTTATCACTTGGGCTACTGGGAGCCACAAGTAATCCATACGCAACGCTTACTACAGATCAGACTGCTTTGTTAAAGCCCGTCGTAGAACGATATGTGCGGGATCAAGTGAAGCAGGATTGGGATGACTTGTGGGAGATTCAAGATCAGACCAGCGACCTCAAAAATGAGCTTCTGCTCGGAAGGCGTGATGCTCCCGATCTGAGTAAGAAAGACTTTGTTTCAGCCATGCGGGAGTTGATCGAAACTGGTGGTTACCCGCGCTTACGTTCTTTTCAATTGAAGGAAGTGCGAGTTGATAAGGGAAACTTTATAATGATCGGTTGCGGCAAAGCCACGAGAGAGACGTGGAGCGGAACAGGATTTGTGATCGCAGGGATAAGAATTGTCGATGGCAAGCCTAAGTTCGATATCTGGAGTATGACTTCGGATTCTTGCACTCAATAATGCATCACATACGAATAGTTGTTTTGCCAAGCAGGAGCCGAAATGGAGGCAGTCGAGATCAACGCATGGCTGCGCGAGGGCGGTATGGTGGTTACAGCCAGCGACCGCGCCGCACGCGCCGTTGCCGACGCCTATCATCGCTTCCGCATGGCTGAGGGCCTCACCGCATGGCCTGCGCCCAAGGTTCTCGCCTGGAAGAGCTTGCTCCGCACCACCTGGGACGTGCGCGCCACCGATGCCCGCCTTGTGCTCAATCCCGCGCAGGAGCAGGCGCTCTGGGTGGAGATCGCCAGCCGGGAGCGCTCGCCGGCGACGCTGCTGGAAGGCCCGCGCCATCGCGTTGCGGCTCTGGCGATGGAGGCTCACGAACTGCTCTGCTTCTATGAGCCGCGATTCCTGCGCCCCTCCGCCCGCGCCGCATGGCAGCAGGATGCTGCCGCCTTCAGCGGCTGGCTGGCCGCCTTCGACGATATCTGCCGGAAAGAGAATTTGATTAGCTCCAGCCGCCTGCCCCACGAACTGATTCCGCTGCTCCAGGCGGACCCAGCTGCTCGTCCGCCGCTGCTCCTCGCCGGTTTTGACCGCATTCTGCCCGCGCAGCGCAGTCTCTTCGACGCCTGGGGCGATTGGCATGAGACTACCGAGGACAAGCCAGCCAGCGCCGTTTATTTCCACGCCGCTGCCGACGCCCAAGCCGAACTCGCCGCCTGCGCAATCTGGTGCGGCTTACAGCGCTCGGCCAATCCCGGCAAACGACTCCTGATCATCACTCAAGACGCCGGCACACGCCGCGGTGAGATTGAACGCGCTTTTCTGCGCTCTGTTGGCTCAGAGTTCGAGTTCTCGCTCGGCATTCCGCTCAGCCGCATCCCACTCGCCAAAGCCGCGCTCCTGCTGCTGCGCTGGCTCGACGGCGCGCTTGCCGAGCACCAGTTTGACTGGCTCCTCTCCACCGGTCTTGCCGCCGCCAACCCGCAGGAGTCCGCCGCTCTGCAAGCCTATATGCGCACCCTGCGCCGCCACGGTCTGGAACGTACGCAGTGGACCCCGGCGTCCTTCCTCGGTGAACGCTCCGCCTCTGAGCTGCTGCCTGCACCGTGGGTCGAGCGCCTTTCAGCGGCGCAGCGCCTTCTAGCTGACTTCGCGCGACGCCCGCAGAGTCCCCTGGTTTGGGCGGAGCTGCTTCCGCGCCTGCTCGACGAGCTTCGCTTTGCCGCCGCGCGCCCGCTTGCGAGCGCCGAGTTTCAAGCCCAACGCCGCTGGCAGCAGGCCGTGGAGAGCTGCGGCTCGCTGGGCTTCGATGGCCGCCGCGTGAGTTGGAGTGACTTCCTCTCGCATCTCGACCACGCACTCGACGAGACCCTCTTCGCTCCCGAATCGCGCAACGCGCCCATTCAGATCGCCGGTCCCGCCGAATCGGCTGGCCTCACCGCCGACGCTATCTGGTTTCTGGGAGCGGACGAAGACGCTTGGCCCGCCAGCGGCTTGACGCATCCGCTGCTGCCCGCCGAAGTGCAGCGCGAGACGGGAATGCCTCATGCCACGCCACAGCACGACTGGGAGCTGGCCGCAGCCATAACAAGCCGCCTGCTGGCCTCAGCGCCGGAGCTTCACTTCAGCTACGCAAAACAAAATGAAGCAGTTGAAGCCCGCCCCTCGCGCCTGATCATGCAGCTTGTAGGCCCTCCGCAACCATTGTCGCCGCAGAGTGCAGCTCCCGCCGTGCCGCCGCTGCGCGCCGTTTCCTTCGACGACTTCAGCCGCATTCCCTTCCCTCCCGGCAAGGTCAAGGGCGGCGCCGCTGTCCTCACTGCGCAGTCGCAGTGCCCCTTTAAAGCCTTTGCTACCGCTCGCCTCAGAGCTGAAAGCTGGAAGCCTGCCGAAGCCGGACTCACCGCCGTGCAGCGCGGCAATTTGCTCCATGCGGTGCTGCACTCGATTTGGGCTGGACCGCCCGAGGGCATTCGCAGCCACGCCGAATTGCTCGGCATGAACGACCTGAGGACCTTCGTCACTGGTCACGTCCAGCGAGCTCTTGCGCAGCAGTTGAAGCCGCACCAGCGTGCGTTGATGCCCCGCCGCTATCTGGAACTCGAAGAGATGCGGCTCACTCGCCTGATCACCGAGTGGCTGCAATACGAAGCTACGCGCGTCGAATTCGAGGTTGCGGAGACCGAACTCAAGCGCACCGTTCACCTCGCCGGAGTCACGCTCGACCTGCGCCTCGACCGCATTGACCGCCTCAACGATGGCACGCTGTTGGTCCTCGATTACAAATCCGGCAGCGCCACTCCCAACTTCTGGGAGCTGCCCCGTCCCGACGACGTGCAACTGCCGCTCTATGCCGGCTTTGCCCTCGACCCCGACGACAAGCTCGGCGGGCTGGCCTTTGCCAAGCTGCGTGCCGGAGATCAGGAGCTTTCCGGTCAGCTCTTCGACCCGGCGGCAACGCTTTTTGACAGTCTCAAGGGAACCAGCCCGCTGATAAAGAGCAAGCTCACCCTCGACCAGCTTCTGGCTTGGCGCGAGTGTCTTGCGCAGCTCGCCAGAGATTTCCTCGCCGGCCGCGCGGAGGTGGACCCGCGCGAGGCTCCCAAGACCTGCGAGCGCTGCGGCCTGCAAACCCTCTGCCGCATTCAGGAGCGCTCGGCGCAACTTGTATGCGAGGATGATCCCGAAGGCGAGGAGGTCCATGAATAAGCCTCCAGCAAAGTCTCCGCCTCCCGATCAAGCCCAGCGCAAACTGGCTCTCGACTCCGCACGCTCAATTCTTGTGCAAGCCCCCGCTGGCTCCGGCAAAACAACCCTGCTTGCCGAACGCTTTCTCCGCCTGCTGGCCGAGGTCGATTTGCCCGGACAGGTCGTCGCCATCACCTTCACCAACGCCGCCGCCGCCGAGATGCGCAATCGCATCCTCGACGAACTGCGACGGGACGAGCCGACCTTGCTCGCCCGCCAAGCTCTGCAACGCTCTGAGGCTCTCGGCTGGAAGCTCCTCGACCTGCCCGCCCAGCTTCGCATCTCGACCATCGACTCCTTCTGCCGCGAACTCGCCTTGCAGCAGCCGCTCCTCTCCGGCTTCGGCAGCGGCATCGCCATCAACGAGCAGCCCAACGAACTCTATCGCCGCGCCGCCCGCGAAACCCTGCGCCAGATCGATCAGACCGGCTCGCCCCTCAGCGCGGCCATTGAGGATCTGCTCCTCTGGCGAGACAACAACTGGCAGGAGATGGAAGAGGAACTCGTCAAGATGCTCGCCAGCCGCGACCGCTGGATGCAAGGCTTTGTTTTGCAGCGCGAGCCGGATTGGGAGGCGCTCCGCAAGCGCCTGGAGCAGCCCTTTGCCCATGCCGTGCGTGATGCGCTGGTCGAATTGAGCCAGCTCCTCGACCAGCTTCCCGGCGCACGCAATGAAGCACTGGAGTTGGCGCGCTTTGCCTGCGAAGAACCGGGCGCAAATTCGCCTTGGTCGTTGGCGGAATCGACGGAGATCCCTGCTGCGCCCTTTCCCGATGGGATCGAATCAGCCCGAGAAATCTGTAAGTCACTCTCCGGGTTTCTGCAAACACAGAAAGGAGGCTGGCGTTCTGAAAAAGGTCTAAAAACATCCGATGGCTTTCCCTCCACCCCGCGCGGCAAAGCAGGTAAAGCACATTTCGCTTCTCTCATCGCCCAGCTCGCCGCTAGTTCCGGCCTTGAGGCTTCACTCGCCGCCGTCCGCAACCTCCCACCCGCCCGCTACACCGAAGACGATTGGCAGATCGTGCGCTCTTGCTTCACCCTGCTGCGCCATGCCGCGGGCGAGCTGCAAGTTGTCTTTGCCGAGGCTGGAACCGTGGATTTCATCGAAGTCGCGCAGATCGCGCAGCGCGTCCTTCGAGGCGAAGACGGTCTTCCCAGCGACGCCGCGCTCGCCGTCTCCGACAACATCCGTCATCTGCTCGTCGATGAGTTCCAGGACACCAGCCGCCGCCAGCATCAGTTGCTCGCCAGCCTCATCGCCGCATGGCCAGAGCGGTCGGGCCGCACCTGCTTTCTCGTCGGCGACCCCATGCAGTCCATCTACTCTTTCCGCGACGCCGACGCCGAGCTATTCCCCCGCGTCAAAGTCCTCGGCCTGGAAATCCCATGCACCGATTCGCATATCGCCGAGCCGCTCATCTTCGACTCCATCTCCCTCACCTCCAACTTCCGCACCGCGCCCGCCTTGGTCGAACGCCTCAATCAAGCCTTCACGCAAATCTTCGCATCAGACGACGGCAGCGGCATCTCCTTTTCCTCTGCAAAGCCTGCCCGCGAAATCTCGGATAACTCCGCCGCTTCCTTCACGCTGCACCTGAAGTTTGTTCCCCAGGCCAGCCGCGGTAATTCCGCTGATTTTGCCCTTGAAAAAGCCGACGCAAGCGCTGCGCAGATCGAAGAAATTATCGATCTAATCCGCAGCCAGATGAGCCGCATCGAAGCCGCCAGAGCCAGCGGTGAAAAATGCCGCGTCGCCGTCCTCGGACGCGCCAAAAGCCATCTTGCGCCAATCGCCGCGGCTCTGCGCAAGGCGGGAATTCCCTTTCGCGCCCTCGAACTGGAGCAGCTCGCGGACCGCCCGGAAGTCCTTGACGCACTGGCCCTCGCCCGCGCCCTCTGCATCCCGCAAGATCGCATCGCATGGCTGGGCGTACTGCGCGCTCCCTGGTGCGGTCTTGCGCTCGACGATCTGCACACGCTCGCCGGCTGCGACGATCCTGAGTCGCACCCTCGGCCCATTCCTGATCTGCTCGCCGAGCGCCTCTCGCTCCTCAGCGAAGTTGGCCGCCCCGCCGCAGCCCGCGTACTCAATGCTATAGACGCAGCCTCCGCTCTGCGCTCGGCTCAACCCACAGCTTCCTTCGGCACATGGCTTGAAGCGGTTTGGCTCCGCTTGGGCGGCGCGGCCTGCGTGGATGCCGCCGCCCGCACCAATCTCAATCTGCTCTGGAATTGCCTGGACCAACTGCCCAACGGAGAAGAAGACCTGCTCGGCCCCGGTCTCGGAGCGGCGCTCGACAAGCTGACTGCCCTGCCCGACCCCTCATCCAGCAGTGATTGCGGCGTGCAGTTGATGACCATCCACAAATCCAAGGGCCTGGAGTTCGAGGTGGTCATCGTTCCCGAGTTGCAGGCACGCGGTGCCAGCGGCAGTCGCAAGATGCTTTCCTGGCTGGAACGCGGGCTGGCCGAGCCGGACAATTCGGGCGTAATCACCGAATTCCTTATCGCGCCCTTCCAGCGCAAAGGAGACGACCGCGGCTCTGCCAAGGCTTGGGTGGATCGTGTCCATCGCGAGCGCGAGTCGCAGGAGAGCAGGCGCATTCTTTACGTCGCGGCGACCCGCGCACGGGAGCAGTTGCACCTCTTCGCCCGTCCCGACTGCAAGATGCAGGAAGGCAGCCTCACGCTGATCGAACCCGCCAACAACCGGGGTCCCCAGGAAGCGGTCGTTGCTTTCTGGGGTGGCAGCCTGCTGGCCACGGCATGGCCGGCGCTGCAAGAGGAGGTCCGCGCACGCTTTGAAGAGTGGGCCGCAAAGGAAACCGGTGACCAAGTGCAGATCACCTCCATCGCCGCCTCCAGCGAGTTGCTTCGGATGCCTTCACCCATCCGCCCCACCCCTCTGCGCCGCCTGCCGAACAACTTCCAACCCGATGCCTGTCATTCTGAGCGAAGCGAAGCGGAGTCGAAGGACCTGCGGTTCGGTTTTGCGGAAGGGGTGGGAAATTACGAGCCTCAACCCGCGCCAACCCTCTACCAACGTCACGAAGGCGGCCTGCACTCCCGCGCCCTGGGCACAGCCGTCCACACCCTGTTTGAAACGCTGGCCCGCCTGCGCGAGCAGCTGGATTGGAAGGCCGCACGCTCGGCCCTTGGCGACTACGAGCCGCGCATCGCCGCCCAGGTGCGCGCCGTCGGCATTGATCAGCCCCAAGCCACGCGCATCGCCGCCGAGGCGCTGCAAATGGCGCTCTCAGCCTCTCACGATCCCATCGGCTCCTGGATTCTCTCGCCACACCGCAACGCGGCCAGCGAGACCGCTTGGACCGGAGTCGTTGCAGGCAACCTGCGCACCGTGCGGATCGACCGCGTCTTCCAGGCCGGTGCCGAACCCTGTAGCGGAGAGGGTGACTGCTGGTGGATCATCGACTACAAGACCGCCCACGCCGACAACCTTGACCCGTCCCAGGCACCGCAAGCACTGCGTCAGCTCTACGCGCCCCAGATCGCGATCTACGCCCAGCTTCTCCGCGGCCTGCATGGCGTGGAGCCGCGCCTCTTTGCGGGTCTCTACTATCCGCGCTTCGCGATGCTGGATTGGTGGGAGCTATAGCCTGTCACGCTCTTGCTGCCTGCCTCGTCCCCGGAAGATTGCTCGCGCCAAAACTCCCGCCAAGGTACAAGTTTTTTATTTTCAGAAGATTCTTTGTACCCAAACAGCACATTCGGCTGTACAATCTCCACGAGGAGACCCATGGCCGGAGATATTCAACTACAGTGCAGCGATTGCGGGCAGGAGTTCACATTTACCGCCGCTGATCAGACGTTCTTTCAGGAACGTGGTTATTCGACCCCAAAACGTTGCAAGAATTGCCGTCAGGCAAAGAAGAACGATCAAGGGGGGTCCGGCTACCGTTCGGCTCCGGCACAGGGTACACCTGTGATATGTTCCGGTTGCGGCCAGCCTACAACAGTGCCCTTTGAACCGCGTGGCGACCGCCCGGTCTTTTGCCGGGATTGCTACCAGGCGCGCAAGGGCAGCGGCGGTGGCGGCGGCAGTTCACGCGGCCGCGGCCGGTAACAGATTCGGGTCCGATAGCCCTCTTCGGCCTCGGACTCGCTTTCATCCAAGATTGTTTGTTCAAACAAAGCTCCACGACAGCGGCAGAGTTGGGCGCGTTGACTGGCGGTGGGCTTTGGTGGCGGGTGTTACGCCAAATTTGCTCCGAGCAATGACGACGACGCCCGCCTCATGCAAATCCCCTCCAATTGCATATCATTCCATGCACGTGGCAAATGAGCTTGTGAGACATTAAAGCGGTTCGCGCAGAATCCCTAACGCTTCTTTGCCGACTTGAAAACAGGCTTTTTAGGCGCGGGCTTGGCAACCGGCTTCGTCTTGTTCGGCTTATGAGCCGGAGCGGCAACAGCCTTCTTTTTTGCCGAAACCGCTTTGGAAACCGGAGCCTTGGCCTTCACCGGCTGCTTTGCGGCTGCCTTGACGGGGGGCTTGGCCGCAGCCTTCGTCGGTGCTTTTTGGGGCTTGGCCGCGGGCGTCGGTTTCTTGGCATTTGCTGAAGAAGTTTTGGCCGGCGCGGGCTTGGACTCTGGCTTGCTCTGTACCTTTGCAGCAGGCACAGACTTCGCTTCCTTTTCCGGCTTCACTGCCGCAGGTTTCACGGGCGGAGCAGCTTTGGCCTCGGCCACCGGCTTCTTCTGCGGAGTTGCTTTGGCCGCCGCTTCCAGACCATCGTCCTCGTCTTCATCCTCGGCATCGGCAACCGCAAGACCAGCTTCATCAATCAAATCAACGTCCAGATCAACCTTCGGCAGGATCATGCCCAGGTCAAGATCATCGTCATCTCCACCGATGTCGTCCAGATCGTCCTCGCCATCCAAAGCCTCTTCCGCCTCCTCCTCGCCGTCAAAGGAATCCTCTTTCACCTTGGCCTCGGCACCCCGCTTGGCGCGCGGCCGCTTGATGGTGACCTGAGGCGGCGGAGCGGGCGGCGAATGCGGTTCAAGGAAGGCGCGAGCCTCCTCCGGTGTACTGAGTTTGCCGTCAATCAGTTCCAGGAATACATCCTGCACGATCTGGTTGTATGCCGGCAGCTCGGCCGTAATACGCATCTCCTGCATTAGCGCGTGGGGAATACGCTGGCGAACCTCCGGCCAGACCTTGAGGAAGAGGTTGAAGCGTTCCAGAACGGCCTCCGACTTGCCGGTAAATCCAAGCCAAAGAATAGCTTCCGGATCATAGCTCATGAAAAGCTTGTAGCAGACCGAGGGGGTAACTTTCTCCTTGGAAAGCAGCACTTTGGCAAATCCAGAGGCCAGCGCGTCCAGGCTATTCCACTCCTCGACAAAGCCGGGGCGCAACATCTGCTTCTTCAGATTGCCCAGTTCCCTGCCGCTCAGTCCCGCTGTCAGCAGTTGCATCTGTGCAGCAGATATGTCGGCATGTACGCCCTGCACCAGCAGATCAACGGCCAGGTCGTGCAGCGCCGTCAGCCCTGCTTCGTCGGCCTTGCTGGCGGTCCATGCGGGGAAGAGCACCTGCATCCAACCCTCGGCCTCCAGCGCCTGCAAGACCTTCAGTCCTTCTTCCTCGTGGCCAATCTGCTCCAGCTCCTGCCGACGAGCCTGTGCGGAAAGGTGTTCAATGACGCCTTCTTCTCTGGCGTTCATGTAGCGAGTGCGGGTCTTGGGGTCCATCTCCCAGCTCAGCCGCGACATATAGCGCGTGGCGCGAATCAGCAGAGACGGTTCTTCCAGAAAGCCATAATTCGAAACCAGGCGCAGCGTCCGCGACTCGATGTCAGCGGCCCCGTTCATCGGGTCCATCAGCAACCCAAACGATCCCTCGTTCAGCGAGATGGCCATCGCGTTGACTGTGAAGTCGCGGCGGCGAAGGTCTTCTTGAATCGATGCAGAATGATAGGCAACCTTCCCCGGCTTGAGATATTCCACGCGATGAGAGCTGACCAAATCAACACGGACCGTGCCTGGAAAACATAGGTAAAGTGCTCCCGTGTCGTCGTCTTCGCCCCATACCTTGCCGCCTAGTTTCACGATTGCTTTCTTGAGCTTGAGAGCATTTCCATGTACCGCTACTTCAAGATCGCGCACCGTGTGGCCGCTGGTCAGGTCGCGCACCGCATCGCCGGTAAGAAATAGGATCGTCCCGGCCTCGCGAGCCGCCTCGCGCACATGGCGCAACGCGCTCTGCTGGTCAGCCGACAGCCGATTTTCCAGAAGATAAATGTAGTCAGGCATTCCGTTTCCTGATTCCGCCGTGTTTTCCACAGCCCAGCGCTGTCAACTCCTAGCCAAGTCCATCCAAGTCTCTGATGCTGTTGCTTTTATTGCTCGTCCGGCAAGGGTTGCAAACCAGTACTTTAACACAAGTCACTCCGTTTGGCTAGGCCGGTTGCACCGCAGTTGCGGCTTTTCCCTTTTCGGAATCGTAGCATTTTCCTCTCCATAAACGAAGCCTGTTCCTTTGCATCAGCGAGTAATAAGCGTGCGACAGATATTCGGAGTTCGCGGCACCGCGGTTCTCGTGCGACAATCCAAAACAATGGCCTCGCAGCGCAAACCGGTTATCGTACGCAAGTTCAGCCGCGACTGGTATGCTGGCTATGCCACCGCCAGCTTCGGTCCGGACGCCGCCGAGTTGGAGATACTCGACCTCTCTGGCAAGCTGATGCGCATCAGTTGGGAGCAGGTCAAGTGGGTCTGCTACGTCCGCGACCTACCTTCCACCAACAGTGATCAGGCAAACCCCGAGCGGCTCCTCCACAAGCGCTTCGCCATCCGCCCGCGCACCCCCGGCCTCTGGTTGCGCATGACCCTCACCGACAGCGAAGAGCTGGAGGGGCTGGCGGCCAATGACCGCTCGCTGGTCGAAGGTGCCGGCCTGCTGCTCACCCCGCCCGACACCCGCTCCAACACCCAGCGAATCTACCTGCCGCGCCAAGCCATCCAAACCCTGGAGGTCGTCGCCCTGATCGGCACCGCAACCCGCAAGTCTGGTGCGGCCGCCAATAAAGCAGTTGAACAACCGGAGCTGTTTCCCGGCGACGCGGAGAGTGCCTAGAACAAACCGCGATTCATTCCGGTACAATTCCAACCATGAAGCTAGGCGAGTTAGCAACCAAGCTGGGAGCGGAGCTGCGCGGAGATGCGGAGCTGGAAGTCACTGGTGTCAAAGGGATTGAGGAGGCCGGTCCCACCGAGATCACCTTCGTCGCTAATCCCAGGTACGCGGGTCTGGCGCGCAAGACTCGCGCCGCAGCCGTGCTGGTCGAGCCGGAGTTTCCGGAGATTGAAACCGCGACCCTCCGCATCAAGAACCCCTATCATGCCTTCTCACGCACGCTGGGCCTTTTCTATCAGCCGCCGGCTTATGCGCCCGGTATTCATCCCACGGCGGTGATCGACCCCACGGCAGTCATCGGCGAAGGCGCGCACATCGGGGCGTATGTCGTCGTTGGCCCCGGCGTCAAGCTGGGCACGCAGGCCACGCTACTGCCTCACGTGGTGCTCTATCCGGGCGTTGAAACCGGCAGCCATTTCATTGCTCATGCTCATGCCGTGGTGCGCGAAAATTGCATCCTCGGCGACCATGTCACCCTGGAAAACGGCGTCATCATCGGCGCCGACGGCTTCGGCTTCGCCAAAAACGAGTTGGGCCACTGGGAGAAGATTCCGCAGTCCGGGCCGGTGCGGCTGGGCAACCGCGTGGACGTGCAGGCCAACGCCACCATCGACCGCGCCACCGTGGGCGAGACGCGCATCGGCGACGGCACCAAGGTGGACAATCTCGTCCAGATCGGCCACGGCTCGCGCGTCGGTGAGAACACGCTGATCTGCGCGCAGACCGGTCTGGCCGGCTCCTCCGATGTGGGCAGCAACGTCATTCTCGCCGGACAGGCGGGCGTTGCCGGCCACTGCACGGTGGGCGACGGCGTCATTCTCACCGCGCAGACCGGCATCTCGCACGACATTCCTCCGGGCAAAGTTATCTCCGGCTCCCCCGGCTTCGACAATCGCGTCTGGCTCCGCGCGGTCACCATCTTTCAACGGCTGCCGGAGCTGCTCAAGCGCCTGGACCGCGTGGAAAAGAAGCTGGCGGCGCAGGATGAATAAGGCCGAGCGGGGTTTATGGATTCCCACCCCTGGCACACAAACTATTACGCGCCATGGATGGAGCACCCTGAGATTCCTGGCTATATCTCTCTTTGTGTCCCTGCTTCTTCTCACCGCCTGTCATTCCTATCACATAGATATGACGGTCGTTAACCGCACTGGCAACACGATTCAACTCCTGGAAATCGACTACCCCAGCGCCGGCTTCGGTGCCGATACTATGGCCGCTGGTGCCAGCCTGCACTATCGCATTCAGGTGCGCGGAAGCGCTCCGCTCAAGGTCGCCTACACGGCGAGTGATGGGCGGCAGGCGAAGATGGAAGGCCCCACGCTCACCGAGCGCCAGGAGGGCCGAATCGAGATCGTGCTGCTTCCCGGCGGCACGGCAGAGTTTCATCCCCAAGTGACTCAACAACGGTAATGAACAACCTCTCATTTTGTATCGAAACCATTGATGCTGAGACGAAAACAGCCTCCCTCTGCTATTCCCTCTCCATCTTTCGCCGATAAAAGGGCTTGAGAGGGCCATGATGCGCGAGTGCGCTGCATCCACCACTAGCCGTCGCCTGCTTCCGTGGTTACGGACGCATGGCTCTGCTGTGCGTCTGGCAAGCTGCTTGCTCTCCGTCGCTTTGGCCACGGGAGTGATCTGCGCCGCCTCGGAGATTACGCTGATTTGGGTGGCAAATGGCGTACTACTGGCATACCTGCTGCTGGCCGCGCGTCGGCGCTGGCCCGCCTACGTCGTCACTGGCTTTGCTGCCCAGTTTGTCGGTAGCCTGCTCGGCGGCATTTCCTGGCGGATGAGCCTACTATCTACGTCGTTGAATCTGCTGGAAGTCCTTATCGCCGCATACCTTTTGCGTATGCACTCCGCCGCGCCGCCCCGCTTCGCCGATCGCGCCTACCTCATCCGCTTTGCCTGCTGTGGCATCATCGCTGCTCCGCTGTCTTCAGGATCACTGGTCGCGCTTCTGCCCGCTCTCTGGCCACGCATCACCTTCAGTTGCTCGCCTCTGCAATGGATTGCCGCCGATTGCCTGGGCATTGGCATTGTCACGCCCATCTGCGTGGCCATTCTGCGCGGCCATTTCAAAACTGAGCATTGCCGGAGACGGCAGTGGGCCTATCTATGCTTGCTTGCCATCGTAACTCCGGCTGCGTTCTTGCAATCCAGAATGCCCATCTTGTTCATCCTCTATCCTCTCCTCGCCTTGATCCTGATCCGCATGGGGATGGGATGGGCGGCAATCTCCACGCTCTTTGCCGCCGTCGTCGGTAGCTGGTGCACCCTGCGCGGCCTGGGTCCGTTTGCGCTGACCCACTCCCCCGCGCTCTTCGATCCGGTGATCCTGCTCCAGGTCTACTTTGGCTCTGCGGTCATCCTGCTCTACAGCGTCACCGTCGTGCTGGAACGCGAGCAGAAGGTAGTGCGCCAGTTGGAGAGAATTGCCGCCTTGCACGCCCTGGTGAGCGAAAACTCCCGCGACGCCATCATCCTCGCCGACCTCAGCGGCCACCGCAGCTATGTCTCCTCCGCGGGAGAGAGCCTGGGATGGAGACCCGAGGATCTGCTGATTCAAGGCGGCGCGGATATGATCCACCCCGACGACCAGCAGAGGGCGCAGGCGATTGTCCATGATCTGAACGCCGGCCGCGAAGGCGCCATGATCGAGTGCCGCGTGATCAAGCCGAATGGAGAGTATATCTGGGTGGAGGCCAGCCTGCGGCTGGTGCACGACACGGAGACGGGGAAGCCCTCGGGTATCCTGAATGTCGTCCGCGACGTCTCCGAACGCAAGCAGGCCGAGCAGAAGCTGCAGGATGCCTATAATGCCGTCGAGGCGCTGGCCATCACCGATGCGCTGACGGGATTGGCCAATCGTCGTCGCTTCGACCAGTACCTCTCCGCCGAGTGGCGCCGCAGTATGCGCGACCACCAGCCGCTCTCGCTGCTCATGCTCGATGCCGACAAGTTCAAAGCCTACAACGACACCTATGGCCATCAGCGCGGCGACAACTGCCTCAAGCAGATCGCCGAGGCCTGCATGGATGTGGTCTCCCGCCCCGGAGACCTGATCGCGCGCTTCGGCGGCGAGGAGTTTGTCGTCGTCCTGCCGAATACGGAGTCCGCAGGCGCGCTACAGGTTGCCAATGAGATCTGCGAGGCTCTGCGCAGCCGTCGTCTGCCGCACAGCGGCAATACGGCCGGCATCGTCACCATCTCCGCAGGCTGCGCCACCCTGATTCCCAAATTTGGCAGGCACGCCCCGGAACTTATCGAGATGGCAGATAAGGCGCTCTACAGGGCTAAGTTCAACGGGCGCAACCAAGTCTGCGACGGCAATGAGGCCCTATCCGCCGCGGAAGCTGCACTGATCACCGCACCCGCCGAGGCCGTCGCCGACATCACGGCTTGAACTGACGAGGATACACTCCACGCCCGTTCATAACATCAATGCACAATCCCCTGGAAGAGCGGCGATTGCAGCAGGCTGTTGAACTGCGCGTCAGTCGTGGCGAAGTGAATTGACAGGCGTCCGGAGTCTGAAGAGATCGAAGTGGCGCTCAATGCCTGCTTCTCTGCCTCCGAGCCGCTCATCTTGCGCACCTTCAGCGCCGCCGACAGCAGCGAGGAAAGCGTGGCCGAGGCGAAGGGATCCCCGGTGGCGATGGTCAGGTCGAATTTGACGCCGTGCTGGAAGTTCATCGAGTACCAGGAGCCTTCCAGGTGCTTGCTCACGCTCTCAAAATCCGTCAGCGCTCCGGCCTCGCCCAGCACCATGCGCATCATCGTCTGCGTGCCCTTCCGGTCCAGAACGCTCCACAGCGGCTCGGAGTCCACGCTCTTCATGGCGTCCATCATCGGCCCGTTGGTCAACATGCTGGGAATCACGCCGTCGCGCGCATCCAGGGATTGCCGCACCGAATCTTTGTCGCCGAAAACCATCGTCGCAGGATCAACAAAGCAAACCACCATGCCGCTCTTGGCCAGCGGATAGACCTTGTTGGTGCGCACCAGCGTTGCCTTCACTGCCTGCTTGCGAAAATTGGCCAGAATGTCCTGCAAGGAAAACTGCCCCTGAGCCACGCCGACCGTGTCCAACCTGTCGTCCCCGTCCTTGGTGCGATAAAGCGCAAAGGCCAGCGACTCCACATCGTGGTTCTCATTCAGACCGGATTTTTTCAGCGCATCTTCAAAGCGCTTCAGCTCGGGCGGCATCACGCGTTCGCGCAGATCCATCGCCGCGGGCGAGTTTTGCATCTCGTGATAATCGATGGCCACCAACTGCTGCACGTCATGCGGAATCAAGGTGCGCGCATCGGTGGATAACTGCGCCGCCGGCAAGGATGCGGCCGAGGCAAGCAAGAGCGCCGGTATCGAAAATCTCAGAATCGCTTTCAAGGAATCCTCCACAGCACAGCCCGTTCAAACCCGAAAGCAGGAACCCGATACAAACCGGGGAAATTCCAGCTCCCAGCCGTCAGAAATGCCGACGCTGTCCATATTCATTTTACTCGTTGTGCATCTCATCGACGAGCTTTTCAAGCCGACTTGGCCGCAGATGCATCCACCGGCCATGCCAAGGGAGCCTCCAAACGCCGCTCCAAAACCTTGCTTCGCTCATCGAACCCAATCAATTGACGCATCCACTTGCTCTCCCGCTCACAGGCCGCCTCGGGAATCAGCCCGATCACCTCGCCCTCGACGGGCACGGCCCTGTGGCGCAAAGCCAAGGCCGAGGCCGCGCTGAATACCTGCGAGATCGGCGTTACCGTAAAATCAGTGATGTTCATGGTGAGCTGCGCGCGCCCATTGACCAGCACGCCCATCGCCTTGACGCCCTTCAGCCCGCCCGAAGCCGCGCGAATCTCACGGGCTACGGCGCGCGCCACGGCAACATCGCTCGAATCGAAGTAGATGTTGTAGGCCACCAAGAACTTGCGCGCTCCCACGGCCGTTGCCCCGGCAGTGGGATGCAAGCCCGGTCCGCCAATATCCGGACGGCGCAACGATTCCTTGACGGCCGCCAAGCGCAACCCCTCAAACTGCCCCCGGCGCACCTCTTCCAGATTCGCCCGGTCGGGCCTGGCCGCTGCCGCCTCGTAAAAGTAGACCGGCACATTAAAGCGCCGCCAAATCTCCAGCCCCGCCTGACGCGCCAGCAGCGCGCACTGCTCCAGCTTGATGCCGCTGATGGGCACAAACGGCAGCACGTCCGCCGCGCCGATGCGTGGATGCACCCCCCGCTGGCTGGTCAGGTCGATCAGCTCCGCCGCCTTGCCCGCGCCGCGCACCGCCGACTCCACCACCGCCGCCGGATCGCCGACCACCGTCACCACCGAGCGATTGTGCGCCGCGTCCATCGACCAATCCAGCAGATGCACTCCCTCCACGCGCATCGCCGCCACAATGGCCTCGACCCGCCGGAGATCCCTGCCCTCAGAAAAGTTCGGAACGCACTCGACTACAGGCCCGCCCATTGTCCCTTTCAAATTCACTTCCGGAATATCACTTCCAGAAGGTATAGCCCACCTGCACTTGGACGCTGCCGTTGACGCCGGGATTACGGTCGCCCAGCGAGGCCGAGGAGATGTGCATACCATTCACGCCAATATCGATGCACCGCTTGGAACGAGTGAAGATATGCACGCCGCCGCCGCCCTGCGGCGTAAAGTTCCACACACTGGTCGATCCGTCAATGTTCAGCGAGGGATTGCTCATGTAATTCGGCGGAAACTCGTGCGTGGTATAAATCAGCCCGCCCGCTGCCTGGAACCACGGCTGAATGCGCTTCGACTTGGTGAGGAAGTTCCAGCGGAAGATCGCCGGAGTGACGCTGATGCCGCGATAGGTACCGCCGCCGACCGGCAACGTACAGGGCACTCCTGTGCAGACGAACAACTCTGTATGCGGTGCCGGAGTATAGGCCTGCCACAGTGGCATGATATTGCCGTCTAGTTCAAGCTGGCCGCTGAAGATGCCGACATGATGAGCCGGACCAATGAGCTTGCCCAACTGTAATCCCGCCGAGAGAAATTTAAAATCCGAGCGGATCCCGACGCCGTTGCCATAGTTGACAAACGGGCCGTACTCCCAGCTCTTCGCGTCGCGAACTTGGGCGACGGGGTTGGACGCAGCCGAATCAGCGGCGTTGGCAGCGGCGGCGCTTAGGCTGACTGCCATCAGCACAATTGCAAATATCCTTGCAGATCGGGTCAATGTTCTTCCCTTCCTTGAATAAGATTCGTGTATCTCCATAAAAAAGCCGCCACAACCCGGCGGCCTTTTCAATTGTTCGCGCCGAGGTTATCCCGATGCGGCTTCCATCTCGTCGGCGTCCATGTCGAAGTTCGAGTAAACATTCTGCGTATCGTCGAGATCTTCCAAAACTTCCAGTATGCGCATCATCTGGTTGGCCTCTTTGCCTTCCAACTTCGTATAAGTAGAGGCCACCATTGTCACTTCACTCATCACCGTGGGAATACCCGCCGCCTTCACCGCCGCAGCCACCGTCTCATAAGAGGCCGGTTCTGTCACAATCTCCCAGGTGTCGCCTTCGTCGTTCAGGTCTTCGCCGCCGTGTTCCAGAACAATGTCCATCAACTGCTCTTCCGTGGCCGCGCCCTTCTCAACAGCGATCAGACCTTTCTTCGAGAACATAAACCGCACCGAGCCGGTCTCGCCGAGGTTGCCGCCGTTTTTGGAAAATGCATGGCGGATCTCGCTCACCGCCCGATTGCGGTTGTCCGTAAGCACATCGACGATAATGGCCACGCCGCCGGGACCATAGCCCTCGAAGGTGATCTCCTCGTAGTTGACGCCCTCCAGTTCCCCGGTGCCGCGCTGGATGGCGCGTTTAATGTTCTCCTGCGGCATATTTTCCGCTTTGGCCGCAGCCACAGCAGTACGCAGCCGCGCATTGGTGTCCGGGTTGCCGCCGCCCTTGGCGGCCACCGCGATTTCCTTGAGCAGGCGGGTGAATATCTTTCCGCGCTTGGCATCCAGCGCGCCCTTCTTGTGCTTGATTGTCGCCCACTTCGAATGGCCGGACATGAGAACCTCTGTGATGGAGAAAATTGGCGGCGCGGGCACGCGCCTGACCTTGTGAGTATATCACCGCGGACTTTGGCAGAGGCACGGCTGCCTTCCCCCGTCTGCCTCCCGCCTGCGACCGCCGCGCTTCTCAGAGCAGTTTCAACGCGGCCAGAATCTGCGGTGCCAACTGGCTGACGTTGCCCGCTCCCAGGGTGAGGATCAGGTCGCCCTCGCGTACCTCCGCGGCAACCATCTGAACCGCCGCGGCAAACTCCGGCGCAAAGCGGACCGCCGGTCCCTGAATCAGCCCCGCCAGCCGCTCCGCCGTCACACCGGAGATCGGCTCCTCGCTGGCGGCGTAAATCGGCAGCACCAGCACCGTGTCCGCCTCGGTAAACGCGCCCGTAAACTGCTCCATCAGGTCCAGAGTGCGTGAGTACCGGTGTGGCTGGAAGACCACGTGAATGCGCCGATAGCCGCACTCGCGGGCGGCGGCCAGTGTGGCGCGAATCTCCGTGGGATGGTGGCCGTAGTCATCCACCACGGTGACGCCGCGCGCCGCGCCACGATGCTGAAAGCGCCGGTCCACGCCGCTGAATTGGCTCAGCCCCTCGGCAATCCGCCCCGCATCCACGCCCAACTGGTGCGCGATTGCCACTGCCGCCGTCGCGTTCAGCACATTGTGGCGTCCGGGCACGCGCAGTTCAAATGGACCCAACGGACCCAGCGCGGTCATCACCTGAAAGCGCGCAAAGCAGCCCGCCTCGCTCAACAAAAACTCCAGCCGGTAGTCGGCCTCCGCCGCCACGCCATAGGTAAAAACCCGCCGCCGAGCGCGCGGCAATATAGCCTTGAGTAGCGGATTGTCCAAACAGGCCGTCACCGCGCCATAAAACGGCAGCTTGTCCATGAAGGCCAAAAATGCCTGCTCAACATCGGCCATGTCCCGATAGCAGTCCATGTGCTCGCGGTCCAGATTCGTCACCACCGCCAGAATCGGCGAGAGCTTTAGAAACGAGCGGTCGCTCTCGTCGGCCTCGGCCACCAGGTATTGGCTCGTCCCCAGCCGCGCATTGGAGCCGAGCGCCCCCACCCGTCCGCCGACCACCACCGTCGGGTCCAGACCGCCCGCCGCCAGCACGCTCGCCACCATCGAAGTCGTCGTCGTCTTGCCGTGCATCCCGGCGATGGCGATGCCGTACTTGAGCCGCATCAGCTCGGCCAGCATCTCGGCGCGCTGAATCACGGGAATCTTCCGCTCCCGCGCCTCCACCACCTCGGGATTCACCGCACTCACCGCCGAGCTGGTCACCACCACCGTGGCCCCGGCCACGTGCGCCGCGTCATGCCCCTCATAGATCGTCGCGCCCATCTGCGCCAGCCGATCCGTCACCGCCCCGCGCCGCAGATCGGAGCCGGAGACCTTCATGCCCAGGTTCAGAAGAATCTCCGCAATGCCGCTCATGCCGATGCCGCCGATGCCGATGAAGTGCGCGTGTTGGGAGGTGGCAAACATAGATGGTTAAGGCTAGGTTACCATCGCGCCAGCCTCGGCGGACCTTTTACACGACGAGAAACCCGACTCTCCCTCAATGATTGATGGCTTTGCTCCACTCCATGCGCAGCCCCATGCGGAAGTTGAAGGGCAGGCTAGGGTAGCCGATGGGCGCAATGTGGCGGCTGTCGGTGAGGTTCTCTGCCTGCCCGTAGACGCTCATCCACGAGAGCAGCTTGAAGCTGGCCCCCGCATCCAGCTTGGCGTAGCCCCAGTCCAGATTGCGGTTGGGCAGCAGCAGCGAATTGTTGCCATTCACGTCCGCATACTCCAGATAAGTCGAATCGTCGCTGCGGCTGGCAAAGGCCGAGGTAAAGACCGCCGTAAACCTGCTGTGCGCGTAGCTGGCCGTGAAGAAGCCCGTGTGCGGCGCACGCCGGAAAGGTCTCGCCCCCACCAACGGCGTATAGCCTCCGATGGCAATGCAGCCCGTCGTGCCCAGCGTGCAGCCGTAGGGATAACTGGGCGCATAGCCGCCCATCAGCGCCTCGTTGTCGCTGTCAAACGAGCGTCGCTGCACCGCATCCAGATAGGTGTAGCCGCCGCGAAAAAAGAGGCTCTTGCCGATGCCGCTCTCAATCGTCGTCTCGATGCCCTGTGCGCGGAAGGCTCCGGTGTTGACGTATAAGCCGGCATCCTGTGTGTACTTCGAGCCGAGGGCTTGAATCAGCGCCAGCTTTCCCGCAGGCGTCAGATTGGCAATAAGGTTGGGAAGCAGCACCGCCCCCACGGATTCAATCTCCCTGCCGAACTCGTTGTGAAAATAGCTGGAGCGAAAGACAATTCGCTCGCCCCAGAAGGCCTGCTCCACGCCGCCCTCGTAGCTTCTGGTCGCGGGCGCGGCCAGCGGGCCAATCTGCAATTGTTGGGCGGTCACGCCGTTGCAGGCCGTGCAGCTCGCCAGAAATTGATAGAGCGATCCAAACTGCTGGGCGAGCGTTGCCTCGCGCACGCCATCGCCATAGTTGAAGAGGATGCGCGTGCCGCTAAAGACGCCCTTGCGCGGGCGCACCGCATAATACGAGACTCCCGCGTGCGGCGAGCTCTGCCTTCCAAAGAGCGAATAGCGCTCCAGGCTGCCCCCCAGCGTGTAATAAAAACGGTTCTTGAAGTCGCCATGCACGCTGGCCAGATAGACGTAGTTGCTGCGCTCGGCGGCTTGGTCCTCGCCGTAAGAGGGATCGACATACGTCCCGCGCTCATCCTCATAGTGAAAGCCCGCCAGCACCAGCAGGTGCGAGGTCACCTTGTAATCGCCCTGATAAACGAGCTGGTCGCGGTTGGAGACCTGTTGAAAGCCGCTCGGATACTGCGCATAGTTGGCCGTGCTGTAATCCAGCAGCGCCTGCCCCGTTACGCTGTATCCGTTGGCGCCCGCGATCGTCACCGGCAGGCCAAAGTAGTTGCCCGCGCCGCTGGTGCCTGGAGCTTCATTGCAGGTGCCAACCGGAATACAAACGCCCTCCGCCGCCCACTGGTTCCACTGCTCCCGCTTGCGCGTCGCGCCGTAGCTGAGCAGATTGTGAAACGACGCCGTGGTCTGATTGTCGACGGAGGCGCTGACAAACAAATCCTGATCCTTCTGCGTCGCGTCGTCGGCCACGTGAAAAAAGTCCCACGAGTTGGGATTGCCAACTGCATCCACGCCGTAATGCAGCGTGCCGCGAATCTGCGTGGCACCGCTCGGCTGCCAGCCCAGGTTGGCCGACGTGGTGGCAACGTGGTACTCATCGTTGGGCAGGTCGTTGGCCGTCTGCATCCAACTGTAAGCGCCCAGATAATCCAGCTTCTTGTGCGCCCCGGCCACCTCCAGCTCCTCGCGCGAGGTAGCTAGGTTGCCCGCGTCGCCCTGAAAAAGTATCGATGGGGAGCTGGTGGTGCCGCGCGGCGTCCTCAGGCTCACCACGCCACTGCCCGCGCCCGCTCCGTAGAGATTCGAGTCCGGTCCGCGATAGACCTCGGCGCGCTCCACAGCAGTCGTCGAGAGCGGGCCAAAATCATAGGTTCCTCCCATATCGGTGGCATCAACGCCGTCCAGCAGAATTTTGTTGGCATTCGAGTCGCCGCCACGCATATACAGCGAGGTGGCTGCGCCGCGTTGGCCGCTCTGTACCACGGTGGTTCCCGGCATCAGCCGCAGCGCACTCACCAGGTCGTCGCGCAACGCCAGATCAACCGGTCCCAGAACGCTGGTGGCCTCGCTGGTCTGCGGCTGCGGCGTCGGCGTGCCGGTGGCCGTCACCACAATGGACTCCCGCACCCACTCCGGCTCCAGCACGATATTGCGCTCCACTGCGTCCAACCGGCCCGCGTAAAAGCTCGGCGTCTCCAACTGCCGAAAGCTCTTGGCCGAGACCAGCAGAAAGAAGCGCCCCTCCACGCCGGTCTGCATCTGAAAGCTGCCGTCGGCGGTGGAGATGGCAGCGCCGGCTGGCTTGCCGCCGCAGATCAATACGACGTTGGCTCCTGTCACCTTGGCACCGGTGGCGTCCGTCACCACGCCGTGAATCGACGCGGCCGGGCAGACGCGAGTGCCCGCAAACAGAAATGTGATTAGAAAACTGAGCAGGAAATAGCGGAAGAAATCGCGCGTGAAGACAGTCATAGAGGCTCCTTCGTTCCCCTCGGAACGCAAGCGGGTGTGGGATCGCTAGGACCGGTCTCCTGACTTGCGCACCCAGCCACCTTCCCACCGACGCCTCTGCGGCCATCGTCGGCAGTGGTTCAACAGGCAGCTCCACGCTTGGCGGAACTCCCAGGCTGGTTCCCTGCCCTCACCCATACTACGGTGCCGGTCAGGGGCGCTTACAGTTGCGGGGCAGTGGCGGAGTTTCACCGCCTTCCCGAGCATCCTGGCGTTTGCCGTGATGTGTTGTGCTGCTCCTGATCGGTGCAGCCTGATGACATGAAACTCACTTCCATGCCATGAATATTTATAAACGACGCGATCCGCCATGTCAAAGGAAATGGTGACCCCGGGAAGACTCGAACTTCCGACACGCAGTTTAGGAAACTGCTGCTCTATCCACCTGAGCTACGGGGCCACGTTTTACATCATTCGCAGCAGCTACAGGAAACTGCTGGGCATCCTCGTTCGGCCCTTGCGGGCCGGGGCCACCTGAGCTACGCGGCCACGTCACACAATCTCCGCAGCAGCTTCTGGAAACTGCTGGGCATCCTCGTTCGGCCCTTGCGGGCCGGGGCCACCTGAGCTACGCGGCCACGCCGGAAAGATTCACGCTAACCTAGGTTAGCATCAATCCGGTTCCCCCTATCTGAATAGGTGCGGCACAAAGCAGCTCGTATTGTTCGTGACCAGCCCCTTCGACTCACGGATTCCCATGCCCGCCGGTTCGCCGTCCACCAGCCACGAGCCAAAGACCGCCGTCTTGCCGCCGCCCGTCGCCATCGGTGCTATCGCCTGATAGACGCAGCCTTGCGCGCTGTCGCTCTCCAGCACGCCTTCCACGGCCACGCTATTTTGGACTACCGCAATGCCCGTGCCCTCGCGCCCAAAGAAGGGTTTGCGCACATAGCTGGTCAGCTCGCGCGGTCCGTCCAGATAAGCCGGCAGCAGCAGCTCGTGCCCTGGATTCAGCTCCCAGAGAATCGCCAGCAGAGCCTTGTTCGACCACATCATCTTCCAGATCGGCTCAATCCACAGCATCGATCCCCACTGGCGGCGATCCTTGCGCGGCCCATACTCCTGCAACGCCGACTGCGGCGGCAGAGTCGAGAGCGCCTGCTCGGCAAACGGCTCCTTCAGCAGCCACTCCCACGGATAGAGCTTGAAGAGTGTCTCCATCACATGGTTATTCAGATCGACAAAGCGCAGCCGCTTCGCATCCCAGCCAATCTCGTGCATCGCGATGTGGCGAGTCTTCAGGCCGCCCTGCTCGGCGGTGTCGCGCAGATAGCTCACCGTCATGCGGTCTTCTTCGCTGCCGCCGTCGGCAAAGTAAGCCGGTGTGTTGACGTAATCCTTCAGATCCTTCCACTTGGCAATCAGCTTCTCGTGAAGCGAATTAAACTGATCAGCCTCCTTGAAGCAATCCTCCAGCCAGTACCACTGCGCCACCGCTGCCTCCACCAATCCGGTGGGCGTGTCGGCGTTATACTCCAGCAGCTTGATCGTCGTGCCGTCGTAGGCCAGGTCGAGCCGCCCATAGAGCGCCGGTGGCTCGCTGTTCCATGCAGCGCGAATCGCCGGAGCAGCCGCGGCGGGAATCCCCATCTGCGCCAGCCGGTCCTGATTCAGAATCACATCGCCTGCCGCCAGAGCCAGCCGCTGCACCTCGGCCGTAGCCGCCTCCAAACGGTCGATCTCGGCGGCGGAAAACTCCCAATAGGCACTCTCGTCCCAGTACGGAGAGCCATCGGCCAGCGTATGAAAGGTCAGCCCGACGCGCTCGACGCGCTTCTGCCAGTCGTTGCGTGGATTCGCAATCATACGGCGCATCTACTCTCCCCCGTCTCCCCCGCCGCCGCCGATTCCGCCAAAGCCGCCGCGCGAGACACTGCCGCCAATAACGGCATCGCCTACGTGCCCGCCGCTCGATCCACCGTAAACATAATGCGATCCATACATCCCCGCCTGGCAGGTGGAGTCTGGCTGCAAGTGCCCTTGGGCATCGACGCAATCGCGCCGCTGGTCGCGGCAACCTGTCATCGACAAGGCAACCGCCGCTAGTAGTGTGAGTTGTACTTCTCTGGATCTACGCATGATGGCTCGCGTACCAGAGTACCGAATCAGAGCGCAGACTGACAAGCCGCGCCTAGCTGCGAATCCCCGCCAGCAGCCCTTCAATCTCCGCTCTCTGCGCCGCGGTCACCGGCAGCAGCGGCGCGCGCGTATTGCCGCCATAGTAGCCGTTGAAGTCGCAGGCACACTTGACGCCGGCCATGCCCAACTGCCCCACAATGCGCACGCTCGGCGCACCCACCCGCTCCTGCTTCTCCCGTGCAAGCTTCAGGTCGTGCTCCTTCCAGGCAAGATAGACCTCATAACAGGCCTGCGGCGCGCACGATGCAAAGGCGGTAATCCCCCCGACAGCGCCCGCCTCCAGCGATTCAAGCATCGTGGCTGTGTTGCCGCTGAGAACAGGAAATGCGATCTCTTTGCTGCGCGTCTTGATGGATTTATCCATGCGCCCCGTGACCGGACCAAAGGTCGTCGTCACGGTGACCGTCCGCTTGGGCGCGTTCTTCAGCCCCTCTACCAGCGCACGAATCCGCTCCACCTTGCCGCTCGAATCCTTGATGCCCAAAATATTCGGATGCAGCGCCAGCTCCGCCACCAGTTCCACCGGTATGTTATAAGGAACGCACTGCGGAATGTTGTAGATCAGAACAGGCAGCGGCGAGCGGTCGGCCACCGAGCGGTAGTAGTGCAGTACAGCCGCCGCCGTCATCTGGCTGGCAAAGTAAGTGGGCGTGCGCAGCAGCACAGCGTCGTAGCGGTACTCGGCCGCGGCCTCCGCCAGCTCCACCGTCGCCTTCACGCTCTCGCGCGCCACCCCGGCAATCAGCACCTTCTCCGGCGCGGCAGCCCCAGCGGCCACGCGCAGCACATCGCGGCTCTCGGCGTCGTCCAGCATCACCGCCTCGCCGGTCGAACCCAGCAGCAGCACGCCCGTCAACGGGCTTTGGTTATAGCGTTCAATGTTGGCTTCGACCTTGCGGAGATAAACCCGCTCGTCGGGATAAAACGGCGTGGGAATAGCGGCCAGAATTCCTTCAATCAGCATGAATCTATTGTAAAACCCGAAGCGATCGCTTCAACTTGTCTCGCCTTGATTTCTTCAATCTGCTTAGCTGGGCGAAGCGGCTGAGTGCCCACATCCGCCAATAAAACCTGCAAATACTGCGCGTCGGGGATGTCGATACGCCAAGGGACACTTGGTAACAGTTTTGCGCTATACTCCACCGTATGCCCGACTTCTCCAGTATCTTCGCTGCTCTGAAGCCCATAATGGCGAAAGAGGAAGGCCGCTTGGCTGTGCAAAAGGACACCTCGTCTGAATACTCGCTGGTAACGAAGAACCCTTCACCATTTCCACAGCACAAGGGACAACCCATGTGGTTCGGCGCGGTAAAGCTCGGCAAGGCGTATGTGAGCTTTCATCTGATGCCGCTTTATATGTCGCCGACACTTGAAAAGGAAATCTCGGCGGCGCTGAAGAAACGGATGCAGGGCAAGACATGCTTCAATTTCAAAGCGGTCCCCGATGAGGAATTGCTTTCGGATCTCAAAAAGCTGACGGCAGCCTGCGCGGCAGCATGGGATAAGCCAGGTGGTCCCTTCATCAACCCCCAAAAATCGCCAGGAGCCTGAGAAGCCGTGCCCTGTTTATCGCGGCTCTATCGCAATGAGCGGGTCTTCTGCTCAGACCGTGGTCACTGTCGGGTGGCGCAGCTCCCATATATAAATCTGAGTGCATCAGATCCAGCTTTTGGGACCCGAGAAACCACCAAACTTTCTCCGCCGCTCCTTGCAGAGAATTATCCTTCCGTGGCGCACAATAGCAATGTCATGAAAAACATCACCGTATCCATCGACGACGATATCTACCTTGAAGCGCGAGTCAGGGCGGCTCGGCTCGGCACGTCAGTCTCCGCGCTCGTAAAGAAATTCCTCGAATCCATGCCCGAAGACTCGGATTCGTACCTGGATCTTCCGGAGATCGAGGATACCCCCCTCCCCCCCTATTAGGCTGTGAAACTGTGACGACCCCTGATCGGTTGAAAACGCCTCCAGATGGTTGGCAGTTGACGATGCCAACAGAGGAAGCAGTGGGCTTCACAGGCTGCGGAAAAACTCAATAAAGAGCCTCGAAGTGTCAGGGCACGACTTCAGTCGTGCCGTAACTGCCACAAAACAAACGTGGGCTTTAGCCCCCGAGGGAAGGCTTTCGCCAATATCACCCGTAAGCCGGCCTTTTCCGCAGCCTCTTCAGCCGCCAACCGTCACCGCGTGCAAGTGTTGCAGCGCGTAGACCGTTGTCTTGTGCTGCTGCATCGCACTGATGCCCTCAACCGCGGCCTGCGCGGCTGCAATCGTGGTAATCGTCGGAATCCGCGCCAGCACCGCGGCGCGCCGAATCGCCTTCTCGTCAAAGAATGTGTCCTGCCCGCGCGGCGTATTGATGATGAGTTGTATGCGGTCGCCCTTGATCAGGTCCACAATGTTGGGCCGGCCTTCCTTCACCTTGAAGACTCGCTCCACAATGAGACCTGATTTCTCCAGCACCTTGGCCGTGCCTTCGGTGGCCACGATCTTGAAGCCTAGATCGACATAGCGACGGGCCAGATCAATAGCCGCCTCTTTATCGTGATCGTTGACGCTGAAAAAAACCGTTCCGCCGGTGGGCAATACCTGTCCCGCTGATAGCTGCGCCTTGGCAAAGGCTTCGCCAAAGGTTGCTGCCACGCCCATCACTTCGCCGGTCGAGCGCATCTCCGGACCCAGAACCGTATCGACGCCTGCGAATTTATTCCAGGGAAAGACCGGCGACTTCACATAGGAATGCGTTCCGGTTTCCAAGTCTTTTCCGCCGGCTAACTGCGCGGGCAGCAACTCGCGCAGCTTGCGGCCCGTCATCAGCCGCGCGGCAACCTTGGCCAGCGGAATACCCGTCGCCTTGGAGACATAAGGCACTGTGCGCGAGGCGCGCGGATTCACTTCGATCACGTAAACGTGATCCACGCCCTCGGCATCGCGCTGAATGGCAAATTGCAGATTGACCAGGCCGACGACTTTCAGGGCCAAAGCCAGCTTGCGCGTATAAGTGCGCAGCGTCTCCTGCGTACTCTCGCGAATGCTCACCGCAGGCAGCACGCACGACGAATCGCCGGAGTGAATGCCGGCCTCCTCAATATGCTGCATGATCCCGGCAATTATCACATCCTTGGAGTCGCACAGCGCGTCCACGTCAACCTCAACGGCATTCTCCAGGAAGTGATCCACCAGCACCGGCCGCTCTTGAGAGTATTCAACGGCCTCGCGCATATAGCGCGTCACTTCTTCGCCGTCATAACAGATCACCATCGCGCGCCCGCCCAGCACGTAACTGGGCCGCACCAGCACCGGATAACCGATGCGCTCGCCCACGGCCAAAGCCTCTTCCACGCTGGTCGCCGTGCCGCCCGCTGGCTGCGGAATCTGCAACTCGTCCAGCAGCTTGCCAAAGCGCTTGCGGTCCTCGGCCAGATCAATCGACTCCGGCGATGTACCAATAATCGGCACGCCCGCCGCGCGCAAACGCTGCGCCAGATTCAGCGGCGTCTGCCCGCCGAATTGCACAATCATGCCGATCTGCGCGCCCGCTTGCGCCTCGTGGTTATAAATTGCCAGCACGTCTTCGAGCACCAGCGGCTCAAAGTAAAGCCGGTCGCTGGTGTCGTAATCTGTCGATACAGTCTCCGGATTGCAGTTCACCATGATCGTCTCAAAGCCGTCTTCGCGCAGCGCAAAGGCCGCATGGCAGCAGCAGTAATCAAACTCGATTCCCTGCCCGATGCGATTCGGCCCGCTGCCCAGAATGATCACCTTCTTCGTCTCGGTCGGCGGCGCTTCATCTTCTTCGTCATAGGTCGAATATAAGTACGGCGTCATCGACTCAAACTCTGCCGCGCAGGTGTCCACCAGCTTGAAGACCGGCTTGATTCCCTTGCTCTCGCGCAGTTCGCGCACCTGCTGCGTCCCCGCGTGGCCTTCCAGCTTCCACTCCGTCGCAATGCGCTCATCGCTCAATCCCAGGCGCTTAAGCTGCCGCAACTGCTCCGTGCCAATCGTCTCCGGCGTGGTCTCGGAGATCGCGCTCTGCGCCAGCACCACCTCGCGCAACTGATGCAGAAACCACGGGTCCATCGTCGTCAGCCGCGCCACTTCGCGCACGCTCATCCCACGCTCAAACGCATAGCGAATGTAACCCAGCCGCTCAGGACGCGGCGTCACCAGCATCTGCGTCAACCGCCGCGGCTCCAGAATCTCCGCGCCGGTCTTCTTGCCGGTCTCGAGAGCGCGCCACGCCTTCATCAACGATTCCTTGAAGGTGCGCCCGATGCACATCACCTCGCCGACCGACTTCATCTGCGGCCCAAGAGTTTCATCCGAGCCGGGAAACTTTTCAAACTGCCACTTGGGAATCTTGGTGACTACATAATCAATCGTCGGCTCAAAGCAGGCCGGCGTCTTGCGCGTAATGTCGTTGGGAATTTCGTCAAGGGTATAACCCACAGCCAGCTTCGCGGCAATCTTCGCAATCGGAAATCCCGTAGCCTTCGAAGCCAGTGCCGAAGAGCGCGAGACGCGCGGATTCATCTCAATCACCGTCATGCGCCCATCAACGGGATTCACTGCGAATTGCACATTCGATCCGCCAGTCTCGACGCCGATCTCGCGCATCACGGCAATCGCCGCGTCGCGCATCTTCTGATACTCGCGATCGGTGAGCGTCTGCGCCGGAGCCACGGTAATCGAGTCGCCGGTATGCACGCCCATAGGATCAAAGTTCTCAATCGAACAAATAATGATGACGTTGTCGGCCAAGTCGCGCATGACCTCTAATTCGTATTCTTTCCAGCCGAGTACGCTCTCTTCGATCAAACACTCATGCACCGGCGAAAGGTCCAGGCCCCGCGCCAGAATCTCCATCAACTCTTCGCGGTTATACGCAATGCCGCCGCCCGTGCCTCCCAGCGTAAAGCTGGGACGAATCAGCACTGGGAAACCTAACTTCGACGCAAACTCCAGCCCGTCGCGCAGGTTATTCACAAGCGCAGACTTGGAAACATCCAGGCCAATGCGCAGCATCGCATCCTTGAATAGCAGCCGGTCCTCGGCCTTCTTGATCGCTTCCAGCTTGGCGCCGATCAACTCGACGTTGTACTTGTCGAGAATGCCGGCGTCGGCCAGATCAACGGCCAAATTCAGCGCCGTCTGACCGCCGACGGTCGGCAGCAGAGCGAACTTTCCGGAGCCTGCGCCCAGCATCTCGGCCTCAATGCGAATGATCTCCTCGACGTACTCGCGCGTCAGCGGCTCGATGTACGTGCGGTCGGCAAGGTCGGGATCGGTCATGATGGTGGCCGGGTTGGAGTTCACCAGCACCACCTCGTAGCCCTCCTGCTTGAGAGCCTTGCAGGCCTGCGTGCCGGAGTAATCGAACTCCGCCGATTGGCCAATCACAATCGGCCCCGAGCCGATCACCAGTATCTTCTGAATGTCATTTCTGCGTGGCATTTTCTTGTTTCTTCGCTCCAAGTTTCGCTTTGAAGTTTTGAATCTGTCGGGTGAATTCTCCCTTACTGGTTGTCAGATTAGACGGGCAGTCCAGCCAACTAACGGCGAGAATAACATACAACGAATTCGAGTGGACGAGGCTCCGCAAACTGAGACCAACATACAACGGCGTCCAACCATCTACGAATGCCGGTGCATGAACAAACAATTCATAGTAGCCAGAGGGAACATTAAGCCGGAAGTTTCCAGCGCCATCCGTCTTGGTTTCGGCCTTCGCATCTTTTCCTGATTTAAGAGATACTGTTGCGTCTGCAATCGGTCGACCGAGTTGGTCGGTGACAATACCATGTACAGAACGCACATGGAGGGTTGAGCTCACGCAGACGTTCGCGCGGGCATACGAATTCAGACAAACCAGCAACGCAAGCAGCGGAAATATACGCCCCAAAAAACAGCGGAGCCAATAGCTCCGCTTTCTGAGGACTTCGTTTCCATTGTGCGCGGCGCAAGTCATCCCTTCCACTCCTCCATCATCCGCCGGAAGTCGCGGAAGAGGTAATTCGAGTCATGCGGTCCCGGCGCGGCTTCGGGGTGGTACTGCACGCTGAACAGCGGCAGCGTGCGGTGGCGCAGGCCTTCGAGCGTCTGGTCGTTCAGGTCCACGTGGGTCAGCTCGACTTCATTCGCGTTGATCGAGTCGGGATCGACGGCGAAGTTGTGATTGTGCGCCGTGATCTCGACCTTGCCGGTGATCTTGTTCTGCACCGGATGGTTGCCGCCGTGGTGGCCGAATTTGAGCTTGTAGGTCTTGCCGCCCAGCGCAATACCGGTGAGCTGATGGCCTAAACAGATTCCGAAGACCGGTACGCGACCCAGGAATTTGCGAATCGCGCGCACCGCGTAATCGACCGGCTCGGGGTCGCCGGGACCGTTGGAGAGGAAGACGCCGTCAGGCTTCAGGTCGAAGACATCCTCGGCTGATGTCTCAGCCGGAACCACCGTGACGCGGCAGCCTTCGCGTACCAGCATACGGAGAATGTTCTGCTTGATGCCGAAATCGTAAGCGACGACGTGAAGGTGCTCTTTTGCTCTCTCTTGCGGAAGGAAGCTTGTGGCCAGCAAAGGATCGTCTGTTTGGTTGCGGCTATCTGTCGCGTCAAAGGTGTAAATCGACTTGGTGGAAACCACCCGCGCCAAGTCCGTCCCGTCCATCTTGCGGATGGAGCGCGCCTTGGCCACCAGCTTGTCGGTGTCCGTCTCGACCGTCGAAATGACGCCGCGCATCACGCCGTGGGTCCGCAGATGGCGCACCAGCGCGCGGGTGTCGATCTCCGCCAGCACCGGAACCGCATAGCGCTCCATGTACTCGTCGGTGACCTGCTCCGAGCGCCAATTCGAGCTGATGGGCGAGAACTCGCGGACGATCAGGCCCTCGATATAGGGCTTGGCCGACTCGTTATCCGCTTGGTTGGTGCCGTAGTTGCCGATCTGTGGGTTGGTGAGAACGACGATTTGTCCGGCATAGGAGGGATCGGTGGCGATTTCCTGATAACCGGTAAGGGAAGTATTAAAAACAACTTCGCCCAGACATTCGCCTGGGTGGCCATAGCCGAGGCCGCGGAAGATACGCCCGTCTTCGAGCGCTAGAATCGATTGCATTGCCTCTCCGAAGAGTGGATTCTATCGATTTTAACAGCTTTGCCGGGTTTGTGCCGGTGGAATTCCAGGCGGAATTAGGCCGCTATCGCACCGCGCCCGCATCCTTGGTTGGCCACAGGACAAAAACGGCTTTTCCGTAGATGAGCGAGCGCTCCACGGGACCAAAGGTGCGGCTGTCGGAGGAGATGCAGCGATGGTCGCCCATCATAAAGTACATACCCTCGGGAACAACGATCTCCGCATAGGAGACGATGTCGCGGTACTCGTCCGGGACGTAGTCCTCTCGCTGTGGCTTGCCGTTGATCCACACCGTGCCGTGGTCAATGCGCAGCCGGTCACCGGGCAGGGCGATCACGCGCTTGATGTAGCTCTTCTCCGGGGCGCGCGGATAGTGAAAGACCACCACGTCACCGCGCTCGATGGCCGTGAAGCGGTAGACGAACTTGTTGATGAAGAGGCGGTCCTGATCTTCCAGCCGCGGCAACATACTGGTGCCTTCCACGCGCACCGGCTGATAGAGGAAGGTGATGATAAGCACCGAAGCAGCCACGGAGAAGATCAGATCGCGCAGCAACAGCCGAAAGCCGCCAACTTTACGGCGAGGCGCGGGCGTTGGGACAAGAGCCGTCGAATTCATGTCAGTGCCAGTCGCGGCGGCTTCTTCGGACTTGGCGAGGTCGGGGGAAATCGGCTCCATCTGCTCCTGCTCTTCAGAATCAATAACCAGCAACTTCCGTCCGGCGGACGCGGAAATTGTGCTTCCTGCCGCTCGCCTGCTTAGAGTGTAATCTCTCGCCCGCGGGTAAAGCCAGTTACTAATGGGATACGCACCGCGCAGACCCGCTCATTTGCAGCGGACTACCCCTCAGCCGTCCTGCCGCGATACTCTTATAGCCAACGTGATTAAAGAAGACTCACAACCCGGCGCTCCGCCGTCCCATCCTTTGGATAATGGTTCCGCGGAACTTACGCCATTCATGCGCCAGTGGACGGCGGCCAAGCGCGAAAATCCCGATGCGCTGCTTTTTTTCCGCATGGGAGATTTCTATGAACTCTTCTACGACGACGCAGTCACGGTGAGCCGGGAGCTGCAACTGACGCTGACGGCGCGGGACCGCGAGCGCTTGCAGCCGATGTGCGGTGTGCCGTATCACGCGGTCGATGGCTACCTGACGCGTCTGCTGCGCAAGGGCTACCGCATCGCCATCTGTGACCAGATGGAAGACCCCAAGCTGACGAAAAAGATTGTCCGGCGTGAGGTGACGCGGGTACTATCGCCGGGAACCGCGCTCGACAACGGTCTGGAGCAGGAGAAAAATAATTTTCTTGCAGCGTACTTTGAGAGCGGCCCAGAAAATGAATCGGTCTGCGCGGTGGCGTTACTGGATGTTTCCACCGGCGAGTTTCGCACGGCGGAGTTTGCGGGTGCAGCGGCGCGGCAGCAAGCGGTGGACGAGATCGTGAAGGCTGGCTCAAGCGAGGTTTTGGTCGCCACAAGCACGGAGTTACCGGCACAGCTTGATCGGGTTCCGGCGCGAACGCGCGTTGAGGATTGGGTGTGGACGCGGGAGTTCGCTGTACCGCTGGTAGAGCGCCAACTGGGTGTACGCTCGCTCGAAGGCTTCGGCCTGGACCATCATCCTGCCGCGGCAATTGCGGCCGGTGTAGTGCTGCACTATGTGCGCACCACACAGAAAAATGAGGCGCTGCACATTGACAGCCTGCGCTTTGAGGAGCATTCGACGGCGCTGGAACTGGACCAGGTAACCGTGCGGAATCTTGAATTAATAGAGCCGCTCTTTGCCGGACAGGACACGCATGCAACACTCTTTCATACCCTCGACGCCTGCCTAACACCGATGGGCAAACGCCTTTTGCGGGCTACGATTCTTCGTCCGCTTGTCGATGCCCAAGCCCTCGAATCGCGCTACGAGGCGGTCGACGAGGCGCATGGGGACCTGGTGAAGCGCGAAGAGATTCGGCGCGCGTTTTCCGGACTCCTGGACCTGGAGCGGCTGCTGGCGCGACTCAGTTTGGATTCGGCGGGGCCGCGCGATCTACGTGCATTGGCGGCAAGTGCCTGCCGTCTGCCGGGTCTGAAGAAGGCATTGTCCGCAATGCGGGCGTCGCGCTGGCCGGAGCTTGCCGAGCGGCTGGACACGCTGGAAGATGTAACGGCGCGTATTGTGACAACGCTTGTCGAGGAACCTCCCCTGACGCTGGTCGATGGCGGCGCAATTGCCTCCGACGTAGACGCCGAGTTGGACGAGCTGAAGACCATCTCCACCACCGGACGCCAGCAGATCGCCGCCATCGAGGAGCGGGAGCGCGCGCGGACCGGCATTACTTCGCTGAAAGTCAGATATAACTCGGTCTTCGGCTATTACATCGAGATTACTAAAGCCAACATGGCCTTAGCGCCGGCAGATTATGAGCGCAAACAAACGCTCGTCAATGCCGAGCGCTTCACCACGCCGGAGCTAAAGGAATACGAGCGCAAGATTCTTACCGCACACGAGCGCTCCATCGAGATTGAGAAGCGTATCTTCGCCGAACTGCGACGTTCTGTGCTGGAAGCCGCGGGGCGAATCAAGCGCAGCTCGGCCATTGTAGCCGAAGCGGATTTACTGGCTTGCTTCGCGCATCTGGCAGCGGGTCGCCGCTATGTGCGCCCGCAACTCACAGACAAGCCGCTGATTGAAGCCGCAGGCGCGCGCCATCCGGTCATCGAGCAGTGGATGGAAGAGACGCGCGAAGGCCGTTTCATTCCCAACGATATTTTTTTGAACGCCGCGAGCGACGGACCGAGCCTGCTGCTCATCACCGGACCTAATATGGGCGGCAAAAGCACCTATCTGCGTCAAGCCGCAATGCTGGTTCTGCTGGCGCAGATGGGATGCTTTGTGCCTGCAGAGAGTCTGCGCTTCGGCCTCGTGGATCGCATCTATACGCGCATCGGTGCCAGCGACAACGTGGCGCGCGGCCGCTCCACCTTCATGGTCGAAATGACCGAGACGGCGACGATTCTGAACACCGCGACCAATCGCTCGCTGATCCTGCTTGATGAGATGGGCCGCGGCACGGCCACCTTTGACGGTCTCTCACTGGCCTGGGCGACGGTCGAATATCTTCACGCCGAAACCGGCGCGCGTACGCTCTTCGCCACGCACTATCACGAGCTGACCATGCTCGCCGAGAAACTCCCGCGCGTGCGCAATCTGCGCGTAGGCGTCAAGGAATCACCAAGCGGAATCGTCTTTCTGCACAACATTGAACCCGGCGCAGCCAGCAAAAGTTATGGCATTGAAGTGGCTCGCCTCGCGGGCCTTCCCGTCGCTGTCATCGAACGCGCCCGTCACGTACTGCGTCAGCATGAAAAGCAGGAGCGCCAAAGCGTGCAAGTGGAAACGCAGCCGGAGCCATTGCAGATGACCATCTTTACGCCCCTCTCGCAGCGCATCGTGGACCGCATTGAGGCGACAGACGTGAACGCACTAACGCCACTGCAAGCATTGAATCTGCTGGAAGAGCTGCAACAGGAGTTGAAGGAGAAGGGATGAAGGTAAATTTGTGCCATGCAGCGGGCAGCTTGCTGGTCGTCGGCCTCAGTGGCACGGAGCTGACCGGCACGGAGCGCGCATGGCTGAAGAGAGTGCGTCCTGCGGGAGTAATCCTCTTTCGCCGTAACATCGTTGACGCTCAGCAAACCTATGCACTGCTCAACGAAGCAACAACGCTTTGCGCGCCGCATTGCTTCCGCTGCGTCGATCTGGAAGGCGGAACGGTGGACCGTCTGCGCGATGCCCTCGCGCCCATGCCCTCCGCGCAAGCTGTTGCCATCGCCGCGCGGCAAACAAACAAGTCCCTCCTCGCCCGCGAGCACGGCAAACTGATCGCGCGCGCCGTGAAAGCCTTCGGCTTCAACACAACATTAGCGCCGGTTCTCGACCTCGCTCTTCCGGATTCTGCCGCTGTGATGGGCTCTCGCGCAACGGGCGCAACGGTAGAAGATGTGATCAATTATGCGCGCAACTTTCTCGCTGGACTTGCGGCGCACGACGTCGCCGGATGCGGCAAGCATTTTCCCGGACTCGGCGGTGGAACACTTGATTCGCACGTGGAGACTCCGACGATTCATCGCAAGCTGCGCGACTTGAATCGTGAAGATTTGTTGCCCTATATCGAGTTGCGCAACGAACTGCCGATGGTGATGGTGAACCACGCGGCCTATCCCAACACGCCAAGTAAGAACCAACCAGCGAGCGTGTCGAACTACTGGATTACGACAGTCTTGCGCAAGCGCATCGACTATCGCGGCATCATCTTTTCCGACGACCTGGAGATGGGCGGGATTCTCAAATTCATGTCCATTGAAGAGGCGGCAATCGCCGCGATTCGCGCGGGGATGAGTCTTCTCGAAATTTGTCACAGTCCAGAACTGATCTTGCGCGCATTCGAGGCGCTGATTACCGAAGGCGAACGCTCGGCGCTGTTCTCAAAGATGCTTACATCTCGTGCGCAGATGATGGCCCGGCAGCGTGCGAAGCTCTTTGCAAACGGAGTTGCGCCGACGCTCACTGCTCAACAATTCAAAGCGCTGCGCAAGCAAATATGCAACTTCAGCGAGACAATTCAGGAGGCGCAGACTGCATGAGCGCAAAAGCCATGACCGTTGCCGGCATCATGAGCGGAACCTCCGCCGACGGCATTGATGTCGCCATCGTGCGCATTGCTCCCGGCAAGCAGCGGCCCAGCATCAAGCTGCTTGCGCATGAAGGTTTTGCATTTCCCACTGCTCTGCGGTGCGCAATTCTCGCCGCAATGAATGCAAGCGCCACTTCAACTGCGGAACTGGCGCGGCTCAACTGGCGGCTTGGTCTGGCCTACGCTGAAACTGTCACCGCAACTGTTGTGCAACACAAACTCAAGCTCGATCTGATCGGCTGCCACGGACAAACGCTCTATCATCAGCCGCGCGCTGAGATATACGCGGGCCGCCGATTCAGTTGCACTTGGCAGCTTGGCGAAGCCGCCGTGCTCGCATCGGCAATCAATGTTCCCATAGTCTCCAACTTCCGCCCCGCTGATATGCTTGCCGGAGGCCAGGGAGCGCCGCTGGTTCCGCTGCTCGACTATGTACTTTTTGCCAATGCGAGGCGCGGGCGCGTCTTGCAGAACATCGGCGGCATCGCCAATCTGACGGCGATTCCCGCCGGAGCAGCACAGGATTCGGTCATCGCCTTCGACACCGGACCCGGCAACATGGTGATCGACTGGCTGGCACAACAGCTCTTCAAAAAAAAGTTCGACCGCAACGGAAATATTGCTGCGCGGGGTGCCGTGATTGCGCCGGTGCTGGCCGAGGCGCTTGGCAACCCATACTTCAGGCAGAAGCCGCCGCGCACTGCGGGACGAGAACAGTTTGGGCGCGAGTACGCGGCGCAGTTTCTCGCCGCCTGCCAGCGGCACAGCGCCAACCCCAAAGACGCGCTGGCCACAGCAACCGCCTTAACAGCCGAGACAATTGCGCACAGCTACATAACATTCGCTCGGCGCGAAATGAAAGACCATGTAGTGGATTACATTGTCTCCGGCGGCGGCGCGCGCAATGCGACGCTGATGACGATGCTGGCACAAAGACTTACACCAATGAACTGCGAACTGGTCGCAAGCGAGAAGTTCGGCCTGCCCGCCGAGGCCAAGGAGGCGGCGGCCTTTGCACTGCTGGCCTGGATGACATGGCATCACTTACCGGGAAATCTGCCGCGTGCCACCGGCGCGACGCACCCCGCGATCCTGGGGCAGGTGACATATGCGTAGATTGCTCGCGACGGCCGCGCTTATTATGCTCGTAGGCTGTCACACGGCATCTCGCGACGCGCGCACCGTTGTTTTTCTGATTGAGAGCAGCCCTGCAAGCCTCGACCCTCGCGTGGGAACCGATGCGCAATCGGAACACATCGACGAACTGCTCTTTGATGGCCTTGTGTCCCGCGACGCCAGTTTCCATTTCACACCGGCGCTGGCCGAAAGTTGGGAGCAACCCGACGCTCTGACGCTGGTTTTTCATCTGCGCACGGGGGTGCGCTTTCACGATGGGCGCATACTGTCGGCGCGCGATGTGGTATGGACGATTGACTCGATTCGCTCAGGCGCGATTATCTCGCCCAAGGCTGCCGCCTACACATCTGTGGTTTCCGTCGATGCGCGCGATGAGCGAACGGTCGTATTTCATCTCAAGCACACAGACAACTTTTTGCTGACCAACCTTTCCACCGGCGCCTTCGGAGTTGTTCCAGAGGGCAGTGGGCGCGAGTTCTGGCTGCATCCTGTGGGCACAGGTGAATTTCGCTTTGTAGGCCAGCAGATCGATCAGGATGTGGTCATCGAGCGCAATCCGCTGAGTTGGTCAGGCGTGCCGAAGATTGAGCAGGTGCGCTTTCGCGTGGTACCGGATGCGATTACCGAGGCGCTGGAGTTGGAAAATGGCTCGGGCGATGTGGCCGTCAATTCCTTGCCGATGGATTCTCTGGCTGTACTGGCAGCGCGGCCAAATTTGGCAATCGAGGATGCGCCGGGGACGCAGGTGCAGTATCTTGGCTTTAATCTACGCGACGCGATAATGAAGGACGTGCGGGTGCGGCAGGCTGTGGCCTACGCCATCGACAGCAAGCTGATTATTTGGACGCTGCTACGGGGCCATGCGCAGACGGCAGAGAGCCTACTGCCCATTGGACACTGGGCTTTCACCAGCGACGTGGACCGCTACGACTACGATCCTGCGCGTGCCATGCGGCTACTGGATGAGGCCGGCTACAAGCCCGATCCGAACGGCGTGCGCTTTCATCTGACAATGAAGACCAGCACGCAGGAGGAGTCGCGCTTACTGGCCGCCGTGCTCCAACAGCAGTTGGCCCGCATCGGCATTGCGCTCGATCTGCGCAGTTATGAGTACGCCACTTTTTACACGGATGTGACGCGCGGCGCCTTTCAGATGTACTCGCTGAAATGGATCGGCGGCAACGAGCAGCCGGAGATATTCAACTACGTTTATGCAACGGCGAGCTTTTCCCCACAGGGTGCCAACCGCAGCCACTACTCGAATGCGCGGCTCGACGCACTGCTTGATGAAGCAGCTCAGAGTCCAGATATGGTCCGGCGTCATGCCGATTACCTCGAGGTGCAACAGATTCTGGCCCACGATCTGCCAGCCATCAATCTCTGGTATCGGGACACGGTTGTGGTGCATAACCGGCGGCTGACGCACGTGCTCCCCACACCGTCGGGAAGCTATGCTTTTCTGGAGACGGCGGAGCTGGCGGCAAAGTGATTTGAATGTCTGAATTACACAAATAATCAATAACATGCCTGAAATCGTCGCAACATTCAGTGACTCTCCACACTACGGAACGGTTCCTTCAACCTTTTGGCGGTCTGGTTCGTCTACAAAATGGATGTATATTCTTCGAGCGCCCGGACGCCCGTGTGCGTTGTTGGGTAGAGATCAGGCTTATGGAGAAAACGATGAGGATACGGATTCCGTTTTTGACGGCGCAAGTTATTTGTACGGCTCTACTGGCAGCGGCAACGCTGGCTCAGACTCAGGCACCTGCACCCAAGCCTATCGGGGGCACGATCACGGCTCTCAGCGGAAACACGCTCACTGTCAAGACCGATGCAGGAGAGATTCGACCGGTTGAGGTTCCTTCAACGGTGGCGATTCTGCGCATCGCGGCTGACGCAAAGAATTTGATCGCCGCGCAGAAGATATCTTTCATTGACCTGGCTGCGGGAGACCGTGTGCTGGTAACGCCTGATCCGAAGTCAACCGGCCCCACGGCACTGGCACTGCGGATTATTGCCATCAAGCAATCAGATCTGGCACAGAAGCAAGAGAAGGATCGCCAGGACTGGCAACTGCGCGGCGTGGGTGGACTGGTGAAGAGCGTGGACGCAACCTCAGGTCTCATAGTGTTGAGCAGCGGCTCGGGCGCTACAGCCAAGACCATCACCGTGCATATCACTAAGTCAACTCTGCTGAAGCGCTATGCTCCGGCCTCGGTGCGCTATGACGAAGCCAAGTCGGCTCCGATTGATGCGATTCACCTTGGCGATCAATTGCGTGCTCGCGGCGCGAAGAATGCCGATGGGACGGAGCTTGTCGCAGAAGATGTGATCTCAGGCAGCTTCCGCAACATCTCTGGAACCATTGCCTCGCTGGATGCGTCAGCCGCGGCGCTGGTTGTGAAGGATCTGGCAACTAAGAAGCCGGTCACCGTCAAGATCGCCTCAGAGACGCAGATGCTGCGGCTAGAGGATCGCATGGCGCAGATGTTGGCCATGAGATTGAAAGGCGGCGCAGCAGTAGCGGGCGGAAACGGCGCGTCCAGCGGACCTCGTAGTGGCGGCCAAGGCGCTGGTCGGAATGGCGGAATGGGAGGCGGCGGTTTTGACCCGCAGATGATGCTCAGCCGTGCTCCTTCGATCAAGCTTGCGGATTTGAAGAAGGGCGATGCGGTAATGCTGGTGGCAACCGACGGAACAGCTGAAGTATCCGCCATCACGTTGCTGGCGGGCGTTGAGCCACTACTGGAGGCTCCCGCAGCCCAGAACCTTCTCTCCAACTGGAGCATGAGCGGCGGCGCAGGCGCAGTGGAATCTGCTGCTCAGTAGATATTCACAAATAGCCAACAGAAACAAACGGGGGATTTGTGTTCGTACGATTGCATGGCTTCAACTTTTCTTTGATTGCTCTAGCGTTGGGCATTTTCACTGTGGCAACTGCGCATGGACAGGCTTTCACGCCGGCGTTGGTAACGCCATCTTCTGCCACCGCTGTTCCGGCAGCAACGGCGATAATCCGCGGGCGCATTACTGACCCGACGGGCGCTCTGATTCCGGGCGCAACGGTTACAGTTACAACCTCGGCAGGAAAGACCGTGGCTATGGCCACCGCGAACGCCAGCGGCACATACCAGATAAATAATCTGGCTCCCGGCGAGTACCTTGTGCTGGCCACAGCCGCGGGCTTTGCCTCTTTTACCTCCGACCCCATTCAGATTACGGCGGGGCAGGCAAAGCGCATTGAGATTGCCATGGCTCTGGAGATCGCACAACAAAGTGTAACTGTCACCGATGATGCGCCGAATGTGAGCGTGGAGGCGGGCGAAAACTCCGACGCCGTCATGCTCAAAGGCAAGGATCTGGACGCGTTGTCGGACGATCCGGATGAGCTGTCGAATGAGCTGGAGGCTTTGGCCGGTCCCTCGGCGGGACCGAACGGCGGACAGATCTACATCGATGGCTTCAGCGGCGGACAACTGCCGCCCAAGTCTGCCATCCGCGAAATTCGCATCAACCAGAATCCTTTTTCTGCCGAGTTCGACCACATCGGCTACGGGCGCATTGATATTCTCATGAAACCCGGAACCGACAAGCTGCATGGGCAGTTCTTCATTCAGGGAAACGACAGTTCCTTCAATACCGGCAACCCGTTCACGTACGGTATTCCAATACCCCCCTATTACAGCTACCAGTTCAACGGCTCGGTGAGCGGCGCTCTCTCCAAGAATGCTTCATTTGCCGTCAGCGCCGAGCAGCGCAACACGCAGAATATCAATACCTGGAGTATTACGGATGCCATTGTTGACAACACCTCCGGCGCGTACTCGAATTGCCCGGGCCTGGTCACCAGTTCCGGCCCTTACGTAGATTGCCCTCACTACGGCGTCAATCTCTTCAACCAGCGCGTGCGCGACAATGCCTCGGCGCGCATTGATTGGCAGATGGGTGCCAGGAACACTATTACAGCTCGTTATGGCTTCTGGTCAGAGTCCGAACACGGCGATTTGGACAATTTAAGGTTGCCCAGCGCTTCCACGCATGAATCCAACACCGACCACACCGTGCAGATTAGCGACTCCATGCTGATCAGCGACCACGCCGCCAACGAAACCCGCCTACAATATGAGCGGCAGAATGAGAATCACTACCCCGACTCAACAGCGCGCACCATCAATGTCACGGGAGATTTTGCCGGTGGCGGCTATTCCGGCCAGAAGAGCCTGGATCACACCACGCGCCTCGAATTTCAAAATATGACGACTCTGACACGCGGCACTCACGCCATCAAGTTGGGTACGCGCATCAGAGACACACGCGACGCGAATTACACCAATTCCAATTTCAATGGCTCGTTTACCTTCGATTCTCCCGCAAGTTACGAGGCAATGGCCAACGGGTTGGCGCTTAATAACTCGGCCGAGGGGTTCGCCTACTGGGTAGCAAAAGGCGATGGCCCCGCATCCGCCAGCTACACCAGCGGCAAGAACTCCGCGCTCGCCAATGTCTTTGATATGGCGTTCTTTGCGCAGGATGATTGGAAGGTCGATGACCGACTCACGCTCTCCGGCGGCCTGCGCTGGGAGTCGCAGAATCACATTGCGGATCATAGCGACTGGGTGCCTCGCGCAGCGATTGCATACGCTTTGGATGGCGGCAAGAACAAGAAGGCCAAGACCGTGCTGCGCGCCGGATACGGCTTCTTCTACGACCGCTTTGGTAGCGGCGGCCTGCTCACCATCAACCGCGCAAATATCCAGCAGCAGATCGTGCTGAACAACCCCACCGGATGCACAACAACTGGTGGAAGCAATGCAACCACTCTGGATAACACGGATAATCCGCAATACGGAATCGACATCAAGACCTGCTCCGGCTCCAATGCTTCTGTTGCGGTGAAGTACGAAGTGGCTCCGCATTATCACTCTCCTTACAACGAACAGGCCAGCGTCAGCCTGGAGCGGCAATTGTCCGCCGGCACCAGCATGACGCTGAACTATATGCACACCTTTGGCGTTCATCAGCAGGTCACGCGCAATGCCAACCAGGCCACCGGAGGAACTCCGCAGACGAACACCGGCGGCTACCTGTACGAGTATTTTCCCGAAGCGGTCTTCAAAGAGAATCAGCTCATTGCCAGCGTAAACTCCGTAGTCAACAAGAACCTGAGCCTGACGGCCTTTTACACTCTCTCCTTTGCCAACGGCAACAACAACGGCAACGCAGCCAACGCCTACAACCTGGACATGAACTACGGCCGCGCCGGCTTTGTTGTGCGCAACTCGCTCTTCATGATGGGCACATACAACGCTCCCTGGAAGCTACGCTTTAATCCCTTCCTGATTGCACAGTCTGGCCGCCCCTACAACATTACCCTGCCGACCGACCCGTTGAACAATTTCTTAAATCAGCGTCCGGCGTACGCCTCTACAGCATCGTTGTGCGCGGCCAATCCAGCCGCAACCCTTCCGAGCCAGTATGTGCAATCTTCACTTGGCTGCCTCGATACGATACCGAACTCCAGCGAGGCCCTGATGCCTATCAACCTGGGCAATGGTCCGGCTGCTGTGGCCGTCAACCTGCGCATTAGCCGCGGATTCGGCTTAGGAACCAAACTTGAATCAGCCGCCCCCAGCCAGAACAATGCTGGTGGCCCACCGGCGGGAGGTCCGCCTCCGGGCGGACCAGGTGGTCGTGGCGGCGGTGGTGGTGGTGGTGGTGGTGGTGGCCGTGGTGGCGGAGGAGGCGGCTTTGGCATGGGAGGAATGGGCGGCTTTGGCGGCACGAACTCCGGCCGCAAATACACGCTGACCTTCAGCGCGCAAGCACTGAACCTGTTCAACGACATCAGCAGAGGAACACCCAATGGAACCGTGATTCCCACGTTGGATTCAATCACGAAGATAACTGGTCCTGGAAGCCAGTTCAACGCATCGTACAACCTGTCCGGTGGAATCTTCTCCCAAGGCTCAGCGGCGCGGCGCATCTTTGTTCAAGCAGTATTTTCGTTCTAACGAATGGTTGAAGTTGTAACCAATCGTTACGGCATTTTCGTCTAATCGTTAGCGATTTCTTACTAGGAGCAAGGCCGGCACATTCTGTACCGGCTTTCTTTATTTCGCCGAGACTTTCTACTCTCTCCCGTCGTCACCAATGCAGAGATTATGTTGCTGAGAATAGTTCGATAGCAACGAATACACGAGAGGTGCTTATGCTTTTAGGATTGCGTAACTATACAGATGTGTTAATTGCCGCGACATTGGGCATGGCCAGTTTGGCCGCGGCCCAGGCGCCAGTTCCCGCTCCTCTGGCAACGCCTCCTCCGGCAGTTTCTGCGCCTACACCGGTCTCTGCGGCTGCAGCGGGATCGGCTACCTTGCGCGGTCACGTCTACGACCAGACGAACGCGCTGATTCCGGGCGCAACCGTCACTATCACCACCACAACAGGAAGAACCGTGATTACGGCAACCGCGGATGCGGACGGTGCATATCAGGTGAACAGCCTCGCTCCCGGCGGTTACATCGTGCTGGCCTCGGTTGCGGGCTTTGCCAACTTTGCATCGCAGCCCATTCAGCTTGCCGCTGGCCAGGTAATGCACGTGAAGATCACCATGGCCTTGCAAGCTGAGCAGCAAAGCATCACGGTCACCGACGAGTCGCCCATGGTCAACGTCGAGGCTGAGGGCAACTCCAGCGCCATCGTTCTCAAAGACAAGGACCTGGACGCGCTCTCAGATGATCCGGATGAGCTGTCCAACGAGTTGGAAGCACTGGCCGGACCCTCGGCTGGACCGAACGGCGGACAGATTTACATTGATGGCTTCACTGGCGGGACACTACCGCCCAAATCGGCGATACGCGAGATTCGCATCAACCGCAATCCCTTCTCCGCCGAATTCGACCGCATCGGATACGGGCGCATCGAGATTCTCACCAAGCCGGGAACCGACAAGTTGCACGGGCGGACCTTCGTAATGGGTAACGACAATTACTTCAATACCGGCAACCCATTCGTGACAACTATTCCCGATTATCACAGCATCCAGTACAACGGCACCGTCGGAGGATCGCTCGGCAAGAAGGCCTCATTCGCCCTGAGCGTGGAAGGACGCAATATTCAGGACGCTAATATTTACACCGCCAGCAACGCACTAGATTCCAACGGCAATATCATCACTCAGACCGGCTCCGTCTTCAGTCCATCCTCTCGCATCGAAGTTTCTCCGCGAATAGATCTGCAATTGGGCAGCAAGAACACACTAACGCTGCGCTATCAGTATGAGAGCGGCACTTCCAGCGGTAATCTTGGCTCGACAATATCCCTGCCCACGACAGCGACCTCCAGCACCTCGTCAGAACACTCCCTCCAACTAACGGATTCGCAGATAATTAACGAGCACATGGTCAACGAGACCCACTTCCAATACCGGCGCTCGCTCTCTTCCACTACGCCTATGAGTACGACGCCATCTGTCAGTGTATCGGGGGATTTCGCGGGCGGCGGCTCTGGCGGGCAATTCAATAAGGATCACACCGATCATCTGGAGTTGCAGAACATGACCACGATGTCGGCCGGCGCTCATGCCATTAAGTTCGGCGCGTGGCTGCGCGATAATCGCGATGCCAACACAGCGGACGGAAACTTCAACGGCAGCTTCAGCTTCCCCTCGCTGCAAGCCTATGTGGCCACGCTGAACGGACTTATCAATCATGAATCCGTTGCTACCATTCAAGCCAACTGTCCTGCGGCGACGCTGCAAGTAGGCGGGTGTACTCCCAACAATCTGACCTTCACCACTGGCCGAACAGCCTTCACGGGAAACGTCTTTGATGCGGCGCTCTACTTTCAGGACGACTGGAAGTACAATCGATTTCTGACGCTCTCTGGTGGCCTGCGCTGGGAGACGCAAAATCACACGGCAGATCATGGTGACTTTGCTCCGCGCTTCGCTTTTGCATATGCCCTCGACGGCCACAGGGACAAAAAGCAGGCTAAGACGGTTGTGCGCGGCGGATACGGCTTCTTCTATGACCGCTTCCAGATAGGCAGCCTGATGTCGCTCGAACGCTTCAACAGCAGCGGCAACAGCCAGATGCAGATCAGCATCAAAAATCCCATATGCTTCGACGCCAACAGCCTGAGCAACCTCGGCAGCAATGCGAAACTAATCGAGGCGGCCTGCGGCACCGGAACCGCCGCCACGCCGGAGATCTACCAGATCTCTCCCAACTACCGCGCACCCTATATGGAGCAGTTTGGAACCAGCCTGGAGCGTCAGGTAACCAAAACCACAACGCTCACGGTCACCTACCTGCACTCGCAAGGCGTGCATCAGATGGCCACACGCAACTCGAATGCTTTTGAGCCGGGAAGCTTCCAGTTCGGCAGCGCAACGCTGACCGGTACGCGGCCCGACACCAACGCAACCTGCTTAGCCGCGAATGACTGCCTGGGTATCGTCAGAGAGTTCTTTCCTGAGGCAACCTTCAAGCAGAACCAGATGATTGTGAACGTCAACGCGCGCCTCTCGCCAAAATTCAGCGTAATGGGCTACTACGACCTGGCCTACGCCAACGCGGATACGGGAACGGCTTCCAACTCCTACAATCTGAAGCAGGATTACGGACGCGCCGGTTTTGTCTCGCGCAATATGCTCTTCCTGATGGGCAATTACACTGGTCCGTGGGGCATCAGCTTCAATCCCTTCCTGATTGCCCAGTCAGGCAAGCCCTTCAACATTACCACCAACAACGACCTGACCGGAGACAGCTTTTTCAATGACCGCCCATCGCTGGCCACCAGTTCTTTCTGCACAACTCCCACCACGGACTACGTGCAAACCGCCTTTGGCTGCCTGAATACTGACCCGCAAGCGGGAGATAGCATCATTCCTATCAACCTGGGCAACGGTCCTGCGGCTGTGGCTGTAAACCTGCGTGTCAGCCGCTCCTTCGGCATCGGGCCAAAACTGGCATCAGCGGCCAGCCAGAATAACGCCGGCGCACCGCCTCCGGGCGGCGGGCCTGGTGGTCCTGGCGCAGGCGGACCGGGCGGTCCTGGCGGAGGTGGCCCCGGTGGAGGCCGCGGTGGCATGGGTGGCTTTGCTGGCGGCGGAGGTGGTACCAGAGGTGGTAGTGGAGGCGGTCGCGGCGGTGCCAGCGCAGCCAGCACAGGCCACAAATACTCGCTCAACTTCAGCGTTCAGGCGATGAATCTCTTCAATGACATCGACTATGGACAACCGAATGGAACCGTAATTCCAACCCTCAATACCAGCACGGGTTTGTATGGTCCGGGCAGCCGCTTCGATAAAACCACCAGCCTTGCCCGCGGCATCTTCTCGTCGCCGACAAGCTCCGCGGCGCGGCGCATCTTCTTCCAGGCCTCGTTCTCCTTCTGATCCACGGAGAGCCGCCCCACCCTTTCCGCAGAAATAACGGAAAGGATGGGGCGCGAAGACTCAGAACCGCTCTAATAGCGCCCCAGCTTGACGCGAATCACCACCGGTTTGTCGTGGAAGCAGAGGCCGCGATCGTTCTCGTCGCCATTCCAGAGTCGCATCGGCTTCCAGACGCCGTTCTCATAGACGCCCTGCTCGGCAGAGACCATCTCACTGCGAATCCAGGGCAGTTTTCCCGGCAGATGGAAGTTGACGCTGGCATCCACGCCGGTAACGAGAAACTCATCGGGGCCGAGTTGCGCCACCAGCGCGGCTCCGTGCGCATCCTTGGTGCCGGGAGCGCGTTCTCCGTCGGGCTGCGGGTAGCCGAAGGCGACGGTCACCTGCCAGCCGCCAAAGACCAGCTCCTGCGTGGCCTGACCCGGCTCTTCGACGGCTGTCTTGAGCTTGCCGTCAAAGGAGAGTTGCGCGATCTCGCGGTCCATCGGGCCAATCAGCGCGAAGTTGTTGGCGTGCGCCTTCCAAGGCTCGTCGCCGAGAATATTCCAGCCGGATTGATCGACGCCGAAGGGCGTGAAGCCGATGCCGCCGTCCCCCAGCACGTAGTAGAAGAATTTGGCGAAGTTGTCGCTGCGGGCGGTTTCGGGAATCCAGAGCGGATTGTCTGGACGATGATAGGCGCTGAGCAGTTCGCGGTAGAAGTTGGAGTCCGAGTTGTAGATGTCAGGACCGATCATGTCGATTGACGGAGCCAAAGTCCGCCAGAGTCCGATGAACTTCTGCACCGCGCCGCCGCTGGGATACTGAATGCCGGGAAGAACAATCTGGCGCTGCCAAAGTTCTTTCACCGGCGGACTGATCCAGACATTGATGTAGCAGGGAATGACGAACTCCGCCTTGCCTGCGGCGGCAACCTCATTGATGTACTTTGCCTGGTGATAGACCTGAAAAATCTCGTCGGCCTCGGCGCCGTAGACCTGGCTCCAAGTGCCGGACTGCTTGTGGGTCGCGGCCAGCAGATCTGCCGGAACCATACCGGAAAACTCGCGGTTGGAGTCAGGAGAGTTGTCGCGCACGCTGCCCACGTTGCCGGACTCATTCTCCACCTGCACCAGCAGAATCGTGTGCTGCTCATTGTCGATCTGCTTGAGGTGGCGCATCAGGGCAGCGAAGGCTGTCTTATCGGCATCTAGATTGTTGCGCGAGTTAGGCGAAAGCACGTCAATCGGCTCACCATCGGGCCGGATGGTGTGCGGAAATCTCTTTGGATCACCCTTAACCCAGGCCGGAACATAGTGCATATTGCCGTTCTTCCAGGTGCCGAACCAGAGCAGCACCAGATGCAGATTGTGGGCGCGCGCACCTTCAACTATCTGGTCCACATTGGTGAAGTCGAAGCGGCCCTGCTGCGGCTCAAGCTGCTCCCAATAGACGGGCATCGCTACAGTATTGGCGTGCAGAGCAGCCAGCGACTCCCAGACCTGCGGCAGCTCGCTCGGCCATGCGCTGGAGTTGTGAATCTGGCCGCCGAGGATCAGATACGGACGGCCTTCGACGAACAAGGCGTAGCGGCCGTCTTTTTCCACCAGCCGCGGCGCTTCAACGGCCAAAGCCAGTGGAAGCACGATGAAGGCAAGAAGAGAAGTGGCGAGAAGACGGTAAAGAATGGAGAGACGCATGAAAGAAGTTACCCCTTGAAAAATGTAATTGCCGCAAGAGTTTAGCGCAAGTTGTTCTGTCACGGCTCAAAGCGGCACAACCACTCATGCAGCAGCGCGGCAACCTTGCGCGGCTGTTCGTACGCAGCAAAGTGACCTGCGTCGGGCAGCAGATGGAAGTCGCAGCCACCTTGCGCGGCGTGAAATGCCTGCATCTCCGCGGGTGCGACTCCTGGGTCTTCGCCCCCGGCGATGGCCAGCACCGGAACCTTGATCGTGGCGACGGTGGGCAAGGAGTCAGGGCGCGTGGCCAGACCGGCCTGCACGGCGACCAGCGCCTTAGGGGTGATCGTCATGCGGGCGCGCAACTGAGTCACGATCTCCGGATGAAGCTCACGAGCGGTTGCGCCGATCAGCGTCTGCGCCATGCCGTCAAAGAGCGGCGCGCAGTTGCCGACGCGCGCCTGCGCGATGGTGGCGGCGCGCCGCGACAGATTGGCCTCGGCATCAGTCTGCGGTTTCGAGCAGATAATAGCCAGCCCACGCACCCGCTGCGGAGCCTGACGCCAAAGCTCCAGCAACACGTAGCCGCCGATAGAACAACCGGCAAAAATCGCCGCAGGCAGCTTCAGGTGATCGAGAAGAGCGAGAATATCAGCGGCCAGCCGCGCTGTCGTCAGAACTGGAGCATTGGGCATCAGCGCAAAGCCACCAACCGGCAGATCGCCCAACTCCGAGCCGCCGTGGCCACGCAGATCGGGAACGATGGCGCGCACACCGACCAGTTCTTCGATCAGAGGCCACCAGTATTCTCCATCAAGCGGCGTGGGATGAAGAAAGACCAGCGGCAGGCCTGCCCCTCTCTCGCGATAGGCCAGCATCGCACCGTCCGATTGGTAAGTCGAGTTCATCACAACCAAAGATAGCTCACGACAACGGATGCGGCTCCTCGGGAATCCCGATCCAACAGGCAATGTAAATCAAGCCTACCGTTCCACCTGAAAAGATAAGTCCGAGAGCCGTGAAAATGCGGACCAGCGCCAGATCCCAGCCATAAGTTTGCGCAAGGCCGATGCAGACTCCGGCAATCTGGCGGCCGGCGATGGGGCGGACCAGGGGCCTACCGGGAATGTAGGGAGCCGCGGGAACCACCGCGCCGCAGCTTGAACAGAAACGCGAACCCAGCGGCAACCCAGTTCCGCAGTGTTGACAAAAGACGGCCATGATCGCTTCCTCCTAAAATAACTCTACATCCAAGATACGGAAGCGAGAGGGCAATGGTTCCGTTGTTGCGAAGCTATCCGAACGGCGATAAACGAATTGGATGCCAGTGCTGCGGAAATGATCTGCAAATTCGTTATGCAATTGTCTGTCGTCATAGACCATGGTAGGGATTGCGAAGGCGCTTGCGCGCGGTATCGGCGCGGGAGGTGTTGGGAGCGGCGTCAATTGCCGCCTGGTAGTCTTTGACGGCAAGCTGCCGCTGGTTGTTCATGTCGCGGCACTCTCCGGCGGCAACGAGGGAGCGGATTTTGAGTTCGGGTCCGACGTTTTTTGTCCCGGCGGCCTTCTCATAGGAGTCCGCCGCCTCGGCGAAGTGGCGCTGGCCACGCAGCGCGTCGCCCAGGCCAAAGTAAGCCAGCTCGAGGCGCGCCTCGGCAAAGTAGCCCGGTCTTGCGGCGTTGGCGACGATCTCCCGGTACGCCTCGACGGCAACCATGCCCTCGCCGTCGTCCTTGCGCAGGTTGGCCTCTTCCAGGCAGAAGAGAAAGTCGCGAGGATACTGGTTCCTAAGGCCGCGCACCACCTGGATAGCTTCCTTGTAGCGGGCCTCGCGGCGCAGAAAGAGAGCAATGACGGTGCGGGCCTCGATGCCGGAGATGACACCTCGCTGGCTGGCGTCGTTGAGCATCTCCAGCCCCTTGGACTTTGAACCGGTGATGCCGGCAAAGCCGATCATGAATTTGAAGGGCCAGGGCAGCGCACCCACCACGTACTCATAGACGCCGGCCACGAGCTTGGCGTCCACATACTCGGGGTCCATTTGCAGGACGCGCTCTTCATCGTCTTTGGCCTTGGTGGCGAGACGGAAACCGGCACCGAAGCCGCGCTCCACCATGGCAAGATAGGTGCATTTGAGGCTGCGCGTCCAGCCACGGGCATAGAGGGCGTCGATGTCGTTGGGGTTGCGGCTGATGCGCCAGTCGGCCTCGTGGATGGCCTCGTCGGCCAGCCCCAGGATGCGGTCGCGGGCCTCAGGATCCTCCTCGGTTGCGTGGCGGCCAGTGAGAAAGCCGTCGTTGGCATAGAAGGTGGTGTCGAGCAGGTCTAGCCGGTAAAGCTCCTGAAAGAGCTCGGCATTGAGCAGCAGCGCCGTGGCCTGAGGGTCTCCGGGGTGGGCCGCATGAAAGCGCTGGAAGCGCTCGACGGCACCGGGATAGTCGAGATTGTAGAGGCGCTCATAGGCCGAGCGCACCAAGGGGTCGCGGTTGAGCGGATTGGTATGCGCGGGATTGGAGGGGAGCGGGGAGGCTTTGCCCACGCCCACGGCCAGCAACGCGAGAGCGCAAATGCCAATCCAACTGGAGATGCTTTTCAAACGCAATTCCCTTCCCTCTTTCACCTGTGGGTTTTAATTCCTGATTCAAGGCTAACGGAGAAGCGCCAGCCGTGCATCCAGCTGCGCGAAAAAAGGTGAGTCATTTTCCCCTCGCTTTTCGCCTACCTATTGTGAACATCTTACGGCGCAATGCAAGAGCTGCGATCGTAGGAGGTTCTCCGGCGGCAGAAGACGCTCGAATTGCCCATCCTCCCCTCGGACGCCTTCGACGTCTTCTGCCTGCTGTCTTCCACGCAAGCCAACCATTAAAATAGAGATATGCCGATCCCCGAGCGACTGAACCCGAGCTTTGCCACCTCCCGCCCGCCCCTTGTGGACTACATGGAAGAGGCGCGCAAGCGTCTGATTGTGGCTCTCGACGTGCCTGATGCTGCCTCCGCAGCGGAGCTTGTGGGGCAACTGGAGAAGAGTTGCCAGTGGTTCAAGGTGGGGTTGGAGCTGTTTGTCGCCGCCGGGCCGGCGGTGATTGAGCCGCTGGTGGCTCGCGGCCACTCGGTCTTTCTCGACCTGAAGCTGCATGACATTCCCAACACGGTGGCGGGAGCGGCGAGAACGGCTGCGTCACTGGGCGTACGGATGATGACCCTGCACGCCGCCGGCGGACCGGCGATGCTGGCCGCCGCGCGAGCCGCGCTGGAGGGAGTTGTTGATCCACCAGAGCTGCTGGCGGTGACGGTACTGACCAGCATGGATGAGGCGCAGGTGAAGGCCATCGGTCTGGAGCGCTCGCCCGCCGAGCAGGTGGAGTTGCTGGCACGGATGGGCTTGGAAGCGGGGATTCGCGGCTTTGTCTGCTCGCCGCGTGAGGTTGCCGGTTTGCGCGCACTCACGGGGCCGGAGGGCGTACTGGTCATTCCCGGCATACGCCCGTCTGGAGCCGAAATCGGCGACCAAAAGCGCATCGCCACTCCCACCGAAGCCCTGCGCCAGGGAGCCAGTTACCTGGTTGTTGGCCGACCCATTACACAGGCTGCCGACCCGGCCGAGGCAGCTGAAGCGATTTTGAAAGAGATGGCCGAGGCGCTCCAGAACCTATAGGGGCCGAAAAACACTTCAAAAAGAAGCAATTTCTGTCTAATTTACGCAAAAAACTCTATGTATGAGTGTTGTATTCAAGTGGTCCGGCAATGACCAAGCCGCTGTTTTGACGGCCATGAATATACCAGCAACACCAGTTGGATTCATGATTAGGGCTGTCGGGCGGAGCAGTCAGGTCATGATAAATTACCTTGCCGTAGAGATAGACCTTTTCTTCCCAGGTTTCAATGCGCTTGAACCTCTCCTCCGAATCACAGAGAGCTTTAATATCTTCGCGGCAAAATGGCTTGATGGCCGTGAACTCTCCCGGTAGCAGAATCACGGAGGTAAACGGCGCACTGGAAGTCTCGTCCTCATACTCGGGCGAATCGGGAAGCTGCTTCTCGTCCATATAGATACTGTAGCGATCCCAGGAGTCGATAATTCTGGCGGGGGTGCGGCCCCGGTTGGTGGCCATGACGGTAAAGCTGTTCTCCTTGCTACGGGATGGCTCGACCGTGATGAGTATCCAGGGCCTTTCCGCGCGAATGACAGCCTGCGCATGGAGCAGCGCGGCCTGAGCGCTGGTGGCGGCGGCATCCGCAGCAATTTCCGAATATCTGGTTTGCCGTTCAATTTTTTTCAGCAGAGAGACGGCCATCATGATGGCGACGTATCCCAGCAAGGTAAGCACCAGCGCGGCACCCCAGGAGATTTGCTCATGCAGACTCCAGGATGAAGGCGACACGGGCGGATTGGTGACCGAGACGCGCGGCGGCATGATGTCGCGGGCGCTGCCGATGTTCTCGGTTCCCAGCGCGGTAGAGGCGGAGCCTTGCGGCTCGGCAAGGGAAGTCGTGGAAGCAGGTTTCGACGGCGCATTCGCTCCGGCGTGAGTGTCACCGCCAGCGGCATCCGCGACAGGCGTCAGGCTGACAGCCAACAGCAGAGCGAGGATCGCCGAAGCCTTGAGTCTCATGGGGAAAATGTATCACACGGGAGAGCGGAATCACTCACGCACCCCGCGCCTTTTCACCGGGCGTATCATCAAAGACAAACAGGAGAGCGAATGGCAGAGTTCAAATTACAGGTTGATGGAATGCACTGCGGAGCCTGCGTGCGGCGTGTGGCGCAGGCGCTAAATGCGGTAGAGGGAGTACAGGTCAAAGAGGTGACGGTGGGCACAGCACGGATCGCTTTCGAGCGGGAGCCTGCGCCGGTGGAGGCTGCTGTTGCAGCGCTGGGCAAGATTGGTTTTGCGGCGCGGGTGGAAGCATAACTTCGCTATGACACCACCCTCCACAGAATCGCTAACACTCCCGGTGCTGGGCATGACCTGCGCCTCTTGTCAGCATCATGTGGAAGAGGCTCTGCGCGCGACGGCGGGCGTGGAGTCGGCGCGGGTTGATTTGATGGCGCATCGGGCGAGCGTGGTCTTTGATCCAGCGCAGACGCAGCCCAAGCAACTGGTGGAGGCGATTCGCGCGGCGGGCTATGATGCGGTGCTGCCGCGCGCTGATGCCACTAAATCCTCCTCTGATTCGCCCGCAACTGGAGCCGAATTAAAGGCCATTGCCACGCTGATCTCCGGCGCAGCGGCGATGGTGCTGGCGATGCCTCTCAGCGCAGATATGGGTGCGCTGGACGATGCGCTGATGCGCGCGGTGCCTTGGATTTTTGCGCTGCCGGCGAATCTGTTGCGCTGGTTTCTGCTGGCGCTGACGGCGGGGATGATGGTTTGGGCGGGACGCGGAATCTATCTGAGCGCCTTGCGCGGGTTGCGCCACGGAAGCACGAATATGAACACGCTGGTGAGCCTGGGAACAGGCGTGGCGTTTGCGTACTCGGCGTATGCGACAATTTGGCCCGCGATGGGACGGCAGGTTTACTTTGACGCGGTTCTGCTGATTATTGGCTTTCTGCTGCTGGGCAAGGCTCTGGAAGGGCGGGCCAAGCGACGGGCGCTGGAAGCGCTCGACTCGCTCTCACGGCTGAGGCCGGCGACGGCACGGCGTGTGCGCGGCGGCGTGCAAGAGATTGTGCCACTGGAAGAGATTCAGTTGGGCGAGATGGTGGTGGTGCTGCCGGGAGAGCGCATTCCGGTGGATGCGACGATTGTGGAAGGCCGCACCACAGTGGACGAATCGATGCTGACCGGCGAATCGACGCCTCTGGTGCGCTCGGTGGGCGGGCGCGTTCTGGCTGGGGCACTGAATTACGAGGGCGCGGTGACATGCCGCGCAGAGTCGCTAGGTGAAGCGACGATGCTGGCGCAGATTACGCGCATGGTGGAGCAGGCACAAGGCTCACGCGCGCCGATGGAGCGACTGGCCGACCAAGCGAGCAAGATTTTTGTTCCTGTGGTACTGGTACTGGCCGTGCTGACCTTTGTGGTCTGGCTGGCGGCCACGCACTCGCTGGAAAGGTCGCTGGCTGCAACGGTCGCCGTGCTGGTGGTGGCTTGCCCGTGCGCGATGGGGCTGGCTGTCCCTGCCGCGCTCACCGTGGCTGTGGGGCGCGGTGCGCAGTTGGGCGTGCTCTTCAAGGGCGGCGAGGCGCTGGAGAGACTGGCGCATCTGGATGCGATTGTGCTGGACAAGACAGGGACGCTGACGGTGGGGAGGCCGGTGTTGAGCGGGGTATACGCGGTGGCAGGTCAGGCCGAAGACGATCTGCTGCGCATTGCGGCGGCGGCCGAGGAGCGGTCGAATCATCCTCTGGCTCACGCGGTGGTGGATGAGGCGCGGGCGCGTGGAGTGGAGTGGGAGGCGGCGGAAAAGGTGACGGTTCTGCCGGGACGCGGGTTGAGCGCCAAGGTCGAGGGGCACGATTGCCTGCTGGGCAATGAGGCGCTCTTCAAGGAGTTTTGCATCGCGTTGCCGAGGGAGGTTGCGCCGCCGGAGCCGGGAGTAACGCGGCTGTGGATGGTATTGGATCACGTGCCCTCGGGATATATTGATGCGCGCGATGCGCTGCGGGCGGATGCGGATGAGGCTGTGAGCGCGCTGCGACGGCTGGGGCTGCGGGTAATGATGCTGACCGGGGACACGGCGGAGGCGGCTGCGCCGATAGCGCAGCAAGCGGGAATCACTGAGATTGAAGCCGGACTCGACCCGGCTGGCAAACTGGCCCGGATTCGCGCGCTTCAAGCGAGTGGCCTGCGCGTGGCCATGGTGGGCGACGGCATCAACGACGCGGCCGCGCTGGCCCAGGCCGACGCCGGCATCTCGATGGGCACCGGCGCCGACCTGGCGCAGGAGACCGGCGATGTGCTGCTCTTGCGCGCCCAGCCCTCGGCGATTCCCGCGGCGCTGGAGTTGGCGCGCGCGACGCTCGGCGTGATGCGCCAGAATCTGATTTGGGCTGCGGGCTACAATCTGCTGGGGATTCCGCTAGCAGCGGGCGCGTTCTATCCCAGCTTCCACATTCTGCTCAGCCCGTGGGTGGCGGCAGCGGCGATGGCGCTGAGTTCAGTAAGTGTGCTTGGGAACAGCTTGCGGCTGCGCGGCTGGGTACCTGTTGTGCAGTAGACGGCTTGCGGTGCGGCAGACGCTCACGATTCGCTTGCAGAATTGAGATAATCCCCATCGTGCAGAGAATGCGCAAGTATAGGGCACTGAACTGGCAGGCACCACTCGCACAGGGCGCTCCGGCGCGATAAACTAGCCTTAACCGTGCGCATCCTGACCCGTTACATTCTCGGTGAAATTCTCTCTCACGCGTTGATCGGCGGCGTGATCTTCACCTTCATTCTTTTCATGAAGGAGCTGCCTCAGATTTTGGAGATGGTGGTGCATAACAGCTCCACCTTTGTCAGCGTGCTACAAATTGTTCTCTTCTTGCTGCCCAATATTTTAATGTTCACAATTCCCATGGCCGTGTTGGTTGGTGTGCTGCTGGGGTATAGCCGTCTGGCCGCAGACAGCGAGGTCATCGCCATGCGCGCCTCGGGACTGGGGATCGGATACTTTGTGCGCGTGGCATCGATTGTGGCTGTAGGCGGCACGCTGCTTGGGCTGGCGAATTCGTTGTATATTGCGCCGCTGGCCAATCAGGCAATTATGACCATGAACAAGGAACTGGCACAGCAGGCCTCTTACGATATCGAGCCGCGGGTCTTCGACGAGGACTTTCACAACTTTGTTCTATATGTACAGAACCCACGCTCCGGAACCGGCGCGGCGCACTGGGATCAGGTCTTCATGGCCGACACCAGCGACCCCGTCAATCCGCAGATCACCACCGCCGCTGCGGCCACCGTCTCCAACGATACTTCGCAGCAGTTGCTGGCGCGTCTGCGCAATGGATCGCGCCATGAGACCATCGTCAACCAGCCGCAGCAGTATAATATCTCAACCTTTGACTATACTGATCTGCCTCTGGCCCCCAGCCAGCAAAACGATGTGCATCTAGGGCGCATGGACACGGACATATATGCCATGCCGATGAGCGCGCTGCGGCAGCGAGGCAAGGAACCCGACAGCAAGCGCTTTCTGATCGAGATGCACAAGCGCTTCTCATACCCGGCGGCTTGCCTGGTGCTGATGCTGGTGGGTGTTTCACTGGGCGTTACCTCGCGTCGCGGCGGCAAGAGCTTCGCCTGGATCTTCACCATTGCGCTTGTCTTCGTCTATTACCTGCTCTCCTCCACCGGTATCGCTCTTGGCAAGCAGAATTGGATTTCCGCGTTTTTCGCGGTCTGGTCGGCCAACCTGCTTTTTGCCGCAGGCGGTCTCTTTCTACTATGGCAGATGGCAACCGGCGGGCGCGTTCTGAATGCGATCACCGCATGGAGCCTGCGCTTGCAGATGACTGAATCCGAAGCCCCGGCCAAAACACTAAGCAACCCGCTCAAAGCTCTTCTGAACAAGTTTCCCGTAAGCCCGCAACGCGCTAAGGCCCGCAATGTCTTTCCACGCATCTTGGACGAATATGTCGTCCGCGAATTTCTTGGGATATTTCTGCTGGTGCTCTCCGGCTTTGTAATGCTAATGCTGGTCTTCACTTTCTTTGAACTGATGGGCGATATTCTGCGAAATCATGTTGCGCTTTCGCTGATCGGCGAATACCTGCTCAATCTCACGCCCAGTATGCTCTATCTGATCACGCCTCTGGCGGTGCTGATCGCCGTGCTGGTCACCTTCGGCGTGCTCAATCGCAACTCCGAGATCATCGCCATGAAGGCCTGCGGCATCAGCCTTTACCGGCTGGTGATTCCCATTGTCATGATTGCAGCGATCCTCTCTTGCGGTCTTTTTCTCTTCGACCAGTTTTATCTTCCGCAGGCCAACCGGCGGCAGGAGGCGCTACACAATATCATCAAGGGCAAGCCGCCGCAGACCGTGCTTCATCCGGAGCAGAATTGGATCTTCGGCGAACCGCTATCAGGCGAACCAGGGCGCATCTTCTACTACCAGTTTTTTGATCCTAAAAGTAAAGAGTTTGCCAACCTCTCCATATTTGAGTTCGATTCCTCGACCTTTGCGCTTTCCCGGCGTATCTTTGCCCAGCGCGCCACATGGGATGTTGAGGCCGGCTCATGGAGCTTCACGAATGGATGGCAGCGCGACATCTCTGGCGCGAATGTCACAGTGTACCGCACGTTCCTAAAGACCAGCTTCGCCGAGATTCATGAAAACCCCACATACTTCACCAAAGAAAACCTGCAAGCTCAGGAGATGAACTTCGGCCAGCTTGATCGCTACATCGACGATCTGCGCCAGAGCGGCTTTGACACCATGCGCCTCCGTGTCGAGCTGTGGCACAAGCTTGCCTATCCGCTGATGGCGATGGTAATGGCGATTCTGGCTATTCCCTTCGCGCTGCTGATGGGCCGCCGCAGCTCGCTTACCGGCGTGGCCGTGGCTATTGCCGTGACGCTGGTCTACATCGTCTTCAACGATCTCTTCGAGAGCCTGGGCATCGTGAACTATCTGCCCGCTGCCCTGGCCGCCTGGAGCGCAGATATCTTCTTTGGGCTGGTGGGCGGCTATCTGCTGCTGCGTACGCCGACGTAAGAGCAGAAATCCACATACTCCCCGTACAATTAAATTATGTTTCGCGAACTGGCCCCGCTCTTTAGCTATATGCGCCGCTACCGCTGGGGATACCTGTGGGGCACGTTCTCCTGCATCTGCACCAACACCATCTGGGTGATGTTTCCGCAGGTCATCCAAAGAGCTGTGGACGCGATGCAGCATGGGGCCACGCATCGCACCATTCTGATCTTTGCCGGACTGCTGGTTGGCATCGCGCTTATCAAGGGAGTCTTTCTCTACTCGCAGCGCTGGATTCTGATCGGCATCTCGCGGGAGATTGAATTTGATCTGCGCAACGATCTCTTCAAGAAGCTGGAGCAGCAGGACTCCGGCTTCTATCAGCGCTATCGCACCGGCGACATCATGGCGCGGCTGACCAACGACCTGAATGCCGTGCGCATGCTGCTTGGTCCGGCGCTGATGTACAGCGCCAACACGGTCTTTTTCACCGTGGGCGCGCTGTTTTTTCTGATGCACATCAGCCCGTGGCTGACGCTGGTGGCATGGGCGCCGATGCCGCTGGCGAGCGTTTTGGTGCAGTACTTCGGCAGCCGCATTCATGATCGCTTTGAGCGCATCCAGGCCAGCTTCTCCGAGATCAGCTCGCAAGCTCATGAGAACTACTCCGGCGCGCGGCTGGTGCGCGCCTTTGCCCGCGAGCAGTCGCAGATCGGCCTCTTCGAGCGGCTTAACCGCGAGTACATCGCCCGCTCCCTCCGGCTAGTTCAGTTGATGGGAATGTTGTGGCCGACGCTGGAATTCATTCTCGGCGTCTCGATGATCATTACGCTGATGGCCGGCGGCCATCTGGTGGTGGCGCATCGCATCACGGTCGGCCAGTTTGTCGCCTTCAATACCTACATGATCATGCTTATCTGGCCGATCATCGCGGTGGGCTGGGTGGTGAATCTCTTCCAGCGCGGCACCGCCTCGGTGAAGCGGATCGACGAGTTGCTCAAGGCCGAACCCGCAATCGATGACTCGGGAGCCGATCCGGCGATTGCCGCGAAGACGGTGCTCGGCGGCGCGATTGAATTCCGCGATTTGAATTTCAGTTATGGCGAAACGCCGGTGCTCACTGGCATCTCGCTGACGATTCCCGCCGGAACGAGCCTGGCCATCGTCGGACCGACTGGATCGGGCAAATCCACGCTGGTCAACCTGATCGCGCGAATCTATGAGGCACCTGAAGGCTCGCTGCTGATTGATGGACGGCCGGTGCGCGAGTATCCCTTGGCAGTGCTCAGGCGCAACATAGGCATGGTGCCGCAGGAGACGTTTCTATTCAGCGCGACGATTCGGGAAAACCTGACCTTCGGCGCGCCTGAGTGCGGCGTGGAAGAGATGCTGGTGGCCGCCGAGGCCGCGCATATTCGCAAGGAGTTCGAGGAGTTTCCGCAGGGCTTTGAAACCATGGTGGGCGAGCGGGGCGTGACGCTCAGTGGCGGTCAGAAGCAGCGCGCTTCGATTGCTCGCGCTCTGCTGCGAAGACCGGCAATCCTCATTCTCGACGATGCGCTGGCCAGCGTTGACACCTACACGGAAGAGCGCATTCTGAATGGTCTCAGTGACTTTACGCAAGCCTCAACCACCATTTTGATCTCGCATCGTGTCTCCACGGTGCGCAATGCGGATCAGATCGCGGTTCTGGACCACGGAAGAATTGTGGAAGTGGGCCGGCACGAGGAGTTGCTTGCCCTCGACGGCTACTACGCTGGACTCTATCAAAAGCAGCAGTTGGAGGAAGAGCTGACGGTTGCCGGATGAAATGGAATCACGCATTCCATCGGGAGCCGGCAGAGGACTCGGAGCTGTATTCGGAGTGCTCGAAGCCCGACGGCCTGTGTCCAGCCGTCATGCCGCTCACCTGCAGAGGCGCGGGATTGACCACCGGGTCCTTGGCCACCTGACGCCATGCATCACGCACATTCTTGACACACTCGATGGAGTGTTCGAATTTTTGCCGCGAGGCCGACTGTGAAGCCTGCAGTATCTGCGCGAAGATCGACGCGTAAAACTCGCTGAGCGCCTGCGCTGGCCGTCCGCCCACATCCATGCGCAAGCGCGCCTGCAGGTGGATGATAATGTCCAGGGCGCGCTTGACGGCGGCGCGCCGAGCCTCAGCATCGCCGCGCTCCACGGCCATTGTCGCCGCATAGAGAAAACGCAGAATGCCATCATAGAGCGCCACCACCAAATCGACCGCCGAAGCGCTGTCCAATGCGTGTTCCTGATAACTTTCCATGGGGAAAATTCTCCTTAGCCGTTTGTTTGCTTGTTGTAACCGGTGATCGCCGAGTAAAGTTCGTTGACCTGATCCAGCTCAGAAGGTAACGCCTGCAGTATCTGATTGGCGGTGTTCAACTCTGCTGTCAAGCTCTTTTGTTGCGCGGAGATCAAGCTGTCTTCGCGAGATATATCGGCATTCAATGTGGATTCAGTATTGCTGTTGGAGGTGGTGGCCAGCGCCAGAATGCCCGTTGGCGAACTGGTTCCAGCATTGGTCAGCATGGTGGAAAATGTCTGGCCCCAACTGCTCGCGTTCTGAAAAAAGCCCACCACACCGGTGTAGTCCGAGTTCAGAACCGAATCCAGGCTGGCGGCGTCCAAACTGAGCGAGCCATTGTTGCTGACGCTGATGCCCAGGCTGGTCAGATTGTTGATGTCCGAAGAACTTGTGTAGCTGAGATTGGCGTTGCTGGTGTTGGTGGTGTCGAGTATGTTGGAGGTCACCGTCATATCACCGCCGCTGCCCAGAGTTTCCGACTGCAACTGCAGGCTGAAAGTGCCGTCGCTGTTCTGAATCACCGAGGCATTCACGTTGATGTTGGCGCTGTTGATGGCACCGGCAAGACCGGAGAGGTTGTTGCTGGGAGAGGTTGCCGAGTGGGGCGGCACCTTGATGGTTTGCTGCACGCCATCGCCCACCTGAATCGTGATGGAGCCGGAGAGCGCATCACTCTTTGCAGGAATTCCCGTCAGAGTGCCTATGTCCACAGGCAACCCACTATTGGCGCCTGAGTCGGTGTACGTAAGCGGCGTAGCGCTGGTGGCCACCACGCCGGAGGTGACCGTCAGCGCTCCGCTGGAGCCTGCAATCTGCGAGTTCAACGCCAGGGTTGACTGGCCATTGGCGGTGATTACGTTGGCCGTAAAGCCGGTGCCGGAGGCCGTAAGGTTGGGGGAGACGGTCAGCGTCCCGGCAGTGCCGCTGGCACCAGAAGTCAGCGTCAGATTCTGCTTGCCATTGGAGTACGTTGTTACATCGGCCGTGAAGCCGAGGTTAGACGCCAAGCTGGGAGTCACTATCAGCGTCCCGGCGCTGCCGCTGGTGCCAGAGGTCAGCGTCAGGGTCTGCGTCCCGTTCGAGGCAGTCGTGACTGCGGCCGAGAGTCCGAGGCTATGATCGCCGTCTATCGTGCTGGCCAGAGCAGAGAGCGTGTTCGCCCCGCTCCCGGTGTAAAGGGTATTGGCCGCTGGCCCGCCACTCGGCACCGCGCCAATGACAATATTCTCCGCCGTGCCCTGGCCCGCCAGAACCTGAAGTGAGCCAGTAAGTTGAGCACCGGCAACCGCAGTCAGCGTGGCCGAAGAAGTTGTCGCGGCGGTGTTTCCGGAAGCATCCGTGCCCACCGTAACCGAGGCATGGAGTGTCGTGCTGACGTCGTTGATGGCGCTGGCCAGCCCGGAGAGTGAGTTGACGCCGCTGCCGGTGTAGATGGTGTGGGCAGCCGCGCCGGTCGATGGTGCGGCACCCACTACAATTGTCTCGGCTGTTCCCGTTCCCACCTGCACGGAGAGAGAGCCGGAGAGCGTTGCTTTGCTGTTCTCGATTCCTGTCAACGCACCATGCGATACCTGGTTTCCGGTCGTTTCGTCCGTGAAATTCAGCGTGGTCTGTTGGCTCGCTGCATTAATGGCATCGGCCAATCCGGCGAGGGTGTTGACGCCGCTGCCGGTATAGTACATATTTTCCGCGTGTCCAGGCGGCGCGGCACCCATCACAAAGGTCTGCGCCGTGCCGCTGCCCTCCTGAATGGAGATCGAACCAGCGAGCGTTGTATCTGTATTGGATGCAATCGAGGTCAACGTGCCGCTGGGACTCTTTAGATTCAAACCGCTCAGCAATTGCTGCTGCAAGAGCGAAAGAGTGGGCGAGCCGAAGAGCGGCTCGGCGTTATTCGAGCTGTCCAGCCCCTCCTGCGCGTTGACGGCGCTAATCAGCGAGTTATAGTCGCTCACCATCTGCGACATGGTGCTCTCCACGCCGGCGTTATCGTTGGCGATCACCACCTGCACCTGCTCCAAGGTGTTCCCCGACACTGTCGCACTAGGCGCCAGCAACTGAAAGGTCACGCCGGGAATTAGATTGGCAACGGTGTTTGAGGAGCTGGTCATTGCCACGCCATCCACCGTGAGACTGGCATCGGTTCCCGTAACGGAGGAAGTATAAGCAAGCGATTCGCTGGTATCGACAACGCTCGAAGTCACCGTTAAATTGCTGGCCGTTCCCGTGGTATTCGACACGAGCTTGAGGCTCGACGTGCCATCGCTGTTGGTCACCACCGAGGCCGTAACCCCAATGCCGGATGTGCCATTGATGGCGCCGGCCAGGCCGGTTAGATTGTTGCTGGGCGATGTGGCTGAGTGAGCCGGCACTGCGACCGTATGCTCAGTGCCATTACCCACCTGGATCTTGATCGAGCCGGTCAGCAAATCGCCCGGGTTGGTGATTCCGGTCAGTGTGCTGCTCGATGCCGTGGCGCTGGTGCTTCCCGAGGCATTTGCGCCCGCCGTGACGGTGGCATTCAGCGCAGAATTTCTGGCTGCAATACTATTGTTGCTGACCGTGATATTCCCACCCGCGCCCGATGTATTTGAAACCAGACTGAGTAGCGAACCGGTGGAATCAGTCAGCACACTGGCGGTAATGCCCACGCCGGAAGAGTTGATGGTCTGCGCCAGTCCGGCCAGTGTGCTGTTGGATGAGTTCAGGGTAATGTTCAATTGCGAGCCGTTGCCCGCTTGTAGCGTGATGGAACCTGAGAGTGGATCGCTGGCGTTAGCGATGCGTGCCAGGTAGCCACTCGAGGTCTGCGCCAGATTGCTCACCGTCACCACGTGTGTGCCGGCTACCGCTGCCGAGGTGGCCGCCGAAAGCGTCAGCACGTTCTGGTCGGAGCTGGAACCCAGCTTTTGTGACATGGTGCCGGTGAAGTCGGTCAGCGTACTCATGTCGTTGGAGAGATTGGAGAAGAGCGTTCCCAGGCTGGAGATGGTTGTATCCTGGCTTTGCAGTGTCGTCAACTGAGTCTTCCACGGCTTCTCCACATTCTGGAGATTGCTCACGATCTGAGCCACAGTCGAGCTTACATCAAAGCCCTGTCCGCTGGTCGCCGAGCCAAAGTTCAGTCCTACTGTTCCCATTACGCCCTCCACCTATAACTTATGCAGCCTGAGAACCACCAAACCGCCAAGCTATATTAGAAAGTCTTCATGAAGATTGCTTGTGAACCATGCATGCCTACTCTTCATCTGTCTCCCTTTTGGCCAAAGAGTTCATCGGCTCGGAGTACCTGCGGCATTAGTTGTTTTCCTGGCAAATTCAGCGGTATTATTCGCAGCAAACGAAAAAGAAGGGCGCCCATACGAGCGCCCTTCCTGGGTGATTGGCAGAGTGGCTTGCGCCGGGTTACGCCAGCCCAGTTATTACAACAGCTTGGTGACTTCCTGCTGTATGCTGTTGGCCTGTGCCAGGGCTGCGATGCCGGTCTGGCTGAGGATTTCGTACTTGGACATGTTGGAGGTTGCCGACGCGTAATCGGTGGCCTGCACCGCGTTCTGCTCCGATTCCACGTTCTCTTGCTGCGTGCTGAGCACCTGGCTTACGGCATTCAGCGTGTTGATCTGGGCACCGATGTAGCCGTCCTGCGCAGCCACCGCGGTGATGGCGGTGTTCAGCCCGGTCAGAGCAGTCTGAGCATCGTTCTGGTTGGACAGATCGGTTGCGCTCAGGCTCACTCCAGCACCATCCGAGTAGCTGATGGTGGCGATGCCTGCCGAACCGCCGGAACTGGCGACGAAGTTCGTATAGGCAGCGCTGGCACCACCAGGCGCGCTCTGTGTGGATGAGTCGTAGAGGCTGTGCGTCCCGGTGGAGTTGGTGATGCCAACGTTATAGGCACCTCCCATTGTGTAGCTCAGGCCTACGCCGGTTGTTGCGTCGGAGACGTTGGATGACATGGCGGTAAAGTTCCCCGCTGTGCCATAGGTATCTGAAGTGAGATCCACCGTGCTCGAGCCGGAGTCCCAATTGGCATGAACGCCGTAGGGATCGACCTGGTTTCCGTTGACGCCGGTGTTGATCTGGGCTACAAGTTGCGTAACCGTCTCCGGCCCAGTGGAGCTGGTCGGTACGCTTTCCGCAATGTTATTCACCGTAAAGTTGATCTGGCCCTGGGAAAGCGTGTCGGTGTCGGCTCTGAAGGTGCCCAGAGTGGCGGCCGCAGGCGCGTTTCCGAGGGTGTCGTGGAGATTGTTGTTGCCCATCACGATGGCAGTGGTGTTGTTGGTCTTCATCTGCAGCGACAACCCGGAAGAGGTGACTCCGGCAGAGATGCCGAGCGAGGAGTTATTGCTGATGGCGTCGGCCAGGTTTTGCAGCGTGGTGCCTGCATTTCCACCCGTACCCATGGTGAAGGTTACCGGTCCGCCTGTGCCCGTGAGCGCAATGCTACCGGTGAGAATATCTCCGGCTGAGGATGTTCCCGCTCCGTTCAGGTCCACCGTAGCTTCCGTCGGCCTTCCGGCGTTGTACGGCGTTCCGGGAATATCCGCTGATCCGGTATGCGTGGAGAGCAGCGTCTCCGCCGCCGTGTTGTCCTTCAGCGTGGGAGTTCCGGAGATGGTGATGGAGGTGTTGAGGTTGGTGGACTGCAGTTGCAGTTCGTGTGTTGAGCTGTTGACCGTGGCGGAGATACCGATGCCGCTATTGCTGATGGCATTCGCCAGATCAGTGATCGAGGTGCCGGCGGTTACGATGCTCTTGCCCGCGGAAAGC
>Ga0181529_10000263_pt1 | contig 78550 bp, 64 predicted proteins | sample PEATcosm2014_Bin_36_FD_119763 | JGI IMG/M metagenome (GOLD analysis project Ga0181529, IMG submission 119763) | Peatland microbial communities from MTU Mesocosm Facility, Houghton, MI, USA - PEATcosm2014_Bin10_30_metaG | ecosystem: Environmental > Terrestrial > Soil > Wetlands > Peat | place...
CAAGACGTGGCTCATGACCACAGAGGGTAACTTCCCCCCCGCGGCAGCTCTGCCTTAAGCCGTCTCTCTATGGCCCCTTTTCACTTGATCATCTATGGCCGCTTTTGGGTGATCACCGAGGCCGAAAACAAGGTCATTGCAGAGGAATATGCTCAACGGCTGTTCAGACAGACCTCCGACCAGGCCTTCGTCATGGATTTTGGATACTCTTCGGAGTTCGCCCAGACCTGGACCGGCGAGCCGCAGCTTCTTTCGCAAAGCATTCGGAATGTTCGGCAAGGAAAGATGAATCCCCTGGGTGGCACAGCGATCTTCGATACGATCTTTCGCGCCTGCCTCTATGGATTTGGAAAAGCCGATTCCACAGCCACTGGAAACTTCATCCTTCTGCTCTCGGACGGGGAGGATAATTCGAGCCATTCATCTGCTGAAGAAGCGTTAAATGCATGCCAACGCAGTAAGACCGTGATCTACGCCTTCCGTGTTCGCTCTCCTTTGAACGGTGACTCTACTGGCCCAAAGACGCTGGCAGAACTTGCCTCAAAGACCGGAGGGCGGGTGTTTCCCGCTGACGATAAGGAAGACGTAATCTGGAACGACCTCAAAACGATTGAGTCGGAAGTTAGAAACCAGTACCGACTGGTGTACAACCCCGCAAATTTAAAGCACGATGGCTCGTTCCACGAAATAGAGCTTCAGCTCCCGGATCGTGTAAGCAGAATCGAGGTTCGTTCCGGCTATTATGCTCCGGATCGCTGATTTAGGGGCCTAACTTCGACTATTTATTACCCGCGCAGGACGATCCCGCTCATCCCGTCACGCCGGTGGCGGCATTCCGTTGAAACAGGCGGCACGAAGGCGTTGGAATCGGCTGCAGGGTTGGATTGAATTGCGGCAGCAAAGTTAATTGGACTCAGTTGATTCGGGGGAAGTGGAAATTCACCGATGTTTGGTATCTGTTGATCTGCGCGAGGTTGCCGATGAAACCTGAAAGGGACTTGGGACCATGCTGATCACTGTTACTGTCTCCGACGCAATTATCCGGGAGGCGGCGGTTCGCGGCCTTCCGGTCATTGATTTTGTTGAGTCGCTCATCGATAGGGGGATGAGGGCAGCCAAGGAGTCGCACGGGCTGAACAGCGCGATCGAGCGAATTCGCGCCTTGCAGTCCCCTACGCGCGAGTCTTCGCGCTAATTCGCCAAGGTTTGGCGGAGGAGCCCACAGAAGCCCCGCTGGTCCGCGATAGCCTGCTCGGGTGTGCGGTCGGTTTCTTCGTAGTGGAACTTCGCGGCCCCCAACTTGGGCTTAGCGCCCCGGTGGACGCTGCTCTTTGTGCACTGATAGACTAGTATGGTTGCAGTCGTAGCGCCACCACAAGCTCGGACCCGCCTGCAAGTCTACGCACGAAGGACAAGAAAAAACCAAGTGGATACCCAAACACGTCACGCTCTCAAGAAAGATAGTTTTGCCCAGGCCACTGCCACCAGCTTTAGTTGGATAAGCGGTCACCGATCCGGCGTTCTGCGCCTGGTGATTGGTGTCGCGTTGGTTCTTGTCCTGGGTCTAGGCGCGCTGATTTACTGGAACATTGAATCGGCGGCGGGCGACACGGCACTTGGCAGCGCGATGGACACCTATAACGCGCCCCTGGCCCAGCCCGGAGTTCCGGCCGGGACCGGCATTTATTCGACGGCTGCCGATCGGTCCAGGACCGCCAATCAACAGTTCTCTGCCGTTGCCCAGAAGTATGGCTGGCTGCCGCAAGGCGCCAAGGCCCGTTATTTTGCCGGCATCACGGACGAGGACCTGGGGCAGAATGCCTCAGCAGAGACAAACCTCAAAGCTGCTTCAGACGCCTGGGACCGGAATCTGGCCAACCTGGCGAAGCTAGCTCTGGCCGGACTCTATCATCAGACTGGGCGCGATCCACAAGCCGTCGACTTGTACAACAGCCTGACAGCGAAGCCGTCAGAGACAGTTTCAGCCGCGGTGGCGCAGTTGGATTTGGCTGACCTCTATGCCGCTGAAGGCAAACAGGATCAGGCGCGCGCACTGTGGGCGAAGGTAAAGGACACGGATAAGGATGGAGCAGCCGGCTCCATCGCCACGCAAAAGCTGGCCGCTAAGTAGCTTCAGTTTTCACGCAACAGAGTTGACTCGCGGGGCCTGGTTCCGCGAGTCTTTGCTTTCTGCGCCCTGCCAGGATGGCTGCACTTTCGAGCATTATTCCCCTTGCCTGCGTCCGGTGATGTATGAGTACCAGCCAGGCAATATACGCAGGTTGGATGGAGATTCCGAACAGCGCGGTGGACGAACTGGCTCGCACTCAGGCAGAAGAAGCTACGGTTGCGGCGCTGGTGAGCCGGTATGCCGGTTCCCTCTATCGCGTGGCCTACTCCGTTCTGCGCAATTCCTCAGACGCCGAAGATGCCGTGCAGGAGGCGTTTTTGCGTGTTCTGCGCCATCGCGACACCCTGGGCGAAGTGCGCGACCAACGGGTGTGGCTTATCCGCATCGTGTGGAACATCGTCCTGGATCGGAAGCGCCGTGCCAAGACACGCCCAGAGACTGACGACGTGGCGGAACTTGCACGGGTGCTGCCTAGCAACGGGCTCTCCGCCGAGCAGATTGCTTCCGCAGCGCAGCACCATGCCCATGTGCTGGCCTGCGTCGACAAGCTTCCCGCCAAGGAGCGTCAGGTCCTAATGCTCTCGGCTTTCGAAGAGCTATCGAGCGTCGAAATTGCCGACGTGCTAGGAATTACGGAGTCCAGTGTCCGCTCCCGGCTGTTCCGCGCGCGCAACCTGATGGCTGGCCTGCTCGATCATTCAAGGAGTCTCAGATGAATTCAACTTCCCAAGATGCCTCGGCCCCCAATCTGCATGCCGGCGCCCAAGCCGGAGCTGCATGCGACTCTGCGGAGTCCACTTTGCGGCTGATCGCGCGGCTGCCAGTCCCCGAAGGTATTGAGGATCGCGTGATGGTCGGCGTCAGGGCGGCTCGGCGCACCGGTCGCGTTCTGCGATGGCCGGGGCTTTTGCAGCCGACAGGCAGTTGGATGCGTGGGGCTGCTGCTGCTGCGATCGTTTTTGTTGTCGCGGGCGGGGGATGGGGTGTTTACACACGCGTGAAACCGTCTGAGCCGAACAAAGTGGTCGTGATGCCGCGTATCGGCACGGGCGGTGGTTTCTCCAATGCCGGGGCCATGCGCACACCGGATACTCTCAATGGCCCGGTAGTCGCACGACCGGCACCCCAGAAACGGGCGCAGGTCAAGCCTGCGAAGAAAGCGCTTGCGCCGCACAGAAGTTCACATTCTTTTGCGGGCGGCAAAGAGACAGCCCAGCCTGCCGCGCCCGCAGCGCAGTAGAACCGGACGCCGGCTTATGCGGTCTATTTGGTCGGGGGCAGGCTGGACCTACACGTCCTTGACGACGGCGCGGATTACCATTCCCAAAAGAGCCAGGACCAGGGCGCCCCAGAATGCGGGCGCGAAGCCGTGCACCCTGAATCCGGGCACGATGTGCGATGCCACCAGGATCATGATCCCATTGATGACCAGGAGAAAAAGCCCAAGAGTGAGAATGGTCAGGGGGAACGTAATGATCTTGAGGAACAGGCCTACGGTTGCGTTGAGCAGACCGATAACCAGCGCGGCGATCAGCGCGGGCATAATGCCACGAACAATGAATCCCGGCACGACGTGGGAAACAAGCAGTAACGCAATTGCGCTGAGGATCCAGTGAAGCAGCAGTCTCATAGTCTTCTCCTTATGTCAGCCCCGAGGGCTAATCGTGTTTGAGCAAACTGTCGCGGTTGAACGGGGCTCATCGCTCTACGGTATAGCATGATCGGCAGGATGTCGCGGGCGATTTTCCCAACCTTGCGACTTTTTCCGGTCGCGCGCGTTCAAACAGGCATCCACAGGACGCGCTTCGGATACAACAGATTGAGGCGCTGTATGGCTGCTCTCAAAGCATTCGAAAAGAACGGAGCAACTGCATCCTGACTCCTTTATCCTGAAATGACCGGTTCACTCAAAGCCATCCTCGCGCTCCTGTTGCTTGCTTCCGCATTGACTGCTCAGCAGGCAGCCAATGCGCCGTTGCCGGACATTCGCCAGTTAATGAGCGAGGTCCAGACCCACCAGAAGCAGGTTGAGCAGGTGCGCGAGAATTACACTTATGACTCGCTGCAGACGACTGAGAACCTTGATCAGAACGGCAAAGTGACAAAGACCGAAACCGAGGAAGGGGAGGACTTTTTTGTCAATGGGCACGTGATCGAGCGGACTGTAAAGAAAAATGGCCAGCCACTGAGCGGCCACGACCAGGACAAGGAGACGGAGCGCGTAACCAAGCTGGTTGAGAAGGCACAAGCGACTCCGCCCGATCAGCCGCTGGATGGCCAGGTTGTGAGCGTAAGCCGTTTGCTGGCGATCATGAATGTGCGCAACCCGCGCCGCGAACGCTACCGGGGCCGTCCCACCATCGTTTTCGATTTCGTTGGCCTCAAAGACGCCAAGACTCACGGCATAATCGAGGACGCGTCAAAAAAGCTGCAGGGGACAATCTGGATCGACGAGGCGGATCGCCAGGTGGCCCACCTGGAGGTGAGCTTCTACGACAATTTTCGCGTCGCCGGGGGCCTGTTCGCGAATGTCCAGAAGGGATCCTCGTTTCGGTTCGACCAGACGCCGGTAAGTGAAGGCCTTTGGCTGCCTGCGGGTGCCGAAGCCAGCATGCAGGTTCGGGTGCTGCTGGTGAAGAACCTGCGCCAGCATTTTGTCGAGCGCGATTTTGACTACAAGCGATTTCGGGTTGAGACTCAACAGGAGAGTGACGCCAGGGAAGTGCCGCAAAGCAAGCAATAGCGCAACGCGGCGCAGCAGCGTCTGGCGTCAGTGAGGCGCGTCCCTGCCGCAACCGGTCGAGCGGGATCCATTAGAGTGAACTCATGTTCGCCCGCCGACTCACCATTTCGCGCATCGACCCAGCAGGCGAGCGCCACGCCTGCCCGATCGGGTGGATCGACAATTTTGCGATGCGCAACTTTACCAACGATGCCGTCTTTGACGACACGCTGCCAGTCGCCGACGGAGTGCTTGAAGTGGGAAACCGGGTGCCTTTAGAACGTCTTCAGCCCGCGTTGGAAGGCTGGTTTCGTCGCAAGGGCTACCTGAAGCCGGGTGAACAACTCGAAATCGAAGAAATTTAGCCTAAGATCTCGGTTTGGGACGGGAAAGAATCCAGCGGTCTTGTTTACGCGACGGCTTTTTGGAGAGGTTGTGCGGGGCTGGCGCCTGCGATCACGGACTGGTTTCTCCAAAGTGCGATCTCTGCTTCCCGGCGAGCTTTCAGCCCGCCATTCACTTCGCCGCCAGTCAGATCCCAGCGGAGCAACTGCTCAGCAGCGGCCTCATAGCGTCCGCCGTTCAGGACTTTCAGAAGCGTGGAAGATGCCAGCCGACCGGCGCCGAGGTTGAAGCAGAAATCCACTAGGGCGTCGAACTGGCCCTGTGCCAAAGGAACCTTGACCAGCCGTGCGACCGTCTGCTCTGCCTGACGCAGATCAGAAGCAAGGATCCCAGACGCCTGCGCCTCAGTTATGCCGTCAGGAAACGACTCCTGGGGCAACAGCTTGTGCCCATAGCCAATGGTCGGCAACCCATTTGAATCTAAGTAGGCTTGGCTGCGAAACCCCTCAGAATACTTCAGCAGCTCCAGTCCCGCAACGCTTAACTCCATGCAACCCCCATCCATGGGCCAAAGATGACCTGGTTTCTATGCTGGCAGGAGGTGAGATTTAATCTGCAAAAGGCGGAGGCAAGGAGACAGGGATCAGAGCTCGTTCCGGCATACCGCGCTCCACATCGATCCAGTTGTCGCGCTGCGCAACGAGTGAGCTCTGCAAGATCTGTTATTCAGCTCGTCGAACCAACCACTGGAGAGCATAGAAGGATCGCCTTCAACTGTCACTTCCAGGGCGATAACCGGCTAATGCGTCTTAGAGCTAGACCATAGTGAAATCAGATCAAGTCAGGCGTATGCGGGCTACTATTCAATGCAGGAGGTGATTTATGAAGAAGACCCTTCATGGCCTGCTCGCCTCCTTCATTACCGTGTTTGGCACTGTGCTCAGTCTGTACCCGTGGGATGTGTGGAGGTGGATGCCCGTGTTCCGCCCCCACGCCAGGACCTCTCGGCTGCGACGCTGGATGATTGACGGCCGTCCTCGACGGCCGCAAATCCCTCTTCAAAATTAGGACACCTCCGACTGCGCGAGTTTTTTTAGGGGTGGGCTGTGCTTGGGCCGCCTAATTCGTGGCGGGCACTTTGCCGCTGAGCCTCTCAAATTCCACGAAAAGCGCAGACAATGCGTCGTCGAAGTTGCGGTCGTGGCTCTTCTGCAGATAGGCGAGATCGATGGCCTGCGAGAGCGCCCAAAGCACGTAATGGGTTCCGGCGTCATAGACGACCAGGCGGAACATGGGGAGCGGGTCAGAGGCGCCCTTTTGCTTGTCGGCATTTGATGGGCCGTAGGGCGCCGTCAGCCGGAGCTCAAGAACCAGCTCAGCCTGCGATGGATCGGTCACGAGCTCGTAACTACCCTGAGTCTTGAGGGCGCCATACAACTGGTTGTAGCCTCGATCGGGATCGCCGCTAAAAGGATGGGGGAACAGGCCCGCGTCAGAGCCGGCGTTGGAGACGAAAATGCGCTTTGCTGCACGGATGGCCGGAGGGACAGGCGCTGGGGCGGTAGCGGCCTGCCGCTGGCTGGCGGCCGGGATCATAGCGAACAGCAACCCTAAGGCGGCAAAGGGTTTGGAAGTGATCTTTCTCATCCGGATACGCCCTTTCCTGCGCTGTGCAATCGGTTGATTTTTCCGATAATCTGCGTCGTTAGATTCGCTCAATGAGCAGGGGGTTTTCTGGTCCGCGTGCAAACTGTCGGGCTCGCAACTGTTCGCCATTTGTTCCCGTTGCTTGGTGGCGTTTCAGGCAGCGAGGCTGCAAACGCGAGGTACACGGAAGAGCTCTAGCGATTGCACCATATTAGGTGCAAGGCCTTAAACCCTGAAGGCCAAGACATTTAGCGAAAGTAACCAAAACAAGGGTACTTTTTTGACAGAAATGCACATAGCAACCTTACTAATAGGGGAGGTAATTTAGTGGCGAGTTGGTAAAATACTCAGATGGTTATGTACCGGAAATCACGCAAGATAAAGCTGAACGCCCCGTTCCGAATATGGATGCTGGCGGGTTGTTCATCGATTGCGCTGGCCGCCCTCGTGGTGACATTTGCCACGCGGACAGTGCATGCGGATGCCCGGCTTTCCCGTCCTCAGGTACCCATTATGACGGTCGGGCCTCCAGTAGCAAGTCCAACACCGGAATCCCTTGAACCTCAACAAAACAATATGGCGCAGCAGAATGCCATACAGCGGGGAGATAGACTCCTCGGGATTGCATCGTGGTATGGAGGGGTATTCAACGGACGTAAGACGGCCAGCGGCGAACGGTACAACATGTTTGCCATGACAGCCTGCCATCCGACCCTTCCGTTTGGATCGCTCGTGAGGGTAATTAACCACACAAACCATCGTTCAGTGGTGGTGAGGATCACCGATCGGGGTGACCTGGTGGATGAAGGACGAATTATTGATCTCTCCTATGGAGCGGCAATGAAGCTGGCTATGACCAAGCGGGGTCTGGCCAAGGTCGAATTGCAGGTTCTTTCTCTTGGTTCTCATCGCGGCTCGAATTAGGATTCTGTATTTCTCAGACAAGAGCGGCCAGCCTTCGGGCTGGCCGCTCGATTTTCGCCTGCCGGAGGATTAGATCCGGCTTACACTACTCGGATTGACAGGATCTTCATCGGTGACGCCGGCCATTCGAACAGAGTGAACAGGCTCTAATCCGATTCAGGCTGGGTATAGGGCTTTTGCAAGTAGAGCCGCGCTTCGTTCACGCCTCCCTGGGTGTTGTCGTTCGTCTGCACGGCCAGCCGATACTCATTCACTGCGCGGTCGCGCTGGCCGGTGACGTCAAAGATTTTGCCGATCTGAATATGGCTCCAGACTTCGGTCCATCGCGGCTCATCGTCGCCGCGCAGAGCATCCCGATAGGCGTTGACACTGGCCTGATAGTTGCGCTGGGTGAACAGGATTTCGCCGATGCGATAGTTAGCTAGGGAGCTTTCCGGATTGGCTTCCAGTGCTTTTTTGTACTCGGCGAGACCGCCCGCAAGATCGCCCTCGGCCACCAGTTGCTGGCCCTTGAGAATGGCGATGCGGACCTGGAGGTCAGGGGTGGTCTTCAGAACCACGTCATCCGGATCAATGCTGATGCGACGGGGACGACCGAAGGTGTCCACGACGTACTGGGTGTCGGTGCCCACCACTTCGATCTTCTGGTTCTCGGTCTTGCCGTCGGTCTCCACACGCAAATCCACGGGCATGCGGAACAGATCCAGATCCTGCTGAATTTCGCCGATCGTACGAAAGCCCTTATTGTTGCCCAGGCGGTAAACCGCGTACTTGTCAGTGAAAGTGGGCGCTCCCGTGCCGTCGATCCATTGGGCAAAGAATGGGGTGAGCTGCTGCTGGCTTTGCGACTCGGCGACCTTGACCAGGTCCTGGGTCCGGATCGAGCTATCGGTGTACTGACTCAGTGCCCCCTTGAGCGTGGCCAGAAAGGCTTTGTCGCCTATCTCCCCGCGCAGCATATGGAACACCATCGCGCCTTTTTCGAGGGTCATGGACTGGAAATCCGGCGAGAACGGAGCAAGGCGGCCGGCGCTCGAGAGGGGGATCGTGTCGTAGGCCAAGGCTCCCGCAGCGACGTCTTCCAGGGCCGCTTGCATGGCACTTCTGCCGCTCTCTTCCTGCAGGTACATCAACTCGCCGTAGCGCGACATTCCATTTGTGATCCAGGCATCGTCGAGCGTTCGCGGACTGATCTCGGAGCCCCACCACTGGTGCGCGATGGTGTTGGCCAGCAGGCGGATGCCACTTTTGTCACCGACCCGGGAGCTCTGAATCGCCACTAGCTCCGGCGCCCAGACCGAAGGCAAGGTGTCGTCCGGCACTTCGATCACATTCAACCGGCTCGACTCAGGCTCACCGAAGCTATCGGTAAAGAAGTCAGTGATCTTGGTCGCGGCCTCTGCAAGCTGGTTGGCCGAGGCCTGATGGCTGATCGACAGATAAACTTTCACATTGCCGGCGCCGACCAAGACCGGGCCAATGTATCGCCCGGCTATCACGGTGCCGGGGAATCCCGGCTTTGTCCAGTTGAAGCTGAATTCATCGCCCGGCTTCCCGTTGCTCAGCGTGACCGAGCGCGAAGCACCCTCGCTGCCGCTGGCAAACACCCGCATTCCCTGGGGGACGCGGATGTGCATCTCAGCCGTAAACCTGTCGGTCATATAGCCGGTGGTGGGGAACCAGCGCGCGGGGTAGAGCAGATAGCTGATCGGCTCCTGGATGGCGGCCAGCTTGAGCCCCTCGATCGGACCATCTTCTGAGCCGGTGATGACGCCCTCATACTCGAAGGTCCACTTCACGGTTTTGCCCTGAACAAAGGGCGCAGGCGGCGTCACTCGTATCGCCCCGTCGGCCGTACGTTCCCCTTCAAGCACCTTGCCGCTTTCATCGGTAATGTTGGTGACCTTGAGCGCGGGATGAAAGCCGAAGTTGACGACTTCGAGGTTAGGAGGTGCGGTAAAGCTGACGACGGCCTTGGCCGCGAGATGATGGGCCGTGGTGTCGAGTTCGGCGTCGATGACGTATCCGGTGATTGTCAGCGCCGGCCGCTCCGTTCTCTGCGCGTGCAGAGGAATCGCAACAACCGCAACGACGAGCGCAGCGGCCAGAATGTCGGCCGTGCCCGCAATCAGACGCCGCCCGTATTCCCGCCTAGTGTTGTGCTCTTGTGTTCGCATAACTCTCATCCTTGCACAGCCGGACTTGGGATAGCCGCCTGTTTTCCGGGCCATTTCTACATCAATCAGGGTTTGACAGCCCACTGGCTCGCCACCGGGGAAGCCCCCTGAATTTCTTCAAGAATAATTGCTGCCACCCGCTCAATGGCGCCCGCGGATGAATTCCCGACCCCTGGCCTCCGCGGACTCAGTTGATCACGAATGGAGCCCAGCTCCTTCATCATGGACTGGCGAGGTGCCCCATCGGGTAGCAGGCACTCGACATGTTGGACGATATTTGCTGCCGTGAAGTCGTGCTGGATGAGCTCGGGAACCACGCGGGCGCCCGCGATGAGGTTGACCATGGCCACATGGGGTACCTTGACCACCCTTCTGGCGATGGCGTAAGTGAGGGCGGAAACCCGATAGATTACGACAAACGGATTGCCGATGAGCGCCGCCTCGACCGTTGCCGTGCCACTGGCCACCACCGAGGCGCGAGCATGCTGAAGCGCGGCTCGAGCATCTTCAACCAGTCGAACTGTCTGCCCTGCTCTGTGGTCACTGACAATTCCCAGCACCACGGCGCGCTGCGCGGCATTAAGCGTGGGAGCCAGAGGTACGATGAACTCAAAATCCAAAGACGGGTGCGTCAGTGCCTGCGTGGCGGCAAGAAGACTGGCTGCCCTGAGCATCTCGGGCAAATGATCGCGGACCTCCCCTGGGCGACTGCCGGGGAGCAGCCCGATCCATTGTTTTGCGGGGTCCAGATTATTGTGGGCGGAAAACTGTTCGCGGGTCATCATGGGAAGGGACAACTCCGCGAGGGGATGGCCTACAAACTCTGCCTGAACTCCACTGTCCAGGTAAAACGACTCCTCAAAGGGGAAGATTACCAGCATGCGCCGAACATATTTTTGCACCAGTTTGATGCGGTGTTTTTTCCACGCCCATAACTGGGGACTTACGAAAAAGATGACGGGAATCCCTAGCCGATGGAGCTCCTTTGCCAGCCGGAAGTGGATTTCGGGAAAGTCGATGAGCACGGCCACATCGGGCTTACGCGTCCGGATGGCCTTCTTCAGCTTGCGGAACTCGCGGTAGATGCGGGGCAGGTGATGCACGACTTCCGTGAGCCCCATGACCGCCATGTCTTCAGAGTGCACGATGCGTTTGACCCCGGCGGCCTGCATACGCTCGCCGCCCATGCCGAAGAGCTGAGCGGTTTGCCCCGTTTGAGAGAATTGGCGGGAGAGCGAAGAGGCCAGCAACGCCCCATAGTGCTCGCCGCTTGCTTCGCCCGCCGAGATGAAGATGGTTGGGGACATGATGAGAGCCTGTTATGAACTGTGGGGTCGCCGCCGTCGGGATCGGATGGCCTTAGCGAGCTCGCTGAGCAGGGTGCGCGTTTCAGGCCAGTCGATGCAGCCATCGGTGATGCTCTGCCCATAGACCAACGGCTGGCCGGGAACCAGCGGCTGCGCGCCGGCAACCAGGTTGCTTTCGATCATGACGCCCAGAATCCGGCGGTCTCCGACTGCGACTTGGCCTGCAACATCGTGGCAGACGATGGACTGGCGGCGATAGTCCTTGTTGCTGTTGGCGTGGCTGAAGTCGATCATGATGCGGGGCGGAACTCCGGCCTTTTCCATATTTACAGCGGTGTCGGCCACGCAGTCGGCGGTGTAATTCACCGTCTTTCTGCCTCCGCGCAAGATAATGTGGCAGTCCGGATTGCCGGTGGTCACGAAAATGGCGGATTGACCGTGCTTGGTGTGACCGAGGAAGGTGTGGGAGTGAGCTGCCGATAGGATGGCATCGATCGCCACCTGCACGTCGCCCGAGGTTGCATTCTTGAAGCCGACCGGGCAACTGACTCCGGACACGAGCTGACGGTGCACCTGGCTCTCGGTGGTGCGCGCTCCGATGGCGCCCCAGCTCACCAGGCCGGCGATATACTGCGGCGAAATCATGTCAAGAAATTCAGTTCCGGTGGGCACGCCCGCTTCAGCCAGATCGAGCAGAAGTCGGCGCGCCTGGCGGAGCCCTTCGTTGATTTTGTAGGACTGATCGAGAAAGGGGTCGTTGATGAGGCCCTTCCATCCGATCGTAGTGCGCGGCTTTTCGAAATACACCCGCATCACGATGCGCAGGTCAGCGGAGAACTCGGCAATCGCACCCTTAAGCAATCCGCCGTACTCTCGCGCGGCGCGGGTGTCGTGAATGGAGCAGGGCCCCACCAGCACCAGCAGCCGGTCATCCTGACCCGACAGAATACCGGTGATCTCGTTGCGCGTCTTGAAGATTATTTCCGAGGCTTGCTCGGTGACTGGAGCCTCTTCTTCGAGAAAAACCGGCGGAAGAACCACCTTGGTCCATTGAATGTGAATATCTTCGGTTGTGTGCAGCATGGCTCTTTCCTGGCGCAGCATGGGCACTCTTTGAAAAGCAGCCCCGGCGTTCAGCTCAACGCGCCCTTATCTAAAATCTATCAGTCTCAGGCGGATTCTCACGCCCATTCAGACTGGGCGGAAGCGGGCACCGGAAAGCAGCCGGAAGCGGGTGAAACCTGAGCCGGCTTTCGGATTCCAGGCTTCGCGGTTCGCGCGTCAAACGAGCGCCGGCACGGCTCGATGTGTGGATCAGAATATCCAGAGAAAACGATGGCGGGGGCTCGAGCCTTCGCCAATGTACTCCTTGCCCTTTTCCACCCGCGTCACATCGCTGTAGGTATGCGTCTCCTTGAAGTTGGAGTCAGAGTTGGTGAAGCCAAAGCTGGCGTCAGAAAGCGCGCCCAGCTTGCCCGTGGTTTCCGTGCCGTCGCGCATGTAAAGATGCAGGAGGATTCCTGCCGGATATTTCGCAAGCCGGGCGTGCATCTTGTGAGCCTGCTTTTCCTGGCTTCTTGTGGAGAGAGCGTTACACACGGACAGAGATGTGATGAATGCCAGGACCACTGCCAGACAAAGTACCGATTTACCGCCTAGACATATCTTCATGGGAGCCCCCGGAGAAGTGAATCGTACTACGGTTTCAGACGCGAAGCTTCTACTTTTCGTAACGCCGCTCGCCGGCCTCGAGCGCCACAGCTAAATCGTTCTGCTCCGGCGGAAGAGGACAGGTTGCGTATCGAGTATAGGCGCAGGGCGGATTTTCGAGCCGGTTGAAGTCGAGCGTGAGGTTGCCGGGTTCGTCGGGACCGTGGTTGGGGAGTTCCGTGTGCAGAAACCGGCCCCCGCCATAGGTGGTGGTGTTGCTGGTCTGATCCCGAAGAATGAAGAACAACGTCTTTCCCGACGGGTCTTCGAGCACCGGTTCGAGCGCGAGAACCTTGCCGTCGAGCAGAAACATCGCCAAGCCCGGCGCGGGCAGTTTGAGCGTGGTGCCGATCACGGTGGCAATTTCTTCAACCTGAGGAGGCTTAAAGGGGACCCAACGGGCAGTGACCGTGTAATGCGGGTTCGGCGGATACCAATTGAGCCCATGAAAAGCGGCTCTCTGGGGCGAATCAGCGTCTTTGATGCGCAGAACATAGCGGTCGCCGCGCTTGAGTACCACGAGCGAAAGACCACGCCAGGCGATCACGGAAGGATCGGCATCGTCGACGGACAGGGAGCGTTCACGCGCCGGCTTGCCATCCACGGATAACTCCGGCGGAAACCCGCCTGCCGGCGCCAGCAGCTGGACAACTTCCCCGTTCTTCCCATTGCTGCCGATGGTGAGCAGTCCAAGATGTGCAGGAGCCTGAGCAGGCAAACGAATCTGGTTGTCGGGGGCGGCGCCCATCGAGTTGATACCGGACTTCAACCACTCCAAACCTGCCAGAGACAACCAACCTTGCTGCGCGGAGATCTCCTTTTCCCGCTGGGCGCGCCACTCGCCTAACGACTTCTGGTTCTTGAGCAATTCTGTTGGGCTCGCGGCAGGCTGGTGAGCGGTTTGTGCGCAACTGGATTGGGTCCCGAAGAACAGGAACGTGACGGCAAAGAGCGCCAGCGCGATTTGAGACTGACGGTCAAACCTCCGCACAATCGGTATCCTCCAATGCCCTTCCCGGCAAATTCCAGATTTGACGCGAGACCTGGCTCCCGAAGACGACATGTAGTTGAGCAACTCCAAACCTCGCGGCGCGCACAACCATCTTGCACCATTGGTGTGGCAAGGGCAATATGACCGGCGACTTAAGTCAGTAATAGCCGCACCTTGACATCGCGATTTCACACTCCCTACAATCAAAAGATGATACCGGTTCTTTTCCTCGAATAAGTGCAGCTGGCATAAGCACTTAGCAACGCAATGTCAGGGTTGCACGGCGGCCACACCCGTGGCGGACGATCCGCAACCCCGACCGAGAGCAGGGAAGATGCTTGATCTACGCCTCAGCCCGCGCGAGCGACTGGTGCTTAACGCAATCATCGAAATGTACATCGCTACGGGCGAACCGGTGGCATCTCAGGCGCTTGCGCACTTTCTTGCGGATCGCGACGGGTTGAGCTCCGCCACGCTGCGCAACGTGATGGCTGTACTGGGTGAGGCAGGACTGCTGGAGCAGCCGCACACCTCGGCCGGCCGCATCCCCACAGCCGCCGCGTTTCGCCATTACGTGGAGCAGATCACGCACTCCGGCCAACTTGCCCCGGGGCAGTTGTCAGGGGGCACGAACCCTTCGGCACCATCGATCTTGAGCGATGCCCGGCGCGGGCAGATCGAGGAGAGCTATTCAGGAGTCGCCAGCTCCCACGAGTACTTGGAGCGCACCTCTCACGTGCTGGCGCTGATCTCAAGCGGGCTCGGCGTGGCTCTTGCCAGCGCCACCGAAGGACAGGTGCTGGAACATATTCACTTTTCACGCCTTTCGACGTGCAGAGTGCTCGCGGTTCTTGTAACGCAGGCCGGCACCGTCCACGACCGCGTGCTGGCGCTCAGCCATGAACTCAGCCACGTGGAACTGGAAACGGCCGCGCGCTATCTGAACGAAAATTTCAGGGGATGGCCCATCGAGCGGATTCGCGCCGAAGTGGCCCGGCGATTGGAAGTGGAGCGCGAAGCCTACCACCAGATGCTGGCCTCGGTAGAGGAATTGTGCAGCAAAGGCGCGCTGGTCTCGGGCGATACGGGTCCCGCCTTGTTTGTGGACGGCATCGCCAATTTGATCACCAGCGAACTCGATCGCGAGCGCCTGCACCAGATGATGGCGGCTCTAGAAGCCAAGCAGCGCCTTGTGGAGTTGCTGAACGCCTACGTGGACGGGCGGCAGCAGGAGGTTCGGGTGATCGTTGGGCTCGATAAGGCTTCTCCTGCCATGCAGGACCTGGTGCTGATCGGTGCGCCGGCGCGGCTGGGTGGCGCAAGTGTGGGCACGGTCGCGGTGATTGCGCCCACCCGCATCCAATACCACGAGATGATTCAGGCCGTCAGCTATATTGCGCGGCTGTCTGAGCGCCTTCTGGAGATTCCTCCCGACTAGGTGCCTGCGGGCAGAGCCGGATTGAGAATGGCCCAGACCGGAACTGGCTCCGAAGCGTCCCTGCCGCTGCGGCGAACACAACCTTGAGCAACAAAATACAATAGAATCTGGCGCTGCCGATTTCTTGAGACAATAAACACATATGCGGAAACAGGAAAATGAGTTAACGGAGTTTGAACCCCTTGAGATCGCTTCAGGGACGGAGGGGGCAGAGCGGACACAAGCTGCTGGACAGGACTTGGGCGAGGAAGCCGTAACCGGGGCCGGACAGGGGACTGCTGCCAGTTCAGGCGAGATAGACGAGCCCGTATCCCGGGCGGAGTTCGACCAGTTGAAGACCGAGCGGGATCAGTTGGTAGACCGTGTAGCGCGTCTTCAGGCGGAGTTTGACAACGCCCGCAAGCGAGCCGAACGCGAAAAGCTTGAATTCCGCGACTACGCTACCGGCAGCGTGGTGGAGCAGTTTCTGCCCGTGCTGGACAACTTCCAGCTGGCGCTGAAGTCAAACGGGACGGCTCATCAGTTGCGGGCCGGCGTGGGGCTCATCGTGAAGCAGATGGAGGAGATTCTGCGCCAAATGCAGGTGACAGCGGTGCCGGCGGTGGGCGAGGCATTCGATCCCCGCATGCACGAGGCGCTGGGCTCAGTGGACCGCGATGACTTGCCCGACCAGCATGTGGCCGAAGAAATTCGGCGCGGCTACCGGATGCGCGAGCGGCTTTTGCGCCCGGCCCTGGTGCGCGTGGCGCACAATCCCAAACAGACCAGCGAATGAGCATTGGCCCGCGGGCCTGGGCCGGCGGCTGAATCGCAGAAAAAAGAATGGTTTCCAATACAAAAGTGAGCAAAGCAGATTATTACGAAGTTCTCGGGGTAAATCGCGAGGCAAGCGACCAGGAGTTGAAGAGCGCCTACCGTAAACAGGCGCTGAAGTATCATCCTGACCGCAACCCGGGCGATCACGCGGCCGAGGAGAAGTTCAAACAGGCCAGCGAGGCCTACCAGGTGCTGTGCGATGCCGACAAGCGCGCGGCCTACGATCGCTATGGCCATGCGGGATTGGGTGGGCAGGGCTTTGGCGGCAACCCCTTTGGCGGCGGGGTGGACATCGGCGACATTTTCGGCGATCTGTTCGGCGAGATGTTCTCGATGGGCGGCAATGCGCAGCGCGGTCCGCGGCAGTATCGCGGGGACGATCTGCGCTTCGACCTGACCATCGACTTTGAAGATGCCTTTTTCGGGACCGAGACCGAGGTGAAGATTCGGCGGCTTGAAACGTGCGCAACGTGCAAAGGCCGGGGCAGCGCGTCAGGACGCGGGCCGGCGGTTTGCAGCCAGTGTCAGGGGCGCGGCCAACTCCGGTACCAGCAAGGGTTCTTTTCGGTCGCGCGCACATGCGGCTCCTGCGGTGGTACAGGTTCGGTGATAGGCGATCCGTGCGCGATCTGCCGCGGAGAAGGCCGGGCGAACAACGAGATCAAGCTGCATGTGAAGGTGCCGCCGGGCGTGGAAGATGGAACGCGCATCCGCTACGCGGGCGAAGGCGATGCGGGGCGAGCCGGCGGTCCAAAAGGCGATTTGTACGTTGTACTCTCAGTGCGCCCTCACGACTTTTTCGAGCGCCACGGTTACGATCTGCACTGCGTGATTCCGATTAGCTTTCCGCAGGCGGCGCTGGGGGCCGAGATCGAGATTCCGGGCATCGACGGACCGGTGAATCTGAAAATTACCGAGGGTACACAGAGCAGCAAGGAAGTGCGCGTGCGCGGCCGGGGCGTTCCTTACCTGAACGAGAAGGGCCACGGCGACCTGATTGTGAAGGTAGTGGTGCAGATTCCCCGAAAGTTGAGCCGCGCACAACGCGAACTGGTGAGCAAATTGTCCGATACGCTGGCGGTGGAGAACAAGCCCACCTCGCCTGGCCTGATGGAAAAGATGAAGGATCTTTTCAACTAGCAAGCAGAAAGCGGCGCCGATTCCGATGCCCAGCACTTGGGCGATGACCCACCACAATCAGGTTTTGATATTGAGGCCAGGGGTTCCCAGGGAGGCCGACGCCGCTTTCGCCGTTTCTTGTGGTGGCGCTGGGGAATCAATAGCAACGGCATTTTTATATGGGAGGTGCAGGAAACTCGAAAACGGCCGCGCGGATTTGGAGCCGGCAGTGGCGGAACCGCAGGGGGGTGTGTCGCTTAAATTGCGAAGAAGGCGATGGCAGCAACAGCCAATCCAAGTAGGAGGCTCATGCGGTCAGTCAATGCGAAGACCACCGGATCTTCGTGGAGCATTCCGCGCGAGGCCAGAAGCCAGACACGGCAGAGCCACAAGATCATCAGGGGCATGATAAGCCATAGGAGCGCCGATTGCCGGTAGAGCTTGATCACGTCGCTGCCGCTGATATAGATCGCGAAAATCACCACGGAAGCAAAGGCGCTGGAGGTGCCGAAGCTGCGCAGTTGGTCGATATCGGCCAACAGGTAACCGCGCCCGTTCTTGGGCACTGAGCCACTGGCGCGCAGGTTTTGCAACTCAGCAAAGCGCTTGGCGATGGCAAGGGACAAGAATAGAAACACCGAGAAACCGCCTAGCCAGTGGGAAATGTAAGACCCGGTTGCGGCGCTGCCCGCCAACAGGCGCAACGTATAAAGCCCGGAGAGGATCAGCACGTCCACCAGCGGAATTTTCTTGAGCCAGGTGGAATACGAGAGAGTCATAACAACATAGAGAATGAGCCAGCCAAAGAAAGCTACGGGAAGCGGCCGTGCGCTCAGGAACGCAACCAGAAGAAGCGCCGCCGCAAGGCCCGCGCCGGTCAACGGAGACAGATCTCCCGAGGCAAACGGCCGTCGCCGCTTTTGCGGATGATGGCGGTCCGTTTCGATATCGAGCAAATCGTTGACGATGTAAGTGGCCGAGGCGGTCAGCGAAAAGCACACAAACGCCAGCAATCCGGTCAGCAGGCGGTTCAGGGCCAAAGAGTGGGACAAGAGAAGTGGAAGAAAGATGAGTAGGTTCTTGGCCCACTGATGAGGGCGCAAAGCCCGAAGCATGGAAGCGGCAAAATCCCTGCGTTCGTTGAACTCACACGCGGGCCGGATGCCGCGGGATCGGAGCTTGAGGCGCAGCGCGAGGCTGGGGTTGGCGACCATGGCAACGGTCGCGCGGGACAGAAGAGCCAGATCCGCATAGGCGTTGCCGATGTAATCGAACTGGCTCATCCCGAAGCGGCTGCGCAGGCCGTCGAGTTTCCTGTCCCCCGTCAGATTGGTTGCGCCGTCTGAGCCGATTACGCCATGGAAGATGCCCAGGTGGGCAGATACGCGGCTGGCTAGCGCGGCATCGGCTCCCGTAGCCAAGTAGATTTCGCGGCCCCGTTTGTGCTGTTCCTGAAGAAACGAAAGCAGCTTGCGATTGTAAGGGAGGGCATCGACGTCGAGCGCAACGGACTTGGTGACGAATGCCTTGAACGCCGCCTTGCCGCGATTGAGCTGTGCGGGAAGCGCCAGCAAAAGCGCCGGTCGCCTGCGCAGCAGCGCCAGCAATGAGTCGACCAGCGTATCCGACTTGACCAGCGTGCCGTCCAGATCGACAAACAACGGGCGCAATGTTATGCCGGCAGTTTCCAGTTGAGAGACGACGTGGGGCAAACAATTACCTCGTCAAGGACCACCGCTCCCAGGGAGGAGAGCCGGCTGAATGCACCTCCGGGGCGTTTCCCCGGCTCATGCTGGAATTGCAGGCCAATGGAGGACAAGTCAAGTATACAGTCGCTCTTAGTCAGATGAAGAGTTCGAATCAAACGGCAGACCGGACAGGATGATCATTTGATTCAAGCTACGCTTGCTGCCGTAACAGGGTCCCGTATGGAGGCCCAACCCGCGCATTTGGGATTGGAGTAGAAAACACGACAGGCGTTCGAATCTTAGCCCAGGATCACCGTGAGTGCATCGCGGAGGGTTACTGAAAAAAAGAACGCCACAAATTCACGCAGAAACGGGTGGGCCACTGGGAATGTTGAAATTTTGGTGGAGCTGAGCGGGATCGAACCGCTGGCCTCCTCGTTGCGAACGAGGCGCTCTCCCAGCTGAGCTACAGCCCCACGACATCCCTTATCTTACCAGCGGGCGCGCGATCGGGAAAGGGGGCCCCGGCGCCTGCAACTTATCGACCTGTGCCCGGCTTGCGGTGAGCGGCCCAACCCGGCAGGACCTACAACTGGTTCATGTTCAGGAGGAACTCGGCGTTGTTGCGCACCTTTTCAAGACGGCTTATCAGCAACTCCATCGCCTCCACGGGCGAAAGCGGATTGAGAACCTTGCGCAGAACCCAGATACGCGAAAGCTCCTCCTTGGGGATGAGCAGTTCTTCCTTGCGGGTTCCGGAGCGCTGGATGTCGATGGCCGGGAACACACGCTTGTCGACCAGCTTACGGTCCAGGATGATTTCCATGTTGCCAGTGCCTTTGAACTCTTCGAAGATCACTTCGTCCATGCGAGAGCCGGTGTCAACGAGCGCGGTGGCGATGATCGTCAGTGAGCCGCCCTCCTCAATGTTCCTGGCCGCGCCGAAGAACCGTTTGGGGCGCTGCAAGGCGTTGGAGTCGACGCCGCCCGAGAGCACCTTGCCCGACGGCGGAACGATGGTGTTGTAAGCGCGCGCAAGACGGGTGATGGAATCAAGGAGAATGACCACGTCGCGTTTATGTTCGACCAGGCGCTTGGCCTTTTCAATGACCATTTCAGCCACCTGGACGTGGCGCGCCGCAGGTTCGTCGAAGGTGGAGCTGATGACCTCGCCCTTCACAGAGCGCTGCATGTCCGTAACTTCCTCGGGGCGCTCGTCGATGAGCAGAACGATCAGCACAACCTCGGGGTGGTTCGAGGTGACCGAGTTGGCAATGGACTGCAGCAGCATGGTTTTGCCGGTGCGGGGCGGGGCGACGATTAATCCGCGCTGCCCCTTGCCAACCGGAGTCAGCAGGTCCATGACACGGCCGCTGGTGCCCTCGCGGACGGTCTCCATCTTGATGCGCTCCTGGGGATAGAGCGGGGTGAGGTTGTCGAAGAGGATCTTGTTGCGGGTCTCCTCGGGCGACTCGAAATTGATGGCCTCAATCTTGACCAGCGCAAAGTACTTTTCTCCCTCATGAGGGGGCCTGACGTTGCCGCTGATCGAGTCGCCTGTTTTGAGGTCGAACTTGCGAATCTGCGACGGGGAAACGTAAATGTCGTCGGGGCCGGGGAGATAGTTGTAGTCAGGCGAGCGCAGGAAACCGTAGCCGTCGGGAAGGATTTCGAGCACGCCTTCGGCGAAGATGTGTCCTTCCTTTTCGCTTTGTGCCTGGAGGATCTTGAAAATCAGGTCCTGCTTGCGAAGGCCGCTGGTACCTGGGATTTCAAGGGTGCGCGCAATGCGGCTCAGTTCGGTAATGTTCTTTTCTTTCAGTTCAGCGATGGTCATGTTCACCTGCGAGGCGGATGTGAGTGGAGGGATGGGGGAGGGGGAACTGCTCCTGACAGGAAGCTTGCGGGGATGGCGGAAATCAGCCGGTTCTCGCCGGCCTTGAAGCGTCATCCTAACGCACGAGAGGTATCGAAACGCGGGGAAAATCCAGCTTTCCGATTTGGAATGCTGGATTCACTTCGTTTTCTTGCTCGGCGATGTTGTTGAAAAGTCGCCGTCAGGCGGCACGGCGACGCTCAACCGGGTGGGACGCGGGCGCAACTACAGGACCCACGGCACCAGGGTTAGCGGTTTGGAAGCGGCACAGAACTTCGTTGGTGGTGTCTTGCAGCCGTGTATTCGGCTTGTGCAGCTTACGAGTTGCTTTGCTGGCCAGTTGACAGAGCTGGTAGCGATTGGACACATGAGAGAGTGCCCCAAAAACCAAATCAGAACGCATTGCCATATTCTCCTTCATCAGTTGCCTGCCCGGCTGGCGACTCTTAACGTCGCCGGTGCAGCACGGGAGAGCCGAATGAATCAAGGGCTGCCCCAAATTTCCACCTTCAAACCGTTAGACGCTCAACATAGCCGTCTAGTTCAAAAATCTTGACGCAATTTGGTACGTCTTGAAATCAGCAATATACCGTATGGGTCATCCAGATTGCAGCTTTGGGAGTCCAAGGGTCCGTAATTCCCATTTCCGACAGTCATCAAAACACACCGCAGGCATCATCAAAGAGCGTCGACTCATAAATATGATGCGGGAAATGGTTCACGGGCACAACAAATCACAATAAGCAACCTGCCCTTTAAGGATGGCTCTCATGAATGTATACCGGTCAGAGGTCCAGGTCAACAGTTTTTTCAGAGCTTTTCCACCCTTTGAAGCGATCGCGGGAGCATAGCGCTGATTGGCGCATAAGATATTTATTCTAAATAGCATAGGATGATAGTTCGAGCGAGGCAAAGAGGTGAATTCGGCGGTTCGACGACCTGTCCGTCGATTTTCAGGCAAATTGACCCGGAAGTCGAACCTCTTCAGTTACTTTCGGTGATTTCGAGGGTGCGACGGCCGTCCGTCCGGATCGAAAAGCTGGGGCCGCCCGTCTTGGTCGAAGCCGGATCCCGGTCGTCTCGCCATTTCTTTCTGCTTTGGGGCGGCAAATAGCTCATCAAGGTGGAAAACGCCAACCACCAGCGAAAAGAGAACAGGAACCCCAAAGAGAAATGTATCCCAACCCGAATTCAGAACGGTTTCGGTCATCGGCGCCATCCGCAAGCCTCAAGGGCGTAAAAGCCATGTATTCAAGCAGACTTTGAGGTTATCGGTCGGATATTAGAATTTCCTTAAGAACCAAGGTAACGGTGTTGTCGCAGGAGCGGTCAATGGCTCTTTTTAGGGAGTCGTCACGTTTTACTGGACCGGTGGGAACCAACCCGTGGCCTGAAGATTGCTAATGAGCGAGACCTGCAACCGCGCCGTGCGGGGCTGGCGGCTTTACGCCCAGTAGCTGCGGTCGAGGGTGCGGTACTGGATAGCCTCGGCCAAGTGGGATACGGCCAGGTGCTCGGCACCTTCGAGGTCCGCGACCGTGCGAGCCACTTTGAGGATGCGATCGTGTGCGCGGGCCGTGAGACCCTGCTGCTGCATGGCGCGCTCAAGCAGCCGCTCGGCGTCGGCGCCCAGTTCGCAGTGGGTTCTGATCTGGCGCGTGGTCATCTGCGCGTTCGCATAGATTTTCTCGCCGGCATTGCGGAAGCGCTGGCGCTGCCGATCTCGTGCGGCCATCACGCGGGTGCGAATCTGCGCGGAGCCTTCGGCCGCCGCACCGCCGCGCAACTCCTTGTATTGCACTGCCGGCACTTCTATGTGAATATCGATGCGATCGAGCAGCGGGCCTGAGATTTTGGCTACGTAGCGCTGGATCATGGGCGGTGTGCACATGCACTCTCGCGATTTGTCATTGAAGTAACCGCAGGGGCAGGGATTCATGGCCGCGGCCAACATGAACCGCGCCGGAAAGCTGAGCGACATCGAAGCGCGGGCAATGGTGACGGTGTGATCTTCAAGAGGCTGGCGCATGACTTCGAGCACATTGCGAGGAAACTCCGGCAGCTCGTCAAGAAAAAGCAGGCCGTTATGGGCAAGCGACACTTCTCCCGGCCGCGGCACGATGCCGCCGCCGATGAGTCCCGCATCGGAGATCGTGTGGTGAGGGGAACGAAAGGGCCGCTGCGTGACCAAGCCGGCGGCTGCGTCCAGCACACCAGCCACGGAGTGAATTTTTGTGGTCTCGAGCGCTTCCTCAAAGGTGAGTGGCGCCAGGATGGAAGGCAGACGCTTGGCCAGCATCGTTTTCCCTGAGCCGGGCGGGCCAATCATGAGAATGTTGTGACTGCCGGCTGCTGAAACCTCGAGCGCGCGCTTGGCGGTATGCTGGCCGCGCACATCGCAGAAGTCTACACTGAAGTGCTGCAGCTCTCCGAGTAGTTGTTGCGTATTGACGCGAAAGGGCTCCCGCTGGATGACGCCAACCACCGAGCTATTCAACAACTCAAGGACATCCAGGAGAGAAGAAACGGGATAGACGTTGACGCCTTCGACCACTGCGGCCTCTGCGGCGTTGGCTGCGGGCAAAATCAGGTTTGGGATATTTTTTTCGCGGGCCAGGATGGCTACCGGCAACATGCCGGAGATGGGCCGCAGGCTTCCGTCTAATCCCAGTTCGCCTACCAGGAGAAATTGGCTCAAGTCGTCATTGCGCAGAGCGCCATAGGCTCCGAGGATGCCGACGGCGATGGGAAGGTCGAAGCCGGAGCCCTCCTTCTTGATATCGGCGGGCGCCAGGTTGATGGTGATGAATGTGGGAGGAATCAAATAGCCGGAGTTCTTGATTGCGGCGCGCACGCGGTCGCGGCTCTCGCGCACGGCGGCATCCGGCAGGCCGACCGTATGGAAGACATCCTTCTCGGCCACGGTGCCGCTGTAGTCCACCTCGACATCGATGAGGTTGGCGTCGATTCCGTAGACAGCCGCACTGAGGACTTTAAAGAGCATGACAAAAAGTTGAAGCGAGTGTATCAGAATACTGGGGTCAGCAATCTGTGACTCAGGCTACAATCTGATGCGTGACCACAAGTCTGTTTGACCTGTACAAGATCGGGGTCGGGCCGTCGAGCTCGCACACGATGGGGCCAATGCGCGCCGCTTGCCGCTTTGCCCGCGGACTCGCGGAGGGTAGTTTGCTTGACAGGCTTGCGCGCGTTCAGGTGGACCTGTACGGTTCGCTGGCGCTGACGGGGCTGGGTCACGCGACCGATCGGGCAGTTCTACTGGGATTAGCAGGCAACGAGCCGGCGACGATCGATCCCGCCGCGATAGAGTCGGCAGTCGCTGGAATTCGAGCGGCGCGGCGCATCGACCTAGCCGGAATCCGATCCATACCCTTCGACGAGGGCAGCGATCTTCTCTTTCACCGCGATATCATGTTTCCTCCCGGTGCGCATACCGCGCATCCTAACGGTCTGCGCCTCACGGTCTTCGATGCTGCGGGCGTCGTTACGGAGCAACGAACATTCTTTTCCGTCGGCGGCGGATTCATTATCGAGGACGCCGCACCGGGGACCGGGAAGACACAGACCTCGGCAGACCAGCACGCGGCCGTCATTCCGTTCCCTTTCCACAGTTGCGTGGAATTGTTGACGATGGCCAGCGCCAACAAACTCTCGATTAGCCAAGTGATGCTGGAGAACGAGTGTGCGCTGGCGTCGGGAGACGCGGAGCAATCACCGGTCGAGCAGGTACGCATGGGCATTGATCGCATCTGGGCGGCGATGCAGGATTGCGTGGTACGAGGCATGGCGGCAGAGGGCATTTTGCCCGGCGGGCTGAACGTTCGGCGGCGTGCGCGGAGGTTGGCTGAGCGCCTGAGGGAGAGAGAGGCAGCGGGTCTGCGCGCCGATCCGCTGGTTCCGTTGGATTGGGTGACCGTTTACGCCATGGCGGTTAACGAAGAGAACGCCGCGGGCGGACGCGTGGTGACGGCGCCGACCAACGGAGCTGCGGGCGTGGTACCGGCAGTAGCTCACTACTATGATTGCTTCATTCCTGCGTCGGATCACGAAGGCATGATTCGCTACTTTCTTACTTCGGCGGCAATCGGTGTCCTTTATAAAGAAAATGCATCCATCAGCGGCGCTGAGGTAGGCTGCCAGGGCGAGGTGGGCGTTGCCTGCTCGATGGCCGCTGCAGGACTGACGGCTGCTCTCGGCGGCGGCAACGGACAAGTGGAACATGCCGCGGAGATCGCGATGGAGCATAATCTCGGGATGACATGCGATCCGATCGGCGGACTAGTGCAGATTCCCTGCATCGAGCGGAATGCGATGGGCGCGGCGAAAGCGGTTCAGGCCTCGCGCATCGCGCTGAATGAATCGGGAGAACACAAAGTTTCACTGGACCAGGTGATTCGGACCATGTATTTAACTGGTCTCGACATGCAGTCGCGCTACAAGGAAACGAGTCTTGCGGGACTTGCGTTGAACAGAATTGAATGCTGAAAAGAATGTGATGGCTCACTCAAGCTCAACGACTTTGTGTGCAATCGTAGTTCAGCAATCGTGAAGAACATACGATTCGCAATCGACGCCGTTCAATTTTGCGCATCGCTCCGCGATGAGTCGCAAGAAATTGTTGACGATTTTTCCACTCTCAATACGTTTTTTTCTTGACATCGGTGCAGCATAAATCTATACATTCATCAACTGCAATATAAGTATTGCAGAATCGATGCAACCCATCGAAAAGGGAGAATAGGCAAATGGCAACTAAGAAAGCAGCCAAGAAGGCACCTGCGAAGAAGGCGGCGAAGAAAGCCGTGAAGAAGGCCGCGAAGAAGAAGTAAGCGGTTCTACCAACTAAAAGGCAACACTCGAGGGGGACGCTGCTAGCGTCCCCCTCAGTGTTTCTGCGGAAGGAATAGACTTGCAGAGAAGGGAACCAGAACTCAATCGCCATGACGCGCCGTCGCTGGATTGCCGAACACTGGGACGAGGCCACAGCATCAATTGTGGGCGCGCAGGCCGCGCACATGGCGCGCGTTCTGCGCGCACAGCCGGGCATGGAGGCAGACGTGGTTGCCGGCGGCCACGTGTTTCATGCTGAGGTGGCAGCGGTGTCGCCGAATGAGGTCCGCTTCAACCTGGTTACCGAAGTTCAGGCCGATCCCGCGCTGCCCGTGACGCTTGTCGTTGCAGTCTACAAGTTTGATCACATGGAGTGGGCGATCGAAAAGGCGACCGAACTCGGCGTTGCGGCGCTGGCCCCAGTGATTGCGCAGAGAACAGAGAAGCACCTGGCGCAGGCGGCAGAAAAACGCGCCGAGCGCTGGCGCCGAATCGCGCATGAGGCAGCCCAGCAGTCGCGCCGCGCCGATGTGCCGCTCATTTACCAGCCAACGCCGCTGGCCAGCCGCATTCGGGAGAGCTCTGACGCTCTGCGCGTGGTGCTTGCGGAGCAGGAGCGCACCACGACCTTGCGCCGGCTGATGGAAGAAGCCATTGAGGCGGCAGGGGAACAGATGCCCTCTCTAGAGATCGCCATTGGGCCGGAAGGCGGATGGTCTCCTGCGGAAGAAGCGCTGTTTGACGCGAACGGATGGCGCGCCGCGACGCTGGGTCCGAGGATCCTTCGTGCGGAGACGGCTTCGATCGCCGCGCTGGCGGTTGTGGCTTCGTGCCTCGAGTGAGTCTCGCGCTCAGGCAGGCTCGCGCAGCACGTCCGGTGCCGGAAGCTGGCACGCGCAGACATTCTTGGTTTTTCCTTACAGTGACACGCCGCGCTTCCAGGGGATGAAGTCGCTCTGATTGTGCTGTTCAGATTTGGTGAGCTCATCACCGCTGGCGACTTTGATGGAAAGCTCGAGGAGCTGTTCGGCGGACTCCTTGATGGTGGACTCGCCTTTGACGATGCCGCCGGCGTCGAAGTCGATGATGTCGCTCATCCGTTCGGCGAGGGTGGAGTTGGTGGAGATTTTTATGACGGGCGCAATGGGATTGCCGGTGGGCGTGCCCAGGCCTGTGGTGAAGAGCACAATGTTTGAGCCGGCGCCCACTTGTGCCGTCACGCTCTCGACGTCGTTGCCCGGCGTGCACTGCAGGTTGAATCCGCGCACTGACACGTACTCTGGATAATCCAGCACGCCACAGATGGGCGAAGCGCCGCCTTTGCGGGCCGCACCGGCCGACTTAATGGCGTCGGTAATGAGGCCGTCGCCAATGTTGCCCGGCGAAGGATTGAAGGCAAAGTCGGAGTTGACGGCTCGAGCAGCGGCCGCGTAGGACTGCATCAGGCCCGAGAATCGTCGCGCAAGCTCATCCGTTGTGCAACGATTTACGAGTTCCTGTTCCACACCGTGCAACTCTGGAAACTCGGAGAGCAAGGCAGTGCCCCCTGCGCCCACAACCAGATCAGAGACGTAGCCGACTGTGGGGTTAGCCGAGATACCGCTGAAACCGTCAGAGCCTCCGCATTGCAATCCCAAAGTGAGCGCGGAGAGAGGCGCAGGCGCACGCTGGGCGCGATTGGCCTCGGCAAGCGCGGCAAAGGTCTGGTCCAGTGCCCGCTCCATCAGCTTCAATTCAGTTCCCGCGCTTTGTTGATCGACGATGATGACCGTCTTGCGCAGTTGCGGGTCGCGGGCGCGCAACTCCTCCATAAGAATGCTGGCCTGCGCGTTCTGGCAGCCCAAGCTCAGCACCGTGGCCCCGGCGACATTGGGGTGGTGGATGTAGCCGGCCAGCAGGCCGCAGAGTGCCTGGGAGTCCTGGCGCGTTCCCCCGCAGCCGCCCTGATGGGGGAGAAAGCGGACGCCATCGAGGTTGGGAAAGATGCGTTCACTCGGAACAGGCGCGGACTCTTCCCAAACCTTGCGTCCAGCGCCCTGGCTCTGAATCAGCTCACGCACATGACGGCGATAGCTCGAGTTGGTGCTGCCGTAGCCCAGTTCCTCTTCAAGAGCCTCGCGCATTTGCTCCACGTTGCGGTTCTCACAGAAGACCAGCGGCAGCACGATCCAGTAATTGCGCGTGCCCACCTGGCCGTCGGTGCGGTGGTAGCCCATGAAGGTGCGCCCGGCCCACGGGGATGCATCGGGAAGCGCCTGCGGTTGAGGATGCCGAACGGCAGTGTAGTCGGCGGCGCGGTGGCGAATGTTGCGTGTTGTAATCAGGCCGCCGCTTGGGATGGCTTCAACGACTTCGCCCACGACCATGCCGTACATCAAGATGAAGTCGCCGGGCTTGAGCGCCTTGATGGCCATTTTGTGCTTGGCGGGAATGGTCTGCGTGACCATGCAGGAGACGGGTGCATCGGGTGGGCCAAACCGCACCTCCGTGCCCAGGTCGAGCGTGGTCAACGCCACAAGAACGTTGTCGCGCAGGTCGAGTTTCAGGATCTTTTCCGGCATGGGGGCTCTTTTCCTAGTCTGCGGGGAAAACTTGCAGTCAAGAGAAAGAATACAACTCGGCATCCAAGCCGGGACAGCGGACGTGGGTCCGGTTAAAGATGTGCGAAGTGCAGAAGCAGACCCGCGAGCGCTCCTCCGGTAAGGTCGCCGACGATCGGAATCCAGGCATAGTGCCAGTTCGATCCACCCTTGCCGGGAATGGGGAGTAAGGCATGAATGAGCCGCGGACCCAGATCGCGCGCCGGATTGATGGCGTAACCGGTCGTTCCGCCGAGCGAGAGTCCAATGCCCCACACGAGGCTGCCAACCAGCCACGGTCCCATGCCTGCAGCCGGTCCTGACATGGAGACGCCATGGGAAAAAATGGCGCCGGCCACCAGGACAAGGACCGCCGTGCCTATTGCTTCGCTAATGACATTGAGAAGTGGGCTGCGTACCGCCGCGTTAGTGCAGAAGACGCCCAGCTTGTCCGCGGGGCCGGGCGTGAGCTTCCAATGTGGGGCATAATGCAGGCTCATGAGAGCCGCGCCGCTCATGGCGCCAAGCAATTGCGCCGACCAGTAGTAAAGGACGTGGGAGTAATCTCCATTTGTGACGGCGGCAGCCAGCGTAATGGCTGGGTTGAGGTGGGCGCCGGAACTGCCGAAGGCCTGCGCCACCATTACACCGCAGAGGACGCCCAGCGCCCACCCCGTGGAGACCACCATCCAGCCCGCATCGGCTGCATACGACTTGCGAAGCGTGACTCCGGCATTGACGCCGGTGCCCAACAGCACCAGAACCAGCGTGCCCATAAACTCGCCTAACCAAACTGAATGCATTTCTTCTTACCTTTGGACTACAGCGCCAGGTGGTGAACCGGCATACCCTGCAATCCGGGGACTATTTTGAGGAACCAGAGCATTCTCACCTGTCGACCCCATCTTCGCCAAGGGACAGCCCAGGCGGTTCACCGGGATCGGTCCTGCGGCAGGCGCTACGATTGAATTGATGAGCAGGGGTACTCGCGAGCAAAAGGCAAGGAACACGCGAATCCTTCTTTCTGGAGCAATCATGATCGGTTTATTCGCCGCCGCGCAACGGCCTGCGGCCCACCACTGGGCAATCGTGCTCCATGGCGGGGCCGGAATCATCGAACGCACCAGCATGAATCCCACAACGGAGGTGGCCTATCGCGCCTCACTTGGGCGGGCGACGCAAGCCGGGGCGCAGGTGCTCGACCGCGGGGATTCTGCGCTTGATGCGGTTGAAGCGGCCATCCGCATCCTTGAGGACGATCCGCTTTTCAACGCGGGGCGTGGCGCGGATTTTGCAGCGGATGGTAGGAATGAGTTGGATGCGGCCATTATGGACGGCTCAAATCTGCAAGCCGGGGCCGTCGGGGATGTGACGCGAACCCGGTATCCGATCTCGCTGGCGCGCGCGGTGATGGAGAAATCGCCGCACGTATTTCTTGCGGGCCCGGGCGCCGATGAGTTCTCAGTCTATGCGGGACTTGAACAGGTGGACCCGAGTTTCTTCTTTACAGAACGGCGCTGGCAGGCGCTGGTGAAGGAACTGAGCAAGGAAGGCCTGCCGATTCCGCCGCGGCCTGCCGGTGCGCCCCCTCCGCCTGCTGTGCCGGTGGCCGATATCGAGCCGCAGGACGCGCACAAATTTGGAACTGTCGGTGTCGTGGCCCTGGACCGCGCCGGAAACCTGGCCGCGGGGACATCGACGGGGGGCACGAATGCCAAGCGCTGGGGACGCGTGGGCGACTCGCCAATTATCGGCGCCGGTACTTACGCTTCGAACCAATCGTGTGCGGTGTCGTCTACGGGCACTGGCGAGTACTTCATCCGCCTGACAGTGGCGCGGACCGTTTGCGCGCTCGTTGAGTACAAAGGCCTCAAGTTGCAGCAAGCGGCCGACGAGGTAATCCACAAAGAACTTACTGGGCTGCACGGCGACGGCGGCGTAATTGCTATCGCTCCCGATGGGGAGATGGCGTGGAGCTTCAATACCCCCGGCATGTATCGCGCGAAGCTGGCTGAGGGCGGCAAGCTGCAGGTTGAGATTTACGACGACGAGCCGTAGCCATCACGCCGATCGTCCTGCGCTAAACTGTCGCCATGGCGCTGGAATTTACAACCTCGTACATTGAGGATGCTGTCGCGGTCTTTCGCCACTACAAGCGGCTCGCCGAGCGGGCCATGACGCAAGTGGCCGACGAACAACTCTTTGCTGCCATCGACCGGGAGGCCAACTCTATTGGCATCATCGTGAAGCACATGGCGGGTAACATGCGCTCGCGCTGGACCGGTTTCCTGACCACAGACGGAGAGAAGCCGAATCGCGATCGCGACCGCGAATTCGTTGACCCGCCGGCCACGCGCGAGAAGCTAATGGCCGAGTGGGAGAATGGTTGGGATTGTGTCTTCAAGGCACTTGAACCGCTTGGCGATGTGGACCTGGGGCGGACGGTGACGATTCGCGGCGAAGGGCACTCCGTGATGCAGGCAGTCAATCGCCAACTGGCGCATTACTCGCACCATGTTGGGCAGATTGTGTTGCTGGCGAAACACTTTGCATTTGACCACTGGCAATCGCTGAGCGTGCCGCGCAACCAGTCGACCGATTTTAATCGCAAGGTTGCAGCGGGCGAAGTCAGCCAGCGGTAAGCGATCGGCATGAGTCTTCTCGTGGCCCGGATCAATTCTTCCCGGCTTCGAGACCGCGTGCCGGTCCACGCAGCAAAGGCGGCTGAAGGCTCTTGGAAGCAACCCCGTGATGGCGTCCGGAGACCGGGCGAAGATTTCGCTGGTATGATGTTGCCCATGGAAACCATTCAATACAACCTGCCATCCGACCGGATCCCCCGCGTCTGGTATAACGTACTTCCCGACCTGCCCAAGCCTATGGCACCGCCGCTGCATCCCGGCACGCACAAGCCAATCGGCCCGGACGACCTTGCTCCCCTGTTCCCGATGAGCCTAATCCTGCAGGAAGTAAGCGGTGAGCGCGAGATCGAGATTCCAGAAGAGGTGCGGCAGATTTACGCGCAGTGGCGTCCGTCCCCCTTGTTTCGAGCGCGCCGCCTTGAGAAGGCTCTGGACACGCCCGCGCACATTTACTACAAGTACGAGGGCGGAAGCCCGGCGGGCTCGCACAAGCTGAACACCGCTGTGGCGCAAGCGTATTACAACAAGAAAGATGGCACCAAACATTTGTCCACCGAAACCGGAGCCGGGCAGTGGGGCTCGGCGCTTGCCATGGCCTGCTCGTTTTTCGGTCTGGACTGCAAGGTCTTCATGGTGCGCGTGAGTTATGACCAGAAGCCTTATCGGCGCGCCTTGATGGAGGTATTCGGCGCCCAGGTGACGGCGAGCCCCAGCATAGAGACGGAATCCGGCCGGGCGATCCTGGCCCAACACCCTGACTCTAACGGGTCGCTGGGCATTGCAATCTCGGAGGCCGTGGAAGTGGCGGCCAAGGACCCGAACACTAAGTACGCACTGGGCAGCGTTTTGAATCATGTGCTGCTGCACCAAACCGTGATCGGCCAGGAAGCGATTGAGCAGATGGCGCTGGCGGGCGACGATCCTGACGTAATCATTGGTTGCACCGGCGGCGGGTCCAATTTTGCCGGGCTGGTGATGCCCTACATTGGCCGCAAGGTCGAGGGCAAGAGCAGTGCGCGCGTCGTAGCCGTCGAGCCGGCTGCTTGTCCCAGCTTGACCAAGGGCCGCTTTACCTACGATTTTGGAGACACCGGCCACCTGACCCCGCTGGTGAAGATGCACACCCTCGGTAGCACGTTCATGCCGCCGGGAATCCACGCGGGCGGTTTGCGGTACCACGGAATGGCGCCGCTGGTTTCGCACGTTCTTGACCTTGGACTGGCCGAGGCCGTGACGGTGCAACAGTTGGATGCCTTTGCGGCGGGTGTTCAATTTGCGCGCGCCGAGGGGATTGTGCCCGCGCCCGAATCCAACCACGCGGTTGCCGTGGCGATCGACGAAGCCCTGAAGGCAAAGGTGGAGGGGAAGACGCGCACTATCCTATTCAACCTCAGTGGGCATGGGCACTTCGACATGCAATCCTACATCGCCTACCAGGCGGGGAAGCTGGAGAACTACGACTACCCTGCGGAGGAGATTGCGATGGCGCTGGCGGGATTGCCTGCGTTCGAGTAAGGAACGCGGCAGATTTTCAGCCGACCAAGCACCAAGGCCATCCCCACGGGGATGGCCTTGGTGCTTGAAGCGGAAACTGAATTGAGATCTAAGGCTGAACCGGATTGCCGAGCCTTCCAGGATTCCGAGCCATAGCCTTCTCGGTGAGCACCTTGTGCGCATTGTCTTCCAGCGCCTGGGCCTCGGGCAGATACGTAACTGCTTTCTGAATCTCAGGGTCCCAGTCAGCCAGAATGCGAAGCCCTTGCAATTGTCCGAACTGGATGGTGACGATCTTCTCCTTGATACGTGTCTTCAGCCAATCGGAGACGCCGTTGATGTCAACGTCGGTCCACTCGATCTTCTGGGAAGTAAGGAATTTTTTGAAATCGGTCAATACTGCTTCGTCCACCTGGAAGTTCTTGTCAACCGCGTGGGTCGATACGTAGACCGGCGCAAAACGGAAGAACACGTCCCTATCCATGAGTTCTGTTTGAAACTGATTGGCCTCGGGCGTTTCGATCTTTTCGTCGGGCGTGATGCCGCCGCCACCGTACACCGTGCGGCCCGAATCGGTGAGCTTGACCTCCTGATTTGTGGAGTTCGAAGGCAGCGCCCCGGCGTGGTTGTAGTAGTAGTCGTAGAGAGAAACGCCCGCGTAGTTGCGTTGGATAAGGCGGCCCGACGGCGTGTAGTAGTGATAGGTGGTCAGCGCTAGTCCTGTGTTCTCGCTCAGGTTGTAGACGGTCTGCACCAGCCCCTTGCCGAAAGTCGTCTCGCCCACGATAAGCGCGCGATCGTGATCCTGCAGCGCGCCGGAGACAATCTCTGCTGCCGAGGCGGTGCCGCGATTGACCAGCACGACGATAGGAAAAGTCTTTCCGCCGTTGCCGTGGGTCGCCGTGTAGTTCTGGTCAGGATACGCGCGCCCACGCTGGGAGACGATCGTCTGTCCCTTTGTCAGAAGGTGGTCGCATACGTCCACCGCCTGGGTGAGCAGCCCGCCGGGATTGTTGCGCAGGTCCAGCACGAGACCCTTGAGGTCGCCGAAGCTCTCGATCGCCGCCGTCATCTCATCGCCGGTTGTTTCCTGGAACTGGGTGAGGTGAATGTAGCCGATGCCGGGACGAATCTCGTATTTGAGGTCGACCGATGGGTGAGGAATCTCGTCGCGGATCAGGTCAAAGACGAGCGGGGCAGCCTGGCCGACACGGATTGTGGTCACCTGCACATGGGTACCCTTCGGTCCCTTGAGCGCCTTGGCTACCTGATCAGAGGTCCAGCCGTCGGTGCTTTTGCCGTCGACGGCAGAGATGATATCCCCCGGATGAATGCCGGCGCGGAACGAGGGCGTATCTTCATAAGGCGTAATGACGTAGACCTTGTTGCCCTGTTGCTGAATGATCATCCCGACGCCGTAATAGAGGCCACGCTGGTCTTCGCGCAGGTGGGCATAGGCTTTGGGATCGTAGAAATTGGAGTGCGGGTCGAGAATCCGGAGCATACCCGGAATCGCGCCGTCGTAGATGGCTGCGTCTGCCTTGTCGCCGGTGATCGGCTCCGCGTAGTTCTTCTCCACCGTGGCATACACATCGGTGAACGATTTGAGGCTGTCGCGCAACTGGCTTTCGTCCGTTGCGGACTGCGCACCGACCCGGCGCTGCAGTACCGTGCCAACGACGGCGCAGACGGCGAAAAAGAGCACAACGGTAAAGAGTGCGCGGCGTGCGCTGGGAGTCATAAGTGAGTGGAACCTCCAAACAACTGGCGGCTACCCGCGGTCTTCCCCTTCACTGAGTCCCAAACCGCACCTGCTGCGGGAATACTCCCGGAGAAAAATTCGCCTTGCCCGTATCCGGCAAGGCTCAGGAAATTGGGAAACCGCTTGAAAGGGCTCCGCAGAGCCATCCCAGGCTAAAGTATAGCACCGGCTTGTTTGACTCCGGCAGCGGCCATTCCGGTAGCGGCGAAGCGCCGCCCGGCCCGTCGAGGCCCCTCTGAAAACAGACGAAAAGTGTCGATCGCTCTTCGATTGTGGCACTTGGGATGGCGGATCTGGGTAAGAGCCGGATCGGACTGCGACGCCCGCTCAAAACGTCGACCCAGGGTCGGGGACGCGATTCGGGCTCGAGTTGGATGGGGAACGTTCTGAGGGCAAGCCGCGGAAATGATCGCGGGAATCGCGTTACTGCTGCCAAGGCATTTACAATGGCGTCTATGCTTCAGGTGGAGTTTTAGTGTTCCTGACGTGTGCTGACCTTATGACCTTAAAATTCCTTCGCATTCCCGCAGCGATCATCTTCGGCACGGCGCTTCTTGCCAGTCCCACGGTTTTGCTTGCCCAGAACAGCACGCAGCAGAGCCCATACGGGGGCGAAACAGTGGAGGACATCATCGCCCGCGTGAATGACCAGATCATCACGCGCTCAGATTATGAGCGCGCGATGGCCGAGTCGGACCAGGAAGCGCGCCAGCATGGAGCTACAACGCTGCAGGAGATTTCGGAGTCCCACAAAGACCTGCTCCGAAACCTGATCGACCAGCAGTTGTGGCTCTCCAAAGGCAAGGAACTGGATGTAACTGGGGATACTGAGCTGATTAAGCGCCTCGACGATATTCGCAAGCAATACCATATGGACTCGCTTGATGACCTGGAGAAGGCCGCTAAGGAGCAAGGGGTCTCGTTTGAGGATTTCAAGGCCAACATCCGCAACGGCATCATCACCCAGGAGGTGATGCGCGATGAGGTAGGCTCGACGATTCGGATCACTCCTGGCGAAGCCGAGCGCTATTACGAGCAGCACAAGCAGGATTACACGCAGCCTGAGAGCGTTCGCCTGAGCGAAATTCTGATTTCCGACGGTAGCTCCGGCGATGCGGCCAAGGTTGCGGCTGCTAAAGCAAAAGCCGACGACATGGAGGCGCGACTGCGTGCTGGTGGCGACTTCAGCCAATTAGCCAAGACCTTCAGCGACGGCCCCACCGCGGCCGAGGGTGGCGATCTGGGACAGTACCAGCCCGGCGCGCTGCCCAAGCTGCTTGAAGAAAAAACATTTCCCCTCAAGGTCGGCGCATTCACCGACCCAATCCTGACCCGCCAAGGCTACATCATTCTGAAGGTGGTGCAGCACAACCCGAGCGGCCCGCGCCCATACAAGGACGTGGAGGATCAGGTTCAGGATGCGTTTTACATGAGCCAGATGGAGCCGGCCATTCGTGCCTATCTGACGAAGATGCGCGAAGACGCCTTCATCGACATCAAGCCTGGTTATACAGACACAGGCGCGAGCCCGAACGAAACCAAGCCGGTCTACAGCGCCTACACGCCCCCGGCCCCGAAGAAGAAGGCGAAGATTGAGCGCACGCGCTTCCGCGAGACTACGCGCACTTTCCGGCAGAAGTCCCCGCAGACCAAGGTTGCCCCGGCGTCCAATGCGCCAAAGGTAGTGAAGACTGGCTGGTTCAGAAAGAAGCACGCAACGAGCACCCAGCCTGCGGTCGAGAAGCCGGGCAAAAAGGAAAAAATTCGCTACGGTCAAAAGCCGCGCGAGGCTTTGCCGGCCGCGCCGAATGGCACCGTGGAAAATGCCGGTGCTCTCCCGGAGACAGCTTCGAATGCGGCGGAGCCGGCGAATCCGCTGGAAGTTGCCGCTCCCACGCAAAAGACGCGCTTCAGCGCGCGCGCCAGGACACCCAAAAAACCGAAATCCAAAGGCGCGCCAACCGACGCGCTGGCCCCCGCGCCGCCCGATGCGGCCGAGGTTGCCGACCGGGAAATGCAAAACGGCCCGCTTGGCCTGGCCGGGGATACCGCATCGAAGAAGAAAAAGCATAAGACTACCGAAGCCGAAAAGACGCGCCTGGCGGACAAGAAAAAACAGCCTGAAACCGCGAAACCGCAGCCGCAGTTTACTCCGGCGCCCCAGGAGCCCGGAGCCCCCGCACCCACTCCTCAGCCGCAACAGTAGCACCGCGGATTTAGAAGACACGGCGAGTCTGGGAACCGTTCCCAGGCTCGCTTTGCATTAGAAATCAAGAATGGCGCGGGTTCGCCCCCGCAAAAGAGCCAAATCTACCGGCTCTTATTCGTGAACGTGGCAGGCCATCGTTCGCCGATGTTCTGCCCCCGTTTTGAGGGTTCCGCGGGGTCGCACCGGATGATCGCGACTCGTCGTCGTAAACCGGCAAGCGTGGTATTCTTGACCGTCATGGAAGCAGGCGTTCACGCTTGCTCCGTCCAGGCAGGCTCATGAAAGACATCTATATCGCCGATATCGCTGCGTTTGACGAAGGCAAAATCTTCGACGGCTTTTTTCTGGTTCTGGCCAAGCAGCAACGAACCACCAAGACCAACAAGCCTTACCTGAGCCTCACGTTAGGCGACAAGACAGGTCAACTCGAAGGCCGCGTGTGGGAGCCGGGTGATCCGCGCATCGCCAAGGCTTTCGAAAAAGGCGATCTTGTGAAGGCCCGCGGCAGCGCTTCGCGGTTCGACGACCGGCTGCAGATGAAGATCGACCAGCTTCGCGTAGCCACCGCGCTCGAGGTGGACAAGTCCGACATGCTCCCCTCGACAACGTATGACGTCTCCGCCCTATGGAGCCAACTGCAGGCGAGCGTCGAGAGCCTTACCAATCCCGATCTCAAGCTCCTGGTCGCGACCATCCTTAACGACCCGGCCACCGCTATTGCTTATCGCGAGGCCCCCGCTGCACGGCAACTTCATCACGCTTGGCTGGGCGGGTTGCTGGAGCACGTGGTGAGCCTGCTGAGCCTGGCTGACCGCGTGGCGGCCCATTACCCGCTGCTTGACCGCGACTTGCTGCTCACCGGCGTGATTCTTCACGACATCGGCAAGATTCGCGAACTCTCCTGGGAAATTGGATTCGATTACACGATTGAAGGCACGCTGCTCGGCCACATCCAGATGGGCATCGACCTCGTTGAGAAAACGATGGCCTCGCTGCCCGCTTTCCCTGACCGTCTGCGGACGCTTGTTCTCCACATGATCCTTTCGCATCACGGCAAGCTGGAGTTCGGTTCGCCCAAGCTCCCCATGATTCCCGAGGCTCTGGCTCTCAACTTTGTGGATGACCTTGACGCAAAAATGCAGGCCATGGCGAGCGAATTTGATAAGTCGCTCCGCGAAGGCAAAGGGCCGGATGAGCTGACAGGAAAGGTTTGGTCGCTCGACAACCGGCAGTTGGTGAACACCAAGCGGTGGCTCGGGGAAGGATAAAGGCAAGGAGCAGTTTCCCGCTGTCCAGGCCCATCTACTTTCTCTTTTCTCCTACTTCAGAAACCACGCCCATTGCTCAGTCGTCAGTGGCACCACCGAGAGCCTGCCGATCACCAGGAGCGGCGAACCGGCGAAGAGTTTCTCGGCCTTGATGGCAGCGAGTTGCTTCGGGTTCTTGAGCCGCTTGCCGGCCATCACTCGAACCACGGGGACCTTGGGATCGGTTGGGTCCACGCTTATCACGGTTCCGGTGCCCACGGCCGTCCGTTCGTCGCCCGTGTGGTAGAAGATCCACTCGGTTCCTACTTTCATCTCCCGCAGATGTTTGACGGCCGTCGGGTTGGTGACGCCGTCCCACACGGTTTCCTTGTCGCGCAGAAAATCGTCAAAGGAGTACACATCCGGTTCGGACTTGAAAAGAAAGTAGGTCATGGCATCCATCCTAGGCGAGATGCCGGGAATAGGAAATAGGGAACTGGCCGAGTCCGCCGGGTTCTACGAGGACGCGCTTGAAATCTATCGAGCCCACGCACCGGCTCGGGACCTGGCCGACGCGCTACGCGAATACGCGCTGCTAAAAAGCGAGATGGACGACCTCGAAGAAGCGGCGTGCTTATGGTATGAAGCCAAGGATTTCCACGAGAAAGCAGGCTTCGAAGCGGGCATTGCAGATAGTCGTCGTACATCGTCTTCCTGCTGGGTCGGTAACTGCAGTCTCCGGTACAATGGATTCAATATGATCCGTTTCTCCACAGCCGGCGAGTCCCACGGCGAGGCGCTGATTGCCCTCATCTCCGGGCTGCCCGCAGGCATCCCCGTCGATCTGGAATTCGTGAACCGGGAACTGTGGCGGCGCCAGCAGGGATATGGCCGCGGCGGGCGGATGAAGATTGAAACCGACAAGGCCCACGTGCTCTCCGGCGTGCGGCACGGAAAGACCATCGGCTCACCGATTGCAATTGAGATTGTCAACCGCGACTGGAAGAACTGGGAAGAGAAGCTGCCGGTGGTGGCAGGCGACCCGGCGAAACACCAGGCGGTTGCCTCTCCGCGCCCGGGCCACGCCGACCTGGCTGGCGCCCTGAAGTACAACTTTCCCGACGCCCGTTACGTTCTGGAGCGCGCCTCGGCCCGCGAGTCCACCGGGCGGGTGGCCGCAGGCGCCTTTGCCAAGCTGATGCTGCGGGATTTGGGCATCGAGGTGGCGAGCCATGTGATTCGCGTTGGCCACGTTGAACTTGATCGTACGGCCAGTTGGGACGAGATCACGGCAGTGGTTGCCAAGGACGAAATCGTTCTCAGTTGCGTCGATAGCGCGACCGAGGCGCGCATGAAGGAAGAGGTCGAAGCCGTTTCCCGCACCGGAGACACGGTGGGGGGCGTCTTCGAGGTGGTGGTCCATGGCGCGCCGGCTGGCCTGGGCACATACGCAAACTGGGACGAGCGGCTCGACGGGCTGCTGGCCTGGTCGGTGATGAGCCTGCAGGCCGTCAAGGCCGTCGAAATCGGTCGCGGCGTTACGGCTGCCGAGTCGTTTGGCTCGCAGGTGCACGATCCCATCCAATACGCAGCCAAGGAGAATGGCAACCCGACCCGCTTTACTCGGCCGCATAACAATGCCGGCGGACTTGAGGGCGGCGTGTCGAACGGCGAAGATATCGTGGTGCGGGGCTACCTGAAGCCGATCTCGACCCTGCGGCGCCCATTGGAGTCGGTACGATTCGACACCCGCGAGGCTACCAGCGCCAGCTACGAAAGAAGCGATATCTGTGTGGTGCCGGCCGCGGGAGTGGCGGCGGAGGCCATGGTGGCGCTCACAATCGCCGGCCTGGCCCAGCAGAAGTTCGGCGGCGACTCAATGCTGGAGATGAAGCGAAACTTTCACGGATACATCGAACAGATACGGAGCTTTTAGCAAGCGAAAATGATTCTCAAGATTCTCAAATACCCCGACCCGATTTTGTCGCAGCCCGGCGAACCGGTTACTGAGTTCAACGCCGAGCTGCGCAAGCTGGCGGCAGATATGTTCGAGACCACATACGCCTCGCAGGGCGTCGGATTGGCCGCGCCGCAGGTGGGTGTGTCGAAACGCCTGACGGTGATCGACCTGAGCATGGGCAAAAACCCAAAAGAGAAACTGGTGCTCGTCAACCCTGAGATCATCTTCAGCGGGGGCAAGCTCTACGAAGAAGAAGGCTGCCTGAGCTTCCCTGACATTCGCGAGAAGGTCGTGCGCGCTGCGAAGGTACGCATCCGCGCGCAGGACGAGCACGGCAAATGGTTCGAGATGGACGGTGAGGAACTTCTGGCGCGCTGCTTTCAACATGAGATCGACCACCTCGACGGAGTCCTGTTTCTCCTTCGCATGAGCGCCCTCAAGCGCAGCCTGAATCTGCGCAAGATCCGCAAGATGCAGGCCGACGGAGAGTGGTAAAGCTGTGAAACTTGTCTTCTGCGGCACGCCGACCTTCGCCGTTCCAACGCTTGAAGCTCTTCTTGCCGCAGGCCATGAGATCCCGCTGGTGGTTTCGCAGCCTGACCGGCCCGTGGGCCGTGCCCAGACACTCACCGCGTCTCCGGTCAAACAGGTTGCGCAAGCCGCCGGACTTGCCGTTGCACAGCCAGAGAAAATTCGCTCAAACGCCGACTTCCGCGGACAACTTGAGGCCGTAGCTCCCGACGCCATCGTGGTTGTCGCGTACGGCCGCATCCTTCCGCCGTGGATGCTGACGCTGCCGAGCCTGGGCTGTATCAATCTGCATGGGTCTCTGCTGCCGAAATATCGCGGAGCAGCACCGATCCAGTGGTCGGTGGCCATGGGCGACGCGTACACAGGCAACACCACCATGCTGCTTGAAGGGGGCCTGGATACCGGCCCCATTCTCCTGCAACAAACCGTCGAGATCCCGCCCGATCAGACCGCCGTGGAACTGTTTGACGTGCTCGCCAAAGCCGGCGCACCGCTGGTTGTCGAGACACTTGCCTGCATTGCCGGCGGAAGCATCAAGCCGCGGCCGCAGAACCACGAGTTCGCCACGTTCGCGCCGCTGCTCGATCGCGAAGACGGGCGGATGGATTTTGCGCTCCGCACCGCGCACGAGCTTTACAATCATTGGCGCGGCTTTCAGCCCTGGCCTGGCGCGTTCACGACCCTTGAGGGCAAGAAGCTTATTGTGCATCGCATGACCGTTGCCGAAGCCGATAGCGTTTCCGTGCCTGCCCCCCCGCTGCCGGGGACGATTCAAGCTGTGAATCATCGCTTCTTTGTTGCCTGTGCTGGCGAAACGTGGCTTGAACTGGTGGAAGTTCAGCTCGAGGGCAAAAAGCGGATGGCCGCGGCGGAGTTTTTGCGCGGAACAACTCCCGGCGCACTCGCGCGGCTCGGTTAGCTGCCTTGGCCGCCATTTCTCCAGCACGTAAAGTCGCATTCCAGATCCTCATGGCCGTTGAGCGAGGCCAATCGCGCTCTGACGCCCTGCTGCGCGGCAAAGCGGTGAATACGCTCTCGGCTCCCGACCGCAACCTGGCCACGGCCCTGGTGCTGGGCGTACTTCGCTGGCAGATCCTTCTGGATCGGCAGCTCAAGAGCTTCCTCAACAGGCCAGGCGCCCGGCTGGATGCGGAGATTCGGATCGCACTGCGCATGGGAGCCTTTCAGTTGCTTCATCTCGATCGCATTCCGCCGCGCGCCGCGATCGACGAGAGCGTGGAACTCGCCAAACTGGCAGGCCACCATTTCGCATCGAGGATGGTGAACGCAGTGCTGCGCAAGTTAACCGGCAGCAGCGACGCTATGCGCGCAGAGCCGTTGGAGGAGAATGCCGCGGAATTAGCCCTTGCCCAGGCCCATCCGGTGTGGATGGTGGAGCGCTGGGCTAATTTTTACGGGCTCGAAGCCGCGCGTGCAAATTGCCATCACGGACAGACTCAGCCCGCGCTGACCGTTCGCATCAAGGGATGTGACACGGAGGCGGAACTTGCCCAGGCCAGAATCACCCTTGAGCCGGCCGAATTGCTTACAGCAGCTCGCAAGGTGGTTGCAGGCGACGTAACGGCGACGGCTGCCTTCCGCGAGGGACGTGTCCGCTTGCAGGACGAAGGTTCGCAATTGGTGGGAGAGATTGCGGGGGCCGGGAACCCGGCTTCGGTTCAGGCGATTCTCGATGCCTGCGCCGCTCCGGGCGGCAAGACGCTGATCCTTGGCGAGCGCAACCCTGGGGCGCAGATCGTGGCCTGTGATTCCAGCCCCGATCGGCTTGCCCAAATGCGCAGTCGCTTCGCAGCGTATCAAGAACGGATTGAGTGCCGTCTGGCTGATGCAGCCATGCTCAAAGAGGAAGCAGTCTTTGATATTGCGCTGGCAGACGTGCCTTGCAGCGGTACCGGCACGCTCGGCCGCAACCCTGAGATTCGACACCGGCTGCGCATTGCGGACCTTGCGCGCCAGGCAGAGCGGCAGCGGGCAATCTTAAGCGCCGCGCTGCGCGCGGTTCGGCCGGGAGGTCGCGTTGTTTACTCCACCTGCTCGCTGGAGCCGGAAGAAAACCAGCAAGTCGTTGCGGCGGTTGTGGCTGAAGGCGCAGAGGCCCGCCTGGTATCGCTTGAAACCAGCATCCACGCCTTGCTTGACACGAATGTTGTCACAGGTTCCGGCGCGAATCGGCTGCGCGCATCTCTAACGCCGGAAGGCGCAATACGGCTGCTGCCCGGGGTCTTCAACTCCGACGGTTTTTATATCGCAATGTTGGAAAAAGTCTGACAAAGCAAGAACCCTGACGAGGCAATAAAGTCGCCTATTCCGGCCCCAGCTTGAGCGCTGCATAGTCCTTGCCCACGATTCCGCACAAGGCTTCCACCACCAGCTCATGATCGGCGCGCTGCGGAAGTCCTGAGACGGTTACGCTGCCCACAATGCCCGCGCCCGATACAGCGAGGGGAAACGATCCGCCGTGTGAAGCGTAATCGCTGATTGGAAGACCGCGAGCCTCGAGCGAGTCGTTCTTCTTGAGCATGAGCAGTCCCACGCCGTAGGAACTGCGATGAAAGCGCGCCACGACGCTGCTTTTGCGCCTGACCCATTCCACATTGTCGGGTGTTGTGCCATTCAGCGCCGAGTAAAACAGCGGTTGCCCGAAGCGCCGCACGTCGATCACGATCGACAGGCCGCGTTCTTCAGCCATGGTTCGCAAACGGAGCCCAAGCTCCCATGCCAATTGCTCATCCATCCGCGGTAATTGCAGCTCACTCTCCTGCAACGCCACCCGGTCTAGATCTTCGCTCAAACCCATAAAGTTGTCGTCTCCGTGAACAGACTCAAATCCGCCGGCCTGCTATTTCGCCACCACCAGCTTGACCATCATACTCTGGTCCATCCGCGATCCCGCGGCCGGCGCTTGCGCCGTCACGGCGCCGGGCTTAATGGGCATTCTCGGCAATTCACCTCCGCTGCCGATGGACCCGACGGAGATATTGATGTAGACGGGGGTCGCAGCCCTGATCCCCACCCGGGCCAGTTCACTTTCGACGCTCACAACCGGCAATCCAACCAGGTTTGGCATCACGTAACCATCTGGCGCTTCATCACCGGGCGCCGCCACCAGCAGATTCACGCTGGGCTGCGCAATGTCCTGTGCATGGGCCGGGGGATCCTGGGACAGCACTGTTCCCTCTTCGGTTTTTGCGTCGGGCAGACGCGCAATTGTCGCCACCTCAAGTCCGGCGCGGCGCAAATCCAACCCCGCAACGCGCTCCTGCAGCCCCACCGTGCCAGGTACGTCAACCATTTGCGGGCCCAGGCTTTCGGCCACACGCACCTTCCACTCGCGCCGCACCACCGTTCCCGGTTCCGGCGACTGAGAAAGAATGTGCCCGGCGGCTACATCGCCCGAAAAGTAACGGTTATCCACGTCAAGGTTCAGCCCCAACCCCGCGGTTTGGCTGCGCGCATCCGCAATCGTCATACCCTTGAGCGACGGCACCTGCACCTCGGCCCCATGGATGGCAAAGTGCATGGTCGTGATGGCCGCAAGCAGAGCCGCCGCCACAAGAAGCATCAACAGCGACGCCACCTGAAAGAAATTCAGAATCGATGTCTTGTTCATCCTTGCGGCTCACTCATAATGGTTAATTTCCCCGTGCTCTATCGTAAATTGTCCGTCACCGGCTCGGGGTGAATCGTCACCCGCTGTACCTCGGGACAATCGAGCTTGAAGCGATCCTCGAGAGCCGTGATCACCAAGTGCACCTGTTGCATGGGCAGATCGTCAGGCAGTGTGCAATGGCAGGAAAGGTAAATGTGCTCAGCCGTGCGTCCCACGATGATTTCGTGAACGTCGATCACCTCGCGAAAAAGCTGGGCTGCATTGCGCAACGCCTGCTCGATCTTGCGATTTTCCTCCACCATCTCTTCCGGCTGCTCGATGGTGGCCGGCTCGCTTTCAATATGGGTAAGCACGGCGTCGATTTCAGGAGCTACACGCAGGATTTCAGCCTCGAGCGCGCTCACAAATCCATGCGCAACGCGCAGCGGCATCTTCTCGTCGAGCTCGACGTGCTGCTCCACACGCAGCCGCCCATGATGAGATTGCACGCTCAGCTCATGAACGCTCACGTTGTTGCGCGCGGCGACTGCCCGCACGCGGTCGAATACGCTCTCGGCCCGGGCCTCGCGGGGCACCGTGTGGATGACCACATCGGCTTGCGGAAGCGCGCGGTGAACCGCATCGGTGGCCGACTGCACCAGCTCCCCGGTGTGCTCAAACGTGAAGCGCCTGGGTAGCGCCAGCGTGAGATCTGCGAAGTACCCCGGACCCGCGCGGCGCACCCGTGCTTGCTCCACCGCCAGGACGCCGTCTACCTGTTCCACTTCGCGGACCAGCCGCAGCCGCGTCTCCGCCGGCACTTCGTCCATGAGCACCGCAACAGTTTCGCGGCCCAGGTGCAGCGTCATGCGCAGGATCAGAAGCGAGACCACCAGGGCCGCGAACGGGTCAGCGTACCTGAGCCAGCCGATACCATAGCGCGTCCCCGTCCAACTCGCTCCCAGGCCACAGAGCACGGCAAGCGTAACCCATATGTCGCTGGCAAAATGGAAGGCGTCTGTGGCAAGGGCAGGCGAGCCCGTCAGCAGCGCTACCGTGCGCAGTTGCCGCGAACGCCAGTAGTCCACGGCGATTGAAGTCAACAACACGAGTACCGGCAAAATCGAGTGGTGCAGCTCCGTGGAGTGCCGAATAATCCGGTTAAGCGCTTCCCAGATGATCCAGGCGCAGGAGAGCGCCATCAGGATTGCTTCGCAAAATGCGGAAAGGTTTTCGACCTTGCCGTGGCCGTAGGTGTGATCCTCGTCAGCGGGCTTGTCGCTAACCTGCACGGAAAAGAAAGTGAGTGCCGCGCCCACCAGGTCCAGCCCCGAGTGGGCCGCATCCGACAGCACGCCCAGCGAACCTGACAGAAGGCCAGCCGCCAGCTTGAGCACCGTCATGGCGCCCGCCGCGACCATGGATTGCCGCGCCACGCGCCGCTTGGCGGCAGAGGATTCCCCCACGGTTAAGGCGGGCTGGCTTGGGACAGGCGAAGTGGGCGCGGTTCCGGTCATCGAGGTTCCAGACGAGATCTTAGACTAAAGTGATCGTCTTGCCGTGTACAGCCCCGCGATGCCGAAGGTATAAGGCTGCCATGCGCATTCTTCAAAATTAGTGGCCTGCATCAACTCAAGCATCTGCGGAGGAGAAGGAAAACGCCCCACGGACGTGGGCAGATAGTTGTAGGGTCCTGACTTCCCATAGACCAGCCGGCCGATAGCCGGCAGGACGCGCCGGAAGTACACCGCATAAGCCTTGCAGATCAGCCCGCCCGGCTCGCTGAACTCCAGAATCCCCAACTGCCCGTCCGGTTTGAGAACGCGAAAGAACTCCCGCAGGCCCGCCTCGTAGTTGGCAAGATTGCGGAAGCCAAACGCCGTCACAATCAGATCGAGCGACGCGTCTTTGAGCGGCAGATGGAGCGCGTCGGCCTCCAGAGCGACTGCGTATGGGTCACCTGCATCTCGAGCAATCTCACCAAACTTTCGTGCTCCCCTGCTCAGCATCCCGCGCGCAAAGTCCGCGGCCACAATCGGCCGCGCCCCCTTGGGTCGATGCTTGAGCAGGGCCATGGTCATGTCGCCCGTGCCGCAACAGATGTCGAGAACCGCGGCATCAGGATTCTTGAGGATGGGCTGAAAACGCCGCGCCGCGCGCCGCCACCAGAGCCGGTCCACGTTCGCCGAGAGCACATGGTTCAGCAGGTCATAACGGGGCGCGATGGAGTCGAACATGCGGCGAATAGTCTCTGCCGCATCCGCCTCGTCTGTTGCGCCTGATGGTTTGGCTCCTGTCGCCGGCATGGTTCCGTGTACCCCGTGGATTTCCGGACGCGACCGGTGAATCAAGCAGTTCTACTGCAGAAGTGTCGGCTCGTCGTCCTTCAGTTCTTCAGGCGGAATGATGACCGCCGCGGCGACCTTGTCTTCCGGCTCCAGGTTGAGGATGCGCACGCCCTGGGTAGCGCGGCCTGCGGCGCGGATGGTTTTGGTGTCGCAGCGAATGATCTTGCCGAACTGGCTGATGACCATCAGCTCCGACGAGTCGTCGACCAGTTGAATGGTATTCACGCGGCCGATGCGCGGCGTGACGGCCATGTTCTTGACGCCCTTGCCGCCGCGAGTCTGCAGGCGATACTGCTCCACGTCCGTGCGCTTGCCGAAACCGTTCTCGGTGACAGATAGGATGCGGTAGGCGCCAGGCTCGTGCTCTTTGGGAGTGATGGCGGCGCCCACGACAAAGTCGCTTTTTGCGAGCGCAATGCCGCGCACGCCGTAGGCGGGGCGGCCCATCGAGCGCACGTCGCACTCGTCAAAGCGGATGGCCATGCCCAAATGCGTCGCTAGAAAGACCAGTTGTCCGCCGTCGGTGATGCGCGCAACCACGAGTTCGTCATCCTTGTCGATGCCGATGGCGATAATGCCGCGCGCCATCACGTTCGAGAAGTCCTTGAGAGGCGTCTTTTTGACCGTGCCTTTTTGCGTGGCGAAGAAGATGTACTTACCCTCTTCTTCAAGGTCGCGCACGGGAAGAATGGCACGCACGTTTTCGCCAGGCTGCAGGTCGAGCAGGCTTTGCATCGATTTGCCCTTGCCCGCCGCACTCACATCGGGAATCTCGTATACCTTCAGCCAATACACCCTGCCAGTGTTGGTAAAACAGAGCAGGTAGGCGTGCGTCGAATTCACGATGAGCTGCGAGACGAAGTCCTCTTCGCGCGTCTTCATGCCGGTCCGGCCCGTGCCACCGCGGCGCTGCTGGCGATAGATCGAGATGGGCGTGCGCTTGAGGTAACCCTGGTGACTTACCGTAACAGCCACCTGCTCGTCTGCAATCAGGTCCTCAAGCTGCAACTCGGCGCTTTCGTCCACAATCTGCGTGCGCCGCGCGTCGCCGTACTTGTCGCGGACCTCCTCGAGCTCCTTTATGATCACCGAGCGTAGCTTGGTTTCGCTGGCCAGGATCGACTCGTACTCGGCTATGCGCTCACGCACCTGCTTCAACTCGGTGAGCAATTCGTCGATGGAAAGCTGTGTCAGACGATAAAGCTGCAGTTCGAGGATGGCGTCGATCTGCCTGAGCGTCAGGCCTTTTTCCTCGTGCGGCAACCGCACGCGGTCCAGGGTGATCACAATCTCGCTGCCTTTGCCCCACGCGTACAGGTTTTCCCGAGCCTCCGCCCTCGAACCCGATGCGCGGATGATTTTGATCACCTTGTCCAGGTTGTCGAGCGCAATCTTCAAACCTTCAAGAATGTGCTCGCGGTCGCGTGCCTTGCGCAGAAGGAATACCGTTCGTCGCTGTACCACATCGACGCGATGATCGATGAAGGCGCGAATCGCCTGATCCATCCCCAACTCCCGCGGCTGCCCGTTGAGGACTGCCAGAAAGATCATGGAGAAGCTTTCCTGCATCTGAGTGTGCTTGTAGAGCTGGTTGAGCACAATCTCAGGCTGAGCCCCGCGCTTGAGCTCGATCACGATGCGCATTCCGTCGCGGTCGCTTTCGTCGCGCACATCGGAAATGTCGTCGATGATTTTCTCGTTGGTGAGATCGGCGATCCGCTCAATCAGTTTGGACTTGTTCACCTGGTAGGGGATCTCGGTGACGATGATCGCCTGCTTTTCCTTGGTCAGGTTCTCGAGCGCCGTTCTGGCCCGCATCAGGAACCGGCCGCGTCCCGTTTTATACGCCTGCTGAATCCCACTCTTGCCGTAGAGAAAGCCGCCGGTGGGGAAGTCAGGGCCCAGCACGTGCTTCAATACCTCGGCCAGTCCCGCCCTCGGATCCTTCACCAGCGCGATAGCCGCGTTCACCACCTCAGTCAGATTGTGGGGCGGAATGTTGGTGGCCATGCCCACCGCGATGCCGCTGGACCCGTTCACGATCAGGTTGGGAATCCGCGTCGGCAGCACCGATGGCTCAAACGTGGATTCGTCGTAGTTGGGTACAAAGTCGACGGTCTCCATGTCGATGTCGGCCAGCATCTCGCCTGCGATTCGCTCCATCCGGCACTCGGTGTAACGCATGGCAGCGGGCGGATCCCCGTCCACCGAACCGAAGTTTCCCTGACCATCCACCAGTGGATACCGGAGCGAAAAAGGCTGCGCCATGCGCACCAGTGTGTCATAGATGGCGGAGTCGCCGTGGGGATGGTAAACGCCCATTGCCTGGCCCACCACCTTGGCGCACTTCGTGTATTTCTTGTTGTGCTGCAGGCCCATTTCATTGAGCGTGTAGAGCACACGCCGATGAACCGGCTTCAATCCGTCGCGGGCATCCGGCAGTGCGCGCCCGATGATCACGCTCATCGAATAGTCGAGATAGGAGCGCCGCATCTCTTCTTCGATGTTGATGGGAATAAGGTTCGTGCCGCTATTGGGGGGCGTGCCGCCTTCGAGAGGAAGTTGGGGATTCTGATCGTCTGCCATAGGATTTTCTGGGCTCGCCGGAGGGCTGCAAGCAGGGTCCGGTGTACGCAGGGCCGGGTCCGCGAGCTATGCTTTCATTTTACGCGTTCGAGAGGCGGTTTAGCAAGACGGATTCCCATAAATAAGTCTTTATTTAACTATCATTTATGGGGTTCTAAAGAAGAAGTGCGGGTCGTTTGACCGAACCGGTCCAACTGGGATTATTTTCGGGCTGATCTCAGCGGTTGCTGCTGGGGTGATTTCGGTGATTTTCGAGCCACGCAAAAGCTATAGGAGCCCTGGCAGGCTAAGGAGGCAAAAGACCGCCTGCAGCACCACGATTGCGCCTCCGGCAGCAAGCGCCAGCCTTCTCCGCGGGCTCTCATAGGCATCGGCAAACACTCCGCTCACAAATGTGACCAGAAAAGGCAGCGCCCACAGCCACGGTGTCCCCTGGGCGCCTGTCATCACCAGCAGAAACAAAATACAGGCGCAGACCAGCGGAGCCGTGTTGCCAAAATAGCGCGACTGGCCGATACCGAAGTAGAGCAACAGCGCCGCGCATGAAGCCACCGTGAGGCCCGCATTGCTGAGCGCGCAGAAAAACCGCCGCCCAGGCTCAAGGGAGAACCACAGGAAGCCAGCGGCAGACCGGAAGACGTAGCTGAAGGCATCCGGCGAAAAGCCATAGCAGGCAAACAACAGCACCAGCGCCCCGGCCGTCGCAATCAGCACCAGCGGGAGTGCCTGGCTCCTGTGTCCCTCGGCAACCCAGAGCAACAGCATCAACCCCAACAGCGCCGTCACCGGCAGAGCCGCAATGTGCGCGGTCGCCGCGATTCCGAAGAGGAGCGTCAGTAGCACCATTCGCGGTCGCCATTTTCGGCGCGGTCCCTGCATGGCGTGGGCGACGCCGATGCACGTGTACACGCCTCCATAGACGCCCAGGGACGCGAGCACCTCGCCATTGGGGGCAATACATGCTCTAAGAATTGGGGGAGAAAAACAGTAAAGCGCCAGCGCGGTGTATCCGCCCAGGTTTCCGTAAAGTCTTCGCGTGACCCACCAGACGCAGCCGCCCAGCAGGCAACCCGCGAACAGAAACGGCAACCGCAGCAGCAGCAGAATGTGCGTCATCTGGTGGCGAAGTTCCCACGTACTTATTTCGCCACCGGGCGCCTGCACCACGCGGTCTTCGGGCTTGCGGAAATGGTCCAGCGCCCGTTCAACAAGAAAATTGAACGTGAGCGGCAGGCCAGCCAGCCGATAGGCAAGAATTCCATCGTGAATGTTGCCGCAGCTAGTGTAGTGACCGTCAAGCGCAGACGGCCGCTCCCAGGTCTCGCGCCCGCAGCGGGCGTATTGATAGTCACGGTCGGTCAGCGCCTGCCGGCCCGTCAGCCAGAGTCCCTGAAAAAGAAACAGAGCGAGCAGCGCCGCCGCAATGCGCTGCGGACGATTGAAGCGAAAGCTGCGAAGGACTCCAAACCAGTGGGTCATCAGGATCGTACGAACTTTACCAGTTTAAACGGGTCGGCCTCGTACCCTGACGTCTGCCGGCGAATGAAGCGGCTGTAATGAATTGAGGCGTCGGACAACACCGAGCCACGATCTCAGTTCCACGCGGAGATGCGAACGCCTCGGGCATTCGGCGCTGAGGATCAGGCCGCTTTCACTCCAGACCCAAAGAAGCCGCCCCTTTGGGCGGCCTCTCTGGTATCCTCGTGGCGTTTAGTTAAAGATCGCACCGACCGTGTCATTTGTTGTCAAGGTGACGCTGCAAGTGTTGGGCCCGGCCGCCGTGACCGTTGTCTTTGCCGTGCAGTTATCAGACCATCCACCAAAGGCTCCCGCTCCTGCAGGAGCTGTCAAGGTGACGGTGGTGCCTACCGGGTACGTGGCAACGCACACCGATCCGCCAAAGCCGGCCGCATTGGAGCCTGGGCCGCAATGGAGCACATCCGGCGTGCCAGTTGCGGAAGGAGCCGTCACCAGCCAGTCGGTGGTGTTCAGGCCTTCGTTGTAGACCGTCAGAGTAGCCAGCAAGGCTGCTGCCTGCGACCCCGGATAACAGGAACCCGCGGTGGTGGCAGTGGGGATAATCAGCGGGCAACTGAAGTCTGCCGTTGCGGTCTGGATTGAGCCGGTAGTGGGATCGGTTGCTTCCGCAATAATGACCGCGTCGCCATTGCCGTATGCAGTCACAACACCGGCGTCGGCTCCAGGGTTTGGAGTGCCTGTTCCGTTGGTGTTTACCGGGAAGACACTCGGCGAGGAAGAAGTCCAGGTGACGGAGTTTGTCAGATCGCGGACGGTCGGGGTGCTTGAATACGTTCCGATCGCCAGAAATTGCCCTGTGTCCTGCAAATTGCCGACCGTGATCGAGCCGGGAATAATGGTGAGCGAGAGCAGGGGTTCCGGCGCAGGGGTAAGCGTCACGGTAACCGTGGCCGTACTTGAAACTACGGAGCCGTCAGCATTCTTCAGTTCTGCCGTGATGGTGCTTGTGCCGGCGCTTAATCCCGCAACGACGCCGTCACCCGAGGTAAGTCCGGAAGTGATGGAGGCGATCGATGGAATGCTGGAGGACCACGTGATCTGCGGAGAGTCGGTCACATCCTCTTCGACGCCTGTGCTCCCCAACGTCCCGAGAGCGACAAACTGGCCCGTCTGGCCCGATGCCGAAACGGACTGGGAGCCGGGAATGATCTGAACTGCCGTGTACTCCTCCGTTGTTCCGCCTGTTACGGCGAAGGTCGCCGTACCGGCAATCGTGCTGCCGCCGCCGGGATTCGTGTAAAGGGCGGTGATCGTGTCGCTTCCCGCACCCACTGCCGTCGCAAGACCTGTGGAAGCAAGCACGGAGGCAATCTGCACGCTGGCTGAACTCCAGGCAGCCTGGTCGGTCAGATCGATCGTGGCTCCCGTGGAAGTTGTTCCAATCGCAATAAATTGGCTGGTTTGACCCGGCATCGCAACCGTTTGAGAGCCTGGAATCACTGTAAGAGAAGTAATCCCTATGATCGAGCCAACACCGGTGCCGCCGCCGGTCACTGTAAGGCTTGCCGTGGCGACGATGTTACCCGTAAAACCGTTCATGCTTGCTGAGATCGTTGTTGTTCCCGCCGACACGCCCTGGGCTAGACCGGTAGCGCTGACCGTGGCGACCGAAGGCTCACTGGAGGTCCATGTAACCTGGCTGGAAATATCCTCTGTTGTGGAGGCACTGTTCCGGTGACCATAGGTGCCTGTTGCGGTGAACTGCGCAGTTTGCCCAATAGCGACCGATTGCGTCGTGGGAGCGACGGAAATGCCGTCGACCAGGCCGGCTGAGCAGCCGGCGATCGGCAAAATGAGAGCGGCAAGAAGAAGCGCACGGGCTGAAACACGGTCAAGCATGGTCACCCTCTGGAATCCTCTGCCGGATCAGGCGCACGGCGCCAAAACGGCAGATTCACACTGGCATCTACGCCTCTGACTATAGGACTGCGCGTAACTATCCGCATTGGTACTTTTGCCGTGCGGATTACCACGAAAGTTCGCCCGAAGTAACACAAAGGGGGTACGAACCATCGATAATTAGCCTGTTAGTTGAGCTTTTCAGCTTAAATACTCAACCGGCCGGGGCCGTGACGCACCATTTTCAGTGCGAACAAAACTCACGGAGTACCAAGAAGGTAATCCCAGCTTTTGCGCAGAAGCCCCGTCTCAATCCCGCGAGTTCCTAATCAGCCTGAATTGAGGTCCACGTTGCTTTGCGGCGCAAGGACCTCGGACGGATGTGAACGTACCCGCCCAGCCGCGCAGCAATGGTCACTTTGCCGCACCGCCCGGCACCCGCTACACTTCCCTCAGCATGGCCATCGCCCGTGACAACACGCCGGACCGTCTGGTAAGCGCCGCCCGCGCCGACGAGGAACGGGGTTTCGAGCTCAAACTGCGCCCCCGCTGGCTGGGTGAATTCATCGGCCAATCTAAGGCCAAAGAACAGCTTGCGATCGCGCTCGAAGCCGCTAAATCGCGCGGAGAAGCTCTCGATCACGTTCTTCTCTTCGGACCGCCTGGCTTGGGCAAAACCACCCTCGCCACGATTATTGCCAATGAGCTGGACGTGGGCTTCCAGCAAACCTCAGGCCCGGCCCTCCAGATTCAGGGCGATCTCACGGCCATCCTCACCAATCTCCGCGAGCGCCAGGTGCTTTTCCTCGACGAAATCCATCGCATGCAGCCGGTACTCGAAGAAAAGCTCTACACCGCTCTGGAGGATTACAAACTCGACATCATCATCGGCCAGGGTCCGGCAGCGCGCACGCATGTGATGGAAATCCGGCCGTTCACTTTCATTGGAGCGACAACCCGCCCCGGTCTGCTTTCTTCGCCCCTGCGCTCCCGGTTCGGCATTTTGCTTCGCCTCGAGTTCTACACCGAGCAGGAGCTTCGCGTTATCGTCAAGCGTTCCGCTGAAGTGATGCAGATTCCCATCGATGAGAACGGCGCGGCGGAGATTGCCCTGCGCTCGCGAGGCACACCACGCATCGCCAACCGCTTGCTGCGCCGGGTCCGCGACTATGCGCAAGTGAGGGGCTCGGGCAACATCGACCGTCCGACCGCCAACGCCGCGCTCACCATGCTTGAAGTGGATGCGCATGGCTTCGACGAGATCGATCGCCGTCTGCTGCTCACCATCATCCAAAAGTACGATGGCGGACCGGTGGGCCTCGGTACGCTGGCCGCAACACTCGCCGAGGAGGAAGATGCCCTCGAAGAAGTCTACGAGCCCTTCCTTATTCAGATAGGCTTTCTCGACCGCACCCCGCGGGGACGCGTCGCCACGCGGCTTGCCTACGAACACTTCGGCCTTGCAATTCCCGGCCGGCAGACGCCGCTGTTTTAGAAGGAGCTAGTTTCATGGCGCAAACAGCATCCACAATGCTCGCACTCGGAACCACGGCACCCGACTTCGCCCTTACGGACGTGGTAGGCGGCAAGAAAGTATGTCGCGACGATTTTCGCGGCAAGAAGGCGCTGCTCGTGATGTTCATCTGCGCGCACTGTCCGTTCGTGAAGCACATTGAGAGGGAGTTGGCGAAGCTCGGCAAAGACTATGCCGCGCAGCCGCTTGGAATTGTCGCGATAAGCTCAAACGACGCAACCATGCACCCCGCAGACAGCCCCGCGGGCCTGAAGCAGCAGGCTGAAACCCTCGCCTTCAGCTTTCCGTACCTCTATGACGAGACTCAGTCTGCGGCCCACGCTTACGACGCTGCCTGCACGCCCGACTTCTTTCTCTTCGATGTGGATTTCCGGCTCGTGTATCGCGGCCAATTCGATGCGAGCCGTCCCGGCAATCGCATCCCCGCAACCGGTAAGGACCTTCGCGCGGCCATCGATGCGGTGCTGACAGGGAAGCAGGTCCTCGGAGACCAGAGCCCCTCCATCGGCTGCAACATCAAGTGGAAGGCATAAGTTAGGCGAGTTAGTAAGTGGACTTCCTCATCTTCTAACTCGCCATGTTGCAAACTCGTTTCGGTTCGAACTGCCAATCCTAAAGCGTCGGCGAGTTATCTCCCAGCAGCGCCTCGCGCACGATTTTGATCGGCGGAAATCCCTGCTTCAGAAAGTCGTCGTGGAATTTCTCAAGTGAGAATGTCGCGCCTTCCTTCTTCTTTACATCTTCGCGCAGTTTCATGATCTCAAGTTTGCCCAGCGTGTAATAAAGATAGGTGGGATCGCCCGCGCCACGTTTGGTTTCAATCTCGGCAGCTTCCTTCGACTGATAGCCTTCCCGCTGAAAAAAGGCTTCTGCCTGCGGGACTGTCATTTGCTCCGTGTGCATCTCAATGCCCACAATAAAGCGCGCATCGCGCAGCAGCGCATCCTGCAACTGTCCCAGGCGCAGAAACTTCGCCTCGCGCTCATCTTTCGCGCCCACGCCCGGCTGCCCGTAGCCCTCGTCCAGCATCATCTGCTCGCAGTAATGTGCCCACCCCTCTATGTCCGTGTTCGCTCCCAGAATCTTGCGCACCTTGCTGGGCGCCTGCGGAAGCCACAGAAATTGCACATAGTGTCCCGGATACGCCTCGTGCACAGCCGTGGAAGTTACCGTGCCAATGTTAAAGGAATGCATGAAGCCCTCTACCTCGGTCGGCGTCATCGACGGATCGGGCAAAGTTACATTGAAGTAAGCCTCTTTCGCATGTGTCTCGAACGGCCCCGGCGTATCCATGCTGGCAAATGTCGTAGCGCGCATGAACGCGGGCGTTTCCTCCACAATCGGCCGCACATCGGAGGGAATCGTGACAATATGGTTCGCGCGGATAAAGGTTACCAGCCCGTCAAATGTGGCGCGAAATGCATCCAGCAACTGGTCCGGTGCGGGGTGATTCCTGCCCAGTTCTTCAAGCACGTCTGCAGGCGTCTTGTCCGGCTCGAGCTCGTGTGCAACTTCTTTAAAGTGGGCCTGGTTCTTATGCAGATCGGCCCAACCGATATCAAGTAACTTATCCAGAGGAATATCCACCATCTCGTCGTACTTCAGCTTGTCGCTGAACGCCTGCGCGCCAATCCGAAAATCGCCATTCGATCGCTTCAGCAGATCGGTCTTCAGCCAATCGAGGTAACTCTTCAAGGCTGCAATCACCGCTCCATTCGTCCGCGCAAACTCGGCCCTGACCGCGGGGTTCTTCGCATCGGCAAATGCGGCCGGAACATCCGTCTCAAAGAAGCTGACAATCCCCGGCAACTGCTCGATAGCAATCTCTGTGAAGATGCGCGGCGGATTGTTGAGATTCACGCGCGCGTCGTTTAGCAGAGCGGGCATTTGTTTCTCGCGGGCTATAAGCGATCGCAACCGATCGTCAGGCGACGCAAATTTCCTCTCCATCAGTACAAAGGCCCCATTCGCGCATGTGCTCGAATAATTGTCAGCATCTTTTTCCCACGGACGGATTGTCTCGAGAGTGAGCAGTTGCGAGCGAATGTTCGAGAGAACGATCTCGCGGTCGCTCCGCGGCACGAAATCCGCGGGAGCGTTGTCGGGATGGATTGCCTCGATACGCGCTTCGAATTTCTTCAGCGCCGCTATCTCCTCGTCCATATTCTTGCGCGAATAGTTTTCAAGTTGCGCGTCATACCGGTGATACCCGGTGGCCGTCGCATTTGCAGGCTCGTACGGAAAGTAGACCTGGTCAAAGTACGCATCGGAAGCTTTCGCAAACTGCTGCTTCCAATCCTCTGCGGCGGCACGAGACACAATGCCGGCAGACATCCAAATTCCAAACATGATCAGCGCAATCGTCTTTTTCATTTTCCCTTTCAATTTCATGGCCGCATTCTTATGCGCCAACCGGCGCCGGGGCCAATTTTTCAAGTAACTCGTGAATTTCGAGCAGAACCTCGTCCGGCCGTGTAGCTGCCAGGGGGAGCTTCAATAAGCCCTGAGGCGTGAACTGGGCTCCCCGCTTGGCGTTCCGTGCCACCAGCCGCATCAGATGCTGCGGGTCTGCAGTCGCGTTCTCCATAAAACGAATCTGTAATTCGCCGCGCTTGCGGTCGACTTGTGCAATGCCCATCCGCTCGCACTCAAGGCGCAGGCGCGCTGCCTCAAGCAGGTAAACGGTGGCATCGGGAGGCGCTCCATAGCGGTCTTCCAGCTCAGCGCGCACCTCGTCTAGCGCGGCTTCGCTTGCAGTTCCGGCAATCTTCTTGTAAAGGCGCAGCCTCTGGTTCTCTTCCGGCACATAGCTCTCGTCGATGCGCAGCGCAATGCCTAGGTTTAGTTGGGTTGCCGGCCGTTCCTCGCTGCTCTCGCCCTTCATCTCCTTCACCGCGGCCTCGAGCATTGACGTGTAGAGTTCGAAGCCCACTGCCTCAATATGTCCGCTTTGCTCGCCGCCCAGCATGTTGCCCGCCCCGCGCAATTCCAGGTCAAGCGCGGCGATCTTGAAGCCCGCGCCCAGATCGCTGAACTCTTTGAGCGCCGCCAGCCGCCTGCGCGCAATCTCGGTCAGCTCGTTCTCCGGAGGAATCAGCAGATACGCGTACGCTCTCCGGTTCGATCGGCCCACGCGGCCACGCAACTGGTACAACTCGCTTAGCCCATGCCTGTCGGCCCGATTGATGAGCATGGTATTTGCCAGCGGAATGTCGAGCCCATTCTCAATAATAGTCGTGGCTACCAGCACGTCGAACTCGTGGCGCATAAATGCCAACATCACCCGCTCCAACTCCGTCTCGCTCAGTTGCCCATGGCCTACACCCACCCGAGCCGCCGGTACCAGCTCTCGAATCCTCGATGCAATTTCGTAGATCGACTCCACGCGATTATGCACAAAGTACACCTGGCCGCCGCGCTCCAGTTCCACCTCGACTGCGGAACGCACGATCTTCTCGTCGAATTTCGCCACGACGGTCTGAATGGCCATGCGGTCCTTGGGCGGGGTCTCGATCACGCTCATATCTCGCAAGCCCACCAGCGACATGTGCAGAGTGCGCGGAATCGGCGTGGCGCTCATCGCCAGCACATCGATCTCCTTGCGCATCTGCTTCAGTCGCTCCTTGTGCCGCACGCCAAATCGCTGCTCCTCGTCGACCACAAGCAGGCCTAGGTCCTGGAATTTGATGTCTTTTGAAAGCAGACGGTGCGTGCCGATGAGTATATCGACTTTGCCTGTCTCCACCTGTTCGACGATAAGCTTCTGTTCTTTCGCGGTACGGAAGCGGGAGATCATCTCGATGTTAATCGGAAACTGCGCGAATCGCTTCTTGAAGGTCTCAAAGTGTTGAAAGCTCAGAACGGTGGTCGGCGTAAGCACAGCCACCTGCTTGCCGTCCTGCACGGCCTTGAACGCCGCGCGCATGGCCACCTCGGTTTTGCCATAACCCACATCGCCGCAGAGCAGCCGGTCCATCGGCGTTGTCGATTCCATGTCGTACTTGATCGCCCTGATCGCCGATAACTGATCTTCGGTCTCGTTGTAGTCGAACGAGCCCTCAAACTCACGTTGAAACTCGTTGTCTTTTGAGAAGGCGGTTCCCTGGGCGGTGGTTCGCTCCGCGTAGAGCTCTAATAGCTCGCCGGCCATATCCTGCATGGCCTTGCGCACCCGCGCCTTGGTCTTGGTCCATTGTTGCGAGCCCAGTTTGTTGAGCGCCGGCGCCGGTCCCGTGTCTGTCGACCGGTATTTCTGAATCAGATCGAGGCGGGTCAGCGGCACATATAATTTTGTCTGCTCGGCAAATTCCAGAATCATGAATTCAACCGACAGGCCATCCTGCACAATCTCTCTCAGTCCCTGATATTGCGCAATTCCGTGCTGCACGTGCACCACGTAGTCCCCGACTCCGAGGTCGCGGAAGTCGGAAACAAACGCCGCTGTCTTCGATCGCTTGGGTTCGGGACGAGCCGTCACATCGGCGTCATCTGAAAGGTCGTTGGCTCCGAACAGGATCAGGTTGGCGTCAGAGAAGCTCACGCCCGCCGCAAGCGGGGTCCGCACGATCACCGGTACGCGCAGGTCGCCTGCCATGTAACTGGCCTCGTCCAGCACTGTCTCGCCGCCAGGCCGCATCATGCGGCTGCCCAGCCGGTAAGGTACCTGGTATTCGCGCAGCAGCGTCGCCAGCCGTTCCACGTCGCCCTGGTTCGGTGCGGCCAGCACAATGCGCGCCTCCGTCTCCATCAGGGTCTTCAGTTGTGCAGTCAAGGCAGGAATCGAACCATGAAAGCGCAGCGTCGGCCGCGTGTTCAGTTCGATCTCGCCCAGGGTCGTGTCCTCTTCAAGCACGTCAATCGCGCCCAACTGGTCAAGATCCAGCCCCATATGCGATTCAAGCTGAGATCGCAAGACGTCAGGCTGCAGATAAATGTCTTCCGGCGTAATTAGTGAGCCGATGCCGGACCGCTCGTGCCGCTGCTCCACCTTGTTCCACCAGCGCTCGATCTGGTTGCGGACCATGGCCGGCTCATCGACAAACAGAGCGCATTTAGGCGCCAGCGACAACAGCGATTTGTCCGCTCCGGCCACGGCGCTGAAGAATTCCCAACCCGGAAACACGCTCACGCCCCCGGCAGCCGCAGCTTCCACGGCCATCTCCTCGTCCTCGCGTGATTGTTCTACCCTCTCTCCAAACTCCACGCGCTGTCGGCTCAGCCGACCATGCACTGCGGCCAGCAATGGTTCCGTCACCGGTGTCTCCGTCAGAGGCAGCAGTTCGGTCTCGTCCATTCCGGACTGCGAGCGCTGCGTCTCCGGATCGAATTTGCGAATGGTCTCGATCTCGTCGCCGAAGAACTCAATCCTCACCGGCCTGTCCTGCTCGGGAGAATAGACGTCGAGAATTCCGCCACGGCGCGTGAACTGCCCCGGCATCTCGACCAGGTCCAACTGCGTGTATCCGACTGAGGCCAGATGGTTGGTGAGCACCTCCACATCCACCTCTTCGCCACGGCGCAAGGTCACGGCCAGCCCTGCGTAGTACTCGCGGTTAAAGAGCTTAAGCGCTGCCGATTCGACGGGCGCAATCAGAATGTCCACAGCCCCGGTGGCCAGCTTCCACAAGGCTGCAGCGCGCTGCTCCTGCACGTCAGGATGCGGGGAGAGATTCTCAAAGGGAAGCACGTCGTGGGCCGGCAGCCGCACCATGCGCGCCGGGTCAATCGCGCCGGTGAGCTCGCAGCCGGCCTTGAGCATCGGCTCCAGTGTCTCCGCTGCCTTGTTATCGGCTACCACGATGATTACAGGCTGCTTGGCCGCGCGTGCCATCAGCGGAATATAAAGGGAACGAGCCGTCGCCGTCAGTCGGGAGACACGCCTACGCCCCGCACCCAGGCTTAGATGCCTGCTTACGCGCTCAAATCCCGAACAGTGCTCCAGCTCCGCGAAAATCTCGCGGACAAACGGGAGGATCATGTCTCTTCAGCTTATCAGTAGCGTGGCAACGTCGACCGCGTCAAGCGAAGCCGCCCTGCCGCTCATCGTGTCTGAAAGCAGTGCGTAGGTTCCCCTACCGCGCGTGGGCAAGAATCGATCCTGCAACTGACTGCAAGGGAAGAACCTTATCGACGCAATTCAGCTTGATGGCTTCCTTCGGCATCCCGAACACGACGCATGTCGCCTCGTCCTGGGCCATGGTCATGGCCCCGGCCTGCTTCATTTCAAGCATGCCGCGCGCGCCGTCGTCACCCATTCCCGTAAGAATCACACCCACAACATTTCGTCCCGCATAGCGGGCGGCAGAACGGAACAGAACATCCACGGAAGGGCGGTGGCGACAAACGAGAGGCCCGTCCTTGACTTCGACGTAATAACGTGCGCCGCTCCGCTTTAAAAGCAGGTGATGATTGCCGGGCGCAATCAGCGCACGCCCGCGAATCACCGTATCGTTGGTCTCAGCCTCTTTTACAGTGATGTTGCAAAGGCTGTCGAGCCGGTTGGCAAAGGCGCGCGTAAACAGCTCGGGCATGTGTTGCACAATCACAATGCCCGGCGTGTCGGGGGGGAGCGCTTCCAGCACTGTCTTCAGTGCTTCCGTTCCCCCGGTTGAGGCGCCGATCACGACAACCTTCTCCGTAGTTTCCGCCATGGCATGGGTGGCGGGCGAGAGAATGGCATCGGCCGTGAGCTTGGGTTCGACGGTATGGCTTGGCCCTAGGGCGCGCAACCTGGCTCCAGCCGCCGCTTTCACCGATTCGCACAACGTGATGCGCGAGTCTTCAAGGAATTGCTTGGTGCCAATTCGTGGCTTGGTTACAATTTCAACCGCGCCATATTCCAGAGCCCTGAACGTACTCTGTGCGCCCTCCTCGGCCAAGCTCGAGCAGATCACTACCGGAATGGGATGCTGGCTCATGATCTTCTTGAGAAAAGTGAGTCCGTCCATGCGCGGCATCTCGATATCGAGCGTAATCACATCCGGCACCTGCTCACTGATGCGATCTGCCGCGACAAAGGGGTCGCTGGCAGTGGCGATCACTTCAATCTCCGGATCGGATTCGAGCACGTCGCGTAGCGTCTGGCGTACCACGGCGGAGTCGTCCACAACCAAAACGCGAATCTTTCTCGTACTCATTTGTCGGGCCTCGATGGTCTCATCCTCGGGTAATTTCTAAAATTGGCGCATCCACCGATCACCGGGAAGCGAATCGCAGCTCAGGTATGGCGCTGCAAGAGCACTTCACCGGTTTCTGTGTTGAAGTGAATGTTGATGCCACGCTTGCCTCCCAGGGAAGACGCCGCCACGGCGAAGCCTTCCTCCTCAAGCACCTTGGTCGCCATCTCGATGTTCAGCCTGCCCACAGATGGGCGCTTGGAACTGGCAACCATGACCAGCACATCTCCTCCTCCGAAGAGCTTGACTTCGACTTCACCGCGACGCGCACCAAGTGCGTCGAACTGCCGGGCCAGATCGTGAATGGCGAAGTCGACGTAGCGGCGTCCGGCGGAGCGGCTCAAAGAGACAGCCGCTTTTGCGGGCGTGCGGGGCAGCATGGGATGGCATAGCGCACCGACACCCAGCCGTGGAATCCGGAAAGCGATGCCAACACACGAGCCGAGCAAGGTGCGCAGGATCGTAGGTTTGGTGACCAGACGGGATTCACCCGGCTGCACATAAACCTCCGGAATCTCCGATTCACGCTCCGGCATCGATCCTCCTGTAGAGAGCCGGGGCGACCGGCGTGAGCGGAAGATCCATATCGTGCAGGGTCTCTGCATGGCCAACAAACATGTATCCGCCCGGCGCCAGGTGCCGGGAGAGCCTTCTCAAAACCTGCTCCTGCGTGGTCCGGTCAAAATATATAATGACGTTGCGGCAGAAGATGGCATCCGCCTTCCCTGTCAAACCGTAGTCGGCATCCATGAAGTTCAAGCGGCGAAACTCGATGAGGCGGCGCAATTCCGGCACCACGCGCACCCGATCGGAGCCTGGCTCACGACTCCCCATCAGATACTTTCGGCGCAGCGCCACCGGGACAGGGCTGACCACCTCGGTGGAATAGACGCCCGTTTCGGCCTTCGCCAGCACGTGGGTTGAGATATCGGTGGCCAGTATCCTGAAGCGGAAGCCGGGATGCGCCAGCGCATACTCACTGAGCACGATCGCCAGTGTATAAGGCTCCTCGCCTGTGGAACAGCCCGCGCTCCAGACCAGCAATGGCCTGCCCCCTCCCTCGCCCGCAGTCAGTTCGGGGAGCGCCCTGTCGACCAGGAAACCGAAGTGTCCAGGTTCACGATAGAAGTCTGTCTTGTTGGTCGTAACCACGTCGATCAGTGGAACGAGTTCTTCCTTCAGACCCCGGGGTCCGAACAGCTGGTTGCAATATCGGTCATAAGAATCCAGGTTGAGAGCCTTCAGTCGCCTCTTGATCCGCGCCTCGAGCATGGTCTTCTTTTCGGGGCCAAGGCGAATTCCTGCCTGCTCGTAGATCAAATTGGAGAGCCGCGTATAATCCCGGGTTGACATCTTCTCGTCGTGAGCGCTCATCGTGTGAACGGGGCGGGATGTTTTGCCCGCCCCATTCCTCCTTTACGCAGCTACTTCCATCAACGGTTTACTGGAGTCCTGCCCGCGAACAACCGCCAGCTCTTCTGCTGAAAACACGCGATCGATGTCCAGAATCATGATGAACTGCGTGTCGCGCTTGCCCATCCCCTTGATGAAGTCGGTGCGGATCTGGGTGCCGATCCTGGGCGCCGGCTCAATCTGGTCGGGCTCAAGATCGATGACCTCTTCAACCGAATCGGCAAGCGCGCCGATCACCGTCGATTCGTTGTCAAGCAACACCTCGACCACAACAATGCAGGTATTGCGCGTACTCTCGGTCTTCGACATCTCGAAGCAGAGCCTGAGGTCGACCACCGGCACAACACTGCCCCGCAGATTGATGACCCCGGCCATAAAGTCCGGTGTCCTGGGGATGGCGGTGATGGTGGTCAGATCAAGCACTTCTCGCACCTTGGCCACATCGGTGGCAAAAATCTCGTTGCCGAGCTTGAACGTCAGGTACTGCCGTGTCTCCGTGATTTCGTTAACGCTCATACTTCAACTCCTTTCTTCTTCGGAAGACAGGAGCGGCTCTCGTTTCGAAGAGCCGCGCCCCTCCGGTCAGTAACGCTCGAACTCGCCATCGAGATCATCGTGTTTGTCTTTGAGCCGGAGATTCACACCTCCCGCTGTCTTGGCGCCATCCTGGCCACTGTGGCCGTTCGGTCTGGCTGCCTTTGCCGCCCCGGCCTGCCGTCCGGCTTTTGCGCCGTCCGCCTTCCTCGCCCGTCCGCCGTTTTCGTCCCCGGTATGGAAGAACGAGAGCGCGCTGACCAGTTGATCGGACTGGCCGGTGAGTTCCTCGGTGGTCGAGGCCATCTCTTCGGAAGCGGAAGCATTCTGCTGAATCACCTGCTCCAGTTGCTGCAATGCCTTGTTAATCTGTTCGGCGCCGGTATCCTGCTCCTTGCTGGCAGCCGAGATCTCCTGCACCAGTTCGGCGGTGCGCTGGATGTCGGGCACCAGCTTGTCAAGCATTTCGCCGGACTTCTCCGACACCTTCAAAGTATTGGCAGAGAGCTGATTGATCTCGCCTGCCGCCTTTTGGCTGCGCTCGGCCAGCTTGCGCACCTCGGCCGCCACCACGGCAAAGCCTTTTCCGTGCTCGCCTGCGCGCGCTGCTTCGATTGCCGCATTGAGTGCCAGTAGGTTGGTCTGCCGCGCAATCTCCTCAATGATCGAGATCTTGTTGGCGATCTCCTTCATCGCGGAGACGGCTTCAAGGACCGACTTGCCGCTCTCCTGCGCATCCTTCGCCGATTTGTTCGCTATCTTGTCGGTCTGCTGCGCGTTGTCGGCATTCTGCTTGATGTTCGAGACCATCTCCTCCATCGAAGACGAAGCCTCTTCAGCCGCCGCGGCCTGCGCGCTGGCGCCCTTCGACACCTGGATCGAGGCCGTAGAGATGGACTGGCTGGCGGCCGACACCTCGCCGGCAATCGCGCGGATGTCGGAGACCGTTTGCGTGAGACCGGACACCATCGACGAGAGAGCCTGCATCAGCTTGTCCTGCGGAGAGCGCTCGCGCACGCTCACCGTCAGATTGCCGTTGGCAATCTCTTCGGCTGCCGATGTGATGTCGTTCATGGCCACGATCAGCGTGTTCAGGTTGTTCTTGATATTGTTGAAGTCGCCGTGATACGTATCCGTAATCTGCGGCGGAATGTCGCCCTTGCTGATCTTCTCCACATACTTGGCAGAGAAGTTAAGTGGAGTAATCACCGCGTCCAGAATGTCGTTCACGCCGCGCACAATGTTGCTGTACGCGCCCTGGAACTGGTCGTGTTTTCCGCGTTCGGCGAGTTGGCCGTCGGTCGAAGCCTGGGTCAGCCGCGCTAACTCCTTCTGCAGCCCCTGCAGCACGGTAGCCACATTGTTGATGGCCTGCTTCATCTTTTCGTGATCGCCCTTGTAGGTCTGCGCGATCAGCTCGTCGATCTTGCCGTTTGAGACCTGCGCCAGAATACGGTTGCCTTCGCCAATGGGCAGCAGGATGGCATCCAGCATGATGTTGACGCCGCGCACAATCTCCGCATACGCGCCCTGAAACTGTTCCGGCTTGCCGCGGTCGCTGAGCTGGCCTTCCTTCGAGGCCTCGGTCAGCCGCACCAGTTCCTTCTGCAGTCCCTGCAGCACGGTGGCCACATTGTTGATGGCCTGCTTCATCTTTTCATGATCGCCCTTATAGGTCTGCGCGATCAGCTCGTCGATCTTGCCGCTTGAGACCTGCGCCAGAATACGATTGCCTTCGCCGATGGGCAGAAGAATTGCGTCGAGCATGGCGTTGACGCCGCGCACAATCTCCGCATACGCGCCCTGGAACTGCTCCGGCTTGCCGCGATCGCTGAGCTGGCCTTCCTTCGAGGCCTCGATCAGCCGTGCCAGTTCCTTCTGCAGTGCCTGCAGCACAACAGCGACGTTATTGACCGCGACCTTCATTTTTTCGTGATCACCCTTGTAGGTATGCGCGATCAGCTCGTCGATCTTGCCTACGGAAATCTGGGCCAGGATTCGGTTGCCTTCGCCAATGGGCAGAAGGATCGCGTCGAGCATGATGTTGACGCCGCGCACAATCTCCGAATAGGCGCCCTGGAACTGCTCCGGCTTGCCGCGATCGCTAAGCTGGCCTTCCTTCGAGGCTTCTATCAGGCGGCTTAGTTCCTTTTGCAGGCTCTGAAGCACCGAGGCCACGTTGTTGACCGCGACCTTCATTTTCTCGTGATCGCCCTTGTAGGAGTGCGCGATCAGCTCGTCGATCTTGCCCACGGAGATCTGCGCCAGAACCCGGTTCCCTTCGGCGATGGGCAACAGAATCGCATCAAGCATCTCGTTGACGCCCTGAATCATCTCTCGATGGACGCCGTTAAACAGCGTCGCCTTACCGCGTTCGGTGAGATTGCCCTCTTTGGACGCGTCCACCAGGCGCATGATTTCGTCGAGAACACGCGTGGACTCGTCCTCGTCAGGCTGTGTTGTGACGCTAAGTCTGTCGCGGCTACCGCGTTCCATTCCGCCGTGACCGTTTCCGCCATTGCCGTTGCCATTGAGCTTCCGGCCTTCGTTTACCAAAGTTGTCGGCATTGAATCCGCCCCTCCCTCTCAGCTGTCTTCGCACTGTTCCCAATCCGTGGGCTCTTTCAGCAGTTGAGCGGCAAGCCCGGAAGCGGTAGAGTGCGAGACTTAGCAGGTTAAATCGTTATTTGACGTGCACTGGCGATTTCCCCCAGCGCCGATGAAGCCTAAGTGGGCATTGGACAGCGTGCCGCTCCTCTGCCGGGCATTGCCCGTCGTGCCAGGGCGCCCCCGGGAGGGCTGCAGCGTACCCCGCGCACGGCATCAAGCACCAGCCGCTCGGGATCGAGAATGAGCGCCACCGCACCGTTGCCAAGAATGGTGGCGCCGGAGACTACCTGGACGTGCCGGTAGAACCGGCCAAGGCTCTTGATGACGGTCTGGCAGTTGCCCAGTACCTGGTCCACCACGAACCCGTAACGGCCCTCCCCGGTTTCAACCACCATGATCTGTTCGATCGCCGGGGTCTCGGTGCGGATGTTGAAGTGCTGGCGCAGGCGGATATAGGGGACGAGTTCCCCGCGCACGTTGGCCAGAAGCCTGCCGTTGGCGCGTTCAACCTCCTCGCGTGTCAGCTCGATGCACTCCAGCGTGCTGGCGAGCGGCAACACAAAAAAGAAGCCGCCCACGCTCACCAAGAGCCCGTCGATGATGGCAAGAGTCAGCGGCAGGCGCAAGGTTACCTGTGTTCCCTGACCGTCCTTGCTGGCCACGTCGATGCTGCCCCGCAGGCTTTCCACGCGCTGGCGGACCACATCCATTCCGACGCCCCGGCCGGAGACATCAGTGATGGCTTTCGCCGTTGAGAAGCCAGGCTCAAAAATGAGAGCGAAGATCTCGGCCTCGGTCAGCGAGGCGTCGGCGGCCACCAGCCCTTTTTCGACTGCCCGGGCGCGCACTGCGGCGGCATCGATGCCGCCGCCATCGTCTGAAACCCCGATCAGCACGCTGGCGCCGGAGTGCCGCGCGGACAGATGAATCGTAGCTGTGGACCGCTTGCCGCGCGCGGCGCGCAGGGCGGGCGCCTCGATGCCATGGTCCATGCTGTTGCGGATCAGGTGCATCAGCGGGTCGCCCAACTGGTCGATCACCGTTTTGTCGAGCTCCGTGTCGGCGCCTTCCATGGTGAGCTCGACGCCCTTGTCTAGGTCGCGAGCCAGGTCGTGAACCAGCCTGCGGAACTTCTCGAAGGTGCCCCGGATTGGCAGCATGCGGATGTTCATCGAGTTCTCGCGCAGCGAGGAGGTCAGCCGCTCGATCTCTTCAGAGACGGCGGCTACGTCTGGATCGTCGCCGCGGGCGGCAAGTTCGCTGAGCCGAGCCTGCACGGTGACCAGCTCGCCCACCAGGTTGACAAATTGGTCGAGCTTGGCCGCGGGCACGCGGAGCGTGGCCGCGCTGTCGGCATGGTCGTAGGTCCGGCGCCCCCCCGACGGAGCGCGCATCTCTTCAAGCGCCCCGGCGGTTGTCTTGGCTGCGCTCGGCCGCGGCACATTCTCCTGGATTTCCGCGGCTGGCTCGATCGTGAGCTCGCAGTTATCCTCGACAAAGATGAAGACGTCGCGGATGGCGTCGCGGCCGGCAGATGTTGCCAGCACCATTTCCCAGGTCACGTAGCAACGCTCCGGATCGAGCTCTTCAAGCGGCGGAACGGCAGCCATGCTTGCTCTGACCGAAAGCCTCCCCAGTTGACCAAGCTCGTGCAGCAGCAGGAGAGGGTTCGCGCCGTTCAGCATCAGATCGGGGCCCGGAGCAAAGCGTATGAGCCATTCGAGCGTCCGGCCGCTCAGGCAGGCCGCGGGAGAAGCGCAAGCATCCGGTCGCGGACCCGGCCCCTGTCGTTCCGCTAAGCCTGCCAGTTGCCGCACGTTTATGAGAATCTTGGCGCAGGCCGCGGCGTCAGGCGGCGCAGCGGCATTTTCTTCGACCATGGCCCTGATCTGATCCAGGGCCGCAAGGGTCAGATCGATCAAGCCGGAGTCGACCTGGAGCCGTCCGTTCCGCACCTGGTCGAACGCTGTTTCGAGGTTGTGCGCAAACGCGGCCAACTCCTCAAAGCCAAACATGGAGCCGGAGCCTTTGAGGGTGTGCAGGGCGCGAAAGACTCTTCCCACCAGCTCCAGATCGTTGCGGTTCTCATTTAGCTCAAGAAGCGCCGACTCTAGATCGACCACGAGTTCCCTGGCTTCCTCGCGGAAGCTTTGCTTGAACTGGTCGGCGTTGACTGGGCCCGGCTGGAACATGGCCAATACTCTTCCTTGCTCAAACGTGAATGGTAAGGTTCTCAAATCCCGCTTCTCTAAGTGTCGCGGAAACCGGTTCCGGCACTGCGCCGGCGAGCGTGAACTCCACTCCCAGCGCTTTTGCTTTTCGTTCGGCAGCCCAGAGCAGCTGGACCGCCGTTACATCCAGGTGGGTGCAGCGATCGAGCGCGATCGACAGCGCATGGCCCGGTTCGAGGGCTTGAATAAGGCTTGTCTTCAGTTCAGCTGCGGAGGCGATGTCGACCGCACCATCTAGACAAACCAGGTTAAGTTTCTCCCGTTGTTCCACAGCGATTCCCACAGATGGCTCCGGAGCCGTAATGTCCTTTTCTCTCCGACCGGCCCTGGCGGAGAAAGTTGGAGGGTTGAGACGGGCGCGCAGCCCGCTGCAGTTGGCCCCAAAGTCGCAGACCTACCGTGTGTTGTGCGTCGCGCAGATGTCCAATCGTTCGATTTCGATCCTGGACATGCGAACACAATCTGTGCTCGCGCCAATTCAATCGGTCAAGGTGGAGCAATTGACAAGCAGAAATTCGGATGGCCACGCTTAGATTTTCTTAATGAGATCTCGGCTTCTCCCGACATTTCAGAAACTGCTATGCACTCAGAGAAGACTGGGACAACTACATTGACCGGCCTAGAACAACTCGATCCCGGGAAGGCTATTCCCGGCGCCAGCTTCCCCGCCGGATACCGCCAGGTGGGTTGAGGTCTGGCTGGCCATTCTGTACTGGCCGAGATGTGCGGCAAGAAGACTGGAGAAGGTGGAATCGAGCTGTCCATCCCAGCAGGGGTCTTCGAGCTTTTCAATCAGCCCGTGCATGTGATCGCGCATTTCCTTGAGCGCCCCCTGGACATGCTCCATTCTTTGCCGCATCACGTCCTGGAACTGAATATGGCCAAGCGCCTCCGACAGTCGGTGAATACTCTCCTCATAGCTCGAATCCACTTCAGAGATCACTTCGAAGAGCAACTCGCCGTTGCTGCTGAACTCCTGTTGCATACCGTCCAAACCGGTGATCAGGTCTTTCATTCCGGTGTTCGCCTCATAGCGCTCAAGCGAGGACCTGGCGTCGGCCATCTCCTCGTCGACCCGCTTACAGGTGGAGTTGATTTTTGTGGCGATATCGGCAGCTGCCCGCGTGGCTAGTACAGACAGCTTACGCACCTCAATAGCCACCACGCCAAAGCCTCGCCCGGCTTTTCCTGCCCGTGCCGCCTCGATCTCGGCATTGAGGGCCAGCAGGCTGGTTTGCTGGGCGATCGAGGTGATGACCTTGATGAGCGGAGTCAGAGCGCGCACCTCGCCGGCTAGGCCTTGGATTCTTTCGAAGTTGGATCGCACCTCTGTTAGTTGCTCTTCGAGTTGCATCTCTAGCGCCGAAATGATCTCCCGATTAACCTCAACGCGCTGATGCGTGCTTTCTGTCAGCGCCTTGCCGCTCTTAATGGAGCTGATGATGCGCGCCCGCTTTTCGACCGCCTGGGCATTCAGTACGGTGATCTGCTCTATGACCTTCATGACCTCGCGTTCGGATTCGGCCAGCGAGTCGCCGATTTGACCATGCATCACGTCAACGTACGGCCCTGACTCTCCGAGCTGCGACTGGATGGCATGTCGGGACGCCAGCATCTGCGAGATTTGACTGAAGTTCATTCTGCCAAAGGCCCACATATCGCCAACAGAACGCCGCGCTTCTGTCCAGTCCATTACCTTGAAGATGGCGCCCGGCAAAAGCAGAAAGAGAAACATCAGCCCGGCAAATTGAAAGCGATATTGCGCAAAATCGGGCCCCATCACTCTGGAAAGCAGTAACCAAAACACGCAGAGCAAGGCAGCGCGGACCGCAACCTCGGTGGCCAGGCGTTTTCCGATCCGTCGCAGTCGTGACCGTCGATCCAACTCGCTCTCGTCGGTTTGATTCTCCTTCGGGCCCGATTGCTCGAAAGCTGCATTGTCGCGCGCGGTTATCAACGTTGATGCCATCCACTTACGCTCCTGGCAGTACTTTCCTGATTACAGCGATCAGGTCATTCCCCGATACCGGCTTGACGAGCCATCCTGTCGCTCCTGCGCGTTTGCCTTCGTCGCGTTTAGCAGCCTCACTTTCGGTGGTCAACGTAAGGATGGGGACGAACCGGAGCGAAGGCAGCGCGCGCACATTTCTGATCAGTTCCATTCCACCCATCACCGGCATATTGATGTCGGTGAGAATCAAATTCGGCTTGACACCCGATTGCAACTTCGCCAGCGCCTCCTGGCCGTTGCCGGCGGTTTCCACCTGAAAGCCGCTCATGGTCAGAGTGGTCTTGAGACTCATCAACATCGTGGCCGAGTCATCGACGACGAGCACTGTCATTGCCATGCAAACTCCTCGCGGTTCAAGCTGCGGCGTCGTTTCAAGACGAGCTTCGAGCGCGCCGCTTTGCGCACATCCCGTAGTGCGACAATCGGCGGATATGCCGGCTATCCGCGATAGCCTGCTGTCCGAGCCATGAGTCCAGCTAGCTCATCGGCAGAATTGCGGTCATGATTAGCTGCTTTCCCTCGAATGCCGGCCCGCGAGAGTCGACGAAAGGCTATAGCGAACCGACCCGTACTTCGATCGACGATGTATGCATGGGGTGAAACCAGCCTGCAAAAACTCACCACACTTACGACTGCGCGGCAAATCCACGATCTCACCGTCGCCCAGGCGTCCATGCGCCATCCCGCCATTTCGTCTTCACTCCGGGATCTTCACCTAGCGGCCGAGAACAATCCGAGCTGAGTCTTGGGGTAACTCGATAAGACGGAATTTGCGTACGCTAGAGGATCATTTCTGCAGACTGTACTGAAAACCCAGTCGGACGGCGGATGTCAACTCTTACACGTTTCATGTAGGGAATCGAAACGGCGCTGGCGTGCACAGTGATGCTGGCGCCGGGAGCAAGCGGAGCGAGCGCCTGCAGGCTCCCTCCCATGGGCAAATCGTCGTAACCATAAAAAAGCCAGCGCACACTATAGCCGTGGAGGGTATAACTCGGCAGGTCGCTGCGCGTTTCGATCTGCGCCGTAATCCTCTTGCCTGTCGAACTCAGAACAAGGCTCTTGATTGGACTGGACTGTTGCCCGAGAGCGTCGAAGGATGGCTTGCGGGCGCCAAACAGATCGACAACGCCGTGGACTCGCTGCAGAAAAGCTCCGGCTCCCTTGTCGCCCATTTGAGTTCGATAGTCGTTGTAATCGAAATAGATGGCGCCGGCAATTTCGGGGAACTCACGATAGAGTTCCGTGTGCCCCTCGATAATCTTCACGCGATGCTCATCTCCCGGCGCGAACTCGGGCCTGCACTCGCAATACCCATATTCCGAGATGACCAGCGGTTTGCCGGGGAAAGCCTTCCGAATGCGGTTGAGATAACCGCGGGTCTCAGGAACACTTCCCGGCGACCATGTTCCAAAATACTCATTGATGGAGACGAAGTCGAAGTCGCCGGCCATGTCCTGTCCCGGATCTACCTGTAGAGAATTGGACGCGTAGGTGAGTAGACGTGAGGAATCAATCTTGTGAGCTTCATCCGCAAGCGCGTGAGCAAATCTTCGCGTGACCGGATTTTTGCCGTTGACCTCGTTGCAAAGCCCCCACGAGACGATGCATGGATGGTTCCGATCCCGCTCGGCCATTTCTCTTAACTGCCCAAGGCCGTTGGCCGTAAGCTGCGACTCCAACTCATGAGAGATGTTGTCGAATGTGAACGAACCCCAGGCTGGCACCTCTTCCTGTATCAGGATGCCGAGGCTGTCGCAAGCTTCGAGGACGCGCTTGTCCTGCGGCCAGTGCACTCGGGTGAAGACGCAGTTGAGGTCTTTCATGTCGCGGGTGTTGGAATCGATCCAGTCAGCCGGCTCGGCCATTCCATATTGAGGATTGCTGCCAGCCATGCGCTCCACTCCTATAAGCGAGACTCGCTCGCCATTGAGATAGAACGATGTGCCGCGGATCTCGAATTTGCGGATACCGAACAAGTCGCCAAGCACATGAGTGCGGCCGCCTCCCTCGAGCGCAACTTCCGCCCGATACAAATTCGGCGAGTCGAAGTGCCAAAGTTTAGGTGACTCGATCTGGATGGCGCCCACAGCGATCTTCTCGTTCGACAACGGCGCGAGTCTTACGTCGTTGGCGATGCTCGTATATTCAGCTTCCGGCATACCTTCAGCGCACCCTGAACCATACTTTGGCAGTTTGTTGCGACGAGGTAGTGTTGCGGATAATCGCACGCACCGAAATCTCGGCCCGATGGGAATCGAGGTCGGGAAAGGCGTCAATCTCAAGTCGCTCGGTGAACAACTGAGGCGTAACCAGCAATTGAACTGGGCGGATCAGGCCGCCGTCATTGGCCCAGTCGAAGGATTTCATTCGGGGCAGCGTCGTGTCCGAGAAGGAATTGTCCACGCGCACCACGAGTTCGTTCGACGTGCCGTACTGGAGGTGCGGAGAGAGGTCGCAGGTGAACGCTGTGTAACCCTTCCCGATGTGCTGGCCCACCTGCGCACCATTCAGGAATACGTGCGCGGTGTGGTAAACCGCTTCGAACTCGATGCGAACAAACATCGTGCGCCACTCCTCGGGCGCAAGCAGGGACCGGCGATACCAGGCAACTCCGGCATAGCCGGGTGAGCCGCCCATCGCCTGCCAGGTGTGTGGAACGGTCACGGGCTGCCAGTCAGCATCGCTGGCCGCCACAACGACAGGCTTGAGAGATGCACTGGGGTCAAGCCGAAATTGCCACCCATCCCGGAGGGGAATAGTCTCGCTGAATGAATCAGGCGAGTCGGGGTCGGTCTGAGCTGACGCGTAACAAAGAGAGAGCGCCGATGCGGCGCCAAGCACCGACAGGTCAGAGATGAGCCTACGTCGCGAAATCATGGGTAACAGTCTAAGCCTCGGGATGGCACTGCGGCACAGGAGCAACTGGGAAAGGCAATTTCTCTCAGATGCCGCGATCCGCAGGTCCACCAGGTCCATGGAAGGGTTTAGAGTGCCCCCCGCAGCATAGATGCGGCGCAGCAGGAATGCAGATGAGCGTGTGGCTTCGGAACAGGCATTCAGAGACAATCTGCACAGGGCAGTCTCTTCCAACAAACTCGGCGATCATCGCAGCCATGTCTCTGGCATCGACAACAGGCCAGCGCCAGCATTGCGGCCAGCAGCAGACATGAGACCGTCTGCACGGTTCTTATGATCTTCATGAGAATTCATCCTGCCCCGGAGTTTTCGATAAGAACGGGTACGTTTGCAGGGTCTACCCTAATGGCTTTTCTAATGTCATTTCAATAAGGGAATCCAATTATTGGCCTTTGAGCGGAGCTCCGGCATCTATCGTCTAGAATTGAGCACGACTATGGAGCAAAGGATATCGAAACCGGCGGGCATTAAGGAGATTGCTCACGATCTGGGCAGTTCCATCGGCACCGTCGATCGCACGCTCCACAACCGCCAGGGTGTCAGTCCGAAGACGCGGGCCCAGGTGATCAAAATGCCAGCCAGGGACAATCACGATGCATTCGTCGGAACCTGAAGAACTTACCCCGATCCTTAACCTCCCCGAGCCGCCAGCGACCGAACTTGGCGACGTGAAGGCGTGGGCCGAGCCAATTTCGATGCGCACCTATGCGCCTGAGCCTGCGGACCGCAACCCGATGTTTCTGGAACGGCGTGTATATCAGGGAAGTAGCGGACGCGTTTATCCCCTACCCTTCATTGATCGGATTTCGAGGGAGCCAGTTGATCGCCAATGGGAGGCGATTCACCTTGAAAACGAATATTTGCGCGTTATGATCCTGCCCGAAATCGGGGGGCGCATTCATGTCGGACTCGATAAGAGGAATGGCTTTGATTTCTTCTACCGGCAGAACGTGATTAAGCCAGCTCTCGTTGGGCTGGCTGGTCCCTGGGTTTCCGGCGGGGTAGAGTTTAACTGGCCGCAGCATCATCGGCCAGCAACATTCATGCCTGTTCAATGGGAAATTGAGAGGCATTCCGATGGATCGATCACGGTGTGGTGCAGCGATCATGATCCTCTTACCAGAATGAAGGGGATGCACGGAGTCTGCTTGCATCCAGACAAGGCCTACATCGAGCTGAAAGTTCGACTGTTCAATCGGACTCCCCTTGTCCAGACCTTTCTGTGGTGGGCCAATGCTGCGGTCCGAGTGCACGAGCACTATCAGTCGTTCTTTCCTCCCGATGCGAGGTTCGCCGCCGATCATGCCAAGCGGGCGATCACAAGCTTTCCTCTGAGTGACCGGTTCTACTATGGAGTCGATTACCTGGGACGGGCTCGCACCGGCGTCCCAATGGACGAAAGGCCATCGCAATTCATTCCGAATGGTTCGTATCCTCCGAATGACCTGAGGTGGTATGCGAATATTCCCGTGCCCACAAGTTACATGATCGTTGGATCTGAAGGCGACTTTTTCGGTGGGTACGACCATGCAGCCGATGCGGGCCTGGTGCATGTGGCTAGTCACCAAATCGCGCCGGGCAAGAAACAATGGACTTGGGGTAATCACGAGTTCGGATATGCGTGGGATCGCAATCTGACCGACGCAGACGGGCCATATATCGAGTTGATGGCGGGTCTGTTCACGGATAACCAGCCTGATTTCTCCTTCCTGGCGCCATACGAAACCAGGAGTTTCCGCCAGTTTTGGTATCCCATCCGCCGCATTGGCTCACCAAATGCCGCCAACGTCGATGCAGCTCTGAGTCTGCGCCTCGAATCGGAGATCGCCCACATTGGCGTTTGCGTTACGCGGTCCATTGCGGACGCTCGACTTAGGCTCTTCTCCGCAACCACGGAGCTTGCAGAATGGGTGCGGGATCTGACCGTCGCAGAACCGCTGCTGGTTTCCTGCGCATTGCCTGACGGCACGGATGTTGGGAGGCTGCGGATATCCCTGGAATCGGGCGAGGAGCAAATCCTCTCCTTTGAAACTAAAAGCGTGCAACCCGCGACCGACCTCGACGTTGCGACAGAACCGCCTCTCCCCGAAGATATTCTGTCGGCGGATGAACTCTACATCACGGGCCTACATCTCGAGCAATACCGGCACGCGACGCGCCCGCCGCAGATCTACTGGAGCGAAGCTCTCCGCCGTGATCCAGGGGACAGCCGCTGCAACAATGCCCTGGGCATCTGGCTTCTCCGCCGTGGCGAATTCTCTCAGGCGGAGTCTCACTTGCGCGCCGCCATCGCAAGACTGACCCATCGCAATCCCAACCCGTACGACGGCGAGCCATTCTACAATCTCGGCCTCGCGCTGCGATTCCAGGATCGAGACGCCGAGGCATACGACGCCTTCTACAAGGCTACTTGGAATGCCGCATGGCGCGGTCCCGCCTGGTATGCACTGGCGGCGATCGCTGCGCGGCGAACCAACTGGCACGAAGCTTCGGAGCACCTGCGTCTATGCCTGCTCACCGAAGGTGACAATCTCAATGCGCGCAATCTAAGGTGCATGGTATTAACCAACCTTGGCCTCGATAAGAAAAGCGAAGCCTGGTTGCAAGAGACATCGAAGCTCGATCCGCTGGACTCCTGGTCTCGGTTCCTGCTGACCGGGAATCCTCCTGCCGATCATCAGCAACGGCTCGATCTCGCATTCGACCTGGCAAATGCCGGCCTTTTAAAGGATGCGATCGCGGTCCTGCAATCTGCCGATCCAACTACGACCGACGGTTCGGAGCCCATCACTCTGTACACATTGGCGCATCTCCACACAAAGTTGGGTATGGCCGAGCAAGCAGCCGAGCTGTACCGCAGAGCGGCTGGCGCTTGCCCTGATTACTGCTTCCCCGTCCGTCTCGACGAGATGATCATTCTGGAGGCAGCAGTACGTGCGAATCCAGGCGACGGCCGGGCCGCATATTATCTGGGAAATCTGTATTACGATCGCCGACGACACGAGGAAGCAATCTGCCAGTGGGAGTGTGCTGTTCGCTTGGATCCGGATTACCCCATCGCCTGGCGCAATCTTGGCATCGCCTGTTTCAATGTCCGTCGGGATGCACAAGGGGCGCGCGGGGCTTTCGAGCGAGCCTTTGCTGCCAATCCGCTCGACGCTCGCGTCCTCTATGAGCGTGATCAACTCTGGAAGCGTACCGGGGAACTGCCCGAATCTCGACTGTCGGAACTGAACTGTCACCCCCACCTTTGCGATTCGCGCGATGACCTGGCCCTGGAACGTGCGACGCTGCTCAATCAGACAGCCCAGCCCGATCAGGCCCTGAATCTGCTGCTGAATCGCAAATTTCAGCCATGGGAGGGCGGCGAGGGTTTGGTGCTGGAACAGTACACTCGCTCGCTTCTATTGCTTGGAGAGCGCGCACTGGCAGAAGGCAATCCCGAGGGCGCGCGCAAGTTCTTCGTCCGCGCCTTGCATCCTCCCGAAAACCTCAGCGAGGCAAGACATCTGCTCGCGAACCAGAGCAATATCTGGTTTTGGATCGGCGCCAGCTATGCCGTAGAGAATCAGTCTGACGAGGCTCTCGATGCCTGGAAACACGCCGCCAGGGTTCGCAGCGATTTTCAGCAGATGAGCGTCCGTCTTATCTCTGACATGACCTTCTGGAGTGCGTTGGCCATGCAGTGTCTAGGGGAAAGAGAGCAAGCACAAGAGCTATTCCAGGTTGTATTCGATCGCTCTGTGCAGCTTGAGCAGGAGAAACCCCGGATCGATTACTTTGCTACTTCTTTGCCGGCGATGCTGCTTTTCGAAGCCGATCTCAGTATTCAGAATAAGATTGAAGCCCTCTTCCTGCGCGCTCAGTCCTGCCTCGGTTTAGGTCGATGTGCCGACACCGAAAGCCTGCTCCTGCAAGTGCTCAATTTGGACAAGAATCATCTCCCCGCTGCCGAGTTGCAGCAGCAGAAAGCGGCCCTCGTCAGGCTGGCGAAAATAAAGCCATCGTGTTGATTCATACAATGAAAGGGCCCACCGAGGCCCCGCAGTCCTTTCGCCTCGGTTATGTAACTGTCCTTGCGTCTGTCGCCGCGCTGGGAGGATTTCTCTTCGGCTACGACTGGGTTGTGATCGGCGGGGCAAAACCATTTTATGAAGTCTATTTTCATCTGCACTCGCCGCAAGTCGTCGGTTGGGCCAACAGTTGCGCGCTCCTCGGTTGCCTCATCGGCTCTCTACTTGCAGGTGAGGCGGGCAGCAGGTATGGCCGGAAGAAGCTCTTGATCTTCTCGGCGCTGCTGTTTGCATTCTCATCCATATTCACGGGCTGGGCTCATCTTTTCTCGTTCTTCATCCTGTGGCGCATTGCCGGCGGTGTCGCCATCGGACTAGCCTCAAACACCTCCCCGTTGTACATCGCTGAGATCAGCCCTGCTCCCTGGCGCGGGCGTCTCGTCAGCCTCAACCAGTTGGCCATCGTTTGCGGTATTCTCGCCGCACAGATCGCCAATTGGCTCATCGCGAAAAAGATGCCCGCGCAAGGCAGCGCCACCGTGTTTGCACAGTCCTGGAACGTCCAATACGGATGGCGCTGGATGTTTACGGCAGTCGCACTGCCGGCGCTGATCTTTTTCATGCTGGCTCTCGTCATCCCCGAGAGTCCCCGCTGGCTGGCCACCAGGATGAAAACCAACGCGGCACGGATTGTTCTTGCACGCATCGGCGGTGAGGATTACGCGAGCGCTGAACTCTCCGCTATCAACAGCACACTTCATCAGGATGCCGGAGTTCGGTTAGGGTGGAAAGATCTCATCGGCAAAGACCTGCGGAATCTGCTTTGGATCGGGATCGCTCTCGCGGTGCTGCAGCAATGGAGCGGAATCAACGTTCTCTTCAACTATGCAGAGGAAGTGTATAAGAGCGCCGGGTTCGGCATCAGCGATATCCTCTTCAACATCGTCATTACCGGCGCGATCAATCTCATTTTCACCGTGATTGCGATGACCTTTGTGGACCGTCTGGGCCGCAGGCGGCTGATGCTCGTCGGTTGCGCCGGTGTGGGGCTCTCTCATTTCGCCGTAGGCTTCGCTTATCGCCAGGGTCTGCACGGGAGCGCGGTGCTGGTCCTGACCTTATGTGCCATCGCCTGCTATGCCATGTCACTCGCGCCCGTAACATGGGTGCTCATTTCGGAAATCTTCCCGAATCGCCTGCGGAGTCTTGGAGTCTCTGTTGCTGTGGCCGCCTTATGGAGCGCTTCCTTTGCGCTGACCTATACATTCCCTTTTCTCAACCGGGCGCTCACCACGGCAGGAACGTTTTTTGCCTACGGGACCATCTGCTTCCTGGGCTGCGCATTTGTCTACTGCTTCGTTCCCGAAACTCGTGGCAAGACGCTCGAACAGATTGAAGAGAGGATGACAAGCTCATTTCATTGAAGGAGTCCAGACCGGATGGTGCCGGGTGGAAGACCGTGGGGTGGTCATGCGGTTGGTTCTCTGGTTCTGGCAAGAGCGAATGACCTCAAGCAGGAGGTTCAAAACGCGCTGCTTCCCGACGGATTACTATTCGACCCCGGAATCTGAACTTTTGAACCCCACTCAATGGCATTGTTATCAGCAAGTTGAAAGATCCTTTAGCAGGAAACATATATCGTGTATATGGTGGAGGCGGCGGGAGTCGGTCGGACTCCAGTCCTTCAATCCACGTAACTTATTGACTCTGTGAAGTGCAAATCTGTCATGATTGTCATCATTTTCAGATCTTGGCACAATCCGGTCACAAAATGGGTTCAACTCGGACCCTGCTCACTTCTCAGCACCTTTCCACACTTCCCAATCTGGTCTCATCATTCGAGCACTCTGAAGTGCTCTGGAACCCTTTATACATGATTCGCCCCCGGTCAGTATCGGCCGGAAGCTAATGCGGCGCTTCGGATCTACCCGATGATCTTGATGTTTGCCGATTGAGCAATCGCAAACACTTTGACAAAACCGCTTCCCGAATCGATGTCGGTCGGACCGGAGGTGACAGTGA
>Ga0181529_10000266_pt1 | contig 77511 bp, 61 predicted proteins | sample PEATcosm2014_Bin_36_FD_119763 | JGI IMG/M metagenome (GOLD analysis project Ga0181529, IMG submission 119763) | Peatland microbial communities from MTU Mesocosm Facility, Houghton, MI, USA - PEATcosm2014_Bin10_30_metaG | ecosystem: Environmental > Terrestrial > Soil > Wetlands > Peat | place...
AAGTCGGGCATTCTTGTGATAGTCCATTCGATCTCTCCTGGGAAAATCTGATTGCTCGTTACAACCAGCTTCTCGCGTTCAGATCGAATGGACAACCTCCTGAAACTTCACACCTATTCCCTTTTTCTGTCCCCGGCCTCTCTGCCGCCTCGGTTTACTATGAACGAGGAGGCACGGGCGCCTATGTTTACTCCGCAACCGATCGGATTTGTAAGCAGTCCCTTCCAGAATCCAAAGGAAATCCCGAAGGGGCTTGGCGCTAAGCACGAGGCGGAGGGGGTACTCAATATCCTGCCCGCATTTGATCTCGGCCTCACCGACATCGAGGGCTACTCGCACCTCATGGTGTTTTGGGTCTTCGACCGTTCAGACGGCTTCGATTTGCTCTTTACGCCTCCCTCCGACAATCGCCCCCACGGCGTATTTTCCACGCGATCTCCGCGCCGTCCCAATCCCATTGGCTTCACGGTAGTTGAGCTGCTGGGCCGCGAAGGCGGAGCGCTCCGCGTTCGTGGCGTGGATATGCTCGACGGCACGCCGATCCTCGACATCAAGCCTTACCTGTCGAGCATTCCGCAGGAAAACTTGCGCCGCGGATGGCTGGCCGAAGCCGAGGCGCGAAAGAAATGAAGGAAGTGCGTCATTCGTTCCCTAGATGAGTTTAGGAATCGTCGAACGAGTTGATGCCGTGAAATGGAAGAACTTTACTAGCTGCGAAAAACGGTTGGTTCGTGTCAAGGCACGACTTTTAGCCTGCCCCGAGCTTGTCGAAGGGCGTCATAAGTGCCGAAAAACAACGGCCTTTGCATGCTGCTGAAAAACTCGTGGAATGTGTTTCGAAAAGTCGTTTTGTATCAGGGCACGACTTTAGTCGTGCCGTAAACGCAAAAAATCAAGGCGGGCTTTAGCCCCTGAGGGAATGACGGCTTTACAGCGATGTATTGTTCAGAGATTCCTTAACAGTCTTCTCGGAAAGGTAATGGTGACCAAACAAATGCCAATCTTCAATCAGTGGCCCAAGATTTATCCCATCTTCGATGCCTCGTTCATTCCGCCCACAGGCCGCGCGGAATTCCTGCGCCGGCTGGGCGGCTCGCTGGCCGATGCTGGCGTCACGCTGCTCGAGTACCGCAACAAAACCGGGGTCCCCAACGACAGGTCTTCGTCGTTGGGGTGGAAGACCGGCGCCGAGGCCGAGCTGTTGGCCGACGCCGCGATTCTTCGCGCCGCGATGCCCGCCGGGCAGGTGAAGTTGATTCTCGATGACCGTGCTGATCTGGTGGAACAGCTCGGCTTTGACGGAGTCCATGTAGACTCCGGCGACGTTTCGCCTGCCGAAGCTCGCAAGCTGCTTGGTCCCGACAAAATTATTGGAACCTTCGGCGGTGGTGAAGCATTCGTTCCGGGCATTCTGCAAACTCCGGCAAACTATTTTTCCATCGGCGTGGTTTATCCGACGCGCACCAAGCAGGTTTCCGCGCCGCCCATCGGCATCGAGGGCGTGCGGCATCTGCGCCAGCTAGCCGGGCCCGATCCTGTGCTGGTGGCAATCGGCGGCATCACGCCGCCCCGTGCTGCTGCTGTCCTGGCTGCCGGAGCCACACTCCTGGCTGTTGCTGGCGGACTCTTTCGTCAGCCGGACCCGGCGGCCGAGTTCCGCAGGTGGATCGCTGAACTGGGATAAGCATGAGCTTCGCAGGATCAATCCCTACCTTGGCAAGTGTGGGGCATATAGTTACTTGGGCGGTTGAGCCGTAGATCTGGCAAAATCCCGGCGCACGCCGCCCTGAAACCGGGTAAAATCATCCATTCAAAGAAATCTACAGAAATCTGTGCCAAATTCGGGTATGAATCTTGCCAACGACGACCCCAGACCCCATTTCCATTCCTGAGCCCGAAGCTCCAGGCAACGCGCCCCGGCTGGTGCAGAGCCTTGGCCTCTTCTCCTCCACCGCGCTCGTGATCGGGTCAATGATCGGCTCCGGCATCTTCATCGTCGATGCCGATATCGCCCGCGGCACCAACTCCCCGGCGCTCTTCCTGGGCGCGTGGGTGGTCACGGCCATCCTGACCATGACCGCCGCGCTCAGCTATGGCGAGCTGGCGGCTATGATGCCTAAGGCTGGTGGGCAGTACGTCTACCTGCGTGAGTCGCTCGGGCCGCTCTGGGGATTTCTCTACGGCTGGACGCTCTTTCTGGTCATCCAGACGGGCACCATCGCGGCTGTTGGCGTGGCCTTCGGCAAGTTCCTGGGCGTATTTTTCCCGGCGATCTCCAGCGATAACTGGCTGTGGCACATCGTTGATGTTCCCATTGTCAGGGTTGGGCCCATGGCCCTGGGCGGCATGCATATCGGCGTCAACACTGCCAACCTGACCGGCATTGTGATCGTCATCTCTCTCGCCATCGTCAACATCTTTGGCGTTAAGCTGGGCGCGCTCATCCAGAACGTCTTCACCACGGCCAAGGCGCTTTCGCTCGCCGCCCTGATTCTGCTGGCCTTCACGGTGGGACGCAACGCCACGGCCTGGGAAGCTAACTTCGGCGCGGGCTGGAGCCATTTCTGGCAGAACGCGGGCTGGAGCTCGCTGCATCCGGTCCAGGTAGGTGTTGGCGGGCCAATGGTGCTGGTGAACATCTTCGTCATTTTGGCCGTGGTGCAGGTGGGGTCGCTGTTCTCTTCCGACGCCTGGAACAACATCACCTTTACGGCTGGCGAGGTGAAGAATCCCAAGAGGAACATCCCGCTCTCGCTGGTTTTGGGCACGGGATTTGTGCTGGCGGTCTACTTTCTTGTCTCGTTGAGCTACCTGCTGGTTTTGCCCATGCACGGCGACCTGAACGGCGCTACGGCGATGGCGCGCGGCATCCAGCATGCCACCGAAGATCGTGTGGCGACGGCGGCGCTGGAGCAGATCTTCCACTCCTGGGGCGCGTACCTGATGGCCGGGGCGATTCTGATTTCGACCTTCGGTTGCGCCAACGGAATGTCGCTGGCCGGCGCGCGCGTTTACTACGCGATGAGCCAAGACGGCCTGTTCTTCAAGTCTGTCGGCAAGCTGCATCCACGCTACAAGACCCCAGCCGAGGGCCTGCTCGTACAGGCCGCATGGGCCACTTTGCTGTGCATCTCAGGTTCATACAGCCAGTTGCTGGACTACATCATCTTTGCGGTTCTGGTGTTTTACATCCTCACCATCGTGGGCCTGTTCGTGCTGCGCTTCAAGCGCCCGGACGCGCCCCGGCCTTACAAGGCACTGGGCTATCCCGTGCTGCCCGCGCTCTACATCGCCATGGCGGGTTGGATCTGTGTCGTATTATTGCGGTACAAGCCACAGTACACATGGCCGGGCCTGGTATTGGTTTTGCTCGGCATTCCTGTTTATCTGTTTTGGTCGCGGCGGCCTGTGCGTCAAGCCCCGGCGGACCAAACTTAATCCAATACCAACTCCTGAGGAGGAAGTCCCTCATTCATGTCCAGGCTGCTGCGCATCAAACCCATGTCGTTGCTCTCGCAAGAGGCTTGTGAACAGGGCGAACACACCCTTCGGCGCTCCTTGAGCGCGCTGAACCTCATTACCCTTGGCATCGGCGCCATCATCGGCGCCGGCATCTTTGTACTCACTGGTCAGGCTGCGGCCCTGCACGCCGGTCCGGCCGTTTCGCTCAGCTTTGTGCTTGCCGGCATCACCTGTACCTTTGCTGGCTTGTGCTATGCCGAGTTTGCCTCCATCATTCCCATCGCCGGCTCAGCCTACACCTATGGCTACGCCACACTGGGCGAATTCGTAGCCTGGATCATCGGCTGGGATCTGGGGTTGGAGTACGGCTTTGGCGCGGCTACAGTGGCCTCCGGCTGGTCGGGTTACTTCAACAGCCTCTTGCAGCAATTGCATATCTATCTTCCGCCCCGGTTCACCGCTACGCCGGGTACGGTGCTGGTCTTCTTTCACGAGCGATGGTTGCCGCTGACCTCGTTGCCGCCCGGAACCGAAGCCTCCGCGCTGCCGCATGTGACAGCGCTCTTCAACCTGGTGGCCATTCTGGTGGTTCTGGCGATCACCTCCGTTCTGGTAGTCGGCATCAAGCAGTCGGCCAATCTGAACACCGGAATTGTCTTCGTCAAGTTGAGTGTCGTCGGCATCTTCATTGTTCTGGGCGCTTATTTCCTGTTTCAGCACCCGGCGCTGGCTCACGCCAACTGGCACCCCTTCATTCCGCCTTCTGACGGGCACGGTAACTTTGGCCTGAAAGGCATTGCCACCGGTGCGGCGTCCATCTTCTTCGCCTATATTGGCTTTGACGCCGTCTCCACTGCGGCCCAGGAAGCCAAGAATCCGCAAAAGGATATGCCCCTCGGCATTCTCGGCTCGCTGGTCATCTGCACCATCCTCTACATTGTGGTTTCCACAGTCCTCACCGGTTTGGTGAACTACAAGTCATTGAATGTTGCCGATCCAGTGGCTCTGGGTATTGACGCTACGGGCGTCAGTTGGGGTTCGCTGCTTGTCAAGGTGGGCGCGGTCTTCGGCTTGGCTACCGTGATGTTGGTCATGCTGCTGGGACAGTCGCGCGTCTTCTTTTCCATGTCCCGCGACGGCCTGTTGCCCAAATGGGCTTCGGAGATTCACCCCAAATTCCGCACGCCGTGGAAATCCACCATTGCGGTAGGCTTGGTTGTTGCCATCCTCCCGGCTTTCTTGCCTGTCGATCGTCTCGCCCAACTGGTGAACATCGGCACGCTGCTGGCCTTTACCATTGTCTGCGCCGGAGTGTGGATTCTCAGGGTGCGCCAACCTGATCTGCATCGGCCCTTCAAGACGCCGTTTGTTCCTCTCGTGCCTATCCTGGGTATCATCACAGCCGTCTACTTGATGACCAACCTGCCCGGAATCACCTGGATGGTGATGCTCACTTGGATGTTGATCGGGTTGGTGATTTACTTCGGTTACTCGATCCGCCACAGCAAGGTGCAGAAACTGCCCACGGCGGCCGAGGCCGACTGATTCAACGGCAGCAAGCAGAAATGTAAGGCGGCCTCTCGTAGGAGAGGCCGTTTTCGCTCCCGTAAAAGCTAGAGCATTTTGTCTGTTGGTATAGAGTGGATCTCCTGCTTGGTTCAAGGATGCCGGTCGCTGCAAGAACAGGTAGCGCCGGCAACAAGTAGCGCCGGCCTCCTGGCCGGCTGTTGCGTGGACCTCCCGGTCCACGCCGTATCTACACCACCAGGGAAAACACTCTAGCCGGACGGCAGGAACCATCCGCATGATTGATATGCGCGAAGCTCAGGCCAATCGGGAAGGGAAGCTGCGCGTAAGCTTTTCGGCGTTTCATCCGGAGGTGTAGCCTTTAACTGATGCTCATTGAAGAGAACAAGCCGCTTGCGCCCTTCACCACTTTTGGCATCGGTGGTCCTGCGCGCTGGTTTGTCGAGGCCGCAAGCGAAGACGATATAGTAGAGGCCGCCGCCTGGGCGGGAGAGCGCGGAGTGGCGCTCTTTGTGCTGGGCGGGGGCAGCAATCTGCTGGTCGCCGACGCCGGATTCAGTGGCTTGGTTGTGCGTGTCGCGTTGCGCGGCATCACGGCGATGGACGCGCCGGGCCGGATGGACTCGGCGAACCAAACGAGCCAGACGATCTATCAGGCCGCGGCAGGCGAGGAGTGGGACTACTTCGTCGAGCGGACGGTGCAGGATAACTGCGCTGGAGTCGAGTGCCTGGCTGGCATTCCTGGCACGGTGGGTGGGACTCCGGTGCAGAATGTTGGTGCTTACGGGCAGGAGGTGGCTTCTGCCATCGATCTGGTGCGGGCCTTTGATCTCCAGGAGTACAGCTTCCAGGAATTCAAGGCTTCCGAGTGCGGCTTTACCTATCGCCACAGCCGCTTCAACTCTGCTGATCGCGGGCGCTACGTCGTTACCCGCGTTGACTACCGGCTCACGCCGGGCGGCGCGCCAACACTTCGCTATGCGGACCTGCAACGGGCCTTCCCGGAAGGCGTGCAGACGAGGCTTGCCGAGGTGGCGGTCCAAGTGCGCCGCGTTCGCCAGACGAAAGGGATGTTGATGGTCGAGGGTGACCCCGACTGCCGCAGTGCGGGCAGCTTCTTCAAGAATCCCGTCGTGACGGACGAAGAATTCCGGCAGATTGCGGCTGGCAGCGAAAAGGAGCCGCCACGCTTTCCTGCTGGGCCGGACGCTGAGAATCTGGGCCGTGTCAAGGTTCCGGCGGCGTGGCTGATCGAGCAGGCTGGTTTCACCAAAGGGTACACGCGGGGCGCCGCTGCCGTCTCCTCGCGGCACACGCTGGCGCTCATCAACCGCGGCGGAGCCAGCGCGGCAGATGTGTTGGCGCTCGCCAGGCAGATCACTGCTGCTGTCGAGAAGCGCTTTGGCATCCGGCTTGAGATGGAGCCGGTGATGATGGGCTTCTGATCTGGCGTGTCCCTGCTAGGTTTCTGCATTTTCTTCAGCAATTCTGAATGGACCTTCACATCGGGCATTCCATGAGCAGCCCCTCTGTCTGCTCCCGTATCCCATGAGCAGCCCCTCTGTCCGCTCCCGTATCCCATGAACAGCCCCTCTGTCCGCTCCCGTAGGGAGCCATCGGAAATAGCCCAGGGCAAGCGTAGCGCTGCCCTGGGTAAGAGGTAAAGAGAAGGTCGTCCGCCCCGGAGGGGCGGAACGAACGCTCGGGCTGAGGATTGCTGAATCCAGCTTCCTCAGGGTTTCACCCAGGCTATTTTCGCCTCCTCCCTACGGGAGGAACGGCGCTGAATGTCTCGCTATTCCCACATTAAGAAGTGCTGGCGTTTTTTCTTGTGTTTTCCACTGGTATGCGCGCAACATTTAATTTCCAGAGGTGTCAGAACCAATAGGATTTGCTGGCGCTTTGCGATTTCCGGACGTAATTTCAGCCTCTGTAAGTCCGTTCCCCAGGTTGCATCTCATTTCATTTCCCGGAAGCGGGGCACACTGAAAGGTGATTCAAGATCCTGACCAAGGAGGACCGATGCTCTCGATGCGAAGCTTACGCACACTTGCATTTGCTCTCATGGCCTTTGCGGTTTTGGCCTTATCTCCTGCGCCGGGCCGGGCGCAGGCAGCTCTGCTGATGGAGGAGCCGTATGGCTTCTTCGGCTCGGTCAACCCGACCGGGCACAACGCCCTCTATTTTGAGCGCATCTGCGCCGAAACTCCCGTCAAGCTCCGCCGCTGCCAAGCCGGTGAACTGGGCGCCGTCATTGCCCGCTATCAGGGTATCGATGGCTACGACTGGGTGGCGATTCCGCTTGTTCCCTACCTCTATTCGGTCGATAATCTCTCCGCTGTCCCCGCGCGCGTCAACCGCGAAACCGTCGATCGGCTGCGCAATCGCTATCGCGAAGCCCATCTGCTCAGCCTGGGATCAAACCTGGCTCGTGGCAACGCGGTGCATGGCGGCTGGACTCAATTAGTGGGCGTGTCCTATGAGCGGCGCATCTACGCCTTCCGCTTCGAGACCAGCGAAGCGCAGGATGACGCCTTTATCGCGCGCATGAACAATGGCAGCAATCGCACACCCTTCAACCTGCTCTTCGCCAACTGTTCGGATTTTGCGCGTCAGAAACTCAATTTCTACTTTCCCGGCACATTCAGGCGCAGCGCTTTTCCGGACGCTGGTATGACCACGCCCAAACAGATCGCCTACAAGCTGGTGCGTTATGCCCACAAACATCCTGAGACGCAACTGACGGTCTTCGAGATTCCGCAAATCCCCGGCTATCGCCGCATGAGCCGCTCGAACAAGAGCGTCGCCGAGTCGCTGACCACCACCGCCTATGCCGTCCCCATCGCACTGGTGAATCCGTACCTGGCCGGGGGCTTATTCGTGGATTACTTTGTGCGCGGCCGCTATCATCTCATTCCCAGGCATCCGCAGATACTGGGGCCTGACAATTTTTTGCCGTTGACAGCTCAGGCCCGTGCCGCTGAGAATCCCGACAGCGCAGGCGCGCAGGTCCCCAGCGCCGCTGCCAGCGGTTCCGCGGAAACAAAGGCCACTGCGACAGCCAACTCCGGCCTGACAGAAATCAAGGTGGCGCATGAGTAAAGCCTCTCAACAGAATCTCAAGAACCACGGGCGGGTCGATCCGCAGTTCCACTACGTGCTGTTTTTCGTTCTGATTGCCAACATGATCTTCGCCGTCTTCCACCTGATACACCATTGGGCGGATTCCCGCGTAGCTTCGGGATGGTTCCTGGTGCTTTCGATGGCGGTCTTCATCCCCTTCTTCAAGCTGCGCACCTATCCACTCAAGGTGCAAGACCGCGTCATCCGGCTTGAGGAGCGGTTGCGCTTGCAGGCGCTGGCCCCACGGGAGTGGCACTCTCAGATTTACCGCCTCACCGAGGACCAGTTGATCGGCCTGCGTTTCGCGGCAGACGACGAGGTGGTGGAACTGGCCAAGCAGGCGCTGGAGGGCAACCTTACCCGCAAGGAGATCAAGGAACGCATCCATAGCTGGCGCGCCGACAACTGGCGGATCTGAGCCGCCTTTCGATTGCAGACCCTATTGCAGACGAGGATCAATCTCCCCGAGAGCCAATCTCCGCAATGGAATGTGGAAGATGCGGCAGAGCGGTTCGATGACCGCCGTAACAGGCTGCGGAAAACTCATTCCGGAGGGAGGCGGGGGTTTTAACCCCCGCATAAAGCCAATAGAATCAAAGCTGGCTTTAGCCACGGAAGAACACTTTCCGCCAATTTCGCCCAGATCTGGAGGTTTTCCGCAGCCTGTTTAGCCCTTGAGGGATGCTTTTCGTGCGCTTGCTCGAAATTCTACCCTTTTCCGCAACCGTGTAAAGCGTGAGCTGCCTCACACAGTTGCAACGGCCTGCCCGTCGCCGCCGCGGACTTCCAGGCAGAGCAAGGCAAACAAGGCGATCAGCGCGCAGGCGTAAAACGGCAGGCTTGAAACCGGCAGGAATTGGCGGCAAAAAAGCAGCAACACAACGGCTGCCAAAAGCCTGCGCCTCCAGGTATGAAGGCCGGTTTCAGCCAACGAATTCCATACCAGAAACAAGGGAAGCAGCAGCACTGTCATATCGTGGAGGAATCCATGGTAGGCTACAATCTCTGTGGCCGTTACCGCCAACGCAAAATGGAGATGCATTCCCTGTGCTGTTCCGCCTTTGCCCCGTAATGCCCAGACTGCCACTAGCACAAATAGTACGGATACAGCGCCCACCAGGAGCACGAAGGCAGGGTGTGAGAGATGGGGGCCGAAAATTGGATACATCAGGCCGCGCAGGTTGGGCATGGTATATGTGTGCGATTTGGCATCGTCAAAACTGGCAGCGTACTTTTCCATAAACTCGGGATAAGCCGCGCAAGCGCGCCAACCCAGCATGGCAATCGACAAGGCCGCGAGGCCCAGGCAAGTTTCGATGAAGCCTACAAGGATGCGCCAACGCTTCTCGGAAGTGATCGCGAGAATTGCGATCATAGCCAGCGCAAGCTGAGGCTTGTAGGTCGTGAGGGCGAGAGCGGCCCCTGCAATCCAGGCTCGGCCGCGGACCAGGTTGATGAAGCAGACGGCAAAAAGCAGCAGCGTGAGAACCGAATCCTGGCCCTGGCATTCGGCCGTCAGAAGCGGCAGGAAAGAACCCATTCCGAGAATTGCCAGCGCGAGCCAGGTGTTCAGGCGTGGAAGCTGCGGGCGAAGCAGGAACAACACAAAATAGCCAAGAAGTAGATTGCACACCCACCAAATCCAGCACGCGGTGGAATACGCGAAGTTGGCAAGCGGCGCAAAGAGCACAGTCTCAAACGGGGCATGAGGATAGGGCAGAAAGCTAATAGGGTCCGAGCGCATGGTGAAAGCGCCTTCGACCCGTTCCTGGGTGGCAAGGTCGTAGAGCTTGCTGCCGTTCCCTGTAGCAACGATCTTTCCGCCAGTGTAAAAAGCGGAAAAATCGTTGAGACCGATCGCGATCTGTTCCCGCAGCATCCATGCCACGCTGAACTGGGACAGAAAACTCCCGATCAATGCGAGGCCAATCAGAAGGCGTCGCAGGCTTGGCAGGCGCAACCAGGACAGGTTTGCAGGCAATGAGAGGCCGTTCATCGTTCAAAGTGGCAGCGATACATCTTGCCAACAGGGTAACAGAAGCCCGCGAGCAACCGCCGGCTACCGGGGCTAGGGCCAGCTCCGGAGTCACGACAATGTAGACGGTGATGCGGTCGCACGCGAGTGCGTGACGATCCGCATAACTACAGTAAAACTTTAACTATTTGTACATAAACAATTGAATAAAAAAGGCGAAACGCTTCGCTGATTTGTCTTGACAGGGCCTCATTTTTCGATTGTCGTTCGTACCTGCGAGTCTTTCAGAGTGACGTGAATCCGCAGGGTTCCGCAGCCGCCGTAGAGCTGTCCGCCCTGCTCAACCGGGCGAAAGGTCCAACCCTTCAACGAATCCAGCACGGGCTGCTGTATCATCGCGGGGCCGGAGAGAATGCTCGCCTGAGTGACCTTGCCCGCCCGCGAGAAGCAAAGGCAGGCCCTTACGGTGCCGTTGGCGTTCATGTGAGGCTCGTTGAGTCCGGGCGCGGCGACAGGTCTGCTGGTGACGATGTGGGAGGCCGTTTCATGACCGGTGAGGCAACGGCCGCTGCCCTGCGGCAAAGGTCCGGTTTGCGATTTTGCGCAGGCTGAACACGGCGTGTTTTGCGCGTGAAGCAGCCCGCCCAGGAACAAACAAGGGATCAGAGCAAACGCGAGACGCATAGTAACCTCCGAGCTTCGAAGAGCTTGCAGCGTGATTCTCGCACGCAGATCCCAGGTGCCACAAACCCCGCCATTTCCTCGTCTACTGCGCGTACCGCTTCTGGTGCCAAATCCAGGCGGTACGGAGGATCTCGTCGAGCTGCGTGTAGCGCGGCTTCCAGCCGAGTTCCCGGATCGCTTTCTCGGAGCTGGCGACCAGGACAGCGGGGTCGCCGGGGCGCCTAGGACAGACCACAGCCGGAATAGGATGGCCGGTAACGCGGCGCGCTGATTCGATGACTTCGCGGACGCTGAAGCCCTTGCCGTTGCCCAGGTTGAAGATCAGGCGGCTCTCGGAGACAGGGGCAATCTCCAGCGCGTTGAGGGCCAGCAGGTGGGCGTCAGCCAGGTCGGAGACGTGGATGTAGTCGCGGACGCAGGTTCCGTCGGGAGTGGGGTAGTCGTCGCCGTAGATGCGAATCGACTGGCGGCGTCCCAGCGCCACATCCAGAACCAGCGGAATGAGGTGGGACTCGGGTTCGTGGGCCTCGCCGCGGGTAATTCCGTTTGGCCCCTCGGGAGCGCCGGCCACGTTGAAGTACCTCAGCGAAGCAACGCGCAGGCCGTGAATGCGGTTCAGCCAGCCGAGCATATGTTCAACCAGCAGCTTGGACTCCCCGTAGGCGTTGGTGGGCAACAGCCGCGCATCTTCTTTGATTGGAACCACTTCCGGCTCGCCATAGACGGCTGCGGTGGAGGAGAAGACCAGCCGGCGCGGACCGTGGGCGAGGATGGCTTCCAGTAAGGAAAGAGTCGAGGCGGTGTTGTTGCGGAAGAACTGCTCTGGATGGAGCATCGACTCGCCGGCTTCGATGAGGGCGGCAAAATGGAGTACGCCGTCGAAGGGTTCTCCCTGGTCTTTGGCGGAGATGAAGATATTCTCCAGCGCGGGCCGGTCTGCCAGCTCTCCCTCGACGAATTCCACGCCGGGGGGCAAAAGGTCGCGCCGGCCATGACTCAAGTTGTCAAAAACAACGGCCTGATGCCCATTTTCGGCCAACAATCCCGCTACGGTACCACCTATGTACCCTGCGCCACCTGTAACCAGTATCTTCACAAAAAGCCTGTCCCTTTCCAAACACTTTGGTATAACTTAGAGTCTATTACGTGATACGGCGATGGGCCGGTTTTGCGCCGGCGGTCTTCAGGCCGTCAGAGAGACGGTTCGCCGAATTGAGTTTACTGTGCTGTCCGAACTGCGTCAGCATGGCCGTTTTAGACGCCATGCTGGCGCAGTTCTGGCAGTAGTTATCCCTTCGCCAAGGGAAGGATTGCATTTCTTGTTGGATTCCTTGGATGTGAATGGGAGTGCATGAATGTCCAGGGTCCGAGCGGTCGGCAGTCCATTTTGCGCGGCGCCTCGCAAGTCTGGGTCTGGCCATGGCCACACTGGTTTTTACGGACCAACCGCGGCAGGCATGAACAGAGATTCTCCTCTTTCCCCATCCGGTATACGCATGGGCAATTTGAATCCGCTCTGGCAGCCATCTTTTCCAGCACGATCCTGCCGGGCGCCGCGGACGCAAGACCGTGCGGCCTCTAGGCCATGAGCGAGGATTGAGAATATGCCGGTGAAGGCTTCACCAGGACAGGCCACCTTCGGATTGCTTCCCGAGCCCGAGCGCAGCGTCGGCGCGTTGATCACCAGCATGGTGATCAACGCGCTGATGATGGCCGCGTTTCTCTACATCGGAGCGACAGCCCGGAAGGCAATCGATCAGCACAGGTATGAGGAGACGCTGTTGATCCTGCCGGCCAAAGAGCCGCCTCCGCCGCCGAAGGTGAAAATGCCCCCTCCGCCCCCGATGGAGGACCCGCCAAAGGTCCCGGAGGTGAAGTTCGAGGCGCCGAAGATCAACCTGCCCAGGCCGGAGCCCAAGCCGGACCCGAAACCGATTCAGTTGGAAGCCAAGCTGCAGGCTCCGATCATCAAGGGAGCCAGGCCGGCGGTGATCCTGTCGCCGCAGCCGAAGGCCGCGCTGGGGGCGGCGGCCATGCCGGCGCAAGACAACCGCGGCAAGCCCTCGACGGCGCCGGTGCATTATGGCCAGACCTTCGGCGTCACGCCCAATCCGAACGCCAGGGGACCGGCCACTGTGTCGGCCATCGGCAACCCTTACGGCGGCATGAGGGGACCGGCCGTGGCGCCTCATGGCGTTGTGGGTTCGACAGGTTTTGGCAATGGAACCAAGTTCGGATCGAACACCGGAGTCATGGGCAAGGTAGCCTCTGCCGGGGTTCCGGGCGCGGCGCCGATGGCCCCATCGGGCAATGTGGGCAAGGTGGCCTCGGCCGGCATTCCCAACGCTCCCACAGCCGGGCCGGCAGCTCCCAGAACTGTTGCCGAACCGGTCTTCACCAACCTGGAGGTCGTCTCCAAGCCGCGGCCCGAGTACACCAACGAAGCTAGGCAGCTCAGAGTGCAGGGCGACGTGATCTTGAAAGTCACGTTTACCGCCAGGGGCCAGGTGCTGGTGCAGAGCATCGTGCATGGCTTGGGCCACGGCCTCGATGAAGAGGCGCGGCGCGTGGCGCAACAGATTCGTTTCCGTCCCGCCACGCGCAACGGACAGGCGGTAGACATGACAACCAACATCACCATTACGTTTCAGTTGGCGTAACATCGGGATGATTCGCAAGATTAACAGTTACGCTCAGCCGCGGGAAACCGGAACGGTGCAAGCGGCCAGAGGAAGATTTTAAAAACCAGCTTAGGAGCTTGACATGACGTTTCGGAAGATCTCCCTCGCCTTCCTGCTCATTACCCTGAGTGTCTCCTGCGCATGCGCAAAGAAGGGGCCAAAATACTCGCAGGTGCACCAACTCACGCCGGAGCAGGCGGCGCTGGTGGATAGAGCCATCGGCAGGGAAAAGGTGCTGATCAAAAGCATTCAGGAGCGCACTCCCCTGGTGGAGACCTACATCCAGAACACCAAGCCGGATATCAAGCTCTACCAGGTGCCGGTCTCGGACGAGTATATGTTGAGCCGCATTGACTTCGGCAAGGGCTTCTTCGACAAAGCCTATGAGCCCCGGTCCGCCAGCGCAAAGCACAAATTCTTCAAGGGTTCGTTGGCCTCCATCGGCGGGCTAAGCAAGGCGTTGAAGCTGGACACGCATATTACCAACAACCCGCTGGGTTTCACGGAGATGATGTTCCTGGACCCCAACAGCTTTGACACCCAGCACTATGCCTTCAGCTTTGTGCGGCCGGAGTTTCTGGGGGCTGTGCGCACTTGGGTTTACGACGTGCAACCCAAGGTTTCCGGCATGGGCCGGTTCTATGGGCGCATTTGGATCGAGGATGAAGACGGCAACATAGTCCGCTTCAACGGCACATTTACCTCGCCCACCTCCGGGGACGACTCGCGCTTGTACTTCCACTTCGACAGTTGGCGGATGAACGTGCAGCCGGGAATCTGGCTGCCGGTGGCCGTTTACGTGGAGGAGACCGAACGCACTGAACGCGAAAAGGTCGGGCTCAGGGCTCAGACGCACTTCTGGGGCTACTCGCTCAAGCTGCCCACGCGCGAGAGCGAGAACGTGAGCGTGAAGGTGGATGACGCGGTGGACAAGAGCGACGACTCGCAGGATGTGGGGCCGTTGCAGGCTTCGCGCGCCTGGGTGACGCAGGCTGAAAACAACGTGATCGACAGGCTGGTGGAAGCCGGCCTGGTGGCGCCGCTCACCGCTGGCGGCTATGAAAACACAGTGCTGGACCAGATCGTCATCAACCTGCAAGTGCCCAACAACCTGGCCTTTACTGACCAGGTGCATACCCGCATTCTGCTCTCGACCACCGTGGAAGCCACCACGGTCGGCAACACCATCCTGATCAGCAAAGGGCTTCTCGATACCCTGCCCAACGAGGAAGCGATCGCCTCGGTGGTGGCCATGGAATTGGCCCACATCGCCATGGGCCACCACATTGACACGCGCTACGCCTTCAACGACCGGCTGCTCTTTCCCGACGAGGCGACCTTCCAGAAAATCGATATGTACCACACGGACCACGACAACGCGGAGGCCTCCAAGCGCGCTTTGGAGTACTTGCAGAACTCCATGTACAAGGACAGACTGCCCTCGGCGGGCCTTTATTATGCGCAGTTGGTTGATCGGGAAAAGGTGTTGAAGGCCCTGAATACGCCCCGGCTCGGCGACTCGCTGCTCAAGTCCGATGGAACCCCGTGGATGGCCGATTTGCAGCGCATGGCGCCCAAGCTCAACTGGGACGACCTCACCCAGCGTCCGGCCTTGCCGCTGGGCAGTTGGCTGAAGACCGATCCTTGGGACGACCGTGTGCATCAGCTCAACGCGAAGATCTACGCCTACATGAACCCCCGCGACAAGATGCCGCTGGAACTGACGCCGATCTTCTACAAGCTGCAGCGCTATGATGCCTCGAAGCTGCTGCAGCCCGTTCCTCCAGCCGCCGCGCCTGCCGCTGCTCCGCCCGCGGCGCAGCCCGCCGCCGGCGACACGCCCCAGCAGGCCACGGGCACAGCGCACCCGGCAGGGCAGTAGCTCTTATCGGGAATCTCTGGGCCGGAATGAGCCACACGTTGCATTCAGGTTCAGGGATTCCAAAACGCGTTCGATTGAATTCTCTCCACTGGCAGTGAAAATTCGCACGGACTGAAAGTACCTTCTGCTTATGAGACGATTTGGCGCATTTTTGTTCTCGATCCTGCTTGCCGCCGGAGCCGTTGCTGTCCGCTCGCAAGTGGTTCCCTCGGCCACCGGACGGCAGCTTTCAATCACTGCCGGCGGGATGGTCTCCATTTTTCAGCCTGATTATACCGGTGGTTGGGTCTGCGCGGGGACATGCCTACCCTCCCCGGGGTCCTGGTACCCCGTCGCGCAATCCAGCAACCAGCCGCTCTTCGGCGCGGGCGCTTATGTGGACGTGAGGCTGAAGCGCTGGCTGCAGATCGAGGCCGAAGGCCGCTGGCAGCGCTTCAACCAGTATCAGGGCATCTACCAGGACAACTATCTCATCGGCCCAAGACTCCCGATCTTCCGTGTTCGGAAGGCGACCGTCTATGGCAAGGCGCTGGGCGGGTTTTCGAAGATGCAATTCGACTCCTCCGGCGACAACGGCCAGTACACCTCCTTCGCCTTCGGCGGTGGCATGGATGTGAAGCTGACCAGGCGGCTCAGCCTTCGTGCGGTGGACGTCGAGTATCAGTATTGGCCCTGGTGGAATTCCTCCTCGCTGTCGCCCTATGGGGCCAGCGTCGGCATCGGCTACAAGATCTTCTAAGGGCAACGCTATCGCGCCATTGCCTCAGCCGACCTGTAGACCGTAGGGACATCGACGGCATTGATAGGGCACAGCTTCGCCGGCTGCAGAAAATCTCATTTCCGCTCCTGATTGTGTCAGGGCACGACTTTACATGCTGCGGAAAAACTTATTCCGGAGGGAGACGGGGGTTTCAACCCCCGCATAAAGCCAATAGAATCAACACCGGCTTTAGCCACGGAAGATCACTCTCCGCCAATTTCGCCAAAATCTGGAGTTTTTCCGCAGCCTGTTTAGCCCCTGAGGGATGTTTTCAGGGAATTCTGATAAGTTCCAGGCTTTTTGCCCCAGCCTGTGCAGCCGTGCTGCATGTGAGACAATCGATCATTTGTAAATCAAAAGAGGGCCACTCCAATGGAGTGGCCCTCTTTCTTCTATGAATTGCGTTAGCGTTTATGCCGGTGAAGGCGAGCCCTCGGGATAATTCGGTCCGCTGCGGCTCTCCGGTTTGAGAACCTGCTGCACGTCAGGGCTGCCGGTGTCGCTGGGCGTGGCCAGATTCGAGCGCATCGGAGGCAATTCCTTGCCCTCGATCAGCATCTTCACCTCTTCGGCGTCGATCGTTTCGCGCTCCAGCAGGGCCGCGGCGATGCGGTGCATGACGTTAGCGTTTGACTCCACGATCCCATGTGCCGATTGGTAGGCCTCATCGATCAGGCGGCGCACTTCCAGGTCGATCTGCCGGGCCGTCTCCTCGCTGAAGTCGCGATGCTGAGAGATCTCGCGGCCCAGGAAGATCTGCTCCTCCTTCTTGCCGAAGGTGAGTGGACCGAGGCGGCTCATGCCGTACTCGCAGACCATCCGCCGGGCCAGATCGGTGGCGCTTTCAATATCGCTCCCCGCTCCGGTGGACATCTGGTTGAGGAAGATCTCCTCGGAGACGCGCCCGCCGTAAGCGATAGCCAGATTGGCTTCCAGGTACTCCTTGGTGTAATTGTGCCGGTCGCCGGGAAGGAAGATGGTCACGCCCAGGGCCATGCCGCGGGGAATGATGGTGACCTTGTGAATCGGGTCGGAGTGCTCGTGCTTGAACGACACCAGCGCATGGCCCGCTTCGTGATAGGCGGTTACCCGCTTCTCCTCCTCGGTCAGCAGCATGGACTTTCTCTCGGCGCCCATGAGCACCTTGTCCTTGGCCAACTCGAAGTCGTACATCACGACCTGCTTGCGGTTCATGCGCGCGGCGCTCAGAGCCGCTTCGTTGACCATATTCGCCAGGTCAGCGCCGCTGAAGCCGGGGGTTCCGCGAGCCAGGACGTTGAGGTTGGTGTCCTCGGAGACCGGAACCTTCTTGACGTGGACGCGCAGAATCTCCTCGCGGCCGCGCACATCGGGCAAGCCCACCACCACGCGGCGGTCAAAGCGGCCAGGACGCAGCAGCGCGGGGTCCAGCACGTCGGGGCGGTTGGTTGCCGCCACCAGGATCACGCCGTCGTTCGATTCAAACCCGTCCATCTCCACCAGCAACTGGTTGAGAGTCTGTTCCCGCTCGTCGTGTCCGCCGCCCAGGCCTGCGCCACGATGGCGGCCTACAGCGTCGATTTCGTCGATAAAGATGATGCAGGGAGCATTCTTCTTGCCCTGTTCGAAGAGGTCGCGAACGCGGCTTGCGCCCACGCCGACGAACATCTCCACAAAATCGGAGCCGGAGATCGAGAAGAACGGAACATTGGCCTCGCCAGCCACCGCGCGGGCCAGCAGGGTTTTGCCGGTTCCCGGAGGTCCGACGAGCAGCACGCCCTTGGGAATGCGTCCGCCCAGCTTCTGAAATTTCGCCGGCTCGCGCAGGTACTCGATAATCTCCTTCAGCTCTTCTTTGGCCTCATCTACGCCGGCCACGTCTTTGAAGGTGATCTTTTTCTGTTGCATGGAGAGCAGGCGCGCGCGGCTCTTGCCGAACGACATCGCCTTGTTGCCGCCCGATTGCATCTGGCGCATGAAGAAGAACCAGATGCCGATCAGAAGAACGAACGGACCCAGGTTGATCAGCAATTGCAACGGGAAGTTGCTCTGCTGTTCCTTCTTGGAGAAGTGGGCGTCAGAGGCCAGCAGCGCCGTCTCGATCGCTTCGCAGTGTTCCCCCACGTGGGTGTGGAACTGCTCCTTGGGCTTGGCCTTCAAATGACCGTGCAGCTCCGTGCCCTGAATCTCTGCATCGAGCACTTGCTGCGACTTCACCAGGTTGTACAGGTCGGAGTAGGGAATCTCCGCGTCCTTGCCCATGCCGGTGCCTTTCGACACCCAGCTGATAAGAACCATGCCGAAGGCGATGATGCACGCCCAGACCATGATCGATTTGACGGTAGAATTCACCAGGATTCCTCTCTTCAGGTGTTGGAGAAGCCGCCAAGCGGGTATCCAGCACGGCCTGCATTCCCTCTTTAGACGCCGCTACCTTCCACAAAGTCACAAAAAGGCGCGAAGTCTTGGCGACAGACACACCAATCCTATCGCCCGGAAGAGCTATAACTCCGATTGTACGCTCAAGGGTGGAGAACTTGTAGCAATCCGTGGGCCGAACAGGCTCCAGAACAACTCGTGGAATGTGTTTCGTAAAGGCGTTTTGTGTCTGGACACGACTTGTAGCCTGCCCTGAGCCTGTCGCAGGGGGCCATAAGTGCCGCAATAGCAACCGGGCCTTTACATGCTGCGGAACAACTCGATACGGAGGGAGGCGGGGGTTTCAACCCCCGCATAAAGCCAACAGAATAAACGCTGGCTTTAGCCACGGAGGGGCACTTTCCGCCAATTTCACCCGAAATCCCGAGTTTTCCCGCAGCCCGCGAATCCATGGCGGCATCCGCAGGTCAACCTTCCCTGAAGCGTTCCTTGGGGCATGGCCCGTCCTCTGTCAGGCTGACTGACTCAACGCGGATTCCCGGCTCCGGCTCCACTTCGACTCCCCGCATCCAGACGATCCGGCCATCGAGTTCAAGAACCGGCCACCGGGCGCGGCTGGAGCCCGTAACCCGCAGACGCTCCAGGACTTCTTTCACCTTGCGCGGTCCGGAGGAGTAACGCAGCCGTACGCGGTCGCCTGGCCTCCAGTTGCGCAGCGTCGCGAACTGCCCCACCGCCGCACTGGCTGGCTCGGAGACTTCAATCCGAAGCCGCAGGCCGAAGGCCGGAGCCGTCACCTCGCCGGGAACAGCAACCGTGTACTCGGGAGCAGCCTCCACAGTCGTCGAGCCGGCTGGCGCAACCGGCAGAATCGCCATCCGCACTTCGCGGTGGGTTCGTTCGGCCAGGAGCCCCTGGGCCAACTCGAGTTTCTGCCCGGCGCGCCCAGCCAGGGCCAGCGTGCGCAGCGCCTCGGTCGAGGGAAAATCGACTGCGGCACCCAATTGTTCCGCGGCGTAGCGCAAAAGCCGCCGCTGGAAGGCCATGTTGAGCGCGGCCAGCCGGGTAACATCAATCGCCAGAGACGGGGCCATGCCATCGCCTGTGGCGCGGCCTCCGCCCCGAACCGGGCGGCCTGGCAACACAATTTGAGGCCCCATCCGGGCCACTTCGGCTTGCCACCAGGCCTCCTCGTCGCGGGCCAGCGCGGCCATCTGCGCCAAGTGCTCGCGCAGTTGCGGATTCCAGCCCTCCAGCAGCGGCAGCAGCTCGTGGCGGATGCGGTTGCGTGTGTAGGTGAGGTGACGGTTCGAGGAGTCTTCGCGCCAGCCCTGGCCCAGCGCGCCGAGATAGGCCTCCACATCAGCCCGAGTAGTTCCCAGCATCGGACGCAGAATGCGGCCCTCGGGAAATTCGACCACCGGGTGAATACCGCTCAAGCCCTCAGTCCAGGCTCCGCGCAGGAATTTGGCCAGAACGGTTTCGGCCTGGTCGTCGCGTGTGTGAGCGGTGGCCACGGCCTCCACCTCGCCCGAGGCCATCAGTTGCCTGAACCACCGGTAGCGCAGGTGGCGCGCGGCCTCCTCAATGGTTTCTTTGTTTTCTATGGCCTCCGCTCCGGCATCCACCCGCGCTTCGTGAAAGGGCAGATCTAGTTCGGCTGCCAGCGCGCGCGCAAAGGCCAGATCGCCGTCGGCCTCCTCGCCGCGCAGGCCATGGTGCAGGTGGGCGGCGTGCAACACCAGGCCCAGTTCCTTGCTCCGCCCCGCCAGAGCGCGCACCAGGGCCACGGAGTCGGCGCCACCAGAGAGGCCCACGGCCAGGCGCAAGCCGGGCTTCAGCAGCGTGGTGTCCATTGGCAGCGTCGGAAGCGGCGTCATGCGCATTCCAGAATCATAAAGCGGCTATGCGGCGTCTTGCCTGAGAAGGTTCCACTTCGGGGCTGCCGCGCACAATGCCTGCTGCACGGTATGCCCCGCCGTTGTATACTCCACCGGGTATGCAAGTATTTGCGATTCTTCCCGCAGCGGGGCTGGGCACTCGGATGGCCGGGCCGCAGCCCAAGCAGTTTCTCGCGCTCGATGGGGTTCCCATCCTGATTCATTCGTTGCGCGCCTTTGCATCTGTGGCGCGCGTAACCGCGATCTATGTGGCCGCGCGCGCCAGCGAGATCGAGCGTGTCCAGGCTCAAATCGCCGAGTACGCCGCAGAGTACGGCTTTGCCGGCCGGGTTCGCGTGGTGGAAGGTGGCAGCAATCGCCAGGAGTCTGTCTCCCACGCGCTGGCCGCTTTGCCTGCCGAGCCCGACGACATTGTTCTGGTACACGACGCGGTGCGCCCGCTCATCGATGCGGCCACCATCGACCGGACCATCGACGCGGTCATTGAGCACGGTGCAGCCATCGTGGGGCTGCCGGCCGTTGACACCATCAAGCAGGTGGAGCGGACCGCGCACGGAGCGCTGATCACCTCCACCATCCCGCGTGAGTTTGTGGTGCTGGCGCAGACGCCGCAGGGCTTCCGCTTCGGGCTGCTGCAGAGCGCCTTCGCTGAGGCCATGGCAGACGGATTTGTGGGCACCGACGAGGCTTCGGTCGTCGAGCGCGCAGGTCTTCCGGTGGCCGTCGTTCATGGCTCTCAGGTGAATCTGAAGATCACCCAGCCGGGCGACCTGGAGTTGGCCGAGTTCTATCTGCGTCAGCGCAACCGCTGATTCCGGCTGGACATAATCAAAATCGCCGCTGGTTGAGTCTAAAGAACAGGCACGGAGACCATGGAAATACGGATCGGATTTGGCTATGACTCGCACGTCTTCCAGCCAGGCATTCCGCTGCACATCGGCGGACTCTCGCTTGACCATCCGGAGGGCTTGGCCGGCCACTCCGACGGCGATGTGCTCCTGCACGCCATCACGGATGCCCTTTTAGGTGCCATCGCCGCCGGCGACATTGGCAGCTTTTTCCCGCCGGGCGACCCGCGCTGGAAGGATGCCGATTCGGCCATCTTCCTCAAACTGGCTCTGGAAACCCTGCAACATGCCGGCTACCGCATCGTGAACATTGATACCACGCTGATTCTGGCCGCGCCAAAAATAGGACCCATCTCCCTCCAGATGCGCGCCCGCGTCGCCGACCTGCTCGGCCTGGGCACGGATCAGGTCAGCATCAAAGCCAAGACTCCCGAGGGGCTGAACCTCGATCACGTCGCCCAGTGTCACGCAGTCGCTCTGGTTGAGCGCGTCATCGAGCCCGATGACCTGAAAAGCATGAGCGCCGTCATCGAAAGCCAGCGCCAACTGGAAGACGTCGTCGAAGACCTGCTCAGTTCGGTCCATGGCGTCCCCAAAAAGCGCGGTGGCCTGGTCTACGACACCGAGGACATCACCTAAGAATCTGTCCAATGACTTGGTACTTGGTGAAGGGTACGGGCTTCAGCCCGTACGTAAACCCAGCAAAATGAGTTGGGCTTTACAGGCTGCGGAAAAACTCATTCCGGAGGGAGGCGGGGGTTTCAATCCCCGCATAAAGCCAATAGAATCAACGCTGGCTTTAGCCACGGAAGAACACTTTCTGCCAATTTCGCCAAAATCTGGAGTTTTTTCGCAGCCTGTTTTAGCCCCTGAGGCAAGATTTTCGGTTGTATCGACTTTCACCACAGGCTGCTAAGGCAGGGAATTGAAAGGCGGATGGCTTGCTCCGAGTCCGCTCCAGAAGAGCGCGGCTGACTCGCGATTGATAACATAAAGTTACGATGTCTGATTCGACGCCCACTTCTCAAAAGACTCCCCGCGTTCGTTTTGCGCCTTCGCCCACCGGCTTCCTGCACGTTGGCAGCGCCCGCACCTTTATCTTCAACTGGCTCTATGCGCGCCACAATCATGGAACCATGGTCCTGCGTTTGGACGACACCGATGTCGAGCGCAACACCGACGCCAGCGTTCAATCCATCTTCGAGGGACTGCGCTGGCTGGGTCTCGACTGGGACGAAGAGTACAAGCAGTCTGAACGCCTCGCGCTCCACCGCCAGCAGGCCGAGGCCATCTTCGCCAAGGGCCTTGCCTATCGCGATTTCACCCCCGCCCACGCAGCCGACGACGAGCACTCCAGCGCCCAGGGCGCTTGGCTCTTCAATCCCGGTATGCCCGAGCTGTCCAGGGAAGAGTCCGACCGTCGCGCCGCCGCCGGCGAGCCCTTCGCCCTTCGATATCGCGTCCCCCGCGGCCAAAACCGCACCCTGAGCTTTACTGACAGCGTCTACGGCGAGCAGTCCAAGTCAGCCGACGAAGTCGAAGACTTCGCCCTGCTGCGTTCAGACGGCTTTCCCACTTACCACCTGGCCTCCTGCGTCGACGACGCCGATCTGCGCATCACCCACATCATCCGTGGCCAGGATCACCTCACCAACACCTTCAAGCATCTGCTCATCTTCGAGGCCCTCGGCGTCCAGTCGCCTCAATTCGCGCATCTCCCCCTGCTCGTCGCCCCGGATGGAGCCAAGCTCTCCAAGCGCAAGCACGGCCCCGTCGTCAGCGTGACGACCTATCGAGACGCGGGCTTTCTTCCCCAGGCCTTCGTCAACTTCCTCTGCCTCCTCGGCTGGTCGCCCAAAGACGACCGCGAGTTCCTCTCGTATCCTGAGCTCACAGCCGCCTTCACGCTGGAGGGTGTCAACCGCTCCAACGCTGTCGTCAATTTCACTGAAGAAGATCCCTTCGACCCCAAAGCTGTCTGGCTCAACGCCGAGCATATCCGCGCCTTGCCCGTCGACGAGCTCAGTTCTTCGCTTGCGCCCTTCTTCGCGGCTGCCGGCCTTCCCGCCACGCCGGAAAAACTCCTCGCTGTCACTCCGCTCATCCGCGAGCGCATCAAGCTTCTGCACGATGCTGTCTCCGCCGCTGACTTCTTCTTTCTCGCCCAGCTAGCGCCCTACGACCCAACCGGCCTGATCCCCAAAAAGGGCGATGCGGCCATGGCTCTCCGCGTCCTGCAATATGCTCAGGAAGTTCTGGCCACCACCCCCTTCGATCATGATTCGCTCGACCAGGCACTTCGAGCCGCAGCCTCGCAACTTGGCTTGAAGGCTGGGCAGGCTTTCCAACCCATCCGGGTTGCCGTCTGCGGAAGGTTAAACGCGCCGCCGCTTTTTGGAACCATGGCCGTCCTCGGCCGCGACCTCTGCCTCGCCCGCATCCGCCAAGCCGAAGCCAACCTTCAATCGCTAGTCTGAGGACGCGTGGCCCAAGTCTGACCATCCAAAATGACTGGGTGCCCCAGGTCTCGCTTTTGAGACCTGGGAAACCACGGGCCTCGATGGGCTGCTTTTCGTTTTCCTGCCGGAGTTCTTGTCGTAAATACTAGATAACGCGCCAAGCCAGAGTTCTCGTCGGAAAAACTCGATAACGAGCCAAGAAGCGTCAGGGCACGACTTCAGTCGTGCCAATAGATGCCCCCAATAGGCCTTGGGCTTTAGCCCCTGCGTGCTTTTGCTTCTTAAGGTATGCCGTTCCAAACGGATACTCGTCTGGCGTTCGTGGGCGGGTGGCTCATGTCTGACTATCCATAAATGATTAGGTGCACCAGGTCTAGCTTTGAGACCTGGGAGACCAATCGTGGGAGTAGATCGAGATGCGAGCAGCAAGCCAAGATCCACGTGCGCTTGAGCCCCTGAGGGAGATCCCACTCAAACTGACCCGCTAACCGGCCTTTAGGGGCTATTTTCGGCCCAATTCGCCTTAAAAACGGCTTTTTTGGGCCTTTTTTACACCATTTATATCACTTTTCGCTGTACTTCTATGTGCACGGGGCGCGGCCCTTCCGCACGCCGCAAAGTGCATCTCAAGCGTCACACCTGGCGGGTGGATCACATCTCGATTTTGAGATGTGGGAGACGATGAACCTCAACCGGCCGTTTTTCGTTTTCCTGACGAACCTCATCATGGTTTTAGATTGAGATGTGGACTACCCTCCCGTGGAATAATGAAATCAGCCATGACCAACCCAAATCCGGAAAGCCAAGCCGCCAGCACTTCCTCCAACAACTTCCTCCATGACATCATTGCCGAGGATGTGCGCACCAAAAAGTACGGCGACGCCGTCATACAGACTCGCTTTCCCCCCGAGCCCAACGGCTACCTGCACATCGGCCACGCCAAGGCCATCTGCATCGACTTCGGCCTTGCCGATGAGTTCGGTGGCAAGACCAACCTGCGCTTCGACGACACCAACCCTGAAAAAGAAGAGCAGGAGTATGTCGATTCCATCATGGCGGACGTGCGCTGGCTCGGCTTTGAGTGGGAGCGCCTCTGCTACGCCTCCGACTACTTCGGTCAGCTCTATGAGTGGGCTTTGCAGCTCATCAAGGCAGGCAAGGCTTACGTCGATGACCTCACCGCCGACGAGATTCGCCAGCATCGCGGCACGCTCACCGAGCCCGGCAAAGACTCGCCCTTTCGCAACCGTACCATTGATGAGAACCTCGACCTTTTCACCCGCATGAAGGCTGGCGAATTCCCTGATGGCACTCGCGTTTTGCGCGCCAAGATCGACATGGCCTCGCCCAATCTGAACATGCGCGATCCGGTCATGTATCGCATCCTCCACGCCACTCATCAGCGCACCGGCGATAAATGGTGCATCTACCCCATGTACGATTACGCCCATGGCCAGTCAGATTCGTTGGAGTGCGTCACCCACTCCATGTGTACCCTTGAGTTCACTGACCACCAGCCCCTCTACCGCTGGTATATCGAGCACCTCGGCATCTTTCCCACGCGGCAATATGAGTTCGACCGTCTCAACCTCACTTACACCCTGCTCAGCAAGCGCAAGCTCCTCCAGCTCGTGCAGGAAAACCGCGTCAACGGCTGGGATGATCCTCGTATGCCCACCCTCTGCGGCATTCGTCGCCGCGGCTTTTCCCCTGAGGCCCTCCGCGCCTTCTGTGCCCAAATCGGCGCTTCGCGCACCAACGGGACTACCGACATTGAAATGCTTGAGCACTTTCAGCGCGAAGAGTTGAACCGCCACTCCTCTCGCGCCATGGCTGTCCTGCGCCCCCTCAAGCTGGTCATTGACAACTACTCTGAAGGTCAGGAGGAATTTGTAGAGGTCCTGAACAACCCCGAAGATCCCTCCGCCGGCACTCGTCAGGTGCCCTTTTCCCGCGAGCTTTATATCGAGCAAGATGACTTCCGCGAGATTCCTCCGCCCAAGTACTACCGCCTCTCTCCTGGCAAGGAGGTCCGCCTGCGCAACGCCTACTTCGTCACCGCTCATGACGTGGTGAAAGACGCAGCCGGTAACATCGTCGAGGTCCACTGCACTTACGATCCCGCCAGCCGCGGCGGCAACTCTCCCGACGGCCGCAAGGTCAAGTCCACCATGCACTGGGTCTCAGCCGCCCACGCCATCTCCGCTGAAATCCGTCTCTACGACAAGCTATTCGCCAAGGCCGATCCCTACGACCTGGAAGAAGGTCAGGACGTCCTCAACAATCTCAACCCCAACTCGCTGGAGATCCTCACCGAAGCTAAGCTCGAACCCTCTCTTGCCAACGCCACGCTTGAGGACCGTTTCCAGTTCGAGCGCGTCGGTTACTTTTGCCTTGACTCCGATTCGACCCCCGATTCGACCCCCGATTCGACTCCCGATTCGACTCCAGCCCATCTGGTCTTCAACCGCACCCTCCCGCTCAGAGACTCCTGGGCCCGGATCGAGAAGAAGTCCGGAGCATAGAGCCGCCGAGGGAATAGGGCGCCCGAGGTCTGGATTTTCAGACCTCGGCCACCCGCCAGGGGTGACGCTCGAGATGCACCTTGCGGCGTGGGAAGGGCCGCGCACCGCGCACATAGAAGTACAGCGAAAAGTGAAATAAATGTTGTAAAAAAGGCCAAAATAAGCGGTTTTTAAGGCGAATTAAGCCCTAAATAGCCCTTAAAAGGCCGGTTAGCGGGTCAGTTTGAATGGGATCTCCCTCAGGGGCTCAGCAGACTGCGGATAAACTCGGAGTTCCGGGTGAAATTGACGGAAAGCTTCCCTCAGGGGCTAAAGCCCACCGTTTATTTTCAGCCATTTACGCCACGACTAAAGTCGTGCCCTGATACAAAACAGCCTTCTGAGACACGTTCCACGAGTTTTTCCGCAGCCTGTCAAGTCCACGTGGGTCTTGGCTTGCGGCCCGCATCTCGATCTACTCCCCAAGGGAGAACCCCGGCTTTGCCGGGGTGGCAGCAGCAGTTAGACATTTACAGGAGTCGATCCCGGTGTGAGTTTTCCATTCTTCTCGCAAAAACATTGGAAGGGCGCGGGCGATGAGCGCTGTCCCTACGGGACTCTGTATGAATGGTTGGTTTCGCCAACCCCACGCTGAAGCGCGGGGCTGGCAACCACTGCGCCTACGGCGCGGACGATGGGCTGCTACCGGCATGGAGCGTTTCTACAGGCCCCTTTGAGGGGTCACCAACCATAAAGCCTCCGGCTCGCCGGAGGATACTTACTCATTCAAAATAAATGGATTATATAAACAGTCTTCACGGAAACACGCACGCCGTGAATCTGTGAGCCATCGCTTTAACCTCTTACCCCAGGAACGCCATAGCGATGTGATTCACCGTGAAGGCCGCGACCCAGGCCATCGCCAGCATATAGAGAAACTGGACAGCGGGCCACTTCCAACTGTTGGTTTCGCGGCGGACCACGGCCATTGTCGAGGTGCACTGCATGGCGAAGGCAAAGAAGATCATCAGCGCCAGTGAGCCGCCCAGCGTCATGTCGTGGTGCAACGCGGTTTGCAGGCTCAGGGCATGGGTATCGGCTTCCGCGCCGTAGAGGGTGCCCATGGTGCTGACCATCACCTCGCGGGCCAGCACGCTGGACAGAAGGCCGATGCCGATCTTCCAGTTGAAGCCCAGCGGCGCAATGGCCGGCTCGATGAAGTGTCCCAGCCGGCCGATCAGGCTGTCAGCCAACTCGGGAGCGGCATAGGCGCCGGTTGCGGTGTGCATCACCGGCAAGTGGGCCATGACCCACAGCGCAAGCGTGACGCAGAGAATGATCGTTCCGGCATTGCGCAGAAAGATGCGCGCGCGATCGATGACGCGCAGGGCAAGCGAGCGCAGCGTGGGCATGCGGTACTGCGGCAATTCCAAAATGAACGGCGCGTCGCTGGACTTGAGAATCGAGCTCTTGAGCAGCCGAGCGGTGACCATCGCAGCCAGCAGGCCGGCCAGATAAAGGCTCAGCATGACGATTGTGCGCAGCCCGAGAAAGCCATGCAGGTAAACGATGTTGGGGATGAAGGCGGCGATCAGCAGCATATACACCGGCAACCGCGCCGAGCAGGTCATGAAGGGCGTAACCAGAATGGTCGCCAGCCGGTCGCGCTTGTTCGCGATGGTGCGCGTGGCCATGATGGCCGGGACCGCGCAGGCGTAGGCCGAGAGCAGGGGAATGAAGGCCTTGCCGTTCAACCCAATCGACCGCATCACGCGGTCGGCGATGAGTGCGGCTCTTGACAGGTAGCCGGAGTCTTCCAGAACGCCAATAAAGAGAAACAACAGCAGGATCTGGGGCAGAAAGACCAGTACAGACGAGATGCCTTTCCATGCGCCGTCAAGAATCAGCGATTGCACCCATCCGGCGGGCAATACGTCGCGCATCAGGCCGCCGAGGCGGGCCAGAATGACGCCAAAACCGTCAGAGAGCGGTTGGCCGACAGAGAAGACCACTTCAAAGACGCCCACCACGACGACCAGAAAGAGCAGCGGTCCCCAGATGCGGTGCAGCAGGACGTCGTCGATCTTGCGTGTGCCCTCCACCGAGAGCGGAGCGCGATAGCCGGTGCTGCGGCTGACCTGCGCGGCCCAATTGTGCGCGCTGGCGGCGTTACCCAGCACAGGCAGCGCCAGCGGCTTGGCGGCCGTCCGGGCGGTTTGCTGGTTGAGGAAGAGCGGAACTGCGTCCAGGCCGGTTCCATGCACGGCGCTGATCTGCGCGACGGGAGTACCCAGTTCGCGAGCCAGTTTGAGCGCGTCGATGTGGCCGCCGCGGGCCTCCATCAGGTCGCTCATATTCAGCAGTACCAGCGTCGGCAGCCCCAGCGCCAGCACCGGCGCGGCCAGCATTAACTGACGCGTCAGGTGCAGGGAATCCAGCACCAGCAACACCGCGTCCGGCTTGGGTGTGCCCGCCATCTTGCCGCGCAGCACGTCGATGGAGACGCGGGCGTCCTCGCTGTACGGATCGAGCGAGTAGACACCGGGAAGGTCGATCAGCGTCAGGTCAGGGCGGCCCACACCGGCCATCAGGCCCAGCCGTTGTTCGACGGTGACGCCCGGAAAGTTGGCCACTTTCTGGCGCAGGCCGGTGAGCCGGTTGAAAAGGGTGGACTTGCCGGAGTTCGGCGGCCCGATCAGCACCACGGTCCGGAGTGTCCCCGCAGGCGGCGAGGATTTGGGCGGTATAAAGGCCGGAGTGGTGCAGCAGGCGCTCATCGCGCGGCCTCAATCAGCTCGGAAAGGTCCTTGTCAATGACGATTTCCTGGCCCTTTTCAGCAGATCTCTGGGGCTCTGCGTCAACTGCCCGCATGCGAATGGCCCCGGCGGTTTCGCGCCGAAGGGCAATCTCCATGCCGTCCACGCCGTAGACGGTGGGGTCGCCGGCTGGTGCGCGGCGCAGGACCGTCACCAGCGCATCGGGAACAAAGCCCATATGCATCAGGTGATTCTGCACGGATTCAGGCAGGTCGAGGTCCACCAGAACCCCGCTTTCTCCCAGATTCAATTTGCTCAACACACTCAAACGTAAGGCTCCAATGGGCCGCGCAACACCTGGGCCCCGTAATTACGACCATATTGGTCTGATTTCAGTATACGACCAATTCCAGCGGAGCCGCAAACTCGGGTTTCACTTCTTTCGCCCGGCCTGCGCGCTGGCCTCGACCTCTGGAGTAAGATGGCTGGCCGCTCACCTGCCAATTCTTCCCCGATTCCTTGATGGACCCCACTGGCTGAACTGATCGTGTCAATGAATTATTTTTATCAGCACAGGCACATTTACGATGTGATTTAACTCACGTCGGGCTCTATGCGGACGGATTTTAAGCAGAAGGGCGGGGAATTCTGGTGCGCCATCGAGGCCGAAGGGAATTGGGCGCGTGCCCGGAGTAAAATCCATTCTGAGAAGCAAGAGAAGCGGGGGGAAACGATGCAATATCGCAATTTTGGAAAGCTTGATTGGAAGGTTTCGGCGCTGGGTTTTGGCTGCATGCGTTTTCCCACCTCGGATGGGAGCCGTCTCAGTCCCAACATCGACGAGGCCGAAGCGCTGCGCATGGTTCGCCACGCCATCGACAACGGAGTCAATTACATCGACACAGCCTACCCGTATCACGAGGGCCGGAGTGAAGTGGTGGTGGGCAAGGCGCTGAAAGACGGCTATCGCGAAAAGGTCAGGTTGGCCACCAAGCTGCCCGTCTGGCTGATCGAGAGCGAGGCGGATTTCGACCGGCTGCTCAACGAGCAGTTGGAAAAGCTTCAGACCAGTTACATTGACTTTTACCTTTTGCATGCGCTGAGCCACGACCGTTGGCAGGATATTGTCCTGAAGCACAAGCTGCTGGATCGGGCCAGGGCCGCGCTCGCCGATGGGCGCATCCGGCATCTCGGCTTCTCTTTTCACGACGAGTACGACGCTTTCGAGGAGATTGTGAACGGCAGCGACCTGTGGAGTTTCTGCCAGATTCAATACAACTACATGGACACGGAGAATCAGGCGGGCGTCCGCGGCCTGAAACTGGCGGCCAGCAAGGGCTTGGCCGTGGTGATTATGGAGCCGCTGATGGGCGGCAGGCTGGCCGATCCTCCAAAAGATGTCCGGGAAGCCATGGAGAGCTATCCCGTACAGCGATCTGCCGCGGAGTGGGCGCTTCAGTGGTTATGGGACCAGCCGGAGGTCTCGGTGATTCTGAGCGGCATGAGCAACATGACTCAGGTGGAAGAGAACCTGGACGCCGCTGATCGTTCGCGCATTGGGAGTTTCACTCCTGCCGACCAGGCGCTGATTGCCAAAGTCAAGGAAAAATACGGCGCGCGCATTGCGATTCCATGCAGCAAGTGCAACTACTGCATGCCCTGCCCCAATGGCGTAAACATTCCCGCTAACTTCGAGTTCTTCAACTACGCCCACTTGTACGACAATGTTGCGGATGCGCGCTACAAGTACCAGATCTTTCTCAATGAGGCGCAGCGCTCCAGTTCCTGCATCGCCTGTGGCATCTGCGAGGAATTGTGCCCGCAGAAAATCGCTATCAGCGAGCAGATGCCCAAGGTCACCGCGCTGCTGGGCTGAGCATTGACAGTGAAGTGGGCGATGAACAGTGGATAGCAAAACCCTCTCAACTGGCTGGGCCGGTGAGATGCGCCAAATAATCGGCAGGCGAGAGAGCGTTCACTCCATTTCGCACGGTCTCCGGGAAGTGCTTAAGATTTCCGGTCACGAGCCAAGCTCCAGCCGCATGGGCAAGCGCGAGAAAAGGCGTATCTTTCGGGTCGGGGCAGGGAAAAGGCCACAAATCAGAGTCTGGAAGCCGAATGCTTTCTTCAATCAAGTCCTCCAACCAAAGCGGAGGGAATTTGTAACGGAGGAATTTGGCCCGCCGGATGACCTCCCGGTACTCGGAGACAACTCGTAGACTGGTTACTGTCTGCACCATCCCGCTCAATACCCAATCCGTAATGATCTTTGCCGGTGGCCCAGCAGAGTTGATGCTGGCAGAGACGATTACGTTGGTATCGAGTACGATTAGGCGCATCTTTCCTCACCGCGCTCGGAGGCTTGCCCGCGCTCAGGAGATCTGCGGATGCGGCTGATTTCCTCTTCAATCTCCTCTTCGCTTACCAGGTTGACCCCCGACGCTTCGGCAAGACGCCAACTCTCGCGCAGGCTGGCCAACGCCATTGCCCGCCGGAGTTCCCGATCTTCCTTGATGACATCGCCAAAGACAGGGACCAGGAAGAAGGCAGGGCCATTCTGACCTACGAGTAGAGTTGTCTCTCCCGGAGGCACGTCCGCCAGAGATTTGGCCCCACGAGTTCTGAACTCCCGCAATGAAACTTGACGCATGGAAGACCTCCTTTCAAGAGTGTAGCCAAAATGGCTACGGCGTGCAACGGGGATTGGAAATCCCGGCTCTGAACTGTTTCTGGATGAAAATCATTTGCCGGTCGGCTTCACCGAAGAGGAGATGGTCCGGCTTGGCAGGAGCATGATCGCAGCGATGTGCTATTTCCTAATAAAGAAGCACAACGGCTCACGCATGGCTTGACTCAGCGCAGGAGGAAGAGGCGGGAACGGCCTCCATTATACGAACTTGATTGCACAATCTGGGAAACGGTCCCCGGTTTGTGTCTTGCATCACAGCCGCTTGACCCCCCAGAGAAGAGACTTGAAGTAGCGGCTGATTTTACTTCCACCGCGTTATGAGGCATAAGCGAATGAGTGAAAAGAAAATGGTAATCCTGGATGGGAACGAGGCTGCCGCCTCGGTTGCCTATCGTCTTTCCGAAGTTGTCGCCATCTACCCCATCACCCCCTCGTCGCCGATGGCCGAGTGGGCCGATCAGTGGCGCTCTGAGGGAAAGAGGAATATTTGGGGCGCATTGCCCATCGTGGAAGAGCTTCAGAGCGAGGGCGGCGCCGCAGGCGCTTTGCATGGCGCTTTGCAGGCCGGAGCCTTCGGGACCACCTTCACGGCTTCTCAGGGCCTGCTGTTGATGATTCCCAATATGTTCAAGATTGCCGGCGAGCTGACTCCGGCGACGATGCACGTGACGGCTCGCACAGTGGCCACCCATGCGCTGTCGATCTTTGGAGATCACTCCGACGTAATGGCCTGCCGGACGACGGGCTGGGCCATGCTGGCCTCCAATTCCGTCCAGGAATGCGCTGATATGGCCTTGGTGGCGCAGATCGCCACGCTGGAATCCCGCGTTCCGATGATGCACTTCTTCGACGGCTTCCGCACTTCGCATGAAGTGGGCAAGATCCTGCCCATCAACGACGAGACCATTCGCGCATTGCTGGATGACAAATACATTATCGAGTACCGCAAAAACGCCCTCAGCTCGGATCGTCCGATCATCCGCGGCACGGCGCAGAATCCTGACGTGTTCTTCCAGGCCCGCGAGGCCTGCACTCCTTTCCATGCCGCAGTTCCGGGCATCGTGCAGTCGGTGATGAACCGTTTTGCCGCGCAAACCGGCCGTGCCTATCACCTGTTTGACTACTACGGCGCGCCCGACGCGGAGCGAGTGATCGTGGTGATGGGCTCCGGAGCAGAGGTTACTGAGGAGGCTGTTGACGCGCTGCGGAAGCAGGGCGAAAAGATTGGTCTGCTCAAGGTCCGCCTCTATCGGCCCTTTGACGCGAGCGCTTTCCTGGCCGCGCTGCCTTCAACCGTGAAGTCGATTGCCGTTCTCGATCGCTGCAAGGAGCCGGGCGCAAATGGCGAGCCGCTCTATCAGGACATCGTGACCGTGCTGGCCGAGAATTCTGCCACTCTGCCCTTTGCCGCCAAGCCGACCGTCATTGGTGGCCGCTACGGTCTTTCTTCGAAGGAGTTTACTCCGGCCATGGTCAAGGGCATCTATGACGAGCTGTCCAAGCCGGCCCCGAAGAACCACTTTACGATTGGCATTAACGACGATGTTTCGCATTCCAGCCTGAGCTACGATCCGAAGTTCTCCACCGAAGATCCGAAGACCGTGCGCGCTCTGTTTTATGGCTTGGGTTCCGACGGCACCGTGGGCGCCAACAAGAACTCCATCAAGATCATCGGCAGCGAGACGCCGAACTACGCGCAAGGCTACTTCGTTTATGACTCGAAGAAGTCCGGCTCGATGACCACTTCTCATTTGCGCTTCGGTCCCAACCCGATCCGCTCGAGCTACCTGATTACCCAGGCCAGCTTTGTGGCTTGCCACAACTTCAGCTTCCTGGAGAAGATGGATGCGGTCGAGGCGGCCATGCCCGGCGCGGTCTTCCTGCTCAACTCGCCTTACCCGGCGGCTGAGGTCTGGGAGCACCTGCCCAAGACTACGCAGCAGGAGATGTTGCGCAAGAAGATCGAGTTTTATGTGATCGACGGCTACAAGGTGGCGCGCGAAGCCGGAATGGGCACGCGCATCAATACCATCATGCAGACCTGCTTCTTCGCCATCAGCGGCGTCTTGCCGCGCGACGAAGCCATCGCGCAGATCAAGAAGTCCATTCAGAAGACCTATGGCAAGCGTGGCGAGGCCGTTGTAGCCAAGAACTTTGCCGCCGTGGATCATGCGTTGGCGCACCTGGAAAAGGTTGAGCTGCCCTCTGCGGCTTCGTCGGACTTCGATCTGATTCCTTCCATCTCCGGCAAGGCGCCCGAGTTTGTGCGCACCGTGCTGGGCGAGATTGCCGCCGGTCGCGGCGATCTGCTTCCGGTCAGCGCGATTCCGGCCGGCGGCGCCTTCCCCACGGGCACGGCCCAGTGGGAGAAGCGCAATATCGCGCAGTTCATCCCCGTCTGGGACAAGGACCTGTGCATCCAGTGCGGCAAGTGCGTGATGGTTTGCCCGCACGCTGTGATTCGCGCCAAAGTTTATAGCCCGGAAGCTGCCGAAAAGGCGCCCGCGACCTTCCAGTGGGCCAAGCCCAAGTGGAAGGGCATGGAGCAGGACCGTTACACGCTCCAGGTTGCGCCCGAGGATTGCACCGGCTGCGGGGTTTGCATCGAGGTCTGCCCGGTCAAGAGCAAGAGCGACGCCAGCCACAAGGCCATCAACATGGCGCCTCAGGCGCCGTTGCGCGAGGCCGAGCGCGATAACTGGGACTTCTTCCTCGGGCTTCCCGAGGTGGATCGCTCCAAGATCTCGCACACCCAAGTGAAGGACCTGCAATTGTTGCAGCCGCTCTTCGAGTTTTCGGGCGCTTGCGCGGGCTGCGGTGAGACGGCGTACATCAAGCTGCTTACCCAGCTCTTCGGCGACCGGTTGTATATCGCCAACGCCACAGGCTGCTCGTCAATCTACGGCGGCAATCTGCCCACCACGCCTTACGCCAGCAATGCCGCGGGCCGCGGGCCGACGTGGGCCAACTCGCTGTTTGAAGATAACGCCGAGTTCGGCTTCGGCATGAGAATTGCTCTCGATCAGCAGAAGGAATTTGCCGAGCTGCTGACGACGCGCCTGGCTCCGGCCATTGGCGAGGAGCTGGTGACCGCTCTGTTGGGAGCCTCTCAGAAGACTGAAACGGAGATCGATCAGCAGCGTGAGCGCGTGAAGGCGCTGCGCGAGCGGCTGGCCTCCAACGAGAGTTCCGACGCGCGTAACCTGTTGGCTGTGGCTGACTCGCTGGTCCGCAAGAGCGTATGGATTCTGGGTGGCGACGGCTGGGCCTTCGACATCGGCTTCGGCGGACTGGACCATGTGCTCGGCTCGGGCAAGAATGTGAACGTACTGGTGCTGGATACCGAGGTCTACTCGAATACCGGCGGCCAGATGTCCAAGGCGACCCCGCGCGGTGCGGTGGCCAAGTTTGCCGCCAGCGGCAAGGGCAACAGCAGAAAAGACCTGGCCATGGAAGCGGTGAGTTACGGTTCCGTATATGTGGCGCAGGTGGCGCTGGGCGGCAATGACAGCCACGTGGTCAAGGCCTTCCAGGAGGCTGAAGCGCACGAGGGGCCGTCAATCATCATCGCCTACGCAAGTTGTATCGCCCACGGTTACGACCTAGTGCATGGCCTGGAGCAGCAGAAACTGGCCGTGCAGGCGGGTTACTGGCCGCTGATGCGCTACAACCCGGGGTTGCGCGACGAGGGCAAGAATCCCTTCCAGCTCGACTCCAAGGCGCCGTCGATCCGGCTCAAGGAATACAGCTACCGCGAGGCGCGTTACACTATGTTGGCGCGTAGCAATCCGGAGTTGGCGGCCCAGTTGCTCCTGGAAGCGCAGGACGATGTCGAGCGCCAGTGGCGCGTCTACTCGGCGCGGGCCGGAATGCCGGGCCGTGGGGATACACCGAATATCGCTCCGGCGGAGAAGCCGGAGGATAAGTCCTAACAATAGCGGCGGCTGAGGCTGCCGGAGGTGCGGAATGATCGATTTTTCCACGCAGTATCTTGGCTTGAAGCTGAGCGGACCGATTGTGGTCTCCTCCACACCGCTTTCGGAGTCGATCGATAATGTTCGCCGCATGGAGGACTCCGGCGCCTCAGCAATCGTGCTTCATTCGCTCTTCGAGGAGCAGTTGGCCCTGGAGTCGCGGACCCTGGACGATGATCTGTCCAGGGGCACGGAGTCCTTTGCGGAGTCGCTCGGATACTTACCTGATCTGAGCGACTACCGCATGACGCAGGACGTCTATCTGGAGCACCTGCGCCATTGCAAGTCAGCCGTGAAGATTCCTATCCTGGGCAGCCTCAACGGAGCCACCCCTGGTGGCTGGGTGAGGTTTGCCAAGGATATGGAGCAGGCCGGCGCCGACGCCATCGAGTTGAATACCTACGCGCTGGCCACTGACAAGAGCCAAACCTCTGCGGATCTTGAGTCGCAACTGCTGGAGCTGGTCTCTGCGATCACCGCCGCGGTCAAGGTGCCAGTATCGGTGAAGTTGTCGCAATCGTTCACCAGCCTGCCGAACCTGGTCGCCCGGCTTGAGGATGCGGGAGCGCGCGGCGTGGTGCTCTTCAACCGCTTCTATCAGCCCGACTTCGATATCGAGACTCTGGAAGTCCGGCCCACTCTCCACTTCTCCAAGCCCTCGGAGTTGCTGCCACGGTTGCACTGGGCGGCGATCCTTTACGGCCACGTGAACCTCGACGTGGGCATCACGGGCGGCGTCCATTCCGCCGAAGACGTGCTCAAGAGCATCATGGCGGGCGGGGGCGTGGTGTTGATGGCGTCAGCCTTGCACATTCACGGTATCGAGCACATCAAGAGGGTGCTGGACGATATGCACTACTGGCTGGAGAAGCGCGAGTACACCTCTCTGTGGGAGACGCGCGGCTGCCTCAGCCGCCGCTCCGTCCCTGATACCTCCGCGTTCGACCGCGGCAACTACATCAAGACGCTCAGCTCCTACAGTCTGCGCCAAACGGTGGGCGCTTTCTAAGGAACCTCGGCGCAAGTTGATGTATTGAAAGGGCACGACTTCAGTCGTTCCAGAGAATAGCTCGCTTGCTGCGTTTGGCGCGCGATACGGGAACTTATCCTCCTGCAAGTCCGTAACTTCTTCCGGCAAGGAGGAAGTCCATGAAAAATGCCATGGCATTTGTACTCCTGGTTTGTGCGCCTGCATTGGCGGCAATCGCATCCACTCCGGCACGCACTGTTCCAACTCAAATCACTCAGCAGGAGATGAATAAGGCCGTCGCACGGCGGGTCTTTGAAGAGATATTCAATCAGGGGAACTTCCAGGTTGCGGATGAAATTTACGCTCCCGATTTCGTCAATCATGGATTGCACCGGGATGCCAGCCTACGGGAGGACCAGGGATGGGCTCGCTGGGAGAAACAGGCTCTTCCGGACCTGAAAATGACCGTGGATCTGATGGTAGCCGAAGGCGACCTGGTGACCGTGGTGTGGAGAGGGCGCGGAACCAACACCGCAGCGGCAAGCCCGTTGCCGGCAACCGGCGTAAAGGTTGAGTTTAAGGGCATCACAGTATGGCGTATTGTCGACGGCAGAATACGCGAGGAATGGACTGCCTTCGACAAATATCGAGTGATCCGCCAGATTGTGGATCAGTTGAGATGGCAACTCCTCGGCCTACTGTTTGTGGCGATGATTCTTCTCTGGCTGATTGGCAGAGCCATTCGCAAGCTGTGGCATATTTGTTGGACTGCCAGGGGGTAAGTCCCTGTTTGTCTGCAACAAATCGCTTTTCGGAATAGTACTAACTGCTTTCGCGCTACTGTTACTGAGAATATTTCGAGAGTTACTGGCCTGAGAGGAAACGAAGAACAGTCTCTTCGAGCAATCGGCAGGCCTCAGGAAGAGCCGCTTTCACCGGCGCGGTGAGACCTTCGCCTAACTCGATTGAGCCGGCGCCGATGGTCAGTTGTTGCGCACGCAAGGGCAGGGAACCATAGAGTTCGTGGCCCAGCGCGAGCAGTTCCGCGGCGTTCAGGTGGTGGGTGCCCAGTACCCGGCTGCCAGCGGCTGGCTCGACGGGCCTCAGCCTGACCGATCCGGGTAGAGCCTCGATGGAGCAATCAATGAAGAGGACAGACTGGGCGTGGGCGACGTCGTCGGCCAGTTCTGGAGTCCATTGGTGATCGGCGATGACGCGCAGATCGGCTTGCTCAATGAAACGCTGCTCAGCCCAGTCAGCAAGCCAAAGCCCGACGCCATCATCCGTGCGCAGCGTATTACCGCAGGCGAGAATGAGGCATCGGGCCGGAGTAAGGCTCATAAGTTCAGCTAGCGGACGACCTGATCCACAACCGCGCCGTCAGCCGAGACGAGCGTGAGAACCAGGGGCATCTGCCCGAAAGCGTGCGTTGAGCAACTGAGGCAGGGATCGAAGGTGCGGATCACGGCCTCGACGCGATTGAGAGCGCCCTCGGTGAACTTGCCGTCCTTCACGTAGGCCTTGGCCGCCTGAAGAACGCCCTTGTTCATGGCGTTGTTGTTATGTCCGGTGGCGACAACCAGGTTCGCCCAGACAATCTTGCCGTTCTCGTCCACCTTGTAGTGGTGATTCAGCGTGCCGCGCGGAGCCTCGATCTGGCCCGCGCCGTCCAGCCGGTTGACGCCTGCTGTGGCGCGCACGTGCTTGTCCAGAATGAGCGGATCGGTGAGGATCTCTTCGATCTTCTCTAGACCGTAAAGAGCCTCGACCAGCCGCGCGTGATGATAGAAGAAGGAACTCTCCACCGGTCCGTCTGCCAACTGCTTGAACTCGGCCAGTTCCTTGTCGGCCAGCGGCGTGCCCATGGACTTGACGATATTGAGCCGCGCCAGTGGTCCCACGCGATAGCTGCCCTGAGGATAGCCGAGCGGCTTGTAGTAGACGAACTTTGTGTAGCTGTAGTTCTCCACGGCCTCGCCGATCACTTCCGCGAAGTGGCTGGCGGTGATGCCGTCCTCGATGATCGCGCCCTTGGGATCGATCAGCCGCAGAGCGCCATCGGTGAACTCGATCGACTCGTCTTCGTTGATCAGCCCCAGGTAGTTCGACGGGAAGTTGGCGAAGACCTTGATCTCCGGCTTGAAGGTGCTGGCGATCTGCTTGTACGTGGTCAGCGCCAGCCTGAGGTTGGCGTAGGCCTCGGGCAGCATGGACAGAATCTCGTCGCGGTTGGCAAGTGCGAGCGGCTCCGTAACGCCGCCTGGGACCACCCAACCGGTATGGATGCGCTTGCTACCCAGCAACTCGATGATGTGCTGGCCGAAGCGGCGCAGGCCGATGCCTGCCAGGCCCAGATCGGGTCGGGCGGCTGCCACTCCAAAGATGTTGCGCGTCCTGGGGTCCGACTCCATGCCCAGGAGCAGGTCAGGCGAGGAGAGATGGAAGAAGCTCAAGGCATGGGACTGGACCAGCTGGGCCAAGTTCAACATCCGCCGTAGCTGCGCGGCGGTATGTGGAATGCGTACCGACATGATGGCTTCGCAGGCTTTGGCCGAGGCCAGCATGTGGGAGACCGGGCAGATGCCGCAGATGCGCGCCGTCAGGCTGGGCATCTCGTAAAACGGCCGGCCTTCAGAGAACTTCTCAAAGCCGCGCACCTGCGTGACGTGGAAGTGTGCGTCCTCCACCTCGCCCTGACTGTTCAGTTGGATAGTGATCTTGCCGTGCCCTTCGAGGCGCGTTACCGGATCGATGGTGATCGTCTGGCTCATGACTCAGGCTCCAAAGCGTGTGAGGGCTGGAATATCCAGCGGTGCACCGGTTACCAGCGCTGTCAACGCTGTGTGAAAGGTATCGGCCGAGGGCGGGCAGCCGGGAAGAAAGACGTCCACATTCACGAATTCGTGGATGGGACGGACGATCTTCAGCAGCTTGGGCACCACGACGCAGGGAATCTGCGCCTGCAGGCTGGCGTTTTCGATGTACGCCCGGTCCAGAATCGCTTGCGGACCGATGGGATTGCGCATCGAGGGCACGTTCCCCGAGATGGCGCAATCGCCCATGGCGATCAGCAGTTTGGAGTGGGCGCGAACCTTCTTGATCTTCTTTTCGTCGTCCACCGAGGCTACGGCTCCCTCGACCAAGGCGATGTCCACCTCGTCGGGAAACTCCTTGGCGTCCACGAGGGGACTGTAGACCACCTCGACCAGCTCAGCCAGTTCGAGGAGCCGTTCGTCCATGTCGAGGAACGACATGTGACAGCCGGAACATCCGTCCAGCCATACTGTTGCCACTTTCAGTTTGCTCATTGCGCTTCCCTCATGAGATTCAGGTAAGGCAGAAAATCGGGATCCTTCGGGTGCTCGGTGCCGATCTTGCTCTTATCGGAGAGAGCCCCGGTGGGGCAGCACTGCACGCATTTTCCGCACTTCGTGCAACTGGAATCTCCCCAGGCGTCGTGCAGATCGGTGATGACGATCGAGTCGATGCCGCGGCCCATCACATCCCAGACGTGCGCCCCCTCAATCTCGGCGCAGACCCGCACGCAGCGGGTGCAAAGGATGCAGCGGTTGTGGTCGACGCTGAACCGCTCGTGGGAGGCATCCACGGGAAGCGAGGGGTTGCGATAAGGCAGACTGATATGAGTCACGCCCAAATCCTGGGCCAATGCCTGCAATTCGCAGTGGCCGTTGGAAACGCACACCGCGCAGATGTGGTTGCGCTCGGCAAACAACAACTCCAGGATCATGCGGCGGTGCTTGCGTAGCCGCTCCGTGTCGGTCGAGACCTCCATGCCTTCATGGATGTTGGCCACGCAGGCGGGCAAAAGCTTGTTGCTGCCCTTGATCTCCACCAGGCACAGGCGGCAGGCGCCCACCGATCCCAGGCCCTCGAGATGGCAGAGGGTGGGAATGTTGATGTCGTTTTCCTGCGCCACTTCCAGGATGGTCTGGCCCGAGCGGGCGCTCACTTCCTGGCCGTCGATGATAAGAGTCTTAACGCCCATACTTTCCGTCATGCCATCACCTCCACGGGCGCTTCCATGTTGCAGACGCCAGCCGGACAACGCTTATGCACGATGTGCTCGATGTACTCGTTCCTGAAGTACTTGAGCGTGCTCAGCACGGGATTGGGCGCCGTCATGCCCAGTCCGCACAGGCTGGTTTCCTTGATTGTCTCGCACAGGCTCACCAGCAGGTCCAGATCTTCCATGGTCCCCTTGCCCTCGCAAATGCGGCTCAGCAGGGTGAACATCTGCGCCGTGCCCGCGCGGCAGGGAATGCACTTGCCGCAGGATTCGGTCATGCAGAACTCGACGAAGAAGCGCGCCACGTTAACCATGCAGGAGGTGTCGTCCATGACGATCATGCCGCCCGAGCCCATGATCGAGCCCATCTTGAGCAGCGCATCGTAACTGACGCCGATGTCCAGCATCTCGGCGGGAATGCAGCCGCCGGAAGGACCGCCGGTTTGCACTGCCTTGAAGGTATGCCCGTCCGGTACGCCGCCGCCGATGACCTCGATGATCTCGCGCAGCTTGATGCCCATGGGTACCTCAACCAGGCCGGTGTTGGCGATCTTGCCGGTCAGAGCGAAGACCTTGGTGCCCTTGCTTCTCTCCGAGCCCATGTTGGCAAACCACTTGCCGCCGTTGCGGACGATGGGCGCGATGTTGGCATAGGTTTCTACGTTGTTGATGAGCGTGGGCTTGCCCCACAGGCCGCTCACTGCCGGATACGGCGGCCGCGGTTTGGGTGTCCCACGCCGGCCCTCGATCGAGGCCAGCAATGCCGTTTCCTCGCCGCAGACAAAAGCTCCGGCGCCGAGGCGGATTTCCACGTCGAAGTTGAACGGCGTGTTGCAGATGCTGTTGCCCAGCAGACCACGGCGCCGCGCCTCGCGCAACGCGGTTGTCAGCCTGGAGACAGCCACCGGATACTCTGCCCGGACATAAATGTAGCCTTTGGTGGCTCCCACCGCGTAGGCTGCGATGGCCATGCCCTCGATCACGCGATGCGGATCGCCTTCCATCACGCTGCGGTCCATGAACGCGCCGGGATCGCCCTCGTCGCCGTTACAGACCACGTACTTCAGGTCGCCGCCGGCCTTGGCCACTGTTCCCCACTTCAAACCGGTGGGATAGCCGCCGCCGCCGCGTCCTCTGAGGCCGCTTTCGGTGATGCGGTGAATCACGCCGTTGGGCGTCATTTCGGTCAGCGCGGTTAACAGCGCCTTGTAACCGTCGCAGGCAATGTAGTCGTCGATCTTCTCAGGATCGATGTGGCCGGCGTTTTCCAGCACCACACGTACCTGCTTGTCGAAGTGCTCGCTCAAATCGCACTGTAGCGCGGGTACGGGTTCGCCGCCCAGGCTATTCACAATTGCCCCGGCGTGGCTGGCATTCACATGGCTGTAAAAGATTTCCTCCGGGTCCACCCGGACCATCGGCCCGGCGGAGCAAGGTCCCATGCACCCGGTGCGGCGGACAAGCACATTCTTGCCAGAGTCCTCGGCGGCCCTCGCCAGTGCTTCCCGCAACTGGCCAGAGCCCTGGCTGGCACAGGCCAGGTCCATGCAGACGTTCACTTCAAAGTCGTATTTAGCGTTTTCCAGGCGGACGCTCTCCGCTATCTGTTCGAGCTCTTCGATTGTCATTCCACCGCCCACCTTTCAAGTTGCTCGAGCATATGTGCCCCGGTCGTTTCGCCTGCCACTTCGCCGTCGCACAACATCACGGGCGCACGGCTGCAGGCGCCCACGCAACGGGCCGTCATCAGGCTGATCTGCCCGTCTTCGGTGGTCTGCCCTGGCGGAATTCCGAGCCTCTCTTGGGCCGCGGCCAACAGTTTATCGGACCCCTTGATATAGCAGGCCGTGCCGGCGCAGATGGTCATGGTGTGCTTGCCCGGCGGTTTCAGGCTGAAGTAGTGGTAAAAGGTCACTACTCCGTAGGCCTGGCTCAACGGCACGCGCAGTGAGCGGGCCACAAAGCGAATCGAATCGTCGTCCAGGCACCCGAATGCGGACTGCACAGTGTGGAGCGTTTCAATGAGCGCGTGGCGGGCAAAGCCATTCTTGCGCATAGTGCCGTTCACGATCTTCCATCGTTTATCGTCGCTTGGCAGCGGCGGAGGTGTGAATGCAGACACGGACCCTCCCGTACACGGAACTCTAAGCACAGCATAGCTTCGCCGCGCCCGGTTCCATCTCTAGTCCTCTTATAGGAGCATGCGCCTATTCTTATCGGTGACCACGGTCACTAGGAGTAGTAACTAAATTAGGATGAAAATCTGCCAGTTATCCCGGCACGGCAGGCGGTCGGAAACCACTAACAGGAAGATGACGCCGAGGATGCAACTGTAGGCGCCGTTAGTCCCATCATGCCCTTGGAAGTTCGCCCAGATTGGCGGTCAGGAAGAACAATTGGCTGGGAGTCTCAGCGCCCCCGCCGTGCAGGATGCCGATGAGAAAGACCGATTTCCCGTTATACATCCACTGAAAACGCTCGGGTTGCGGGGCTTGAGGGTTCCAACACCGGCGGAGGGGCCAGGCCAGCTACAGAACCCCATTGATGGCGATGGCCAGCCGGCTCTCGATGCGGGGGCTTTCCCTTACTTAGCCGGCAAAAGCTGAATCTGGTAGTCGCGATAGTCGATGGTAACGGTTGTCTTGCCGAACAGAAGGCTGTTGGAAACGGCTCTGGCGTGGGTAGCCATGCCGAATCCGTTCACGTTGACGTACTGCCGCATCACTTGGGCTGGCCCGGTGAACACCGATGGGCTTTCGGATGCGATTCCCTCGAGGCGAACGATGGAACCGTCCTTTGCATCGACCCATAAGGTGCCTTCGATCATATTGGGAGCTTTATATCTTGGGTTGATAGCCAGTGCGAAGCACTCCCGCCCATTCTGGAGTTCGGTCCCTCCTGGCTTGAGCTTCATCTCGTAGTTCGCCGAGGTAATCCAGGATGCCTCCCGTTTGCCGGGCAAATTGATGTTCTTTTCAGCGTCCAGGATCGCGCCCAGTACCATGCTCCGTATGATTGCCGAACCGCTCTGCGAGAGGATGGTGTAATTCTTGCCTGTCTCTTTGCGGTACTCTGTTTTGACCTTCATTTCAGCCACAGGATGGCTTTCGTCCTTGCCCCGGTACACGGCATAGTACTCGGTGACGTTGTATGCCGCAATGCTGTCAATCCGTGCCTTGACCGCTGCGTCAACGGCTCGAATGACCGTTGCACTGTCGGGTTGCTGGGCCCGAACCGGAGTGGCTCCAGGCAGGACCAGGAAAAAGGCAACCGCCACCGCCCGTACCGCGCCAAGTCGTCTGCAACGCATCATGCTGAAACTCTCCGCATCCGTTCCTTCTCAGATTAAGCTCATCCTGGCGAAAACCTGTGCTGTATGAGACATAGGTTGGGGTCCGTCTTCTGGATTCCGAGGCGATTGAATCTCGATGCGCTATCCTGAATTGCGGCGAGAGGCGCGAGCGTGACTGAAGAAACCCAACCAAAACAAGGGCTGCAACGGCGTTCGGCGCTGGTGCGGGGCGTGGTGCAAGGGGTGGGGTTTCGTCCGTTTGTCTATCGGTTGGCCATTGAAGAGGGGCTGGCGGGGTTTATTGGGAACGATACCGATGGCGTGACGATTGAGATCGAGGGGCCTCCAGCGCGAATGGCCGCGTTTCTCTCGCGTCTGCGCGCGGAGGCGCCGCCTTTGGCGCGCATCGACTCGGTTGAGGTGCGCGAGTTGCCCCTAGCCGGGACCTTGGCCGGGCGGGCTGGATTCCAGATCGTTGCCAGCGAAGTCGTGGGGCGGGTGAGCACGGGGATTCCGGCCGATGCTGCCACCTGCCCGGATTGCCTGCGGGAGTTGCTGGACCCCAACGACCGCCGCTACCGGTATCCGTTCCTTAACTGCACCAACTGCGGGCCGCGCTTCACCATTACGCGCCGGATTCCTTACGATCGGCCGCAGACCTCGATGGCGAAGTTCCCCATGTGCCCGGCCTGCCAGCGGGAGTACGACGATCCGCTGAACCGGCGCTTCCATGCGCAACCCAATGCTTGTTGGGATTGCGGTCCGCGGGTTTGGCTGGTAAACCCGGATGGCGCTGAGATTGTGACAGACGACGCTGTAGCCGCCGGCACTGACCGGCTTGTTGCTAGCCAGATATTAGCTATCAAAGGCATTGGCGGCTTTCATCTGAGCGTGGATGCAACCAATGAAGAGGCCGTGATGCGCCTGCGCCAGCGTAAGCGCCGCTATGGAAAGCCGCTGGCGGTCATGGTGCGCGATCTGGAAGCAGCGCGGGCGGTCTGCGCGTTGACAGCAGAGGAAGAATGGCTGCTCACGACGCCTGCGCGGCCGATTGTGCTGGCGCGCTGGCGCGAGGGCAGCGGAATTGTGGACGCCGTGGCGCCGGGGATTCCCTGGTTGGGCGTCTATCTGCCTTACGCGCCGCTCCAGCATCTGCTCTTTGCCGATCCTCGCGTGCGGGCGCTGGTGATGACCTCCGCCAACCTGAGCGAGGAACCGATCGCCATCGACAACGATGAGGCACTGGCGCGCCTCGGTGGAATTGCCGATGCCTTCCTGATGCACGACCGCGAAATCTTGCAGCGCTGCGACGACTCGGTGGCCGCCGTGGTGGATGGCGCGCCGCAACTGGTTCGCCGGGCGCGCGGCTTTGTGCCGCTTGCGGTCGAGTTGCCGTTCGATGCGCCTCCGCTTCTTGCTGTCGGCGGACACTTGAAAAATGTCTTTGCGCTGGCGCGGGGGCGGTTTGCCTATCAGAGCCAGCACTTGGGCGACTTGGAAAACCTCACCGGCCTGGAGTTCTTCCGCGAATCGCTCGACCATCTGATGCGCACCTTCGAGATTGAGCCGCAGACCGTAGTCCATGACCTGCATCCGGGCTACCTGTCAACCGGGTGGGCGCGAGGGTGGGCAGGCGAGCGCGGCCTCCCGCTGATCGCCGTGCAGCATCATCATGCGCACGTGGCCGGCTGCATGGCCGAGCACGGCCTCACGGGCAAGGTGATTGGCCTCGCGCTCGATGGCACAGGCTACGGGAACGACGGGAAGATTTGGGGCGGGGAAGTGCTGCTGTCGGGGCTGGACGGCTTCGAGCGTTTTGCGCACTTGGACTATGTGTCCATGCCGGGTGGTGAGGCGGCGATCAAAGAGCCGTGGCGTATGGCGCTTGGGCACTTGCGCGCGGCGGGCTTTGATGTGGGCTCAAGCGAGACGCTGGCCCTCGTGGGCGCGACGGAGAAAGAGGCGCGGGTTCTGTCGCGCATGATGGAGCGCGGTGTGAACTCTCCGCTCACGTCGAGCCTGGGGCGGCTCTTCGATGCGGCTGCGGCTGTCGTCTTGGGGCGTCGCGCGGTGGACTACGAGGCGCAGGCGGCCATCGAGCTTGAAGGCATTGCCGTGGATGAGCCGGACGATGAACCGGGCTATGCGATGGAATTGATTCGTGGCGACTGGGCCGAGCGGCTTCCAGCGCGGATCAGCGCTGAGCCGTTGTGGCGCGGGCTGGTGGAGGATTTGCGCGCCGGGGTCAGCAAGGCACGGATTGCGGCGCGCTTTCATGCCGGAGTGGCCGCGGGCTTTGTAAGTGCGGCGGTGCTGGCGCGGAGTGCGTCTGGAGTGAATCAGGTCGCGCTCAGCGGCGGGTGCATGCACAACCGCCGGCTGGCGCGGATCTTGCGGGTGAAGTTGGAGGCTGAGGGCTTCGAGGTATTTCAGCATCGCCGCATCAGTCCTGGGGATGGTGGGCTGAGTTATGGCCAGGTTGCGGTGGCCGCGGCGATGCTGAACTCAAAGTTAACCGGCAAGCCGGACTAACTCCTCGGCTTCCTCGCGTGGGCCGAGAATGGAAAAGCGGGGGATGCGCCCCCGTACCATGGCTACTTCGTCGCAACGATGCAGCCGAGGGCAGTTCTGGCAATCCTTGAAGATCTTGTCGGGCAGCTCGGTCTTGTCTTCGACGGCGCGGAAGCCGTACTTGAAGAAGAAGTCAGGGATGTGCGTGAAGAGGCAGATGGATTGAATGCCGTGTTCTTCGGCCTCCGCGATCAGCGCGCCGAGAATGCGGCCGCCCGCTCCCTGGTTCTTAGCTGCGGGCTTGACCGCGATGGAGCGCACCTCGCAGAGATGCGGCCCGTAAAAATGCAGCGCGCCGCAGCCGAGGAAGACGCCGCCATCGGACTCGGCGACGGTGAAGTCGCGGATGTTCTCGCAGATCTCTGCGAAGGAGCGATTGAGCAGCGTGCCGTCGGGCGAGAGCGAGTTCACCAGGTCGCAGACGTTGGTGGCGTCCTGGAGCCGGGCCTTACGAACCAGCATGGCCTGCCCCCTTAACCTTGCTCTGTACGGCCAGCCCGGCGATGCGTTCAGATGCGGCGGCCAGAGCCTGGCGCACCTGCTCGCGCGCGGTTCCTCCCGCCACGTTGTGGCAGTCGAGCGTGGCCGTTAGAGTGACCGCCGCGAAGAAGTCTTCCTCGAACTCTTCGCCGAACTGGCGGAGTTCGTCGAGGGTCAGCGCGCCGAGTTCTACGCCCTTCTCAATGGCGAAACGCACGGCGTGGCCGATTTTCTCGTGCGCTGTGCGGAAGGGAACGCCTTTGTGGACGAGATACGTGGCCGCGGCCATTGAATTCAAATAGCCTGACTGAGCTGCCTCGTTCATGCGTTCGCGATTGAACTGGAGAGCGGCGGTAAATCGCGCCACCAGGTTGAGCATTTGCGGCACAAAGTCGGCTGAAAATGCCGGCTCCTGGGTCTCCTGGAGGTCTTTGTTGTAGGCCAGCGGAAGGCCTTTGAGTTGCAGCGTCACCGCTTCAGCAGCCCCGTGAATGCGGCCCACTTTGGAGCGAATCAGCTCGGTAAGGTCGGGATTCTTCTTTTGCGGCATCGCGCTGGAGCCAGTCGAAAAAGCCTCGGGCAGCGTGACAAAACCAAACTCCGCCGTTGCGAAAAGCGTAATCTCTTCTGCAAATCTGCTCAGATGCAGACCAACGAAGGTCAGCGCTTGCAGATATTCCAAAACAAAATCGCGATCGCTGGTGGCATCAATCGAGTTGGCGGTGGGCGCGGTGAATCCCAGCTCATGCGCGACCAGGTTGCGGTCCAGAGCAAGTGTCGCGCCGGCCACTGCTCCTGAACCCAGTGGGCAATAGTTCATTCGCGCTGAGCAATCGCCGAGCCGAGCCGCATCGCGCAGCGCCATCTCGACGTAAGCCAGCAGCCAATGCGCAACCAGCACCGGTTCGGCCCGCTGCATGTGGGTGTAACTGGGCATCACCGCCTCGCCGGCTGCGCGAGCCTGTTCGACCAGCGCGCTTGCCCATGCTGCCAGAGCATTCACGGTCAGGCCGATTTGCTTGCGCACGTAGAGACGAAGGTCGGTGGCAATCTGCTCGTTGCGGCTGCGGCCCGTGTGCAGCTTGAGGCCCAGCGAGCCGATGCGCTCAGCCAGTTTCAGTTCGACAAAGTGATGAATGTCCTCGGCCGTGGCGTGATCGCGCACCAGCACTTTGCCCGCCTCCGATGCGTGTTCGGTGGCAATCGCATCGAGCGCCGCGCACAGTTCCGCTCCTTCATCCTGTGTGAGGATCTTCGCGGCAATAAGAGCGGAGGCATGCGCCTTGCTGGCGGCTACCTCTTCGTCGAGAAGCCGCCAGTCAAAAACAATCGACCGCTGCCATGCTTCGAACTCCGCATCCAGCGGTTCCCGAAAGCGGCCGGACCACATCTTCACGGGTTGTTGTTGGTTCGACATGGATTCAGGCATATTTCACGCTATTCCTTCTCCTTTGAGCTGCTTAGCAGGGGCATTTCGCTGCCTGTGCTGAGGGTGAGGAGGCCGCTGGCGGCGTAGGTCAGCAGCTTGGCACGAGAGTCGGTGATGTCGAGATTGCGCATAGTAAGCTGCCCAATGCGGTCGCGCGGAGAGAAGGTGGATTCGGTCTTCTCCATGCTGAGACGCTCGGGATGGTAGGTGAGGTTCGGCGACTCGGTGTTGAGGATCGAGTAGTCGTTGCCGCGGCGCAGCTCGAGGGTGACTTCGCCGGTGATGGGTTTGGCGACCCAGCGCTGGGCGGATTCACGGAGCATGACGGCTTGGGAGTCGAACCAGCGTCCCTGGTAGAGCAGGCGGCCAAGCTTGCGGCCATTGTCGCGGTACTGCTCGATGGTGTCCTCGTTATGAATGCCGGTGACGAGGCGTTCGTAGGCTATGTACAGCAGGGCGAGACCGGGCGCCTCGTAGATGCCGCGGCTCTTGGCCTCAATGATGCGGTTTTCGATCTGGTCGCTCATGCCGAGGCCGTGGCGGCCGCCGATGCGATTGGCTTCGAGAAGCAGTTCGACGGGGTCGCTGAATTGGCGGCCGTTGAGGGCGACAGGGAAGCCCTCTTCAAAGCGGATGGAGATCTCTTCCGGCTTGATTTCGACGTCGTTGCGCCAGAAGGCCACGCCCATGATGGGAACGACGATCTTGATGGAGGACGAGAGGTACTCGAGGTCCTTTGCTTCGTGGGTTGCGCCGAGCAGGTTGGAGTCGGTGGAGTATGCCTTCTCGGCCGACATCTTGTAGCCGAAGCCGGAGCGCTGCATGAACGCGGACATCTCAGCGCGGCCGCCGAGCTCGTCGATGAAAGCCGAATCGAGCCAGGGCTTGTAGATCTTCAGCGAAGGATTGGCAAGCAGACCGTAGCGGTAGAAGCGCTCGATATCATTGCCTTTATAGGTAGAGCCGTCGCCCCAGATGTGGACGTCGTCCTCCCTCATGGCGGCGACGAGCATGGTGCCGGTGACGGCGCGGCCGATGGGAGTTGTATTGAAGTAGGGAACGCCTGCGGTGGTGATGTGAAAGGCGCCGGACTGCAGCGCGGCGATGCCTTCGCGCACCAGCGGGCCGCGGCAGTCGATGAGACGGGCTTTTTCCGCGCCGTATTCAAGGGCCTTGCGTGGAATCGCCTCGTAGTCGGCTTCGTCAGGCTGGGCCAGGTTTGCCGTGTAGGCGTAAGGGATGGCGCCCTTCTGCTTCATCCATTGCAGGGCGGCGGAGGTGTCGAGCCCTCCGGAGAAGGCGATGCCGACCTTCTGGCCGACGGGCAGGGATTCAAGAATTATAGACATGGTGAATAACCTCTGGGAGTATCCGGCTTCTGGTTGGATGCGAATGGTTGCGAAACGATGATGGGGGTGTCGAGATCTCTGGAGTAAGTCAGAACGACTTTCATTGCCATGAAAATCTCCCTCCGTTGCCGCGAATCACTGTCAGCAAACCAACGAATTCTCTGACCGCCTGAAGTTGTACCAATGCTGCGTTTCCCAAGTCTCGATTCTGAGACTTGGGAAACCGCGGATTCAATGGCAGGGAACCATCCGGTCCGAAACTTAGCTGTTAGCTGCCACGTGAAAACTCTCTACGTTCGCCAGTCCGCCGAGCAAAAGCAGCAGCACGGCTTTCTGCGCGTGAAGGCGGTTTCCTGCCTCGTCAAAGACGATTGATTGCGGGCCATCAATCACTCCGTCGGTGACCTCAGAGTTGCGGTGCGCCGGCAGGCAGTGCATGAAGACGGCGTGCGGCGCGGCCTTTTGCATCAACGCTTCATTCACCTGGTAGGGCCGGAAGATAGGCTCGCGCTTGGCGGCCTCGTGCTCGAAGCCCATGCTGACGCACACGTCGGTGTAGATCACGTCCGCGCCTACGGCTGCAACCTGCGGATCCTGCAGCAGACGAAGCTCGCAGCCATTGGCATGGGCGATGTCCTGCGCCTTCGTGACAACGTTGATGTCCGGCGAGTAACTGCAAGGCGTGGCCACGGTGACGTTGGCGCCCAGATGCGCGCCCGTGAGCATCAGCGAGTGGCAAACGTTGTTGCCGTCGCCCACATAGGTAAAGTTGAGCCCGGCCGCGGAGCCGAAGTGCTCCTCCAACGTCATGAAATCAGCCAGAGCCTGGCAGGGATGCTCAAAGTCCGAGAGCGCGTTAATGACCGGCGCGCTGGAGTTGGCGGCCATCTCGGTGATCGTGTCGTGCGCGGAAGTGCGCAGCACAATCACGTCGATCCAGCGCTCCAGGTTGTGTCCCACGTCGGCGATGGGTTCGCGCTCGCCCAGCGGGGATTTGGTCTGATCGAGGAAGAGGGCATTGCCGCCCATGGTATTGATGCCGGTCTCAAAGCTGATCCGCGTGCGCAGGCTCGCCTTCTCGAACATCAGCACCATTTGCTTGGCGTCGAGTGCATGGCGATATTTCCGGGGATCGCGCTTTACGTCGCGGCCCAGCTTGAGAATAGCGCGCACTTCGGCGCTCGATAGATCGGCGATGGAGCACAGATCCTCGCCTGCCAGCCGCGCGGCCGCGGCAAGGATGTCTGGATCTTTTTCGACGGGAACCGCGGGCTCCCGGTCTTCAATGATGGCGTTGCTATTCAAGGGCTTGTCCTCTCATGGCGTGTTGTGCGGGTTATGCCGTTGTACACGCGGCGGCATGTTCGGTGAAAACTTCGTCCAGCGCGCGAATGGCGGTGTCCACGTGGGCGCGTTGCAGGATATAAGGCGGCAGAAAGCGCAGCACCGTCTCGCTGGTGCAGTTGATGAGGATCTTCCGCTTCAGCATCTCGGCGACGGCGAGCTTGGCCAGGTCTGCGGAATCGAGTTCGGCTGCGATCATCAGGCCACGGCCGCGAACGTCAACGATGGCGTTGTGGCGCAAGGCGAGGGCGCGGAGTTGCGCGAGGAAATAGTTGCCGACCTCGGTCGCGTGATCCAGCAGATGGTCTTTCTCAATTGTGTCGATGACGGTACAGGCCACGGCGCAAGCCAGCGGACCTCCGCCGAAGGTGGTGCCGTGCATGCCGGCGTGGATGGCGCGTGCGGCTTCTTCCGAGCAGGCGACCGCTCCCAGAGGAATGCCGCCTGCCAGCGGCTTGGCCAGCGTGGTCACGTCGGGTTGAATGCCGTAGTGCTGATAGGCGCACCACTTGCCGGTGCGGCCCATGCCGCATTGAATCTCGTCCGCAATCAGCAAGGCTCCAGTCGAGCTGGCCAGCGCGCGCGCTTCGTCGAAGAACTCCTGCGAGAGCGGGCGGATGCCGCCTTCGCCCTGGATCGCTTCGACGAGGATGGCGCACACCTCATTCGAGAATTTTGCGCGCAGGTCGGCGACGTCGTTGAAGCGCACAAACTCGACGCCTGGAACAACGGGGGCAAAGGGCTCGCGGTACTTGGCCTTGTAGGTTGTGGCCATGGAACCGAAGGTGCGGCCGTGAAAGCTGTGTTCCAGGGCCAGGAACTTCGTGCCGATCTGCTTGCCTTCGCTGCGCAGGAGCCCGGCGTGCGCGCGGGCCAGCTTGAGCGCGCCCTCCCAGGCTTCTGTGCCGCTGTTGGAAAAGAACACGCGGTCCATGCCGGTGCGCTCAGTGAGCAGTTGCGCAAGCTCCGCCTGGCCCTCGTGATAGTAAAGGTTCGATGTGTGGATAAGCGCGCGGCTCTGCTTGGCAATGGCTTCCACAATCGCCGGATGGTTGTAGCCCAGCGCGTTCACGCCGATGCCGCTCAACAGGTCGAGATAGCGGTCGCCCTGCTCGTCGATGATGTACACGCCCTCTCCACCGACAAAAAGGATAGGGTTGCGGTCGTAAGTGGAAAGCAGCAGCCGGGCTTCGGCGTCGCGAATCTGATCGAGTTTCGTCAATTCCATTTCTCCTCAGGCCACCATCACTTCGGTGCCGTAAGCTACGCGGGAGCTGCACAGATCGGGAAGCGATGCGGCAGCCTCGGCGGGCAAAATTCTTACGCGCTTGACGCCATTCAAAAGAGCCTCGCGGCAGGCGCTGAGCTTGGGCAGCATGCCACCGGTAATGACGGCAGTCTTGGCCATCTCGGCGATCTGGTCGATCGAGAGCCAGCGCAGCACGGCGCCATTCGCGCCCTTGACGCCGGGCACATCGGTGAGGAAGACCAGCGCATCGGCGTGGCAGGCGATGGCGCAGGCCGCGGCCATTTCGTCGGCGTTGATGTTGTAGTATTCGCCGTCAAAACCGAGAGCCATCGACGACAGTACCGGCACACCGTTCAACTGCCAGATGGCATCCAGCAAGCGCGTATCGCTGGCGGCGATTTCGCCTACATAGCCGAGGTCGGGCGCGGTGCGCTTTTTGCGAGCACGGAAGATCAGGCCGTCGCCACCGGAGAGACCAACCGCGGGAACGCCCAGCGCGCCCAGACCGGCCACCAGGCTCTTGTTCACTTTGCCGGCCAGAACCATCAGCGCCACGTCGCGGGTTTCGGCGTCGGTGACGCGCAGGCCGTCGATGAACTGGCTCTGCTTGCCCAGCGCCTTGAGCATGCGCGTCAACTGCACGCCGCCCCCGTGGACCACGGCAACCTGATGGCCGTCGCGCGCCAATTCGGCAATAGCGCGCGTGCATCCTTCCAGAAGCGACGGAGTTTCAAGCCCGGCTCCACCCAATTTGACAATGTACTTCATTCCAACCCCTCCGCCTCGCCCCAGCCAAGCATGAGATTCAGATTCTGCACGGCCTGACCGGACGCGCCCTTCAACAAGTTATCCAGGCAACTGACGACAACCGCGCGACGGCCGTCGGCGGCGAGTTGGAAGCCAATGTCCGCATAGCAGGTGCGGACCGAATATTGAATCTGCGGTAGCGCATTGTCGTAGAGCCGGACCATCGTGCTGCCAGTGAAGAATTTCCGGTAAACCTGCGCGATGCTGGCCCTGGTCTGCGCCTCGCGGAAATGCACGTAGATGGTGGAGAGGATTCCGCGCGGAATCGGCAACAAGTGCGGCGTAAAAATGATTTCGCTCGCATCAATGCCGATCTGCTCCAGCAACTCGCCGGTGTGGCGATGCGTGAAAGCTCCATACGCCGAGAAATTGTCCGCCGCGTGCATGAAATGCGTCCTGGCGGTGGGCGCTTTGCCCGCGCCGCTCACGCCGCTCTTGGCATCGGCGACGATGCCGTGCGTCAGGTCAACCAGTCCGGCAGCCACCAGCGGCCGGAGGGCGAGAATGATCGAGGTTGCATAGCAGCCGGGATTGGCAATCAGGCGTGCGCCTGCAATCTGGGCGCGATGCAGCTCGGGCATGCCATAAACGGCCTGCGCCTGGGTTGCCGCGGCCAGCTCAGGGCTGTCATCTTTGAAGCCATAGACGGCGCGGTTGGCTGCTTCCTTCAGTCTCCAGGCCCCGCTCAGGTCGATGACGCGTATCCCGCGCTGAAGTGCTTCCGGAACCCATTCCCGCGATTGCTCATGCGGCGTGGCGAGAAACAGAACACTGACGCCCCGGCTGGCAAGCAGTTCCCACGAAAAGGGTTCAAGCTTCAGGTTGCCGTTGCCGCTGCAATCGGCCAGTTGCGGATGAATTTCGCCCAGAGGCACTCCGCCTCTGGCTGCGTCACTCGAGTCCACGCGCCCCGCGAATACAGGCGGCGCACCCTTGAGACGGGGATGCCTCAGCAGCAACCGGGCCAATTCAGCGCCCGCGTACCCTGTAACCCCCACTACTGCTGTTTGCACCTTATTGGTCATGATTCCAGCATCGTCCTCAAACGTGATTCCACGTTGTTTGCCCGGCGGACATCCTGGCAGATTACCAACACCGTATCGTCTCCGCCGACAGTGCCCACAATGTCAGGCCAACCTTCACGGTCCAGGGCCGCAGCCAATGGCTGGGCGCCGCCCGCCACCGTGGTCAACACCACCTGGTTCATTGCCCGCCGCACGCGCAGCCCAAAGCCTTCCATCATCTCCGCCAGCGAGGGCGGGCTGTTGTCCTCGACTGTCGCGCCGCCGCCATTGTCGCTGGGCATGGAGTAGCCGCCGGGGCCTTTCGAGAAACGCAACTCGCGAATGTCGCGCGAGAGCGTCGCTTGGGTCACCGCAAAGCCGCGCCGGCGCAGCTTGCGCCGCAACTCATCCTGGTTGGTCACCAGCGAGTGGGCCACCAGTTCGCGAATCGCATTGTGCCGTTGAGTCTTCATCAATCATCTTCAAATAGGCGCAAAATCACGCCTCGTAGTTCAGTAATTGCGCTTGAATAAATATACAACACAACTGCATAAGTATGCAAAGCTGAGTCGCGCCTGTCGGCTGGAGCATGATGGCGGTCAACACTGGAAACGTCCGGTGGACAGTGATTCGGCGTCGAAATTCTGCCCGCTGGCGGGGGATATTGGGGCCCTCGGAAGGTCGCCGGGCAATTCGTGCGCCGGGCAGAAATTTGGAAGCCAAAAGGATTTTATGAGACGATGACTGGCCCGCGCTGGTACACTCTCGAATATTGCGGTTTAGAAATCTCCGCGTGGCCCACTCAAACAAAAATGACACAACACATGCCGCTCTCCACCATCAATGATTTGTTCCGTCGCGTTGCCGCGGCCGCCAACCCCCGCGCCATCCTCTGGGAAGACGAGTTTGGCCTGTGGCAACCCATCTCCTCCGATCAGATCTACCAGCGGGTTCGTGCGCTCTCCCAGGCATTCCTCGACTGGGGCGCTCAAAAAGGCGACCGCATCGCCCTGATCGCCGAGAACCGCTGGGAGTGGGCCGTTACCGACTTTGCTGCGCTGGCCATCGGCGCGGTGGATGTGCCCATCTACCCCACGCTGACCGGTGAGCAGATCGCGGCGCTGGTGGCGGACGCTGGCTGCAAGATTGCCGTGGTTTCCACCCGGCAGCACTTCGACAAGCTGTACGCCGTTCGTGGCCAAACCCAGCTCGAGCGGATACTGATCATGGACTCTGCCGCGCCGCCCGAGGGCGCCATCGCCTTCAGCGAACTGCTGGCCGGGGCCGATGAGCGCGGCGCCGAGCGCGATCCGGTCTTCGATGCGCTGGTCCGCACCGTCGAGCCCAAAGACAACGCCACGCTGATTTACACCTCCGGGACCACCGGCGAACCCAAGGGCGTAGCGCTGACGCACGCCAATATTGCCGCCAATCAGAACATTGCCTCCCTGGATTTCACCTTCAGCCCCGCTGACGCCTTGATCTCCTTCCTGCCTCTCTCGCATGTCACGGCACGCGCGCTGGACTACGTGATGTACACCTACGGGGTGCAGGTGGCCTATTGTTCGAAGTTCGACAAACTGCCTGAAGCGATGCAGCAGATTCGCCCCACCGTCTTTGTGGCCGTGCCGCGGGTCTTCGAGAAGATTCGCGAGGAAGTGGAGCGGCGAGCGGCGCTTTCACCCATCAAGAAGCGGTTGCTGGCGTGGGCTCTCGGCGTGGGCGCCAAGCATAAAGAGGCGGTGTACGATGGCCGCCAGCCTTCCTCGCCGCTGTGGAAGCTGGCCAACAAACTGGCCTATTCGAAGGTGCGCGAGGCCTTTGGCGGCCGGGTGAGGGTCTTTGTCTCCGGTGGAGCGCCGTTGGGGCTAGACACCATGAAATGGTTCGCCTCGGTGGGGATTGCTCTCTGGGAGGGCTATGGGCTGACCGAGACCTCGCCGCTGATTGCCCTCAACACGCCTATCACGCACCGCATGGGCGCTGCGGGCATGCCCCTGTCCAACATCGAGTTGAAGCTGGCTGAGGATGGGGAGTTGCTGGTCCGGGGGCCATCGGTCACTTCGGGGTACTGGCAAAAGCCTGCTCTAACCGCCGAGGCTTTCGATCCGGAGGGCTGGTTCCGTACCGGCGACATCGCCCACGTGGACCAGGATGGCTTCCTCTATATCACCGACCGCAAGAAGGAGTTGCTGAAGACCTCCGGCGGCAAGCTGGTGGCGCCTCAGCCGATCGAAAACAAGCTCAAGTACAACTCGCTGGTGGCGGAAGCCGCACTGGTGGGCGACAAGCACAAGTTCATCTCCGCGCTGCTTGCGCCGAACTTCGTTGTGTTGGAGGAGTGGGCACGGCAGCACGGCATCCAGGCTGCATCCCGAGCCGAACTCGTGGCTGACAGCCGCGTGATTGCCCTCTACGGCGAGATCGTGCGGGTAGTCAACGGCAGCCTGGCCAACTTCGAGAGTGTGAAGCGCTTCCGCGTCCTGGCTGACGAGTGGTCTCAGGAATCCGGCGAGCTGACAGCCTCCATGAAGCTCAAGCGGCGCGCGATTACGAGCCGGTATGCGGCCCAGATCGATGCACTCTATGCGGACGAAGCAACCGCGCACGGCGCATCGGGAAGGTAAGGCCCCGGCCCAGTCCCTTGCCGACCAGGGCGCGCTTGTCCCACATGAGGTGCAAGCCGCGGAAGAATGGCGCGCCCCCGGCACCCACTGCCAGCAAAGCGCCGAAGAGGATGATTGCGTCGATGTTGAGTCGCCCGGCATCCGACCAGTAAGCATTCGGTTCCAGGTCCAGCCAAATCGAAAACTCGTCCAGGGTGAGCGCCGCGCCCACCCCGAAGCCGACTGACATCAGCCGGCTCAGGAAGATGGAAAGCGGCGAGTGGGACCGTCCCAGGTCCAGAAGCCAGCCGTATCCAACCAGCAGCAGAATCAGAATCCCCCAGACCAGATGATGAATGTGTGTCCCGTGGATCACCACCCACTGTAGCCGCCCCTCATGGTTCACGATTCGGTGCACAAGGATGCGCACCCCCACAAATGTGAACAGGAAGGAGACCGAGGCGAGGAACATACGCCGTCGCGGACGGTCCGGGATGGTCGAGCGGACCAGATAGCCCAGCCGCGTCAACTGCAGCAGGATGAGCAGTACGGCGGCGACCAGGCTGGCGAAGGCCAGCAGAAACAGCGCTCCAGTTCCGGGCATACCTTATTGAATCATTCCCGGGCCTTCCCAACAAGGGAATGCGGCCTGGAAGAGCGTGAGCGTGGTCACGATTCGTGTTTACAGAGGCGGAGTAAACTGTATAAGACGTCCAGATCGGCAATTTCCCCGCTCTGAATGTACAGCCCAGGGATATATTCCCGGCTCGGCTTCAGTGGCCGTGCCTTCTGATGAGGAGATTTTACGATGCGAGTTGCTTTGTTGACCGGTGGCGGCGACTGCCCCGGACTGAATGCGGTGATCTATGCCGCCGTGCGGAAAGGCATCAACCACTATGGCGATGAGTTTATCGGCTTTCTCAATGGCTGGCGCGGCGTGCTGGACAACAACTTCATTCCGCTGACGCTGGAGACCGTCGATGGCATTCAGTTGAAGGGCGGCACCATCCTGCACTCCTCGCGCACCAACGTGAAGAAGATTCCCGGCGGTATCGAGAAGGCCCAGGAAGTTCTGAAGGCCAACAAGATTGATGCGCTGATCGCCCTGGGCGGCGACGACACGCAGTCGGTGAACCTCTACTTGAGCGAGCATGGCGTGCCCAGCGTGGGCGTGCCCAAGACCATCGACAACGATCTCAGCGGCACCGACCAGACCTTCGGCTTCGACACGGCCGTCATGATCGCCACAGAGGCTATTGGCCGCATCCACACCACGGCCGACTCGCACAACCGCGTCATCGTGGTTGAAGTGATGGGCCGCGATGCCGGCTGGATTGCTTACGCCTCCGGCGTGGCTGGCGGCGCCCACGTCATCCTGGTCCCCGAGCAGGGAATTGACATCGACCACGTCTGCAAGCTGCTCAAATACAACTACGACCACGGCAAGCATTATGGCGTGGTGGTGGTGGCTGAGGGTTGCCCCTTGCCCGAAGTGGGCCAGGTGATCGACGAATCGGCAAACCTGGACGCCTTCGGACACGCGCGCCTCGCCGGCATTGGCGAAGAGTTGGCCAACCTGATCGAGAAGAAGACCGGCTACGAGACCCGCTCGGTTTGCCTGGGCCACACCCAGCGCGGCGGCGTTCCCACGGCCTTCGACCGCATTCTTGCCCAGCGTTACGGTCTGCATGCCATTGACATGGTCCACGACAAGAAGTGGGGCCGCATCGCCGTGCTCAAGGGCCTGGACATCACCGACATCCCCATCAAGGATGCCATCACCACCAACCGCCGCCTCGATCAGCGCTTCTTCGACGTGATCTCGGACCTGGAAGTCAAGATCTAGCTCTGGCGCCGTTGATCGGCTCATAGATTCGCAAGCAAAAGAGCCATCCTCTCCTTGGGGATGGCTCTTTGCTTGCTGCCTGCCGTAGAGTTGGACTGTGATTTACCGCCCATACACTCCTGCGGACTTTGACCCGCTCTACGCCCTCGAAGAACGCTGTTTTCAGCCGCCCTCTCGCTTTGGCCGCCGATATATGCGTCTGCTTGTCAGCCGCTCGAATGCGGCCACCTGGATCGCGGAAGAGAACCGGCAAATTGCCGGCTTTGCCATCGTCGAGTGGAGCGAACGCGAAAGCACGGCCTACATTCAGACCATTGAGGTAGCTCCGGAGGCGCGTAGCCGGGGCGTTGGCCGAGAGTTGCTCGGCAGCATCGAGAGCTCAGCGCGCTTTGCAGGTGCTGGCTTGATCTGGCTGCATGTCGAGGAGGCAAATGCGGCGGCTATCCGGCTCTATGAGGCGCATGGCTATCGCTGCGAAGGCCGTCAGGAGGACTACTATCCCCAGCGCCGTGCGGCGCTCATCTACGTAAAGCGGCTGGATGCCGAGGCCTCAACTTAGCCACATTCCCATTCCAGCCTGGCCAGCCTGATCAATACCGCCAACTGCTCAGGTCGGCTCCCTTCGGCGCGGTCTTCTGAATCCGCTCGAGAATCTTCGGCAGGTACAGGGTGTTGTAGTGCAGCCGCGAGTAGGCGTTGGGCAGCGTGGGGTCGCCGTTCCAGCAATGCTCGGCGCGTGGGCCGTAGGCCACTTCGCCGCCGTAGGGCGGGTTCTTCGTCGAGTTGAGGAAGTCTTCCATGAGGTAAACGGCGTTATTCAGAAAATACGTGTCGTCGGAACCGACATAGATGTGGATTTTGCCCGCTAACTCGGGCCCCAACTTCGCCCAATTCCGCTCCAGAATCGCTTCCAGGTCGTAGTGCTCGCGCCAATACTCGGCGACTTTGTGGTCGATCTCGCCGGTCACCTTGTCGTAAATGGGCGCAGGGTAGCCGTCCGCGCCCACCGGTCCGAAGACCGCCTGCCACATATCGTATTGTTCGCCGCTCCGGCCATGGTCGCCCAACGCCAGCTCATAGCCGTTGATCTCCTCATTGGTGATGAAAGTATGGCCCAGGTAGTCGCGCATCGCCGACTGCGCCTCACGCTTGTGCGCGCCTTCCAGGTAATAGAAGTTCTTGTCGTTATAAATGTCGATGTCGGTGTAGGCGTGAAAGTCGATTGGATCGGGGCAGGCGGCGAAGGCGCCGTTGTAGTGCTCCGGATAGAAGACCTGCACGGCCAGCGCCTCCCAGCCGCCCGTTGAGCCACCATACATAAACCGCGCCCAGCCCTGTCCAATACCGCGAAACTGCTTTTCGATGGCCGGAATCAATTCTGTTTCGATGGCGTCGCCGTAGGGGCCCACGTTGGCCGAGTTCACGGCGTAGGAGTCGTCATAGTAGGGATTGGCATGCTGAATCTTGATGATCAGCACTCGCGGAAAGCCGGGCGCGATCCATTGCTGGTAGAACTTGTAGCCCTCCTGCTGCTCGATGCGGTTGTAGCCGGCCAGATGGAAACGCTCGCTGTAGACGGGTTTCAGCTTGGGATCTGGCGGCGTGGTCCTGAAGTCTTCAAAATCTGCCGCAAAGTGGTCATGAAAGATCAGAAGCGGAAAACGGGCGTTGGGGTGCTCGTCGAAGCCCTCAGGCACCAGCACGATGGCGCTCAGAAACATCGGCCGGCCCCAGAACTTCGTCAGCAATGCGCTCTGAATCCGGATGTGGCGAATGTACTTCGTATCGGCCGGCGTGGGGATGGGTGGAATCACCTCGGTCAACCGTATAGAGATAGCGCCGCCGGGCTTGATCGTAACCTTCATCGGCTTCGAGTAGAGATTGCCCGGCGAGATATTCCAGAGTTGGCCCTCGCCCTGGTCCATGTGCAGCTTCACCGTCTTTCCGTCGGCGCGGTGAAAGGTCTCATATTTGTTGAGCACGGCCTGGACTGTGTACTCGCCCGCCGGAACGTCCTTCAAACTCTGAACTGGATAGCCCCACGCTGTGGCGTCCACCACGGCGGCCTGGCCGGGCTGCCATCCATCCACGGTGAGGCCAAAAACCATCTGCGAGCGCATCGTGTCGTCGATCTGGTTGCGTGGCTCGTCGCTCGGATCTGTCGAGAGCACCAGCAACAGCCGCCCGTCGAGCGGTTGTGCGCTCACTTCCCTGGGGAAAGTGACTGAGAATGACTGGGCCGCAGCGGCAAAGGGAAACAATAGGATGAAAGCAAGGGCTATGCGCTTCATTCCAAAAACTATACAGTGGGGCACTCATGTTGGTCGAGACTCGCAGCCTCAATTGCTGTCCATGCAATTGTCCGCGACCTGACCCGCGGATTTTGAGAATTGGCCCTTTAGACATCCCTGTAATAGGAAAATTGGTTTGACTATTTCTCTGCTATATATCATGCTATATTGCGAGGTGAACGATGGCATTCCTTGAAAAAGCAAAGGTCTTTATGAGCGGACGGAGCCAGGCTGTTCGCATCCCTGCGCAGTTCCGCTTTTCCAGTTGCGAAGTCTATATTCGTCGCGACTCTAAGAATGGCGACCTGATCCTCTCGCAAGCGCCAGCCAGCCTCGCGGACATCTTCGCCGCGTTCGATGAAGAGGGAGTGCCGGAGGATTTCCTTTCCACTTCAGATCGTGCCCAGGGACTGCCACAGGAGCGGCCTGAACTATGAAGTTTCTTTATATGCTCGACACCAATATGGTCAGTTATATAGCCAAAGGTCACTCACGGGCTGCTCGCGCCCGGATGCTCAACCTGGAGGACAATGAGGTTGTCTGCCTCTCAGCGATTACCGAAGCCGAAATACGCTATGGTCTTGCCAAGAGGCCGGAAGCAACCGCGCTCCGGGAGCGCATGGAGTGGTTTCTCGCTGCGGTGAAGATTTTGCCATGGGGCCGCGATGAGGCGAAGGCGTATGGATCGCTCAGAGCCAAGCTGGAGTCCTCCGGCAAGACCCTCGGGAATATGGATACGCAAATTGCGGCCCACGCAATTGCGTTAGGCGCGGTACTTGTAACCAATGACAAGGCCTTTGCCCATGTGGATGATCTTGATGCAACCGTGAATTGGGCAACCGACCTGATGTAGCAGGCGCTCACTGCCGTATGTGGATGAATCTGTGGTTTCCCAAGTCTCGATTCCGAGACTTGGGAAACCACAGATTCATCCCGTTACTTGCCGTCCGCCTGTGTGCTCTTGATAAACGCGGCCACGCGGTCGTGCAACTGTTTGAGGCTCTCGTCGTTGACGTAGACCATATGCCCTGACTCGTACCAGTCATACTCGATATTCTTGGCCAGCGATTGCGGAATGGGCAGGTGCTTCTCCTCGTAAACCGCGGCGAAGAAGGGCGTGGCCAGGTCGTAGTAGCCGCCGTTGACCATGATCTTCAGCCGCGGATTGGTCTTCAGCGCCTCGGCCAGATCGTTGGCCACATTCAGGCCTAAGGGATAGCCATGGCGCATAACATCCCAACGAGCGCCGCCGAAGAGTGCTTCGGGCAGGTAGGTCTGGCCCTCGCCGTATTTCAGTTCGCGGCGCACGTAGTCGTTGAAAAGCGAGACATACGCCGACGAGATGGCTGAGCTTTGCGGGTCATACTCCGCGCCTTCGCTCAGTGAGTCGAGGGTAGGTCCGGAGAAGCGCGTGTCGAGCCTTCCAGTGGTCAGATCCTGGTCGTCCTGCAGGGTCTTCTCGAACTCGCCGCCGTTCACGCGCAGGTTGGCTTTCAGCAGGTAGGCCACGGGCAAGCCGGTGTACTCGTGCAGCTTCTCGGCCACTTGCTGCTTCTCCGCCGCTGTCAAATCCGTGCCCAGAGCCAAAGCATGCGAGTAGGGGCCCATGGTGAACTCTTCCACTTCCTTCAGGAACGGTTCCAGCGCGGCCGGTTGCTGGGGCAGCTTCTTGTGATACCAGGCCGTGGCCGCATAGGTGGGCAGCGCCATCATATAAGGCAGATCCACGCCGGGGTTGCCGCTGGGATAGTCGATATCGGTGGTGAAGTTGAAGATCTGCGAAAGTAGAATCACCCCGTTCAGGTCGATATTCGTGTGGTTCTCCAGAATGTTGGCCAGCACGGCAGAGCGGGTGGTTCCGTAGCTCTCGCCAAAGATGTACTTGGGTGAATTCCAGCGGTTGTACTTGGTGATGAACCGCTCGATAAAGCGGGCAAAGGCGTTGGCGTCCTCATCCACGCCCCAGAAGGCTTTGTCCGCGTCCTTGCCGGTCATCCGCCCAAAGCCTGTGCCGGGCATATCGATGAAAACCAGGTCGCTGGTGTCGAGCAGCGAGTAGGCATTGTCCACCATCTTGTAAGGCGCGGCGGGCAGGTGCTGGTCGCCTACGGTGACCACATGCTTGGGCCCCAGCGAGCCCATGTGCAGCCAGACCGACGAACTGCCTGGGCCGCCGTTATAGAAGAAGGTAACCGGCCGGTCCTCGGCTTTGGCGTCTTTCTTGAAGTAGGCCACGTAGAACATCCGCGCGACGGGCGTAGCGTCCTTGGGGTCCTTGGGCTCGGAGAAGGCAAGCTGGCTGCCGGGCTGCGGCTTGCCATTCGGATCAAGCTGCGCATTCTGGACGTCGGTCGAGCCTACCGTGAGCGTGCCGGCGATGGCGGTGTAGGCAATGTGCTTGCCGCCCACATCGACAGTGCCTTGCGTCGTAACTTCGGCGGGAAGCGCCTTTTCAGCAGCATTATCGGAGGCCTTGTCAGCGGCGGCGGGTTTGGCGGCGGGGGTCTCCTCGTCGGCTCTCACCAGGGCGGGCGCGAAGAAAAGAGAAGCTGCAAGCAGGGCAGCAGGGAAGCGGCGTAAACGGAACATTCGACATCCTCCAGAAAAGGAAATAATGCGAAAAGCCAGTATAGAGCGGGAGGCTGAGTGTAGGTCGCCGTTCCCAAATCCATGGTTCTTCGGTCTTCGGCTGATCCCAGATCCCTGCCCCTGCCCCCTGTTACTGCACCTTGTCAAACGGCTGTTTCTCGGTGATCTTCTGCGGGTTCTCGGCTTGCATCTCCTTGGAAACCTGCTCAACCTCGCGGAAGACGCGCAGAAGGTTGCCGCCGAGAATCTTCCGGCAGTCCTCGGCCGAGTAGCCGCGCTCCATCAGCGCTTCTGTGATCTTGGGCAGGTCGGCGGCCGAGTCAATCCCCTCGGGGAGCTGGCCGCTGATGCCGTCGAAATCCGAGCCCAGGCCCACGTTGTCGATCCCGGCCACCTTGGCGATGTGATCGATGTGATCGATGAGCAGCGAGAGTGGCGGACGAGGGATGCGGTCGGCGTACTGGCGTTGCAGTTTCTCGATCTCGGCGTAGGGAACCGGCTTGCCTTCCGCCTTGGCCTGGTCCTTGAGCGCCTGTGTGGCCTTGTTCATCTCCGGCTCCATGGCGATCTGCGCGTTGCGATAGGCTTGCGACACAAATCCGGAGTAGAAATTAACCTGCACGACGCCGCCCTTTGAGTTGGGACCGCCGGAGCGGGCTATGGCGCGCAGCATATCGTCGGTCATATTGCGCGGAGCATCGCACAGCGCCCGCGCATCCGAGTGGGAGGCGATCACCGGCGCACGGCTGATGACCAGGGCCCGATAGAAGGTGCGGTCGGAGACGTGCGAGATGTCCACCATCATGCCCAGCCGGTTCATCTCGTGGACCACGTCCTTGCCGAACTGGTTCAGGCCCTCCTTGGTGTGCGGAATGGACTTGTCGTTGATGTCGCCGGAGCTGTCGGCCCAGCCATTCGAGTTGGTCCACGTGAGGGTCATGTAACGCACGCCAAGCGCGTAATACTGGCGCAGCAGCGGAATGGAATCTTCAATCGAGTGGCCGCCCTCAATGCCCATCAGTGCGGCCAGCTTGTGTTCATGGTGGGCCATCTCGATGCCCCCGGGGGTGGCGACGAAAATCATCTCCTTGGGGTGTTTGGCAACTTGCTGCTTGACGGAGTCGATCAGTTCGAGCGTCCGCCGGGCATACTGCCCCTTATAGATGGTGGGATCGACCCAGATGGAAAAGAACTCGGCGCCCAGGTTGCCCTGGTGGGCAGAGGCAAGATTCAGGTTGCCGCCGCCGAGCGGGTCGCTCAGGTCAAAGTGTTCATCCACAAAGCGTTGCGGAGTGTCGGCGTGGGTGTCGATGACGATGGCGGCGCGATGAACCGCTGCGGGGGCTTGCGTTTTGGTTGGCATTTTGTGGGTCATATAGGTTGGGGCTTGGGCGCAAACCAGCGCCGGGACGGCGAACAGCAGCAGAGTGAGCGAGATATGGGCAGACATAGGCTTGGGATGAGTTTATACCCGAAGAGCAGGGGTTAGGGATGGGGAGTTGGCGAACCGGCGTTGGAATGGCGCGAGAAGATCACAAATCCGCCCGCAATTCAAACGCCCGTAACATTGCGCGCAGAGAATCTTAGGTGGCAGGGAATCTGCCAGGGAGATTTCCGTGAAGAAAATGTTGGTCGCCGTTTGTTTGTTGGTATTGGCCTTGAGCACCGCTCAGGCCCAGAAGTTGACCGGGGCAGGCGCAACCTTCCCCTATCCGATTTATTCCAAGTGGTTTAGCCAGTACAGCGCGGCCCATCCCAGCGTCCAGATCAACTACCAGTCCATCGGCTCTGGCGGTGGCATCCGCCAAATGACGGCAGGCTTGGTGGACTTCGGCGCCACTGACGCTCCTGCGACCGATGAGCAGTTGGCCCCGTCCAAGACGAAGCTGATTCACATTCCCACGGTATTGGGCGCCGTGGTGCCCATCTTTAACGTTCCCGGCGTGAACGAAATCAAGTTCAGCTCCGATGTGCTGGCAGACATCTACCTGAACAAGATCAATTACTGGAATGACCCCCGCATCGCGAAAGACAATCCCGGCGTCAACCTGCCCAACCTCAAGATCATTGTTGTTCACCGCGCCGACGGCAGCGGCACGACCTTTATCTTTACCGATTACCTGAGCAAGGTGAGTCCCGCATGGGCCAACGGACCGGGCCGTGGCGCTTCGCCAAGTTGGCCGGTCGGCGTAGCTGGCAAAGGCAATGAAGGCGTGGCCGGTTACGTGCGCCAGTTGTCCGGCTCCGTGGGCTACGTCGAACTGATCTACGCCTTGCAGAACAAAATCAGCTATGGCGAAGTGAAGAACGCAGCGGGCAATTTCACCAAAGCCTCGATTTCCAGCGTCACTGCGGCCGGAGCCAGCGTCAAGCAGATGCCCGCCGACTACCGCGTCTCCATCACCAACGCGCCCGGCAAGGACGCCTATCCCATCTCCAGCTTTACCTGGCTGCTGGTGCCGCTGAAGTCTTCCGACCCGGCCAAGGGCAAGGTACTCCGTGACCTGCTGAGCTGGATCGTCAAGTCTGGTCAGGCCGAAGCTGCTGGGCTTTCCTATGCGCCTTTGCCCCGGAATGTGGCGGAAAAGGAACTCAAGACCATCTATTCGCTGCAATAGTAACCGACGGACACTGTGGGGACCCCATCCTTACCGCGTTCATTGCGTAAGGATGGGTGCTCCTAGTTTTGGGTCTGGATTGTGTCAGGGCACAACTTCACAGGCTGCTGAAAAACTCGTGGAATATGTTTCGGAAAGGCGTTTTGTGTCAGGGCGCGACTTCAGTCGTGCCGTAAGTGCCGCAAAATCAACGCCGGCTTTAGCCCCTGAGGGTTGCTTTCAGGAGTTCAGATATAATCCTGGCCTTTTTCCGCAGCCTGTTAAGCCCCTGAGGAAACATCCGCTCTAGTACAAGACGTGTACACATGCCTAGCTTTTCAGGTGCTCCCCGATCAGCCGGTCGACGAGCGCAATCAGATGCTCGCCAGTGCTCGGCAGGATGAACGCCGAGGCCGCCTCATCCCAGTCGAGCTTGAAGCTGGTTGAAAGCGCCGAAATCCAGATCTGGCCCACCGGCGCATTCGGCGTAATCATGAATTTGCCCGCTGGCTCCTCGAAATCTACGGTCAAAGCCCCGCCCTGTTGGTCAACTTCAAAACCGGCCTCCGCCTCTTCCTCGCGCACAATCAAATGCTGCATCAGCGAGTCGAGAGCGGCTTCAGCCACGCGGCGAAACTGCAATTCATCCAACATGGCTCCAGTCTAACAACATCGCCTCAGCCAATATTCGCCGAGAAACGCAAAAGTCCTGCTCGATGTATGGAGCGGACTGTCCTGAATTCAGACAAAAAGCCATAGGAAACATTAAAGTTTCACAACAGAACGCCGATATGCGCTGGCAGAGGAACTTCCCAAACGGGGAGCAGACGAAGATGGAAATCAGCCCGGTAATCGCCGTTCGCATCGCGCCGATGGTCAGGTCCAGGGTGACTGATCTTGGATTGACAGACGTGTACGAAGTTGAGCGCTCTTCCAGAACCGGAGACGAGACCTACTCTCCCAGCGCGTCAAAGGCTGCAAGCGGCTTCGAAGACGACGACGACAACTTCGAGGATCTGGATACCGACCCCGATACGGAACTCAATGTCAGGCTAGCCGGGAACGGCCAGATCAGCCGTTTCGCCTGAGCGGGGCGGCCTCCGCTCGATTCGCCGGGATCGTGACGGGGGTGTGGGCTGAGTGTATAGCTCTCTTCTGAAAATGCGCTGGGGCAACGCAAGCGCCGCCCCAGTGCAGATCGACATGTTATGAACTTCACGTCTTCTCTATCCCCTTGGTTAGGGGGTTAGAGCGTGTCATCATAGGCCTGCTCACCATGCAGCACGATGTCCAGACCTGATTCCTCGGTTTCCTCACTCACCCTTACCGGCGTAATCCAGTCGATGATCTTCAACATGACAAGGGTGAAGACAAATGCGCACGCCGACGAGAAGATTACGGCGGTGCATTCCTTGATGAAGAACCAGTGATCGCCAAGCAGCAGGCCATTCGGGCCCGTTGGATTGAACGCACTGTCAGCAAAGACGCCCAGCAAAACGATGCCCAGGAAGCCGCCGACGCCGTGAACGCCCCAGACATCCAGCGCGTCATCCCAGCCCATCTTGTTCTTCAGCGCCACGGCAGAGTAACAGACCGCTCCGGCGATGATGCCGATGATTACGGCAGTGGTGGACGAAACATAGCCCGACGCCGGAGTCACGGCGACCAAGCCAGCAAGCACGCCCGTCATGAAGCCCAGGAAGGATGGCTTCTTGTCACGGATCCAGCCGATGAGAAGCCATGTCATGGCGGCAAACGAGCCGGCCAGATGGGTGTTCAGGAAGGAGTTGATGGCGATCGAATCCATCTTCAGTTCATTGCCGGCATTGAAGCCGAACCATCCGAACCAAAGCAAGGCCGTTCCAATGGCCACCAGCGGAACGCTGTGCGGGTGGTCAAACACCTTCCGTTTGCCGATGTAAAACACGCTGGCCAGAGCCGAGAAGCCGGCAATATTGTGCACTACGATGCCGCCGGCGAAATCCCGCACGCCCCACTGCGCCAGCAAGCCGCCGCCCCAGACCATGTGGACGAAAGGGCAGTAGACGAAGGTCAGCCACGCGGTCAGAAACAGCATGTAGGCCTTGAACGTCACGCGGTTGGCGAAGGCGCCAGTGATCAGTGCGGGTGTAATGATGGCACAGACAATCTGATAGGCGATGAAAACATAAAGCGGAATGGTTGGGCTGCCTGGGGTGGGAGTATTCAGGGTAGTATTGTGCAGAAATGCAAGGTTGAGATTGCCGATGATCCCATGCCAGTCGCCGCTGAAGCAGAGCGAGTAGCCGTAGAGGTACCACAGCACTGTTGTCCAGGCCATCGAGATAAAGCTCTGGACCATGATGGTGACTACATTTTTGCGGCCCACAAGGCCTGCATAAAAGAAGGCAAGGCCCGGGGTCATGATCAACACCAGGACGGTGCATAGCACCATGAACCCAGTGTTGCCGGTATCAAATTGAGGCATAAAAGTTCCTTTCACTAGCGATGAATCAGAAAATTTGTGCAAATGGGCTGTGAAGCCGAAGAGGGGAGAATAAATATACAACTCCCGTACTCGCATTTGTCTGACCGCCGGATACTATCGCTTTTCATGGGCACCGTGGTCTGTGCGCTGCCTCACACGTCGAAGAACTTTTTTGGCCCTTCAGGGGCAGTGCCTTCTGTGTCTCTGATTTCACCGCAGTGAATAATGGCCGCGCAGGGGCAGGGCCTCGCCGGCCGGTTGCGCATTGCATACCCCGGACGAAGCCGCAGTACAAGATTTGCCCGATCAACCCGGCAATATCTTCTATGGGCAGAAAGACGCACAGCTAGCACCTGCTAGGCGTGGCGTCCTTTCTCTGGATGTCTTTTAATTTTCTCGGAAGGATTTCTGGCGGAGAGGGGGAGATTCTCCTCGTTATATTGAAAATACAGTAGTTAAATATATTGTCGGGTAGTTGTCGGGAATAGAATAGCTCTAGAGGTCACCTTATATGCCCAAAGCTACCCTGATGGTTCGCTTCAAACGGCCCTCTGATTCCTCTTGGAGCCGCCGGCCTGCCGCGTTCGGCACCACCGGCCGCGTTCGCGCCGGTTTTGCCATCTTCAGGGACCGTGCAGCCGGCAATATGCGCGAGGAGCCCATCGGAGAAAACTATGCCTTCGAGATTCGCATCGAGGACGGCAGTACAACCTATCAGCCCGCAGGGCGCCATGCCGCCGATGCGGTGGCTCAGTTCAGACGTGTTGCCGCCAAACTGGAAGCGAAGACCACTTCGGAAGCTGTCGGCCTGACGGTAACTGACCCGGAGAAGGAAGTTCGCAAGCGGTTTCGGCTGGAGGATACCTTTGAAGACTACATCGATGACGCCGAGAAGCGAGGTGCGATGGAAGCCCGCGAGCAAGCTGTTCTGGTCAAGAAGGAGTTTCTCAGCGCTGTCTCCGTTGCCTACGCTGACGAGATCAACCGGGACTGCATTATCGACTTCGACTTCGCGTTACGCCGCCAAGGGCGCTCTGAGAGGACGATCTCCAACAAACGCCAGCGCCTCCAATCGATGCTCCGTTGGTCCGGAGTCGATCCACAGATCTTCCCGCCCAAACCGCGCTTCGAGAAAAAGCTGCCGACCATCTACACCCCGGACCAGTTGGCAGGCCTATTCCGGGTGGCTACACCCTACCAGACAACCGTTTGCAACCTGGCGCTCAAGCTAGGGGTGCGCGATCAGGAGGTCCAATTTGCAGAATTCACTGACGTTAGTTGGCATGAGTCCGTTTTCCGGGTTCGCAGCAAGCCGAAGTTCAATTTCAAAGTAAAGGACTACGAAGAGCGCGACATCCCGATTCCGCTCGATTTTCTTGAGGAACTGCGTATCTGGAAAGAACAACACCCGAACCAGAATCTGATCGTGCCGACCTCCACGGGCAGGCCGAATACCAAGTTGTTGCCCATGGTGAAGGGGATGGCAAGGCGCGCCGGCATCGAGTGCGGCTGGTGCGCAAACTGCATCGCCGGGGTCAAGGGCGCGCGCGGATGCGACGAGTTTGAGCTGCACAAATTCCGTCGGACATGTATCACCACGTGGCTCAGAAATGGGATCGATCCACGCACAGTGATGGAGTATGCTGGCCACGCGGATATGGAGACAACGCTCCGTTACCTGAGGCCAGCGGCGGCTCAGGAGCGCATTGCAGCAGTGAGCGGAATCAAGTGGTATTGAGGATGAACTGGCGTGAGTTGACTGTTTGTGTGGCTCGGGCGGGACAGGACTCAGCGATTCTCTGGCGCGGATCGAAGTTGACCGGATCGTTACGCATCGTGAAGGCCACCGGGGTTTTACTACCACGATTACCTCAGCGCCGTCGAAGTTCGGCATGATAGACAGCTGCGCCAAACTCACGAACTTGGTGCGCGCCCTGCCAAGGTTTCCCAAGTGCGCTCACGCTCTTCCACCAAAGCCCGCATCCGCAAAGTGCCAAGCGGCTGGACACGATCCCCCGAGCGTGGTCGGAGCGCATGGGGCTCGAAGCAGGAAGGGCGCACGTCACGCTAGCGTTTTATGGTTTATGTGCTAAGAATTGCTTGCCGGGCGTTCTTCTTGACACAAACCGTCATAGTTGTTATTTTTTGTACGCTGTACATCGCCTGAAAAGCTATCTGATGAACACGAAACATAACATCCCGAGCAAGACCGTTGGGCGGCGGATGGCCGGCCTGCTGGCCAGCCTCTATGACCGCTCGCAATCGACATTCACGCTCGCCGATGCTCAGGAGATAACGGGACTGAGCTCACATCTGGCAAGCAGTCTGCTGCACAAAGCCGTGCAGCGCGGCCTTGTCTCCCGCCTGAAACCGGGCATGTTCGCCATCGTTCCCCCGGAACTGGGCAGCGCTCCCGAGTACGCGGGCAATCCGTATCTGACAGCAAGACGGCTGGCCGGGAGCACGCCATGCTTCATATCGCATGCATCCGCCATGGAGATTCACCGGATGGTGACGCAGCCCCAATTTGCCGTTTTCGCATCCAGTGCCAGGCGCCTGCGAAGCCGGAGTCTCCACGGCACAGAATTCCATTTCGTCTTCGTGAAGCCTGAGCACTATTTTGGTACCGTGAAGCACTGGGTCACCAAGCAGGAGTCCGTGGATATCAGCGACCTCGAACGTACCGTTATTGACGGTCTCCGCCAGCCGGAATACTGCGGCGGCATCACGGAAGTGGCCAAGGGCCTGTGGATGCGCCATCGGGACATGAATGCGGTGAAGCTCGTGGATTATGCTCTGCGTACGGCGACCGGAGCCGTCGTACGCCGCCTAGGTTATCTGCTGGAGCACTACGCGATCGCGCCTGACAGCGAGCTTGCACGATTGCGGGACGCGCTGAGTGAGACCTATGCTCCGCTTGATCCCCTGCTCCCCAAGGACGGCCCGTACCTGCGCCGCTGGCGGCTCCAACTGAACATCACGCCCCAAGAACTTGAATCGATCCGGACGAGTTAAATGATCCCGCAACGGAACCTCTCGCTACTTGCCAACAGGCTTGCCAAACAAGGTGGACACCGCATTCCCGAGAGCGTCCTCGAACGTGACTATTGCCTCGCGTGGTTCTTGTCGGCGCTCGCTGAATCGGACCTCAAGGCGATGCTCGGGTTTAAGGGCGGAACGGCGCTGAAACGTTGCTATTTTAGCGACTATCGCTTCTCGGAGGATCTCGATTTCACGCTTACCGCGCCCATGACGCTCGACGAACTGAAAGCGAAGCTTGAACCAATTTATGCTGCCGTGGGCGAGGCCTCGGGCATCGTCTTTGGCTTCGATCGTGAAGACCGCCAGAAACACGAGAACAGTTACACTTTCTATCTCCGCTACGAGGGGCCGTTGCCCAAAGGCAGCGATGTGAAGGTGGACATCACACGGCGCGAGAAGCTCGTCAATCCGCTCTGCGAATGCCCGGTTTTGCGCGGCTACGAAGAATACGCGGACCTGCCGGAGAACAGGCTGGTGCGTGCCTATTCGCTGGAGGAAATCGCTACCGAGAAAACCCTGGCGCTCGCGGACCGGGCGCGCAATGAGCCAAGAGACCTTTACGATCTGTGGCATCTCACGTCGAACGGAGGCATCGAGCTTGGCGCCCTCGCCGATGGGATGCGGCAAAAGCTTGAATTTCGCGGCAAGCCCTGCGAAGGCTTGGCCGATGCGATCCACGTCAAAGAAGCCCGGCTGAAAGCGCTATGGAGCAGCCGCCTCGGCTATCAGATGGCGGCGTTGCCGGAGTTCGATGAGGTATTCCGCGCCGTGCAGAGGACGCTGCGTCAGGCGAATCTGCCCTGATCATTTCGCCAGCGACACCTGTCGGCTGGAACTCGGGTCTTTCCGGATTGATCCCAGGAGACGTTCCCATGCGTCATCGAGTCGATTCACGCGAACTTCTACAATCGTGCCTGCACCAGCTCCGCATCATTCCGCTGGCGGCCCGCCGAGCAGTTCCGCCAACTGCGGCATCATAATCGACAGAAGCCTCGCTTGGACTGTCGCTGCTCGTCCTCATCCTCGTAGTCATCGTCATCGAATGTGTGGTCGATTCCCCAAGAGATGCGGCCAGCCTGACGCGTGTGGCGTACCGCGGCAAGAACCTGCCATGTTCGAGCTTACTGATATATGCGCGGCCCATTTTAGCTCGCCAAGGCGACTTGAGGAGTAATGTGTGTTGACCGTGCTATTCAGGTAAGCGAAGAGGCCCCTATTTACACCTGAATAATGCACAGGGCCATTTGGGACCTCTGAGAATTCTGTTTTAGAACAGTAGGGACGCGGAGTTGACGGCTTCGCGATCCAACTCTCAGAGGTCACCCAAATGGTGAGTAATGGAAATCAGGCTACGCTTGGCAGGCGCGTGAATCAAGGGGTTCATGCAGACATTCCGGAACCTAATAAAATCGGGTCTTCCACACCTTATGACTTCGAGGCGCGAAATCTGACGGCCTACGGGGGACTACTTCCGGTAGCCACGATGCTGGAGAATCTCGGTTCCAGCAACTGGTCGAGGAGACCGTGACAGTGAGGCGGCAGATGCGCGCCATGCCGGTTTTCAGGTTCATCCTGGGGATGATTCTGGCCTCCTATGTCGGATTCTCGCGGCTCAACCATCTGCGGTTTCTGAAGCGCGAACCGATGCTGACCGGCTTTCTGCGAGTGGCGGCACTTCCGCCGCAATGTACATTCTGGCGTTTTCTCGCCTCGCTGCATCTGGGCGTGGCATGGCAACTGCTGACGGTGCAGTGGGGCATGAGAAAACGGGTCTGGGCGGCAGTCGACGTGCGGCTCAATTTAGTCACCGTGGATACCGACACCACGGTACATACGCTTTTCGGCAACCAGATGGGCGGGCGCAAGGGTTATAACCCCAAGAACAAGGGGAAGAAGAGCTACCAGCCGATTCTGAGCTTTATCGCCGAGACGCGGGAGTACGCGGCAGGGGCGTTGCGCACCGGCGACCGGTTCGACGGACGGGAGATCGCCGAGCATCTGGAGTGCGTTGGCAAAAGCTTGCCCGCAAGAGTGAAGATCGTCTACGCGCGGGCCGACTCGGGCTTTTACTGCTGGCAGGCGGTCGAAGCCTACGAGAAGAAGAACTGGCGATTCATCGTGGTGGCGCGCAAGACCGCGCGTCTTGTAGATCAGTTGCAGACGGCGAAGTGGAAGCGCTCGCCGCTGACCGACGCCGACGTCCAATGCGAGTTCGCCTATCAGCCGGACGGGTGGGGCAAAGCCTGCCGGTTCCTGGCGTTGCGCTACGAGAAGCCGCCTGAATCCAAGGACTCCGAACAGCCCGAGCAATATCAACTGTTCGAAACGCCTGAGTACACCTACCGGGTTTTCGTGACCAATATGGATGGACCGCTGGACGCGCTGGTGTGGTTCTATAACCAGCGAGCTACCGCCGAAAACCTCATCAAGGAAGCCAACAACGATGCGGGTTTGGCGGCGCATCCGTCCAACCGCTGGATGATGAACGCCAACTGGTTCCAGATCGCCACACTGGCCTACAACCTGAACTGCTGGCTCGAACTGTTCAGCCGCGAGGAGTGCGTCGCTGTGGAAACCATGAAACACACCACGCTGGCCACAGCACGGCTGCGCTTCTTGTTCCTGGCCGCCCGCATCTGGTGCCACGTCGGCAGGGTGGGCGTCAGCTACAGCGACCATTACCAGGAGAAAGGCGCCTTTCAACAGCTCATGTGCCGTCTGCGCAGAGTCGCTCGCGGACCCAATGGATTTGCTCCCGTCCTGGCTGCGCCGCTACGCGCCTGATTCGACTCAGAAAATGGCGCATAGATTTTTATGCACACGCAGGCCAACCGTTTCAAACACTTACCGCACTGCTGCTGGAAAATCGAAAACCAGGGGAAATTCAGAGGCTCAAGCTACTGGCACAATACCACTGCTCTATAGAGCGGACGCCCAACGTGTGCTCAGGCTGCATAATTCAGGTGCCAACCGTGATTACGAATCTACGAAGTCACGGTACTAGTGTGAACAGACCAGAATTTGGATAACTGCGATTGTCCTTGCCTACCATTCTTTACCAGTACATAGATGTTCAATTTTGCTCAGTAATGCAGGACTCTTATTATCTTGCCATTCCTCTCTTAACGAAAGATGAGCAGTCTTGAACAGATTATTTACTTCCTTGTTGTTACTTTGGCTAAATCGTTTCGTGCCGTCATTCCACGTCATGCAGACGAAAATGACGGGTATTGGACACCGCGTCACCTCCGTTGGGAAAAATACACAAATGCACACATGCAAGGTTGGTATCGCAGGGGCCGCAACGGCACTATTGATTGTGTTGATGGCCGGATGCGGTCAGGAAGTAGTCAATATCCCAACCGTGGTGTCCACAACTCCCGCTTCAGGCGCTACGAGTGTCGTCATCAACACGACGATCACGGCGACCTTCAGCATGGCGATGAATCCCGCCACGATCAGTACATCCACCTTTACGGTGACCGGACCGGGCGGGGCGGCCATACCTGGAACCGTCACCTACAGTGGCACAACTGCGACCTTTACACCGTCTGCCGTTCTGGCTTACAGCAGCCTCTACACGGCCACGATCACCACCGGGGCGAAGGACGTGGGAGGAGTTCCGCTGTGTCCGAACTACGCGTGGAGTTTTACGACCATTACCCCGCCGCCCACGGCGACAGCCGTGGTTCCCGCCAATGCGGCCACCAATGTGCCCATCGGGCGGTGCTCAGTGCGACCTTCAGCGAGGCGATGACCCCTGCCACAATCAACGCAACAACGTTTACGCTGACCGGACCGGGCGGAGTTGCCGTACCCGGAGCCGTCGCGTACTCTGGCACGGTTGCGACGTTTACGCCGACTGCGAACCTGGCCTACAGCACCGTCTACACGGCCACGATCACAACGGGGGCCGCGTCCCTGGCGGGCACGCCGCTGGCTGCGAACTACGTGTGGACCTTTACGACCATTACCCCTCCGCCTATGGTGGCCGCAGTGGTCCCCGTGAATGGAGCCACCAATGTGCCCGTCGGCCAGGTGCTCAGCGCGACCTTTAACGAGGCCATGCTCCCGGCCACAATCAACACAACGACGTTTACGGTGACCGGGCCGGGCGGAGTTGCCGTACCCGGAACCGTCACGTACTCAGGCGTGGTTGCGAGGTTTACGCCGGCTGCCAACCTGGCCTACAGTACTCTCTACACGGCCACGATCACCACCGGGGCTCAGGACCTGGCCGGCACGGGGCTGAGCAGTAAGTACACCTGGACCTTTACGGCCATTACCCCCCCGCCTGCGGTGACCGCTACAGTCCCCTTGAACGCGGCCACCAGTGTGCCTATCGGGCAGGCACTCAGCGCCACCTTTAACGAGGCGATGACCCCCGCCGCGCTCAATACATCTACCTTTATAGTGACCGGGCCGGGCGGAACTGCTGTACCGGGAGCCGTCACGTACTCTGGCGTGGCAGCGACGTTCACGCCGACTGCGAACCTGGCCTACAGCACCCTCTACACAGCGACGATTACAACGGGGGCTGCGTCCCTGGCGGGCACGCCGCTGGCTGCGAACTACGCGTGGACCTTTACGACCATTACCCCTCCGCCGACAGTGACAGCCACAGTCCCCTTCAACGCGGCCACCGGTGTGCCAGTTGGGCAGGCGCTCACCGCGACCTTTAACGAAGCGATGACCTGCGGTACGCTCACATCCACGACCTTTACCGTCACAGGCCCCGGCGCGACGGCCGTAGCGGGAACCGTCGGTTGCACAGGCAGCGTCGCGACATTCACTCCATCAGCCAGTTTGTCCTACAGCACTCTCTACACGGCCACGATCACAACGGGGGCTGCGTCCCTGGCGGGCACGCCGCTGGCTGCGAACTACGCGTGGACCTTTACGACCATTACCCCTCCGCCCATGGTAACCGCAGTGGTCCCCGTGAATGGAGCCACCAATGTGCCCATCGGGCAGGAACTAAGCGCGACCTTCAGCGAAGCGATGACCCCGGCTACGATTAACGCGGCAACCTTTACGGTGACGGGGCCGGGCGGAGTTTCCGTACCTGGAGCTGTTGCGTACTCTGGCTTGATCGCGAGGTTTATACCGACTGCCAACCTGGCCTACAGCACTGTCTACACAGCCACGATCACCACCGGAGCCGCGTCCCTGGCGGATACTCCACTCGCCGCCAGCTACGCGTGGACCTTTACAACGATTTCTCCCACGCCCGCAGTCGTATCCACGGTCCCGGGGAACGGCGCTACGGGTGTGCTCGTTCATCAGGTGCTGAGCGCGACCTTCAACGAGTCAATGAACTGTGCAACTTTCACATCTCCCGCAACGACCTTTACCGTCACAGGCCCCGGCACGACTCCCGTAGTGGGCACAGTCGGTTGCACGGGCAGCGTCGCGACCTTCACGCCAGGCGCGGCACTTGCCTTCAATACCCTGTATACGGCCACGATCAACACCGGAGCCAAGGACCAAACGGGCAATGCATTGGCCAGTAATTTCGTGTGGAGCTTTCTAACCGTTCCTGCTCCCACCCCGCCCACGGTGATCTCTACCGTGCCCATCAATCTTGCCACCGGTGTGCCCATCAACCAGGCGCTCACGGCAACCCTTAGTGTGGCCATGAACGCTGCCACGATCAACGCGACGACCTTCACGCTGAGTGCTCCAGGCGGAGCAACTGTAACCGGAGTCGTCACGTATGTCTCCTCTGGATCGGTAGCGACCTTCACTCCGGCGGCGAGCCTGGCACCGAGCACCGTCTATACGGCCACGATCACCACGGGGGCCGCGGATCTGGAAGGCACCGCGCTGGCCAGTAACTACGTATGGACCTTCACCACGGCGGCTGCCCCGGATATCACCCCGCCGACGGTGATCGCAACGATTCCCGCCAACTTGGCCACGAACGTGCCTTTCAATCAGGTGATCAGCGCCACGTTCAGCAAGGCG
>Ga0181529_10000267_pt1 | contig 77437 bp, 69 predicted proteins | sample PEATcosm2014_Bin_36_FD_119763 | JGI IMG/M metagenome (GOLD analysis project Ga0181529, IMG submission 119763) | Peatland microbial communities from MTU Mesocosm Facility, Houghton, MI, USA - PEATcosm2014_Bin10_30_metaG | ecosystem: Environmental > Terrestrial > Soil > Wetlands > Peat | place...
CATCCTCAATCTATCCCAAGACGGCGACCGTTTCATCCACGGGGGTCGGAAACGCCGGTGACAGACTTGAGGGAAAACCGCGCGAGCGTTCCCGGTACCGGACATACCAATTGTGAAACCGCTCGAGTCTAGTTGCCGCGATATGGAGGGATGGGCTCCGCCGATTTTATCCAGGCCGTATAGATCATGTTGCGGAGTTCGATGGCTCCGGCAGCCAGTTGCTGATCGACGAAGGCCTTGCCCGCAGGCGTCCCGGCGCCTGTGAATGCTCCCGATTTGTCGAGCTGGTAGGTCTGTTCGACGAGCGTGTTGGAGTGGCGGAGGTAGGCCATGTAGTCGTTGAAGACGTCGCCGAGTACCACGGGTTTGGAGGCGGCGACAAGCGGGGCGAAATCGCCCGGCTTCACGTTCGCGTGAACGAAGTCGCTCTCGAACATGGCGTGGATGTGATGCTCCGTCGTGTAGCCGTTCGGGTTGGGCCCGACCCAGCCGTTGTACTGGATGGAAGTGTGCAGCGGCATGGAGCCGTCGGCAACGTAGTGGCCAAGCCAGCCGGCGAGAAAGGTAATCTCACACTCGGAAGGCTTGGTGTCTTTCTTGGCGGTGACCAGCGCGCGATAGTCGCGGAAGGCGCTTTGCAGGCGCTCATAGACTTCGGTGGTGACGTAGGGTTGCAGGCCAACCTTCTCGGGAGTGAGTTGAAGGTCGGGGTGCTTCGCTTGTGCGGCTTCCAGCGCGCGGATGTAATCGTAGCGGCGTCGCGGCAACGGGCCGGCCAGGTCGGCGTATTCGAGGTCGATGAAGTGTTCGGCCGCCTGCGCGGCATTCAGTTCGGGCTCGGCTGGGGAACGCCAGCGGTCCGGTTCGGGGCCAAAGTATTCGAGCGCGTCGAGCGCGGCAGGCGACCGCAGAAATGCTGGAACATCGGCGGGCAGGTTGGCGCCGGCGATACGGTTGATCATCATGTGGCCGTCCATGCCCCACGCGAAGCTTTGTTGTACCAGCATAAGCGGCAGCAGCACTACTGCTGCGACTGACCTGATCGCGCCGTACGGAAGTTTATGCATGCACGCAGTATAACCATGTCCGGCCGAAAAGCCTGCCGCTAGACCACAAAAGGCACAGCCCGAGGCAGTGTGGGCACGATCCCCAGGTGCTTTGTTCCCCAGCCGCACATGGCTTCCATGACGGGAATCAACTCCCGGCCTGCCGCAGTCAAGCTGTATTCCACGCGGGGCGGAACGTCTTCGCTGACGGTGCGAGAGAGGATCCCATCCGCTTCCAACTGGCGCAACTGAGCGGTGAGCATCTTCTCAGTTACGCCGGGGAGCAGGTCCCGTATCTCGGCATAGCGTTTCGGGGAGAAGGAGAGGTGCCAAACAATCAATACCTTCCATTTGCCCGCCATAACATTCGAGGTCGCCTGTATTGGGCATCCAAAGTGGTCCTTCATGGTTGCGCTCCCGGGCTTACAAAATTGTGCGTCCTTGGCGAAATCTCAAACTTACGATATACAAACTTATACCGGTTCTCTCACCTTGTGGGGCCAGAGAGAAATCCGTCTCAATCTGTTCTTTCGCTACGAGTCGCCAGTTCTCGACCTCGATACACGGAGCCTGTCCATGGACCTGCCCGCGAATCCGTTCGCCGTACTGACGTTTATTTCGGCGCCTGCCGTGCTTACCAATGCATCTTGCGTTTTGCTGTTCGGGACTGGAAATCGCTATGGCCGCGCGATCGACCGCGCGCATGCACTTGCGGATACTGTTCTGAAGGGCGCCGCGCTTGACCCGAGCGAACTGAAGCTTCGCGTCCGCCAACTGAGCTCGGCGCAGACGCGCACAATGCTGATCGTGAGGGCGCTGACCTGCTTCTACACCGCTGTGGCTGCGTTTGTGGCGAGCACGCTGGTGTCGCTGATCGGCGCCATCCAGGTGTCGGCCCGAGCGCCGGGGGGCATCTCGGCGACCTTCGCCATTGCCTTTGTGGCGGGCGCCGGCGGCGTGCTCGCCATGATTGCGGGAGCGCTGATGCTTGCGCTCGAAACGCGCTTCTCTTTCTCCGTGCTGCGTCAGGAAAATGCTTTTATCACCGAACGCGTACACGGCCGTTCCACTGTAGATGCACCGCTCCACTCAAAATGACACCCAACCAAAAAGGAGCTCTGATGCCAAATTCACGGATTGATCCTCGCGACGCTGTCGTTCTCTTCGCCGATCTGCAGGCCGGCATTGTGGAACTCACCCAGACCAATCCGCTGCCCCGGCTCAAGGCATCGGTTCTGGCGCTGGGCAAGCTGGCGAAACTCTTCGACATGCCCGTCGTTGTCTCCGGCGTGCAAGGCCAGGATGGCAGCCCAGCCCAGATGCTGCCCGAGATTGGGCAGGCCCTGGGCGACCTGCCGACCCACCATCGCACGACGTGCGATTCGTTCCTGAATGCTGAGATTGTTGCGGCAGTGGAGACTAGCGGGCGCAAGACGCTGCTGATCTCCGGCGTCGCTACGGAGCTGGCGGTGCAGCTTCCGGCGCTGACGGCGGCGGACTTGGGCTACAAGGTATTCGTGGTCCTGGATGCGTGCGGCGGGATGAGCGAGCGCACGGAGCAGGCTGCGCTGTTAAGGATTGCTCACGCGGGTGCGACGGCTGTCTCCGTGATGACGCTGGCGGGCGAGATAGCGGGGGACTTCCGCGAACCCAAGGCGCAGCAGGCGATCGGAATTCTCTACGAGATGGCGAAGGCATGAAACAGCTTCCGCCAACGTGGGTGCAGGTGCTTCGGCTGGGCCCGATCCTGTGGATGCTCTGGCAGGGGACGGCGCTGGCGAAAGCACAGGACTTTCAATCGTGGAACGAAGTCGATGTGGTCGCAAACTGGAGGCACGGCGACTTTCTGGCGCCGTTCCTCGCTCGCACAGACAGCGCGAAGCCGAATCCACAGCTGGCCGCGACGGGCGTGGTTGCCGACTTGAAGATGCGCTGGGGGCTGACGCTTACTCCGGGCTATCTCTACGCGGACCTGCCGCAGGCCGGCTACAAGGTCCAACTGCCTCTGGTGATGGTCACCGAAAAAGTCCACCTGGGCCGGGTGGTGTTGGCGGATGGCAATCGGTTTGAAAAGCTGATCGGCTATCCCAAGGAGCCGGTCCGATATCGGAATCTGGTTCTGGTCGATTGCTCTTTCGGTTCGCGGGTCCACGCACATGCGTTCGTGGGCGACGAGGTTTTCTTCGACCTTTCCGCAGGGGACTACAACCAGAACCGCTTCCAGACGGGAGCGGGGGTCCACCTGAATAAGCGGCTGCTGCTGGATATTTATTATCTGCAAAAGGACCCGGCCGGAAGTACGACGATCCACGCCTTGGGATCGAGACTTACGGTGGAACTGAACGAACGCCGCTCGGGCAAAGCAGACCATTAGACGAGCACCTCCGTGGGGGCGACCGCGACGGTGCCGAAGACGTGCCGGTAGCGGGCGATTTCGTCCGCGGGGCCGGTGGCTTTGCGGGGGTTGTCGCTGAGCTTGACGGCGGGGCGGCCCTCGACGGTCATAAGCTTGCAGACCAGGCTGATGGGCTCGAGGTCGCTCTCGCCGCGCGGGTGGCAGCCGCGGAAGTCGTTGGTGAGCAGCGTGCCCCAGCCGGCGGAGAAGCGGATGCGGCCGTGGAAGTACTCGTGCAGTTCGAGGATGGCTTCGACATCGAGGCCGTCGGACGCGATGAGGCGCTTCCTGCGCGGGTCGCGGCCGCGAGAGAGCAGCCAGCGGATGTACTCGTCGCCGGCGACGAAGGGGTCTTTGGAGTCGACGCGCTGGCCGGTCCAGTCGGCCACCCAATCGGGGGCGCCTTCGAGGAACTGGGTGGTGCCGAAGGTGTCGGGCAGCAGGATGAGCAGCTCGCCACCGTAGCTCTTCTGCCAGAGTTCGAGCACGCGGTATTGCGACGAGTGCAGGGCCTGGTCATCGCCGGCGAGGGCAGCCATGGCCATAGGAAGCTCGTGGGCGTTGGTGCCCATGGCTTCGAGGTCGTGCTTGTAGGCGAGGAAGGTGTTGGATGATCCGGAGAGGCTGTCGCCGAGACGCGCGCGCATGGCCTGGATGACATACTCCTGCCAGAGGAAGCTGTGGCGGCGGCGGGTGCCGAACTCCGAGATGCGCACCTCGGGGACGGCGCGCAGGCGCTCGATCTTGTCCCAGAGGCGTGTCTTGGCGCGGGCGTAGAGGACGTCGAGCTCCATCTCGTTGAGGCGGGCGAGGGCGGAGCGGGTGCGCATCTCGCTGACGAGGGCGAGCGCGTAGATCTCCCACATGGTGACCTCGGTCCAGAGGCCGGAGAAGCGCAGGGTGAGCTGGCCGTCGTGCTGGGTGACCGAGTACTCGGAGAGGCGGAAGTCCGATTCGAGCCAGGCGAGGAAGGCAGGCTCGAAGATCTGGCGGGTGCCGTAGAAGGTGTTGCCGGCAAGCCAGATCAGCTCCGACCGGCGAAACCTGAGACCGCGCACATGGTCCAACTGGGCGATCAGGGCGGGGGCGTCGACCTCGTCGGCGAGGCGGACGCGGGTGGTGCGATTGACGACTTCGCTGGTGACGTGGACGGTGGGGAAGTTCTTCCAGATGAACTGGAGCATCAGCAGCTTATAGAAGTCGGTGTCGAGGAGGGAGCGCACGATGGGGTCAAGCTTCCAGTTGTGGTTGTGCGCGCGCTCGGCGAAGTTGATGTTCATAAAGGTAAGACTACCAATCCGATGAGCCGAAGCTGAAAACTGAGCAACGAAATGTGTCGGCGGGGCGGGGGGTACACCCCCCCCTGTATATATACCCAAGATTCGTTGATGACAAAGGGTTTGCGGTTATGTATATACAAATATTGGCTGATAACAAATGACTTCCACGCGTGTATATACAAACCGAAATGTCGGTGGCGCCGGGTCGAGTGGGTATACCCCCCGGGGTTGTATGCGACGATTTATTGATAGCAAATGGCTTGCGGTTCCGTATATACAAATATTGTTTGATGGCAAAGGGGTTGCAGGCACGTATATACAAATCTGAATGGGTTGCGGCGGGCGCGCTCTGCGGCGGTGGGGTGGGCGGGCGGCGTGAGCCGGTGAGACGGGAGGAAGTTTGCGCACATATCCCCATAGTTTAAGTGTAGTCGTTTGGCCATAACTCATCTGCTATGTAGCCTTGACTATATTTAGTGTTGTTTCAGCGAGATAGGAGTTTGGGGGGTTGACAAAAATTTCTGGCGTGAGGTTGGGGCCAAATTACGATGCGCGCCGGCCTATAGTACCCTTAGCGCCATGGCAGATCGGCCGAATCCTGTCTTCCGCACGATCGAGGAAGTGTCACTGATCGGCACAATGGCGATCTACGATTCACAGGCTGAAGCGTCCCAAGGCATCCCGCAGCAGTGGCGCGCGTTTCGCCTGGCCCATCCGGCGCTTGAGAGCAGCTCAAAGTTCTATGGCGCGTCGCCTTGCACCGGCGATCGTAAGATCCACTACCTCGCCGGTGTCGCATATAAGGGGCCGGACGGTGTGGTTGGCGGTGAGCGCCTGACTCTTGAGGCGGGAGAGTATGCGGTTATCCATGTCAACGACCCGGCCCTGCTCCGTGACACCTGGACCTGGTTGTTGGGCCATTGGCTGGCTGCCTCCGGACGTCGAGAGAAGAACGCGGCAGAGTTTGAGCGATTTACCGGCATTTCGGAAGCCGGCACACCCATAGGAACGGTCGATATCTGGATTCCCCTCGAACCACTTTCAAGAGATTGAGTCCGCCCTGGCAGCGGTCACGCTAAGGATGCCGATTCTCGAAGCGGGAGTCCTATCCGCGCGGTCCATAGTGGATAGCGGGTCAGGACCGATGTGCGAATGCGGCAGACGGACCAGCGGTTGGATCGGCATCATCCCCGAGGTCCATGGCTGCGATCAGGCCGCGGTTCACAGTGAATACGTGGAGGACCTCGGTGTCTGAAAGAACATTACCTTGAAGGCTCTTGACGAGTTGGTGCACCCTGACGCGGACCCTGCCTCCGTCTTCCCCGGCGATTGCGATCGGTTCGACGTGGGGATCGAACGCACTCCATTGTCGAGTCCAGTAGGCGCGGACCTCTTCTTTACCGACAACGTTGCCGCCCTCTGAAGCCTTGGGCCAGCACACGTCTTCGGTCATCAGTGCCAATGCACCGTCGATGTCCCGCGTGTTGAATGCGGAGTACGCCTGCTCGATGACGGTCTTCGTGTCTGCCATTCATCCCACCTATATCGCTCGCCCTGCACCCGATTATCGTTATGCGGCCAGTCCGCTTTGGCAAGAGAAGTTTGGCGGGAAATACGAGCCATAGCGGGCTGCCCGGATGCTGAGACAATTTGTACGAAGAAATATGACAAGGGAGCTTGACATGACAAGGAAGCTTGACGTAAAGTGTCCTTGTCATAAAGAAAAGGAGACATGACATGAAATCCCCCGCAACGCGCGCCTACCAGAAGCGGAGCCTGAGCGTTCTCGCAAGCTACTTTGTCATCTTTGCAGCCACAGATTACACCGTAGACCGGGTGCATCCGTCGGGATGGGAGCTATACGGCTTAGCCATGTTGCCGTTCCTTCCGATGCTGATTGTCTTCGTCCTGACGGCGGCGTACCTCAGGGCGGAACGGGACGCCTTTAAGCGGGACCTAGTGATGCGGTGCCTGCTGTGGGGTACTGGGGCGAGCCTGTCGGTGAATGTTTTTGGTGGGTTTCTGCGGATATTCGGCTGGCACGGGCAGTTGCCGCCGTTCTGCGAACTCTTCGCCTTCTGCCTTGCGGCGATGGTGGCGAAGCTCAGCTACCGCGTGGCCAATCCAATGCCGGTGGAATAGGAAGTCTGTTTGGGACCCGGGAGAAAGAAGAAACTCATATGTCTTGTCTGAGCAAGAATCCGGCTGTGCGGCGCTTTTACTATCGGGTCGCTGCCGCAACATTTGCCAATATTGTGCTGAACATCCTAGTGGCCTTGTGCTTCTACAAATTCCGTCCGCATGGGCCGGTCGCTTACATCCTCGCTGTTGTGCCGGCAATTGCAATTCTCGGATTCATCGTGGCGATTGGACAATATCTGACCGAAGACAAGGATGAGTTCCAGCGCAACCTCATGGTCCAGGTGCTGCTGTGGGGGCTCGGCGGCGTGCTGGTGTTCACGTCGGCCTGGGGATCGCTGGAATCGTTCGCCCACTTCCGGCACTTCAATCCAACCTATACATACATTCTCTTTTGGGTCTTCGCTGGGATCAGTGTGCCGTTTCTCAATCGGAGGTACCGATGAAGAACCGGCTGCGCGAGTTGCGCGCGGAACGGGGATGGTCGCAGGCGGAGCTGGCCGACCGGCTGGAGGTGTCCCGGCAGAGTGTGAATGCGATCGAGACGGGGAAGTACGATCCGTCGCTGCCACTGGCGTTCCGGCTGGCGCGTTTGTTCGCGATGAGGATTGAAGAGATGTTTACGGACGAGGCCTGAGCGCCGGTCGCGTGCGGCGGGCTGGGGTGGGTCAATTTGCGATATGCTTACGTCCTGCGAGGACTCCGATGAACCGTGGTTTTGTATTGGCGTGCAGCCTGCTGCTTCTTCCGCTTTCCCTGGCCGGCCAGAGCGGCGCTCCAGCGCCGGTCGCACCGGATTCCAACTCGCCTGCCGTGCCGGTTTCCAACTCGCCTGCCGTACTTCCGGGCCGGGGGCTGGCGCAGCATCCGTTTCTCTATTGCGGGGAGTGGAACCACGAGGAGCAGCAGCAGACGATGTGGATCGTCCGCGACGGCAAGCCGGTGTGGTCGTACGCGATCCCGTTCCATGTGATGTTCAACAACAAGGCGGACATCGCGGAACTGGGCGACTGCACGCAGCTCTCGAACGGCAATATCGTTTTCTCGACGCGGCTGGGGGCGGCGGAGATCACGCCGGACAAGCGAATTGTGTGGCAGATGTTTACGCCGATCGGCACCGAGCTGCATTCCATCCAGCCGATCGGGCTGGACCATGTGCTGATCGCGCAAAACGGCGACCCGGCGAAGCTGATGCTGATCAATACGACGACCAACAAGATCGAGAAGGAGATTCCCATCCCGGTGCGCGACCCGGCGCATCCGCATGGGCAGCTGCGGCGGGCGAGGATGACGGCTGCGGGGACGTTTCTGGTGGCGCACCTGGACCTGGGCAAGGTTGCGGAATACGATGCGACCGGCAAGGAGATATGGAGCTTTGCGACGCCGGTACCCTGGGCCGCGGTCCGGCTGGCCAATGGGAATACGCTGATCACAGGCGACAGCCATGGTTATGTGAAGGAGGTGAATCCGGCGGGCGAGGTGGTGTGGGACCTTGAGAAATCCGACCTGCCCGGCTACACGATCGGGTGCATTCAGGATGTCGAGCGGCTGGCGAATGGCGACACGGTGTTTTCGAACTGGGTGCCGAACAAGATTACCAGCCCTAAAGATTGGCCCAGCAGCGTGCAGTTGATGGAAGTGTCTCCCGACAAGAGGATTGTGTGGGCGCTGCGCGAGTGGACGAATCCGCCGCTGGGGCCGGCCTCGGGTTTGCAGATGCTCGACCAGCCGGGCGTGCCAGAGCAGAACGGCCAGCAGCGCTGAGGCAGGGAGCCCGCCGGCGGCGAAGGCGCAGGCTTCGGCGCTGGAAGTTTGGTGAGGGCTAGGCGGACCAGCGGGTGGGTGCGGGCTCGTCGGACGGGAGTGCGGAGTCGCGAGCCGACGCGGGCGCAGGGGTGGAGTAGCGCTCGGACTGCGAGCGGAGATCGCGGGGGACGAGCTTCTGGGCTTCGGGATCGCGGGCGACGACCAGCCAGGCATCGCGGACGTTGCGCAGGCAGGCGATGACCTCCTCGAACTGTTTGGGCGAGGCCACGTGGGAGGCTTCGAGGGTCATGGTGAACATGGCGGTATAGAAGTCGGCGAGGGCGGCGGCGGGCTTGCCGCCGATGTCGGTGCGCAGGCGCGCCTGCAGGTACATGACGATATCTACGGCACGCTTGACGGCGTCGCGGCGTCCGATCTCGTCGCGGTCTTCGACGCATTGGATGGCGCGGTAGAGGAAGCGGATGGCGCCGTCGTAGAGCGCGATGATGAGTTCGATGGCGTTGGCGCTGAGCAGCGCCTGCTGCTGGTAGGCGGTTTCCATGGATGGTCCTAGTCTGTGGAGTTTTCGTTGTAGCCGGTCATGGCGCTATAGAGTTCATTGACCTCGTCCAGTTGCTCGGGGATGGCTTGCAGGGTCTGGTTGGCGGTGTTGAGCTCGGTGGTGAGGTTGGTCTGGTCGGTGGCGATGAGGGCGTTCTGGGCGGTGACGTCGTCGTTGAGCGTGGTTTCCTGGGAGGAGTCGGAGGCGAGGGCGAGAGTAATGGCGCCGGTCGGGCTGGAGCTGCCGAGGTTGTCGAGGCTGGCGGAGAGCGTCTGACCGAAGCTGCCGGAGTTCTGCAGGAAGCCGACGACATCGGAGTAGTTGGAGTTGAGGATTGAGTCGAGGGTCGAGGTGTCGAGGGTGAGGGTGCCGGTGTTGGTGACGGTGATGCCGAGCTGGGCGAGATTGCTGACGCTTCCGCTGGCGGCGCCCGCGGTTAGGGCGAGCGAGAGCGCGCTCTGGATTTGGGAGACGATGGGATTGCCGTAGAGGGGCTCGGGGTTGCCGGAGGAGTCGTTGCCTTCCTGGGTGGTGAGGTCGCCGAGGACCTTGTTGTAGGCGGAGACGAAGGTTTGAAATGCGGTTTCCACGTCGGAGTTGTCGTTGGTGATCTCGACCTGGACCGGAGTGGTGGATTTGGAGAGGAGCTGGAAGGTAACTCCAGGAATGGCGGTGCTGACGGTGTTCGAGGCGCTGTCGACCTGGATGCCATCGACGGTGAGTGAGGCGTTCTGAGCGGTCAGCCCGGTGTTGATGTTGAGGGTGCTTGTGGGAGTGGTGACGTCCGCCAACCCAGCATAGGTCGCGGCGGGAGTGGTGGTGGTGAGGGTGCTGGCGGTGGTATTGATGGTGGCCGCGCCGGTGGAGTCGGTGACGCCGGTAATGACGAGTTTGGCGCCGCTGACACTGGCGTATAGGCCTGCGGAGAGAAAGCCGCTGTCGGCGTCCAAGATTTGTGCGGTTGCGGTGAGCGAGAGAGGGGTGGACCCGAGATTGACGGTCCCGGACCCGCCATCGGACCCGCCGACGGCATAGCTGAAGGTGCCGGAGAGTTCGCTGGCGGAGGTGGGAAGAGTGAAGGTGTTGCTTGCGGCGACAGAAGCGGTAGGGGCAACGTCCGAGGCAGAGGTGGTTGCACCGGTGGTGGCCGCGGTGGTTCCTCCCTGGGTGACAGTAAGCGCTCCGGCAGCACCACTGGTGTCGCTGACGAGCGAGAGCCGCGAGCCGGAGGTGTCGGAGATGACACTGGCGGTGACGCCGATGCCGGCAAGATTGATGGCGGCAGCGTAGGTGGCGAGGGTGTCGCTGACGCCGCTGACAACGGGGATGGTGGTTGCGGTTCCGTTGCCGACCTTGATGGTGAGCGCGCCGCTGATGGTGTCGTTGGCGGCGATGGAGTCGGAGTAATCGGAGGCGGTCTGCGCAAGCTGGCCGACCACGACGGTGTGGCTTCCCGCGGACGCGGTCGCGCCCGCCGAGGTGAGGGTGAGCACGCTGGTGTCGGAGCTCGATCCTTCCTTCTCGGCCATGACTCCTTCGAAGTCGGTGAGGGACTGAAGGCTGGTGCTGAGGCTGCCGAGGTCGGTGCCGATGGAGGTGAGCGCGGTGTCGTCGGCTTTGAGTGTTGTGAGCTGGCTGTTCCAGGGCGTCTCGACCGCCTGCAGGTTGGCGACGATGCTGGCGACCGTGGTGGTGACATCGAATCCGGTCCCGCTGGTGGCGGCGCCGAAGTTGATTCCTACCGATCCCATACCTGTTCCTTGTCCGATGGACGATTGGGTGACACCACCGGCGCTGCTGTTCCAAGCAAACCCCTGACCACGGGATGCGAGCCATGATTAGAGGGCTCTACTGTTGGGCAAAAAGCCGGGCGGCCCCGATTGGGGTCGCCCGGGTCGGAGAACCCCCCGCTGCTACTGGAGGAGCTTAAGAACTTCCTGCTGGACGCTGTTGGCCTGGGCCAGAGCGCTGATGCCGGTTTGGGAGAGGATCTGGTATTTGGACAGGTTGGAAGCGGCCTGGCCGTAGTCGGTTGCAGTGATCGATTGCTGAGCCGAGGTCAGGTTGACGGATTCGGCGCTGGCTACGTTGGAGGCTGAGGTGAGTTGGTTGATGTCGGCGCCGATAGTTCCTCGCTGGTAGGCGACGTCGGCGACAGCTGCGGTGACAGTGGTCAGAATGGTGCTTGCGGTGGAAGCGGTGAGCTGAGAGACACCGGAGGTAGTGAAGTTGGCTCCGGCTCCTGGGGCGCTGCTGCTGGTATCGGTCAGCGCGGTCCCGGTGGTGGCGATGGTGTTGCCCGCGCCGGTCGGTCCGGTCAGAGTGACCGTTCCTGCGGTGGAGTTGAAGGCCGCGGTCAGTCCGGCGGTCTGGAAGCTGGTGCTCTGGTTGATGGCGTTGGCCAGCTCCTGACCGGTGGTGTTGGCCGCGACAATCAGCGATGCGTTCTTGGCCGAGCCTCCGGTGTTGACCTTGACATCGAGCGTACCGCTGATGGTGTCGGTCGCCGAACCCAGCGTAATGGTGCTGGTTCCGCCCGCCGCCGCGGTGCCGGTGGGAGGAACCGACTGCGCGATGCTGGTGATCGCTGTCGCATTTGGGGCCTGATCGGTGAAGGCCTGAGCGCCGCCGTTGTCGCCCTGTACTGTGAGCGCAGCTCCGGTCGCGGCCCCGTCGATGGTGACCTGCGTGCCGCTGCCATTGACCGAGGCAATGATTCCCGCTGCCTGCAGGGTGGCGTTCTGATTGATCGCCAGCTCGGTGGCCGTCGCGGTCAATCCGGCGATGGAGATCTGCGTGCCGTTGATGTCGAGCGTGTTGGCAGCTCCGGAGCCGTAGGTGTCGGTCGAGGAGCCGAGAGCTGCCAGGGTGTAGGTGCCCTGCGTGACCGCATGACCGCCGACGCCTGCGTTATCGGTGACGGTGCCACTGGTGCTGGCCTCGGTATCGGCGAAGGTTCCAGTGATGGTGATGGCGGTTGCGTTGTCCGCGCCGGTAAAGTTGAGCACTGGGTTGTTGGCCGATCCGCCGTCCGCAGCCTGGGCGAAGATGGTTCCGGCCAATTGGGTGGCGATCTGGGTATCGACCGAGCTTCCACCCGTCAGCAGCGAGCCGGGCGCGATGGTGACGGTCTTGCTGACTCCGCCCTGGGTCAGGATGATGGTTCCGGCAAAGGTATCACCGCCGGCTGCATTGGCGATGGTGAGGCTGCCAGTGGATGCGACGCCAGTGTTGGCCGCCGTGCCGACTGAGCCAGAGGCGAGGTTCGTGGCGGCAGGCGTGTCGGAGAGGTTGCTGGTGAAGTTGAGTGTATCGGCCGCGGCGTTTGCGCCGTTGGTCGGTCCGGTGATGGTGATGACGTTGTTGTTGAGGCTGGCGCCGAGTCCGGCGGCGATCAGGTCGTTCTTTACCTGGGTCAGCGTGCTATTGGCGGAAATGGTGACGTTGGTCGGCGTGGTGCTGCTTCCGGTGGTAAAGGAGAGCGTTCCGTTGATGGTGTCGGTAGCCGCAGCTGCGGTGAGGGTGTACTGGCCCGCGGTATTGGCAACCGCCGTGATCGGAGCCACGTTGACTGGGGTAACGGTGCTTGTGCTCGTGGCCGCGGCACCGGTGGTTCCGACACTGGCGGTGGTAAGCGTGCCAACCGTGTCGGCATAGGTATTGAGGCCGCTGGTGGTTCCATCCGTTACGACGATGTTGGTTGCGCCGGAACTGAACACATCGCTCGAGTTGAAGTTTGTGGTCGAACCGATGTTGCCGATCTGTGAAAGGATGTTCTGATACTCCTGGTTCGCAGAACTGACCTGACCCCCGGTGAGTGTGCCGTTGGCCGATTCCGTCGCCAGCGTGACCGCACGGTCGAGGAGATTCGTGACCTGAGAGAGCGCGCCGTCCGCGGTCTGCAGCAAGCCGATGCCTTCGGTTGCGTTCTGGGCGGACTGGGTGAGCGCGGCTTCGTTGGCGCCCAAGCCGTTGGCAACGGCGAGGCCCGCTGCATCGTCGGCGCCGGAGTTGATCCGCGAACCGGAAGAGAGCTGTTGGAGGGTAGTCTGCAGGTTGGCCGAGGTCGAAGTCAGATTGTTTTCCGCGTACAGTGCGGCGATGTTATTAAGAATGCTCAATGCCATTTTGTGACGCTCCTATGTGTTACTAATTTGGTTGCAAGCGCACTGCCCGCCCCGGTACCGAATCCGCCTTTCCGGATACAGTGAGCGGGTGGCTCCGCGTTCCCTCACCTCATCGGCGCTGCGCAAGGGCACTTTAGTAATTCCCGCAAATTATCCCGATTGGCTGTCCGCGTGCTTCCGCGCCGATAACCAGATGGAGGGAATAGGCCGCCATGATCGAACTCACGCGGTTGAACGGACAGAAGCTGTTCGTCAACTGCGATCTGCTGAAGTACGCCGAAGCGTCTCCGGACACAGTGCTGACGCTGCTTACCGGCGACAAGATTGTCGTTCGCGAATCCTGCGGGGAGGTGGTGGAGCACGCGATCGCATTTCGCGGACGCGTTCTCGGGATGGCATGGCCGGATGCGGCAGCGGCGCTGGGCGCGCTGCTCTTACGGGTTGCGCCGCAGCGAGGCGGCCAGCCATAACCGCTCCGAGGGACCGAGGCGCCGTGATGGATATCGCCAGCGTCGGAGGCATACTGCTTGCGATCATTGGGGTCCTGGGCGGTCTGATGATCGAGGGCGGCAGCATCGCCCAGGTCACTCAGCCGACCGCGATGATGATCGTGCTGGGGGGCACACTGGGCGCGGTGATGCTGCAGTTTCCGCTGAGCGTCTTCGGCGCCGCGCTGCGCCAGTTTATGCGCGTCTTCATTTCGCGAGGGACAAGGAACGAAGCCATCGTCGCACAGCTGGTGTTGTTCGCGGTCAAGGCGCGCAAGAGCGGCATCGTCTCGCTGGACGCAGATCTTTCGCTGGTGCAAGACAAGTTTTTGAAGCAGGCGTTGATGCTGGCGATCGATGGCACCGAACCGGCCGCCGTGCGCCAGATCATGCAGCTCGAACTGGAGAATGGGGCTGAGTTCGAGGAGCGGATTCCGCAGGTCTTCGAGTCGGCCGGAGGATTTGCGCCGACGGTCGGCATTATCGGTGCCGTGATCGGCCTAATCCAGGTGATGCAGCGCCTCGACGACATTAATCAGGTAGGGCGCGGGATTGCCATTGCGTTCGTCGCAACCATATATGGAGTGGGCCTTGCGAACCTGGTGTTTCTTCCGGCCGCGGGCAAGCTGCGAATCCGGCAGCAGGAAGAGCATATGGTGCGGGAGATGATGCTCGAAGGCGTGATTTCCATCCAGGAAGGAATGAATCCGCGGATGATTGAGATCAAGCTGCGGACCTATCTGTCTTCGGGCAGGAAGATCGATGCACCCGGGGGTGCGGCATGATACGGAAGAAGAGGCAAGGGCGCGTGAGCCATGATCGCTGGCTGGTTTCGTACGCGGACTTCATTACCCTGCTGTTTGCTTTCTTCGTGGTGTTGTTCGCGACCGGCAGGTCGGACAGGAGCAAGAAGGTGGAGCTGGCGGCGTCGATTCAATCGGCATTCCACGAGATGGGATTGTTCGAGGCGCACTCGAAGTCGCGGCCGCCGATTGAGCCGCCGGGAGACGGCGGTGCGGGCGGAGATGCAGCAGAGCCGCCGGCAACGCAGGAAGACATGCTGGAGGTGAAACAGCAGCTCGAAGATGCTGCGGGGCCGGAGATCGATCGCGGGGTGATCGGCATTCACGATTCGGCAGACGGGCTGGTGGTCTCGCTGCAGGAGGCGGGGTTCTTCGATTCCGGAGCCGCCGACGTCCGGCCGTCCGCCCTGCCGGTATTGAATCGAATTGCCGCGGCGCTGCCGGAGACGGCGCTGCGCGTGGAGGGCCACACAGACGATGTGCCGATCCACACCGCGCAGTTCGCGTCGAACTGGGAGTTGTCCAGCGCTCGGGCCAGCAGCATTGCACGGCTTCTGCTGCTTCACGCCAATGTTCATGCCGAGCAGATGTCGGTCGCCGGGTACGCGGAGTTCCATCCCGCGGCGAGCAACGCGACCGCGGAGGGCAGGGCACGCAACCGCCGCGTCGATATCGTTGTGCTGAACGGCGCACATTGATGGCGGCGCATTCGCGCAGGGCCGTGAAGATTCACTCCCACTCGATGGTGCCGGGCGGCTTTGAGGTGATGTCGTAGACGACGCGGTTGATGCCGCGCACCTCGCTGACGATGCGGCTGGAGATGGCACGCAGCACCTCGTAGGGCAGTGGGGCCCAGTCGGCGGTCATGCCGTCCTCGGACTGCACAGCACGGACGCAGCAGGTGTAGCCGTAGGTGCGCTGGTCGCCCATGACGCCGACGCTTTTGACCGGCAGCAGTACGGCGAAGGATTGCCACACCTTGCGGTAGAGGCCGGCGGATTTGATCTCGTCGACCACGATGGCGTCGGCTTTCTGCAGCAGGGCGACGCGCTCGGCGGTGACTTCGCCGAGGATGCGGACCGCAAGGCCGGGGCCGGGGAATGGCTGGCGCTCGAGAATCTCCTCCGGCATGCCGAGGTCGCGGCCGATGCGGCGGACTTCATCTTTGAAGAGATCGCGTAGCGGCTCGATCAGCTTCAGCTTCATGTCCGCGGGCAGGCCGCCGACGTTGTGATGGCTCTTGATGGTCTGCGACGGGCCTTTGACGCTGGAGGATTCGATGACGTCGGGATAGAGCGTGCCCTGGACCAGCCAGGCGATCTCGTCGCCCTTGTGCTCGGTCGACTCGAAGATCCTTTTCGCCTCCTCATCGAACACGCATATGAACTCGTTGCCAATGGCTTTCCGCTTCTGCTCCGGATCGGTGACTGTAGCCAATGCATTGAGAAAGCGGGCGCTGGCGTCCACTGCCACCACGCGCAGGCCAAGCTGTTCGCGCATGGCCTTTTGCACCTTGGCGAACTCGTCTTTGCGCAGCACGCCGTTGTTGACAAAGATGCAGGTGAGGCGGTCGCCGATGGCCCGCGCGACTAGCACCGCGGCAACGCTGGAGTCGACGCCACCCGAGAGGCCGCAGATGGCATGGCCGTCGCCGACCTGGGTGCGTACACGCTCCACGGCGGACTGGATGAAGTGTTCCGGGGTCCAGTCGGGTTTGGCGCCGCAGATGTCGAGGACGAAGTTGCGCAGCAACTCCATGCCCTGGCGGGTGTGGGCCACTTCGGGGTGGAACTGCACGGCCCAGATGCGGCGCGTCTCGTTGGCGATGCCGGCCAGCGCGTTCGAGGTCTTCGCGGTCAGGGTGAATCCGTCGGGCAGGGCTTTGGCCTCGTCGCCGTGGCTCATCCAGACTTCGAGCGTGCGCGGCAGGCCGCGAAAGAGCGGCGTCTCGGCGACGACTTCAACCTGTGCATGGCCATACTCGCGCGCGGGAGCGGGTTCGACCTTGCCGCCGAGATGATGCACGATGAACTGCAGCCCGTAGCAGATGCCGAGTACAGGCACGCCGATCGAAAGCAAGGCCGGGTCTGCGGCGGGTGCATCGGAGTCGTAGACGGAGCAAGGGCCGCCGGAGAGAATCAGACCGAGTGGGGCCAGCGCGCGGATCTGGTCGAGGGGCGCGGTGCAGGGAAGCACCACGGAGAAGACGTTGAACTCGCGGATGCGGCGCGCGATGAGCTGGGTGTACTGCGACCCGAAGTCCAGAATGACGATTGTCGAGGTGTCCACGAATCTGATTGTAAACGCGGCCCGAACCCTCAACTCGCTCGCGATGTTCTTCTAGCTGGGATCTTTGCCTCGGGTGCGCTGGACGCCGGTGATGATGCCGGCGCCAAACATAATGATGCCGATGGCGATGATGTAGTTCTGCGGAATGTGCATCAGGTGGGCGAGGTAGGCAACACCGAGGATCAGAATGAAGTATCCGACGGCATAAATTCCAAAGGACATGGCGATCTCCGAGGCGCAGCAACGGGAGCCTGCACTCTTAGTGAGATGCAAAGCCCGCGGATTGAGCGGAAAACTTCGCGATCAATAAAGCGGAGGCTCGCCGGGCGGGCGTGTTTTCCAGCGGCGGTGCATCCACAGCCACTGGCTCGGGTACTGGCGGATGGCGTCTTCGAGCAGGGCGGTGAGGCGGGCGGTGTTTTCCGCGGCGTCGGCTTCGGCATCGCCAGTGGAGGCGAGGGCGAGTTCGGGGTAGAAGTGCAGGACGTACTGCCGCTCGGACTCCTCCCAGAGCAGGAAGCCGGGCAGGACGGCGGCGCCGGTCTTGAGCGCGACGCGGGCGAGGCCGGAGGCGGTGCAGGCGGGCACTCCGAAGAATGGGACGAAGAGACCCTGCGGCGGCGTCATGTTGGTGTCCATCAGGATGCCGACGGTGTCGCCGGCGCGCATGGCGGCAAGCAGGCCGCGGGCGAAGTCGTCCTTATGCAGGACGCGGTTGCCGTGCTGGCAGCGGATGCGATTGACCATGCGATCGACCAATGGATTGTCCAGGCGGCGGATAACCATGCCCATGGGGTAGCCGGCGAGCGAGTGGTAGAAGCTGGACAGCTCCCACGCGCCCAGGTGTCCGGTGAGGACGAGGACGCCTTTGCCCCTGTCGCGGGCGGCGAGGTAGTTGTCGAGGCCTTCGTAGCGAATGAAGCGCGAGGCATAGGCGGGCGTGTAGGTGGACATCTGGCAGAACTCGGCCAGCAGCCAGCCCAGGTTGCGGTACTCCAGACGAAGGATGCGGACGCGCTCGGCTGCAGGCATCTGTGGCAAGGCAAGTTCGAGGTTGCGCAGGCCAACGCGGCGGAGGCGGCCGATGGAGGCATATGCGATGACGGCGATGCCGACTCCGGCGATGCGGGCCAGGCGGCGCGGCAGGACGCGAAGACCGTGGATGAAGAGCCAGGCTAAGACGAATTCAAATACGTGGCGGAGAGTGGGCCGGGGCGACGATTCGAACAATTGGGCTTCGCGAGTCAAGATAACAGTCTAACGGCTGTGGGCGCGAGGAAGACCAGCAGCCCAAGCGGGATTTTGGCGCCTATGTATGGACGAAACCCGATTTGGCGGGATTACTCTCGCAGAAAAGCCGCCAAGGGGGTGGAAACTCATTGGCGGCCTTGGAGCCGTTGACTGCCACGTCTTACGCGCGTGCCCTAGTGGTTTTCCTTGGAGTTGACGAAGTAACGGGCTACGGTGTGGACGAATGGACGGGCGTTCTCGGGGGTAGGTGTGTTGCCTTCCAGGATGGTTTTGAAGGGGATGTCCGTACCATACTCGGCGCGGGTCATGTCCTGATTCTGCGACAGGACGGTGCCATCGAGATCGAGACCGGCGAAGAGGCCCTTGGAACGCGAATAGGTCAGGAACTCAGCGTTCAGCTTCCAGTCGGTGCCGGCCTGGGCATTGCGGCCGACGGGTCCCGCTGAGGCGGCGGCGTCAGCGCCGAGCTTGACCTTGTTCTTCAGCATGTCCTGCAGGCCATTCTGGTTCATCGCGATCAGCACGAGGTCAGTGGACTGGCCGCCGATCTGCCAGCCGAAGCTGCCGCCGGCGAGCTGCACGAAGACCGGCGCGCTCCAGCCGTTGGGTGTCCGGCAGGTGGCGACCCCCTGGCCATACTGGGCGCCGACGACGAAGGCGCCCTTCTTGTAGGCCGGAATGACGGTGACGCAGGACGCTCCGGCAAGGATGCCGCGCGGAATGCCCTTGTCGGGCGTGGCCATAATTTCGTTCATTACAGCCTGTGCGCTGGTGAGGCGATCTTCGATTTTAGCTTTGTCGTCCTGCGCGAAGCCTGAAAGCGCGGTGGCCAGCAGGGCCATGCCACACAGGATTCCGGATGTCATTTTCATTGGGATTCTAGCCTTTCGCAATTCGGGATTGTCCTGCCCCGTCAGAGGCGATATTACATCTTGTGAACGTCAAAAATCGATTGCAACCGGATTGGTTGCAGTCATTTGTAGGACGGGTGGAAAGGGCATGGAGTTGCCCGGAGACGGGGGTGAGCGGTGGATTCTACGTCTCGGCAAGGAACCTGCAGCGACGGAAACAGTTGCGGCGGGGCTGCGGGCCGGCGAAAAAAAGGGGGCTGCAAGAGCCAAGCAGCTAGCGCTGCGCAGCCTTGTAGCCCCTCTCCCAGGTCTGTGTTGCCCACCCATAATGTGCCTTCTCTGTTAGCCGGACAACGGTACGAAGGTCTAGAGGCTTTCGTACCCACAGCTATTTACTGTTTAGTAAATGGGCGCAAAACTGTGGGCCGAGCATGGCGCCTTACTGGGCCTGGGTGAAGGGGTGGATGGTGAGAGCGATGCGATTGTTGACACCGACCTTGCGCATCAGGCGGCCGATGTGTGCCTTGACGGTGCCTTCGTCGATGCCGAGCGAGAGGGCGATGGCGCGGTTGGGCTGGCCGGCGCGCAGGAGGTCGAGCACCTGAAGCTCGCGCGGGGTGAACTTCGGAGGGCCGGCGGCAATGCGGGTGGCGCCGCGCTGGCGGTCGAGCAGGCGGGAGAGCACCCTGCGCGGCGCCCAGACGGAGCCATCGCGCACCATGTCGATGGCCATGCGAATCTCGGCCTCAGTGGAGGTGAGGGCGAGATAGCCTTTGGCGCCGGCGCCGATGACGCGCTCGATGTACTCCGGCGAGGTTTCGTTTCCGAGCACGATGAGCCGGAGGGTCGGGCGCACCTGGCGAAAGGTGGAGATGAGTTCGAACAGGTGCGGCGTGCATTCGGCGTCGATGAGGACCAGGGCGAGGTGCGCATCGTCGAGCGCGCCCGGGACGGACAGGTGGACGATCTCGAGCTGCATGGCCTCGCAGAAGATGGCTTTGAGGCCAAGAACGCGAAGCGGGTCCGTGGCGACAACACCGACACGGTCAGCGCGCTTTGCGGAAGCTTCGTTCATCGAGCAAGCCTCATTTCCCTGCGTGGCGGCCGTAATGCGATGAGTAACACCAATAACCTACACCTCTTCCCAAGTGGCGTGCGAGCTAGAGCTTAGGCAGAACGATGCCTTGTTGATTCTGGTATTTCCCTTTGCGGTCGGCATAGCTGATTTCGCAGACGTCGTCGGGGTCGGACTGGAAGAAGAGGATCTGGCATAGGCCTTCGTTGGCGTAGATGCGCGCGGGCAGAGGCGTGGTGTTGGATATTTCGAGGGTGACGAAGCCTTCCCACTCGGGCTCGAAGGGGGTGACGTTGACGATGATGCCGCAGCGCGCGTAGGTGGATTTGCCGACGCAGATGGTGAGTGTGTCGCGGGGGATCTTGAAGTACTCGATGGAGCGGGCGAGTGCGAAGGAGTTGGGCGGAATGATGACACTGGCGGCCTGCACGGTGACGAAAGAGCGCTCGTCGAAGGCTTTGGGGTCGATGATGGCGGAGTTGACGTTGGTAAAGATTTTGAACTCGTCGGAGACGCGGAGGTCGTATCCGTAGGAGGAGAGTCCGTAGGAGATGACGCCTTCGCGGACCTGCTTCTCGCTGAAGGGAACGATCATCTGGTGGTCGATTGCCTGCTGGCGTATCCAGCGGTCGCTTTTGATGGCCATGCGTGGTTATTCCTCTGGGCGGCGTTTTTCAGCCTTGTTTCCGTGGCGCTTTAGGGGCGTTGGGGCGAAGGATGGGTCCCGAATTCCTGGGATAGGCAAATCTTACGGCAGGTGCGACGCGTTGACAATCTGAGGCTTAGTTCCTAACATCACGACAGCGGTGCAGTGCGGAACTGACACGCTGCGAACGAATTACGCGAGAGAGGCGGCCCAATTTGATTAAACAGGACCTTATCCAGAGGGTCGTGGAGCGGACCGGACTTCCGAGAACCAAAGCGGAGGACGCGGTTGACGCTATCTTCGACAGCATGAAGAAGACGCTGATCGCAGGCGACCGGATCGAGTTGCGCGGGTTTGGCGTGTTCACGGTGAAGCCGCGCAAGACAGGGATTGGGCGGAATCCCAGGACAGGCGCGGAGGTGAGCATTGCGCCGGGCAAGGCAGTGCGGTTCAAGCCGGGCAAAGAACTGCACCTGATGGACGGAGCGCCGGCCAGTTAGAGCTTTACGCTGAATGCTCTCAGAAGCACCCGTGCGGGTGGCGGGAGAGCCGCGCTAAACACCCCCCACCCCCCGGCCCCCTTCCCGATACTTTAGGTCCTAAGATTCGTTTTCTAAAGGGTTTAAATCTAACTATCCGGTGGTCTTGTCCGAACTTGTCCGGCAAAGTATTCCAACGAAAAGGGCCGGTTTGTAAGGTACTTTCCCCCCAGAAACTCGCAAAGGCTGCGGGCTTGCGCGACGGGCGCGTGCCATGCAGCCTCTTATCCAATCTAACTACCTTAATTCTAGCAGGTTTACCATAACTCATCTGCCATCTATTTTGCGGAGGGTTAGTGGTTTGGTTTGATGGAGTTAGGCCGGAATTTGGGGCTGCCGGGGGGTTGACTTACGTTGGGATAAAACGGATTGCGCAAGCGCCCGATATTCCTGGCAACAAAGTGAGGCAGTGATCCCGCTCACGCCATCCGCGATAAAACGCTACTTGCTTATAATCACCGGCTTGGTAATGCAGGTCCCATCGACGAGTGTCTGGCCTGACGGGCAGGTGGGGCACCCGGCCGGAGGAACGACGCACGTCTGCGGGCTGTCGGCTCCGCAGGAAAGGACTTTGTGGCTCGGGTTCTGCAGGCACGCTTCCGCAGCCATTTCAAAGGTGAACGCCTGTGAGTTGGTTGCGGAAGGCGTGGCCGAGTCCTGCACCTGCACAGTGAAACTAAACACTCCCGCCGTGGTTCCGGTGCCCGAAATCACGCCGCCCTGGCTCAGATTCAATCCCGGCGGCAGCGAGGAGCCCGTTGGCAGACTCCATTTGTATGGCAGGGTACCGCCGGTCGCGGTGAGTGTCTGGGAAAAGGGCTGTCCCACCTGGCCCGAGGACGCAGAAAAAAGCTTTCCGGATTGACTATTGGAGCTCAAATTCGGGGCGTCGATCAGCACCGCCGCCCCAACTTTCTCCCACATTTCAATCGTGTCTTCAGCCGAGTGAAACAGAGCGGCAACCTGCGCGGTCGGCGCGGAGCCCATCCCGCCGCCTGACGTGGGGCACTTCGCAACGCAAGCGTTGTAAGGCCCGCAGTTCGCCACTGGCTTTGCTCCTCCGCTTGCGACAGTGCAGGGCGAAGTTGCATAACATCGCGCGACGCACTGCTGGTTGACGGCCGGTGGGATCGGCCGGGGCTGGCTTGCCGCCTGGATGAAATCCGGCAGCATGCCGTAATTGGCGATTCCGTCATTTGAAAAGTTATACACGCGGCTGCCAAACGAGTACTGGGGAAGCGAATCGGGGCAGCCCTGCAGGCAGCCAAATGTCTTCGCTACCGTGATGGGGTAATTCATCAAGATGGTATCGCTCGGGATCATCGGCGATAGACCGTCTGCGTCGGTGCCCAGCGCAACTCCCTTGCCGCCCATCAGACTCAATAGCGCAGAGTAGTTGCCGATCCATTGCGCAACCGGATCGGGACCCAGCTCGGTCAGGCCCAGTCCGATGACGCCGCCCAGTTTTTGGATGACGGCGACCTGGCTCACAGGCAGCGAGCGTTCGTCGACCTGGCCCGCCGAGATGGTTGGCATAGCGAAGGGAGCGCCGCACGCGACGGGCACGAATCCACTGGTCGTCTTCCCGTTTACGAGATTCGCACTATCGCAGCGAATGCCCGTGTGCGAATCCATCAGTGGATAGTTGTATTGCTGTGCCATGGTCAAGGCCGTCGCGGCCGTCTTCTGCCCCATATGCGCCACATCCAGCATCAAGCCCATCTCCATTAGCTGATAGAACTGCGGAGCGTTCAGATCCCTGGTGTTGATCTGCCCCTGGCCCTCCCCGCTGTCCAGTCCGTAGGAGGTCGGCATAATGGGCAGGTACCCTAAGACTCCGTGGGGAATCTGCGCTCCGAGAGTAACCCCCGAAGCCGCGGCGACGGCGGTGGGGCCATATACGGTCACTAAACCTGCCAGCACGTCGCCCACCGCCGTGGTGAGCGTTATTTCGTTTGGCGTCAGGTTTGTAAGGCTCTGCTGCAGGGTCGAGGGTGACACTTCCTGGACGGTGGTGACCGGAGAGCCCAGCACGAAGTTTACGTTGGGATCCCACGAGGTACTTTCCGGCGATCCGTTGATGAAATTGCTCAGACCGTTAAAGAAGTCGCTGTATACCGCCGTACCCCCAAAGGAGTTGTCGGCCAAGTGAATCGGGATCACGTGCGCCACGTGAAACATCTGCACGAGGCTGGTGATATCCGAAAGAGAAAGTTCATCCATCTCCAGGCTCAATACAACCGCCAGTTTGCCGGCGCCGATCACCGATCGCGCCTCGGCCGGGGTCGTCACAATCTGCATCCACGAGCTGTTGGCGTTCACCAGATTGGTGATATAGGTAAGCTGGGCGACTGCGGACTTGTAATCCCATTCTGCGGAGGGATCGTGGCCAGGCATGGGGTTTCCCAAAACATTGATACCTTGGTTCCAGACCTTGGTGATGAGCTCATCGTCCGTAGCCGCGGCAAACATCAGGCGCAGACCTCCCTGATAGGCTCGATGGATATTGTCGATGTGCATAACCTGGTGATCAACGGTGCGGGCTGCCGGCCAGGACAGGAAATCCGGCGATCCGGATGGTTGGTGCGTAAAGCCAGCCGCCGACTGGTCCAGAATCGAGATGATCTCACCGTCCGTGATGAGCGTGATGGGATCCGGGCCGGCGTTGTTATTGTGCGTAGGTCCTGAGAATATCCCGGGGACACTACCGGTAGCACAGGGAGGCAAATCGCTCGCCAGATTCTGCGTCTGGATTGAGGTTGCGAGGTCCATTGCGCCATCGTGCGCGGGTTTTCCCCATAGCGGGCCGTTGCTGCCATTCGTTGCTCCGAAGCCGAGAAACGATGCCGGATGAGTGTGAAGGTCCGCAAAGCCCCAAACCGTCATGGTTATGGGAATCGGATGAGGCTGAATTGTGATTGGATTGGTGTTCTGGCTCAATGCCAGTGCGGCCGAAAGAACGGGGACCAGAGCCGCGATTTTCCCAGAAAGGGTCGACATCGCGCACCTCCAAGTGTGGAAATGGGAGCCCGATTATGCCAACAAATGGATGTTAAACCGGAATTCAACCTGGAAGAGGAACGGACGATCCTGAAGGGCGATTATCGCACTCCGCTTCTGTGAAGTCGAGCCTTATTTTGCTCACCAGCCCTTCGCGATTGGGAAATCCTGGCGTCGCCGGTGCAGACGGTGAGAAGAGCTGCAAGTTGACAATTTCTTGCTACGGATTCGGTGCAGATGCGACCGTCTGCTGGGGCGGGAGGTTTATCGATTCGGTGGGGACCTCAAGAGTGCCGACATGACCGGAGGGGTGCTCGGCGACGCCGACGCGGAGAAAGAAGTTGCCGGGAATGGGGTTGCCGTCGACGGGAACTGCGATGGTCTGATCGAAAACGATGTCGCGGGTGATGCCAGAGTTGAGCGCACCTGCCGAACCGCCGGCGGAGACCTGAATCTGCTCGTTGGATTGGACGGAGTTCACTGGGGTGCCGTCGTCGCGATAGACCACGGCGATGAATTGGAGACTGTCGTAGTAGCCGCCCAGGGAATCATGCGCAAGCGTGAGGCTGCGCCGGTCCACGCGGTACTGGATATGCACGTTGCGGCAGGTGTTTTGGCGAAAGGGCACGGTGAGATTTTCTTCGGGGAGGGGCACGCCAGGCTTGAGTTTGACGGGATCGCCGGAGGCAGTGGCGGTGAGGGTAAAGTCGATGCGGTCGAGCGGCAGGGAACCAAATTGCATGGCGCGCTGGATCGCGGTAGCGACCTCGACGCCAAGGCCGGCGGGATCGCCTTTCGGCGAGTCGGAGAGCAGCTTGCGATTGGCATCGGGCGGGCGGGTGGAACTCTGCACGACGCGAACCACTGCCTCGGCGGGGCCGGGGCTGGTGCGCGCGAAATAGCCGCCGCGGTAGAGGATTTTGGACTTCTGCGACTCGGTCCAGCCAAGAAACTGCGACCAGAGTGAGGACCAGATTTCCGGTGGCTGCACCTGAGGGAATCCCGCGATGCTGACCTTGATCTTGCGGAATTTTCCGTTCCAATCGGGATTGGTGGGGACGTAGGAGATGGTGTAGTAGTCGGAGCCGGTGGCGGCAATCTCGGTGAGGGCCTGGCGAATGCCGGTGAGGTAAAGGTGCCCGCCGGCGGCCGTCGCGATCTGGCCCAGAGCGGGCCCGAGGCCTTGCTGGTTGAGCGGTATTGGATAGGGTGCAACGCGGCTGAGGTGCAGGACGTTGGAGGGACCGTTGAGATCTTGGACGACGCTGGCAAGGTCGGGGAAGTCGTGGACGGGGTCACCGGGCATGCCGCCGCCGTAGGTGATCCAGACGAGATTGATGCGGCCGGGGATGGATTGGACATAGCGGACAAGCTGCCGGGTGGGACTGCCCGCGGGGCGGGCAAAGCGCACGACGAAGCCGAGTGGCGGGAGCATGCGTTTGCTGGCCATGGCCTCCGTGAGGACGTTGCGATCGGTAGTGAGGCCCTGGACGAGATGCATCCCCTGCCAGTCCAGGCGAACGATGGCGACGGGCTGGGTGGATGGCGCGGTTTTGAGGAATGCGGCGATGTCGTTGCGGACGTAGCCGGTGTTGACGGCAGTGCCGCTGGGGAACTGAGGAACTTCCGCGTTGCGAGACCATGATGTGAGGTCGGCGAGGACGATGACGGTCTTGGTCTGGTCTTCCGTGGGCGGCGGCTGGACGGCGAAGGTGTTGGGCGGCAGGGGTGATGCGGGCGGTGCAGGCGTTGAAGTGTCATGCTCGGTGAAGCTGAAGAGGGTTTGCGGGACGCCGTCTTCGAGGAGGGTGAAGTCGGAGGGCTGGAGGCCATGGACTGGTTTGCCGTTGGCGTCGGTGACGACGACGTCCAGGACGACGAGACGGGAGGTGACGTGGAGGGTGGGGATCGGCTGGGAGTCGGGTGGAGTTTCCGTGGTGTTGACGGTGGGAGACACAGAGCCGGACGGCTGCTGGGCTTGCGGGCGGAGAGGCGCGACGGCAAGCAACAGGATGAGCGGGGCGATGCGTGCAGGCGGCATGGCGGCTCCGTCGGTACGGATTCTCGGCTGGGGAGATGATACTCGCAGAGGGTATCGACCGGGCTTCATGCGAGGCGGGGCGGCAGGGGGTTTGCGGACGGACGATGTGTCGCGCCTTCAGCCCTGGGATTTTTGGGGTCCGTGTACCTAGGCCTTCGGCCCAGGCTGGTATGTGCCGCGCTTTCAGCGTTTGCGACTGTAGCCGCATACTCAGCGCTTGCGACTTGAGCCGCATGAACTGACAGGACAATCTTCCTCCGCCAAATCACGCGGAGCGTACTAAAGGTGGCTACGTGATACTTTGGGGAATCGGAGACAGCGATATGAGGGGGATGGCAAAGGCGATGGCAATTGGCATGGTGGCGGCGGGAGCTGCGGTGGCGGCGGCTCAGGGTGGTGCAGGATGGGACGCGAAGCTGGGCGATCCGCTGCATGTCTGGGTGGGGAATCCGGATGCGGCGCAGGCACGGGCGTGGGCGGAGGCGCACCTGACGGCGGCCCAGGCGCATGTGGATGCGTTGCTGGCAGTGAAGGGACCGAAGACGGTTGAGAACACGCTGCGAGCGTACGACGAGGCGCAACGGGAGATGGACCTGGCGGGCAGCGGAGCGGCCTTGCTGACGAATGCGTCGCCGAAGAAAGAGCTGCGCGATGTGGGCGATGAGATGCTGCAGAAGGTTTCGGCAGCATCGACGGCGCTGAGCTTGAATCCTGACGTGTACCACGCGCTGCAGGCGGTGGACGCGAGCCGGGCGGATACGGCGACGCGGTATTTCCTGGAGCACACGCTGCTGGAATATCGGTTGGCCGGTATCGACAAGGATGCGGCGACGCGGGAGCGGGTGCGCAAGCTGAGCGATGAGCTGACGGCGGAGTCGTTGCACTTCCAGCGGAATATTGCGGAGAGCCAGGGCAAGGTAGTGGTGAAGAACGCGGCGGAGCTGGATGGGCTGCCGGCGGATTACATTGCGCGTCATCCCGCAGCGGCCGACGGAACGATTACGCTGACGACGGACGAGCCGGACTACCGGCCGGCGATGACGTATGCGAAGAGCGACGATGTGCGGAAGCGGCTGTACCTGGCATACAACGGGCGGGCGTATCCGGCGAACGAGGTGCTGCTGCAGGAGGTGTTGAAGACGCGCGCGGAGCTGGCGCATGAGCTGGACTTTGCCAACTGGGCGGAGCTGGCGACGGCGGACAAGCTAATCAAGAACCCGGCGAACGTGCGCGCGCTGCTGGCGGAGCTGGACAAGGCAGCGAAGCCGGTGGCGACCAAGGAGTACGCGGAGATTCTGGCGTTTGCGCAGCAGAGGCAGCCGGGGCTGACTGCGATTCCGACGTACAGCGCGAGCTACTGGATGGAGCTGTATCAGCGCGAGGCGTACGGGTTCGATTCGCAAGCGGTGCGGGCGTATTTCCCGTTCGCGGAGGTGCAGCAGGGCGTGCTGGATACGGCGGCGCGGCTGTTCCATGTGAAGTTTGTGGAGGTGAAGGGGCTGGAGCTGTGGGACCCGTCGGTGACGGTGTTCGATGTGGTGGATGCGGCGGATAGCGGCGGGAAGAAGCTGGGGCGGATTTATCTGGACATGCATCCGCGGGCAGGGAAGAACAAGTGGTTCAACGCGGGCACGATGGTGACGGGCGTGGGCCAGAGGCAGCTGCCGGAGGCGCGGCTGAATGGGAACTTTGCGGGAGGCGGCGCGGACGCGAGTGACCCGGGACTGATGCAGTACTCGGACGTGGTGACGTTCTTCCACGAGTTCGGGCACATGATGCATGCGGTGCTGGGGTCGCACCAGGAGTATGCGGGGACTTCGTCGTTCAACGTGGAGTGGGACTTTGTGGAGGCGCCGTCGCAGATGCTGGAGGAGTTCTTCCGCGACAAGACGATCGTGGACAGCTTTGCGAAGAACTACAAGACGGGCGAGGTGCTGCCGGACGACCTGTTCGCGAAGATGCTGCGGGCGGATGCGTTTGGGCGGGGGATTGGATATGAGCGGCAGATTGCGCTGGCGAACTACTCGCTGGGGCTGCACGACAAGGCTCCGGAGCAGGTGAATGTGGAGGCGATGTGGAAGCAGGCGTCGATCGACGGCGGGCCGTGGCAGTGGGTGGATGGGAACCATGGGTTCGCGACGTTTACGCACCTGATGGGGTACTCGTCGAACTACTACACGTACTCGTTGAGCAAGGTGATTGCGCTGGACTTCTTCAACCAGTTCGACAAGAAGAATTTGCTGGATGGGCCGGCGGCGATGCGGTATAGAAAGACGGTGCTGGAGCCGGGCGGGTCGATGTCGGCGAACGATTTGGTGAAGGGTTTTCTGGGAAGGCCGCAGAGCTATGAGGCGTTCAGGGTGTGGATGAACGAGGAGTTTGCGGGGAAGTAGTCGGCGCTACTTAACGATCTGGAAGTTGACTTCGATGTTGAGGTCGACAGGGACCGGTTTGCCCTGATAAGTAGCTGGCGCGAATCTGTATTTCTGCACACAGGCGAGCGCCTTCTGATCGAGGGATAGTGCGGCGTCGTGATTTGCCTCGTCTGCCGTATCAGACGCAGACCTAACAATGTGAACGTTTGTGGGTCTGCCGTGGGCGTCGACTATTATTCCCACAAGTACGATGGCGTCGAGCTTCTTTTCTCGCGCCTCTTTCGAGTACTCCGGATAGGCCTGACTGATGACGCGCGGGGCGGTTACGCCGCACCCAATGTGGTATTGGCCGATTGCGTCGAGGCCACATGGCCTAGAGGCGGGCACGCGTTGAGATGCGGAAGGGGCGCTCGGCGGTGTGGCAGAGGTGGGTTCTTGCGCGGCGAAAAGAGCTAGTGAGAGCGCGATTGCAGGGAGCATGTGTCCTCGTGGCTTCGAGAAGGGGGTAGCATGGCTGACGCCGGACGAGCGGCGGAGTGCGGCGGCGCTCCACCCCCATCTCAGAAGCGAGATGTGGGGCACCCGGCACCCGGCGGGTTCGGAAAACGTCAGAAGATGGGCTGGGCGACGGATGAGGTGGCGGGCTGCTGGGTGCGGTTGAGGACGGCGGCGGTGATGTCGGTGCCGCCGTTGAGGTTTTTGTAGATGATCTGCGGGGTGTAGATGAGGCCCCAGGGAATGCCCCACCAGCCGAGGACAAGCGTGAGTAAGGTGAAGGGCAGGCCTTGGACGGTGGCGCTCTCGCCGGCGCGGAGGAATTTGACCGGAGAGTTGCGGCGGAAGGTGACGACGAGCAGAGAGATGCAGTACTGATAGACGACGAAGCGGCCGCCGCGCTGGATTTCAAATTCAAGTTCTTGTGGGGTCATGCTGGAGAGGGTGGGCGTGCTCATGGGTCTTCCTTAGGTGCTTCTTGTCTTCGGGAGCAGGGTAGCAGATTGCTGGGGAATGACAATGACGAAATAGCGCGGAGTGGCCATGGGCCGGTCTGGCTATAATTCAAGAGGATGATGAGGCGTTCTCGACAAACGGGCCGGCTCCAGGTGGTCGCAGCGATTGCGCTGCTGATCTGTGTTCTGGCGCTGTTGGTCCCGCATGGCGCGAGCCATGGGCTTTTCGTGGTGGGTGTCCTGTTCTTCCCGGTGTTTCTGTTTGGGTTGCTGGACCCTCCGCAGTGGCTGCGGTTTGTATGCACTGAGGGCGGGGCTCTCCCGGCGGCGCCAGTATGCGGCGCGCTCTTTCAGCGACCTCCTCCGACGATCAACTAAATCCTGACTGCAGTGCGATGCGGCGATTCACGCAGCACTGCGCGCCATTTCGACGATTTGGCTGACCGATGTCTGGAGATATCCCATGGGGTATTTGGGACTGCTGTTGATTGTTTGGGGCTGCATTGTGTGGGTGCAGCGAGTGCTGTGGCGTTGGAGGAAGAAGACAGGGAGGGGCAAGCTGGGGTTTTATCCGTCCGGCGCAGCGATCGGCAATGCGCTGCAGGTATTGCAGGCGATTGCGGAGCCGCAGGTGCAGCATGTGATCGAGGAAAGGCTGGAGGAGCCTGCGGAAGACGACGACGAAGCTGGGCCGAAGGACCCGACAGCGCATTTAATGAGGCAGGCAAGGCGCATCCGGAAAGGAGAGGACGCGCGCTTGACGGCGCTGCTTCCGCCATAGGTGCGTCGGGGGTTTCCGCTGATGTATTGTTTCCTACGAGGGAACTTTGGCGATGATGCGAATGATGAAGTGTGCGGTGTTGGGTGTGGTTGCGGTTTTGGCGCTGGGCGCAGTGACGGTACGGGCGCAGGTGGCGACGCTGAAGGTTGAGACGGACAAGCCGGTGGCGAAGGTGAGTCCGACGCTGTATGGGCTGATGACGGAGGAGATCAACTACTCGTATGACGGCGGGCTGTATGGGGAGCTGGTACAGGACAGGACGTTTCTGAGTAGCCGGAACGACACGGAGAACTGGATTCCCGTGGAGCAGGGGACGGCGAAGGGATCGGTTGCGCGGGACATGGGCACGGGGCCGAGCGCGGCCCTGCCGGCGAGCCTGAAGGTGACAGTAGACCAGGCGGATGCGGCGGACACGTATGGGATTCGCAACCGCGGATGGTGGGGTGTGCCGGTGCGGCCGAATACGACCTATACGGGGTCGGTATACGCGAAGGGCGATGCGGCGGGCGCGGCGGCGAAGGTGCGGGTGAGCCTGATTGCGAACGATACGGGCAAGGTGCTGGCCGAGGCGACGCTGCCGGCACTGACCGCGGATTGGAAGCAGTACAACTTCCCCTTGAAGACGGGCGGGGATGCGGGATCGTCGGCAAACAACCAGATTGTGGTGAGCGTTGACCGTCCGGGGACGGTATGGCTGCAACTGCTAAGCGTGTTTCCGCCGACGTACAAGAACCGGGCGAATGGAAACCGCGTGGACCTGATGGAGATGCTGGCGGCGATGCATCCGCAGTTCCTGCGCTTTCCGGGCGGGAACTATCTGGAGGGCGACCACATCAACGAGCGCTTCGACTGGAAGAAGACGATTGGGCCACTGGTGGACAGGCCTGGGCATAGGAGTCCGTGGAACTACCACTCGAGCGACGGGCTGGGGCTGCTGGAGTTTCTGGAGTGGTGCGAAGACCTGAAGATGCAGCCGGTGCTGGCAGTGTACGCGGGCTACAGTTTAAGGCAGGAGCATGTGAATCCGGGCGCGGACCTGGAGCCGTATGTGCAGGACGCGCTGGACGAGATTGAGTACGTGACCGGAGATGCGTCGACGAAGTGGGGCGCGGAGCGGGTGAAGGACGGGCATCCGGCGCCGTTTGCGCTGACGTATGTGGAGATCGGAAATGAGGACTACTTCGACCAATCGAAGAGCTACGACGGGCGGTACACGCAGTTCTACAAGGCGATCAAGGCGAAGTATCCAGCGCTGGTGTTGATTTCCACGGCGAACGAGCGCGGGAACGAAGTGAAGAGCGTCAAGCCGGACATGATCGACGACCACTATTACCGGCGGGCGGAGCAGTTTTTCGGCGACACGCACCACTACGACAACAAGGACCGCAACGGGCCGAAGATCTTTGTGGGCGAGTGGGCGACGCGCGAGGGGACGCCGACTCCGAACATGGGCGCCGCGCTGGGCGATGCTGCGTGGATGACGGGGATGGAGAGGAACAGCGACCTGATCCTGATTTCGAGCTACGCGCCGCTGTTTGTGAATGTGAATCCGAACGGGATGCAGTGGCAATCGGACCTGATCGGGTACGACGCGAATTCGAGCTATGGGAGCCCGAGCTACTACGCGCAGGTGATGTTCGCGAACCACGTTGGGACGGAGACGGTGGCGTCGGACCTGGAGGGCGCGGGCGACCGGCTGTTCTACACGGTGACGCGGGATGCGGCGAAGGGAATCGTGTATCTGAAGATCGTGAATGCGTCGTCGAAGGCGCAGGAGCTGAAGATCACGCTGGACGGCGCGAAGGACGTGAAGCCGACGGCGAAGCTGGTGCGGCTGACGGCGGCGACGACCGCAGCGACGAATTCGATTACAGACCCGAAGCACGTGGTCCCGGTGGAGAGCGTGGTGAAGGGCGTGAGCAAGGAGTTCACGCGGACGGTGCCGGGCTACTCGATCGATGTGCTGGAGCTGGGGGTGCAGTAGCGTTACCGCGGCGGGGTATTGCCGGGCGTCATGTAGCGGCTGGCGAAGTCGAGGAAGACGGCGAAGTTGGGCTGCGGGTTGTGGCCGTAGGGGTGCTGGCGGAAGGCGAGCGCGCCTGAGGTGAGGGCGGCGCCGACGGGCGGGAATTCGGTGACGCCGAGATCGCGGGCGCCGAGGAGCTTGTAGACGGGGCCGGCAGCGACTTCGGCGAGGAAGGTGCCGCGGACGTCGGCCCAGCCGTCGCCGCCTTCGGTGGTGCCTCCGCCGATGAAGACGGGGCGGGGGGCGCAGAGGGCGATGAGCTCGTGGGTGTCGACGGGCATATCGGCGGGGGTAACTTCTTTGGGCGACAGCTCGGCGTAGCGGAGATAGTTGCCGTCCATCCAGTGATATTCACCGGCGCCGGCGATGTTTTCGAGCTGCTCGCCGTAGCGGCGGCGGGCGAGCGAGGCCCCGCCTGCGCCGGAGGAGCTGACGTAGGCGACGGTGAAGCGGGGCTCGTAGGCCATGGCGACGAGGGCGGTCTTGCCGAAGCGGGAGTGGCCTTCGACGGCGACGTGATGAGCGTCAACATCCTTGTCGGTTTCGAAGTAGTCGAGCAGGCGCGAGCTGCCCCAGGCCCAGGCGCGGAGGGCACCCCAGTCGTCGAGCTTGCGGGGCTGGCCGTGGTTGGTGAGGCCGATGACGCCCTGCTCAAGGCCGGCGCCGTTGTCGGCCTGAAAGCTGGTGGGGTAGAGGAGCGCGAAGCCCCAGCCGCGGGCGAGGGTTTGCTGCCTGGGCGAAGGGCCAGGCGGGGCGACGGGGCGCGCGGGGGCCGCGGCTGCGGCGGGCGCGGCTGGGCGTGGCGGCGGAGCGGGAGAGCCGGCGGGGCGGTCGAAGGTGATCTCGACGACGACGGGAACTGGCTTGGGCGTGTCGGCGGGGAGGATGAGGTCGGCCTGGATGTCCACGGTGATGGCGGGGTAGGCGGAGTTGTCGACGTGTCCGACGAGGTGTTTGGTGACGGTGGCGATGCCGGACTCGGTGCCGGGGGTGGTGGAGACGACCTCCCAGCGGACGGTGGGGACGTTCGCGGGAACGCGGCCGAGGACTTCGCGGTCAAAGAGCTCGACGAGCTGCGGGCGGCGCTGGGTCCACCAGACCTTGGCGGTCTTGACCGGCTTGCCGTTGGCGAGGAGGAGCGGGTTGGGAAGATCGGGCCAGGGATTGGCTTTGGACTCGTCCCAGTTGACGGGGTGGGGGCCCTGGCCGTTCTGGGCGACACCGGGACGGAGCGCGGTGATGCCGAGGAGATCCATCATGCGTTGGTGGTCCTGCGCGGCGGTGAGCTGGGCGGGGGCATCGGGTGCGGACGCGGGAGGTTGGGCGAGCGCGGGCGCGAGCAGAAGGGCGAAGACGAGCGTGCGGGATGGAAAGCGCATGAGAGGTCGGAATCACGATAGCAGATGGTACGAGAGAGATGCCTATCCCGCAGGGTATATATGGGAGATTCGTCGATGCAGCTGAGGTTATGGGCCTGAATGCACGGGTTGCCTATAACCTTGCCTGGTGGCGCTGTTTTGGGGATTATGGCCGTGGCACGATGGATCATCGGCCGCCATTGCCATTCTGCGGGGACGGGTGCGGGAGGTTACAATCTCTCTTTAGGCTGAGAGAGATAGATGCTGCGATTTTCCACTGCGGGAGAGAGCCACGGCGAAAGCCTGGTGGCCACGATCAGCGGACTGCCCGCGGGCGTGCCGGTGGACCAGGCGTTTCTCGACCGCGAACTCTGGCGCCGCCAGAAAGGCTACGGACGCGGCGGCCGGATGCGCATCGAGCGCGACACGGCCCACATCCTGAGCGGCGTGCGTCATGGCCAAACGATCGGCTCGCCCATCGCCATGACCATCGCCAACAACGACTGGAAGAACTGGGAAGAGATACTGCCCGTCGCAGCCGGCGATCCGGCCAAGCATAAGGCGGTGGCCAGCCCGCGCCCGGGCCATGCGGACCTCGCTGGAAGCCTCAAGTACGATTTCCCCGATGCCCGCTACGTTCTTGAGCGCTCCAGCGCCCGCGAAACCGCCGCCCGCGTCGCCTGCGGCGCCATCGCCAAGATGCTGCTGCGATCGCTCGGCATCGAAGTCGCCAGCCATGTCATCCGCGTCGGCGCAGCGCAGCTTTCGCGCGCAGCCGCATGGGAAGAGATCGCCGCGCTGCACTCGCAGGATGAAATCCTTCTCAACTGCGTTGACGCCGGCGATGAGCAGCGCATGAAGGCCGAAGTCGATGCTGCTCTTCGCACCGGCGATACGGTTGGCGGTGTCTTCGAAGTCATTGTCCACGGGCTACCCCCCGGCGTGGGTACCCACGCCAATTGGGACGAGCGCATGGACGGCCTCCTTGCCCAGTCGGTTATGAGCCTCCAAGCTGTTAAGGCCGTAGAGATCGGCCGCGGCATTACCGCAGCCGAATCCCTCGGCAGCACCGTACACGACGCTATCGGATATGAAGGCGCGGGAGATGGAAGGAACGGCGACTTCACCAAGTTTTCCCGTGAGCAGAACAACGCCGGCGGCATCGAAGGTGGCATCTCCAACGGCGAAGACATCGTCGTGCGCGGCTATTTGAAGCCGATTTCCACCCTCCGCCGCCCGCTTGCCTCCGTCAGCTTCGCCACCCGCGAACCGGTCAAGGCCGCGTACGAGCGTAGCGACGTGTGCGTGGTTCCGGCCGCCGGCGTGGCTGCCGAAGCCATGGTTGCGTTGACCATCGCGCGCCTCGTGCTGGAAAAGTTCGGCGGCGATTCGCTTCGCGAACTTGAACGCAACTACACCGGCTACTGCGAGCAGATTCGCGCATATTAGGTTAAGCATCCAATCGGAAGGCGTCGGTACGAAGATGGCGACGAAGGAAGCTGTGAAGATCCACGCAGTGGTTAAGTATCCCGACCCCGTGCTCGCGAAGCCGGGCGCGCCGATCACGGTCTTCGATCAGTCGCTGCGCACGCTGGTCGCGGAGATGTTCGAAAGCATGTACGTCGCGCAGGGCATCGGGCTCGCCGCTCCGCAGATCGCTGTGTCGCAGCGCCTCACCGTCATCGATATCAGCTTCAAAAAGGACCCGAAGGACAAGCTCGTGCTGATCAACCCGGAGATCGTGGAAACCCGCGGCCACCAGAACGAGGAAGAAGGCTGCCTGAGCCTGCCCGACATTCGCGAGAAAGTGAAGCGCGCCGCCTGGGTCAAGGTGAAGGCCCAGAACGAACACGGCGAGTGGTTCGAGATCGAAGGTGAAGAACTGCTCGCTCGGGCCATGCTGCACGAGATCGACCACCTCAACGGCGTGCTCTTCATCGACCGCATCAGCCGCCTTAAACGCGAACTCGTCCTGCGCAAAATCCGCAAACTACAAAAAGCCGGCGAGTGGTAGCACGTAGCCATTAGCTACTAGCTCTTAGCCTTTAGCTAACAGCCAAGAGCTCCTGTTTTTAGAGGTGGATGCTTGAAGCTCGTATTCTGTGGCACGCCTGAATTCGCCGTCCCCACGCTCGAAGCCCTCATCCCGTGCCACGACATCGCCCTCGTCGTCACTCAGCCTGATCGCGCCGCTGGCCGCGGCATGGAGCTCCACGCCCCTCCCGTCAAGCTCGCCGCATCGGCCCAGAGCATTCCGGTCACGCAGCCCGAGAAGATCAAGAACAACCCGGAATTCCGCACCCTCCTCGAATCCATCCGCCCCGACGCCATCATCGTCGTCGCTTACGGACGCATCATCCCCCGCTGGATGCTCGATCTCCCGCCACTCGGCAACATCAATCTCCACGGCTCGCTGTTGCCCAAGTACCGAGGCGCCGCGCCCGTCCAATGGGCTGTGGCCAACGGCGACCCCGTCACCGGCGTCACCACCATGCGCATCGACGAGGGCCTCGACACCGGTGCCATGCTGCTCGCCCACACTATTCCCATCGCCCCCAATGAGACTGCGCCCGATGTTTTTCGCGCGCTGTCCGATGCCGGCGCGCGGCTGATGGTGCAGACGCTGGCTCGCCTCTCCGCCGGCATCCTCGCGCCGCAGCCGCAGGACGAATCGCAAGCCACGCTCGCGCCCATCCTGACCCGCGAAGACGGCGTCATCGACTTCACCCGACCCGCGCGGCAAATCTACGACCGCTGGCGCGGCTTCCAACCCTGGCCCGGCGCGCACACGCTGCTTCGCGGCAAGAAGCTGATCGCGCATCGTATGCACATCGGACCCGCCGACGGTCCCGAGCCCGGCGTCCTGCACCTCCCCGGCAACGACCTCTGCGTCGGCTGCGGCCACGGCACCTCCGTTGTGCTCGACGAGGTCCAGATGGAAGGCAAGCGCCGCATGACCGCACCCGAATTTCTACGCGGCTTTCAGGTCCGCAGCGGCGAAAGGCTGGGCCTTTGAAGCCCGCGCCGCGCCCGGCGAAAGCTGCGAAGCAGGCAACCGCCCGCCCCGCATCCGCTGGCCCAACCGCGTCTGCCGCTGAATCCCTCGCCAAGATCTCCCCCGCCCGCTCCGCGGCCTTTGAAATCCTCACCCGAGTCGCCGCGAACAAAGGCCACAGCGACGAACTGCTCCACTCCGCGTGCACTTCCGGCCTGACGCCGGAGGACCGCAACCTCGCCACCGCGCTGGTGATGGGCGTCCTGCGCTGGCAGATCGCACTCGACGCCCGCCTCGGCAAGCTTGTCGACCGCCCCGATCAGCGCCTCGCCGAGCCAGTCGCCCTCGCGCTCCGCCTTGGCAGCTTCCAGCTCCTGCACATGGATCGCATCCCCGCGCACGCCGTTCTCAACGAGAGCGTCGAGCTCTGCCGTGCCGCCGGCCATCCGCATGCGGCCGGCATGGTCAACGCCATCCTGCGCAAGCTCGCAGCTAAACCCACATCTCAGAGTCGAGATGTGGGGCACCCGCTCCGGAACGTTCCGATCTTCGAATCCACCGCCGCCTTCGCCGAGCGCCTCGCCCACCCCCTCTGGCTAGTCGAGCGTTGGGTCGCCGCGTACGGCCGCGATGCTGCTCTGGCCATCTGCGACTACGATCAGCGCGAGCCCCAGTCCGGTGCTCTTTTCGCCGCCCCAGCGGAGTCCACCGTACTTACCCCGCACATCGACGACGGCTCCCGCCTTGTAGCCGAACTCGCCGCCGCGGCGCTTCCCGGCACCTCCGCCGTCCCTCGCATCTGGGATTGCTGCGCCGCGCCCGGCGGCAAGACCCTGATCCTCGCCCTCCGCCATCCCGCTGCCGAGATCCTGGCCACCGACATCAGCGCCAAACGCCTCGCCCTCACCGCCGGGCGCCTCCGCCAATATCCCTACGCCATCAACGTCCGCACCGAAGTAGCCGACGCCACCCAAGCAACCGACCCGGTTACACACTACGACCTCATCCTCTGCGACGTTCCGTGCACTGGCACCGGAACGCTCGCCCGCAATCCCGAGATCCGCCACCGTCTCCGCCCGGAGGACCTTGCCAGGCAGTGCGACCGCCAACGCGCGATTCTCAGCGGAGCCGCGCGCCGCCTGGCACCTGGCGGCCGCATCGTGTACTCGACCTGCTCGCTCGAAATTGAAGAAAACGAGCAGGTCGTCGATGGCGTAGCCAGCACCACAAACCTTCGCCGCGTCCCCATCGCCCCGCTTCTCGCAAACCTCGCCGCCGCCAACATTCTCTCCGCAGAAATCGCCGCAACCCTCACTGCCTCAGCCATCAGCGCCGACTCCCTCCGCACCCTCCCCGGCCTCCATCCGTGCGACGGCTTTTTTGCTGCCATCCTCGAGCGCAACTAATCCCACGCGCTCGTGTTCAACACTAAACCCCGCATATTTACTGGCGTTTGCGCGCATTGCGACCCGCATCACCATGTTACTTTTTGCCTCTCCACACATCTAACGTAGCGGAGGTAAAAAATGCCAAGGCTAAAAACCATCACGGTTCTTTCCCTGGCGACGCTTCTCTTCGTGATCCCCGCCTTCGCTCAGAACACGATCAACGCCCGCCCCGGAACCATCAATTACGTCGAAGGCCGCGCTACCCTCAACGGCCAAACCCTCACCTCGCAATCCGTCGGCTCAGCTGAGCTTGCAACCGGCCAGACCGTCGCTACCGCGAGCGGCAAGGCAGAAATCCTGCTCACTCCCGGAGTCTTCCTGCGCCTCGGCGACAACACCGCCGTCACTATGGTCGCGCCCGACCTGACCAGGACCGAAGTCCGTCTCGATCGCGGCATCGCTGAAGTCGAAGTCGATCAGATCTACCAGCAGAACGACCTGCTGATCGACCAGGGCGCCGCGCAAACCGTGCTCCTCAAGAACGGCCTCTACGAGTTCGACGCCAATACCAACGCGGTCCGCGTATTCGATGGCGAAGCCTCAGTCTCTCTCTCGCCAGATTCGAAGAAGTGGACGACGGTTAAATCCCATCGCGAGATCGCTCTCAACGGCGACCGCACCAAGCCGCAGGACTTCAACCCCGAGCTGGCCGCCAGCCAGGACCCGCTCTATAACTGGAGCAAGCTGCGCGCCGACTACCTCGGCCAGGCCAATCTTACCCTCGCCGAATCCTACGCCGGGTCATCCTACAACCCTGGCTGGATGTGGGACCCCTGGATGATGGACTACACTTGGCTGCCCTATGACGGCCTCTTTTGGAGTCCCTTCGGCTATGGCTTCTACTCGCCCTGGTACCTCTATGGCGGCGGCTTCATTTATCCGGGCTATGGCTTCCGCGGCGGCTACTACCACGGCGGCGTCGGATTCCGTGGTGGAAACGGGTATCGCGGAGGGTACGCAGGCGGATTCCGCGGCGGAGTCGCCAGTGCTCCAGCCCGCGGCTTTAGCGGTGGTGGTGGCGGATTCCATGGCGGCGGCGGTGGCTTTCACGGCGGAGGTGGCGGCGGCAGGCGCTAACCAGATCTCCATCATCTGCCCCTAACTGGCCTTTCGCATCGACGCGCGCTTCAAGCTCGGCGTTATTGGTTGTATCATTCCCCCAATCCCCCGGCGCGAGCAACATTCAGGGCAATTTGGGGTTCATATAGACAGGGCATGAGCGGTCACCGCTTATGCCCGCGGGACGAGAGATTCCCGCAGGAGGTAGTGAAATGCGGTTCCTCAAATATTCGGCTTTGCTCTTCGCTCTCTGTCTCCTCCCGGTTTCTGCCGCCCACGCCCAGATTGGGGTAGGTATCGGAGTCGGACCGTACTACGGCGGATACGCCTACGGCCCGCCCGCCTGCGCCTACGGCTACTACGACTACTACCCCTACGCCTGCGCGCCATACGGATATTACGGTCCCGGCTGGTTTAGCGGCGGCATCTTCATCGGCGCAGGCCCCTGGTTCCGTGGCGGGTACTACGGTCGCGGCGGCTACGGCTACCCGGTTCGCGGCGGATACGGTTATGGGCGCGGCTATGTCGGTGGCGCGGTTCGTGGCGGATATGCAGGTGCAGCCCGTGGCTATGCCGGCGGAGTTCGCGGTGGCGTAGCGGCCGGTGGCTTCCGCGGCGGCGCAGCGGCCGGTGGCTTCCGCGGCGGCGGTGGCGGAGCACACTTCAGCGGCGGCGGTGGCCGCGGTGGTGGCGGGCGCCGCTAATCGGGCCGCATCGCCTGTTTTCGTAAATCGGACCTCCGGCACATCCTCGAAGCAGCGCCCACCTCGAAATCGGGGTGGGCTTTTGCTTTGCGTCCTGTTTGATTGTCTCCCCAACCAGCCTTCATTCCGCATGGTGAATCGCCGGTACATGTCTCTCGTCGCCATGCTCATTGCCAGCGTGATACATCTTCGAGTAGCCGCTATCCGTCGTCACGGCGCCATACTTGTCGCCCATATCGAAGATCTTCGCGAGGAAGTTGCGATTCTGGTAATGATCGAATATCAACTCGTTATCTGGCGGAGGCGACGCCGAACGAGCAGGCATCGTCAGGAACAATGCAGAGGTGTCCTTACTGGCATTCGTAATCTCCATCATGCCTGAACCGTCCAGGTCTTCCTGGTGCAAAATGTATTTGCCGGCGGGCAGTCTTACGCCGGATACGTAGAACGGAAACGGAACGTGTACCTCCATCGTGCCCTCGATCTGTGCCTGCACGCTGGGACCGCCAATCAGTATGGCAACCGTCAACAGCAATAGGAAGTGCAAAGTCTTCTTCATAATTCTCTCCTTTTCATCCAATACTCGCGCCCGCCGGTTTCTTGTCTTGGAATCGTTCGCTCGCAAGGCGTATGTCGTATCGATGGATTCATAGCCCCAATCATTCAGATTGGCAAGGTGCGGCGAAGGGTTGCCATTCCGGATTTCCATCCGGTGAAAGTCTCGCCCGGCTCCCCACATGCACTGGCCACGGCCGCCGGTGCGCGGCCTCTGCCCCTGAATGCGGCACTCTGTATTTGCTTCTGTTCCTCTGCACCGCGATGCATTCATCGCAGTCCCACGAGGCGGATAATTGCTGGAAGTCTGTTGGTTCAAAGCCTTCTGCGGGTACCATGCCGGATATTTAAGACCGCGACGCTGGCGCTCTCTTCATCGCGGTGCCTTCCGCCAATCCTATCTTCCGAACTTCTGTCTCCCCTGCATCTGGCTCATCATCCTCTGCTGCGCCTTGATGCCCCCGCCGCCGCCCATGCTCTTGAACATCTTCCGCATCTGCGCGTACTGACGCAGCAGATTATTCACGTCCTGCACCGTCGTCCCCGACCCGCGCGCGATCCGCTTCCGCCGGCTGCCGTTGATGATCTCGTGGTCCTTGCGCTCCTTCGCCGTCATCGAGTTGATGATCGACTCCACCCGCGTAAACTGCCCCTCATCCACGTTCTCCGCCGCCTGCTGCATTCCCGCAAACGGCCCCACCGACGGCAGCATTTTGAGGATCGACTTCATCGATCCCATCTTTTTGATCTGCCTTAGCTGCTCGCGAAAATCGTCCAGCGAAAAGCCGTCGCCCGACAGCGCCTTCTTGGCAAACTGCTCGGCCTTGCCGCGGTCCAGCTTCTCTTCCGCATGTTCCAGCAGCGTGGCAATGTCGCCGAAACCCATGATCCGTCCGACGATGCGGTCGGGATGGAACGGCTCAAACGCGTCCGGCTTCTCGCCGGTGCCCAGGAACTTGATCGGCGCGCCGGTGACGTGGCGAATGGATAGCGCCGCGCCGCCGCGCGCATCGCCATCCATCTTCGTCAGGATGACGCCCGTCAGCGCGAGCAGATCGTGAAACGCCTTCGCCGACTTGACCGCGTCCTGTCCGGTCATCGCATCCGCGACAAACAGGATCTCGCTCGGGTTCATCTGCCTCTTCAGCGCGGCCATCTCGTCCATGAGGTCGGCCGCAATCTGGTTGCGCCCCGCCGTATCGACGATCAGAATGTCGCAGCCAAAGTTCGCCGCCTCGCGTTTTGCCTCGCGCGCGAGCCTGAGCACATCGTCCGTCCCGTGCTTCGCGTCCGGGTCCAGCTTGCCTTCGTAAATCTGCGCACCGATCGCGGTGGCCACCAGCCGCAACTGCTCCCGCGCCGCCGGCCGGTATACGTCCACCGAAACCAGCATCGGCCGGTGCCCCGCCTTCTTCAGCCAGCCCGCCAGCTTCGCCGAGGTCGTGGTCTTGCCGCCGCCCTGCAAGCCCGCCATCAGGATCACGCTCGGCGGCTGCGACGACGTCTTGAACCGCGCCGTGTCCTTGCCCAGAATGTCGATGAGCTCGTCGTGAACGATCTTCACAATCTGCTCGTCGGGCGAGAGCGCCGTCGCCACCTGCGCCCCCAACGCCCGCGCACGGATGTGCTCCGCCACCTCGGTCACAACCGTCAGGCTAACGTCGGCCTCGATCAGGGCGAGGCGGATCTCGCGCAACGCCTCGCCGATATTCTCATCGGTGATGGTGCCCTGGCCGCGTAAATTCTTGAAGGAGCGCTGGAGTTTGTCGCTTAGGTTCTCAAACATACTGCTTCAAGTCTAGAGCAAAACCAACATTACTGTGGCCCGCGCATCGCCGCCCACGGCGCCCTCCAATAACTCGCCGCAGGAACCTCACCTTGCGGCGCAAGCAATCCCAGGAACCCATGGCAGCACCATCGGTTTGCTTCCCCTGTCGCCACTGGATATGCTACTTGCGATATCCCGTTTGGCAGTGCATCTACAGCGCAGTCAGACTCGCCGCGCCGCGTTGCGCTGGAACTCCAGAAAGACAGGTAAGGATGGCCCGCATCTCTCGTGGAACATGGCTGCTCGCAACCATCGCAATATTCGCAACTGCGGCTATGGCCCAGAACCGTCAGATCGTCGTGCTGGTCCTCGATGGCAACACTGGAAAGCCTCTGGTCAACCAGCATCTCACCGTCTACGCAGGCGATTCTCCCGACGCCGCGATTCACAGAAAAATAAGCCTGCAGGGCGTAACCAATCATCTGGGGCTGGCATCCCTGAATCTTCCGCCAACCGCTAAGTGGCTCCAGGTATGGCCTGACTGGCAGACGCTCTGCCAGGACAACCCGAAGGGCAACAGCTCCAGCGTCGACGAGATTCTTTCTGCCGGGCTCGCAGCGCCCAACACCTGCAGCGCGCTGGTCCAAAAGGCCGGTCCGGGACAGTTCGTCGTGTTTGCCCGCCCGCCGACATTAGCGGAAAAGCTGAAGCACTAAGCACCGCGCCTGCAGCGAACCACCGCCGGCTACGCCGCTTCCGTCCTGATGCGGTTCTTCCAGTGCGACAGCACGAACCAGACCAGCCCCACCGCCAGCACGGCTTCCACCCCCAGATGGAAGCGATGGAACGCCTCCTTGAAGCGCGGATCGGTCTGCCACGCGTCCCCCAGCTTCATCCCGATGTAGGCAAGCGCATAGCACCACGGCCACGATCCCACAAACGTGTACACGTGGAACTTCAACTGGTTCATCTTCGCCACGCCCGCCGGGAACGCAATGAACGTCCGCACGATCGGCAGCATGCGTCCCACCAACACGGCAATCGACCCGAACTTCGCAAAGAAGTGGTCCACGCGGTCGAGATCGTGCCGGCTCAGCAGCAGCCAGCTCCCGTAGCGCTCCACCATTGGCCGGCCGCCTTTCGCGCCCACCCAGTACGCGGGGACCGACCCCAGGTTCGACGCCAGCGAAGCCAGCGTCGCCAGCACAATCAGGTCCATCTGCCCATGCGCCAGAGCAGCTCCCGCGAACGGCATAATCACTTCGGAAGGAATTGGGATACAGGCCGATTGGACCGCCATCAGCGCGAACATCACGGCGTACTTGCCGCCCACGCTGAGGCCCGTCAGCAATGCAATAAGTTTGTCAGACATGCCATTCGAGTATAACCGGGCCCGCACCGCCGCCACTCACTCGCCTTCGCCGACCGCGTTGTTCAAGGCCTCCTGGTACTGTTCCACGCGCGCGATGCGGCTCCGCACCACCGCAACGTCTTCGGGCGTCTTCGCCAGCCGCATGGCATCCTGCAGCACGTCCAGCGCCTCCGCCACCTGCCGCTGCTGCAGCAGCACCTCGGCGCAGTCGAGCCGATAGCTCAGCCGGTCATCCTCCAACGCCATTGCCTTTACATTCAGCCTGTGCGCTTCGTCCAGTTTTTCGAGGCGCGCCGCGTAGAACATTGCCAGCGCGTCATATGCCGGAGCGAACTCCTCATTCAGCGCGATCGACGTCCGCAGACTGGTCTCGATCGCCTCATCTTCTCCTCTGGCGCCGCTCCGCATCGCCATCATCGCGTAGTAGTAATGCGCCAGGCAGCTGTTCCCATCCAACTCCATCGCCTCGCGATACCAGGTCTTCGCGCCCTCAATGTCCCCTTTGCGGAAGCGCAGATAGCCCATCACTTCATGCGCCAACGCGTTTTTCGGGTCTTTGCGCAACGCTGCCTCGGCCAGCGCTTGCGCCTCCCAAGCACGGTTGGTGTAGATCAGCACATCCGCCCGCACCGCATCGGCTTCCGCCATCGACACCGCTCGCACCTCCGGCATAGCATCTTCCGCGGGCAACGCCGCCGGCATCATGAAGTACATAAACTTCCGCTGCATCACGTAATCGCTCAGCCCTTGTTGCAGCTTGTCCAGATCGCCGAACTCCTCATGCGCCGCGCTCACTGCATCTTCCCCATGCGCAAGGCGCTCGGCATAATCGTGCATGCAGTGCGTTCCCTGGACCCGGTCGCTCACTATCAGAAAATGGGTCAGGGCCCATGCCTGGGCATAGAACTCCGACCCCTTCTGCCCATCGTGGTAGTACGGCGACGTCCCGTCGACCGTCAACAGCGTTTCAATCGGCAGCAGATCGCTGCGCCCGAGAAGCCGGAGCTCCGCCGCGTTCGCCTGGCCCAGCCACACCGTCTTATCGTCGATGTCGGTATTTTCGTAGAACTGCGCCAAGCCTTCATTCAGCCACAGCGGCAGCCACGCGCCTGCTTTGCGCAGCATGTAGTGCGTGTACTCGTGGTAGACATTCGCATAAGCGTGGGCCTCTTCCGCATCGAGCCGAACCAGGATGTAGTTTTTGTCCGGCGCCCGCACGAAGAACCCGGACAGGTCGACCTGGTCCTTCCCCAGATACGCAACCGGCTCGAGCGCCTGCATTCCTTTCCTGTCCCGCACCGCGACGACCACGATCGGCGGACTGGAATCGTCCCCGTCTCCGGGCAGCAGTGCATGGAACACCATGTGCATCCGCTCGAACTGGCTCGCCACCCGCCGCGCCTGTTTCTCGCCTGCGTCCGTGAGCACCACAAAGTGGGTGCTCCTCGCCTCCACCCATCGATCGGTCGCAGGTCTCATCGCGACAGCGGCGCCTGCAAACATCAGGATCGAACTCAGGAACGTGCCAGCGACCGTTTTGCGCATAGTTTTCGGAGATTAGCCGAATTCCTTTCGGCAGTAAACAGAAAAGTCACTGCGCCTGCGCTAAAACTATCGGCACTGCAAGCATTTGCAGCGTAACCGCAAAGTTGTGCTAGAGAGTAACCCAAATGCATTACCGAAAGGGAACGCAACCCCTGAAATTCGTACCCACTCGAGGCAATCACAAATTCCTTATGCACCCCACGGCCCAACGTCCGCATCGAACAGGGTAGGCTTCGACTTGCAGCGCCGTCCACTGACACACAAAAAACTAGCTCCCGCCCAAGAGGAGAACTCGCTATGGAAACCCTGGTTCTTTCGCTGTACGGCCTTTGGTTCTGGCTGACCCGCAAGTACCGCGCGGCAGCGTACAACGAAGTCGCCGAAACCCTGGATTCGGCGCGCACCTACCTCATCGCCGACTCCGCAAATCGCGCCTCCACTCGCGCCCGCGGCTTCCTGCTCCCCGACCAGGAGGAAGCGCTCCGCATCCTCGATCGCCACACCGCGCTTGTCGCCCGGACCTCGCGCCGCTTCGACTCCCTGCGTGAGTGCCGCAAATTCGTCGCCGAAGAACTGGCCACTCCGCCCAAGGCGGCCTGACCCGGATTTCGTGTGCTCGTGGCCGCATGCTTTTGGATTTGTCACCTGGGGCGAGCGGCAAAGAGGGAAATGCCAACGCCAAAGTGGACAACGTCGGGTTGACTGCGGGATATGGGCTGGTATATCCAATGGGAGACGGCAGGGAATGAATTAATTCACTCGCAGACAGGAAAATCCGATGCCTCTGAAGCTAAAGGTAAACAACGCAGTCACGACCGTGGACGTACCGCCGGACACGCCTTTGCTGTGGGTGCTGCGGGATGTTCTTGACCTGAAAGGATCCAAGTACGGCTGTGGCATCGGGCAGTGCGGCGCATGCATGGTACATGTGGATGGCGTGCCGACGCGGTCGTGCGCGACGCAGGCGGGCGAAGTGGTGGGCAAGGCGGTGACCACGATCGAAGGGCTCTCGCCTGACGGCCGTCATCCGGTGCAGGTGGCGTGGGAGCAGGTGGATGTGGCGCAGTGCGGCTACTGCCAGGCCGGCCAGATCATGACCGCCGTGGCGCTGCTCCACGAGACACCGCATCCGACGGACTCCGATATCGATGCGGCGATGAGCGGAAACCTGTGCCGCTGTGGAACCTATCAGCGCATCCGGCAGGCGATCCACCAAGCTGCCGCAGCAAGCCAGAAAGCATAAAGAATGGAGACCCACCCCATGCGTCTCAATCGGCGATCCTTCCTGCAAATGAGCGCGCTGGCCGGCGGCGGACTGGCGCTCGGCCTTTATGAGTTTCCGGTGGCCGACGCGCAGGGACAGGCGCGGGCCGACCTTACGCCGCAGGCATTTATCAAGATTGCCGGCGACGGGACCATCACAATCCAAGCGCGGACGCCGGAGATCGGCCAAGGCGTGAAGACCATGCTGCCGATGATGATTGCCGAGGAGATGGACGCGGACTGGAGCAAAGTTCGGGTGGAGCAGGCGGACCTGGACGATCGCTTCGGCGGGCAATCCGCGGGCGGGAGCACGTCGACACAAGGCAATTACCTGCCGATGCGGCGGGTGGGCGCTGCGTGCAGGCAGATGTTGATCGCGACAGCGGCAAAGCGCTGGGGCGTGCTGGAGGCGGACTGCACGACTACGCCGGGCCAGGTGGTGCATGCGATTTCGGGACGGTCAGTGGGGTACGGGGAACTGGCTGCGGAGGCGGCGACTTGCGCTCCGCCGGCAATGGCTTCGCTGAAGCTGAAGGACCCGAAGGACTTCCGGATTCTGGGTAAGCCGCAGCTTAATGTGGACAACCATGCGATCGTTACGGGCAAGCCGCTGTTCGGCATCGATGTGAAGGTGCCTGGCATGCTGCACGCGGTGATCCAGAGGTCGCCGGTTTATGGCGGCAAGGTGAAGAGCGCGAACCTGGACGAGATCAAAAAACTGCCGGGAGTGCGGAATGTGCTGATCATCGCGCCATCCAAAAACGCCGGGCCGGCCGACACTACGACCGAGCCGGGTACGGTGATCGCGGCCGCGGGAATGGAGCCGGGTGTGGCGATTGTGGCCGATACCTGGTGGCAGGCGCAGCTGGCGCGGCGAAGCCTGAAGGTGGATTGGGACTCCGGTGCGGGCGCGGACCAGAGCAGCGACAAGTTCGATAAGAAGGCCGCCGAGCTGATGCTGGCCCCGCCTGAGAATACGCTGCGCAGCTACGGCGATGTAGATGGAGCGCTGAAAGGCGCGGCCAAGGTTGTGGACGCTACGTACGCGTACCCGTTTATTGCGCACGCGACGCTGGAGCCGATGGACACGACCGCGTCTTACAAAGACGGCAAGATGGAGATTTGGACGACCAGCCAGTCGCCGGGCGGGGGCAGGGGCCAGGTGGCGCGCGCGCTGGACCTGCAGGCCAGCGAGATTACGGTGCATCTGTGCCGGATCGGCGGAGGATTTGGACGGCGGCTGCAGAACGACTACATGGTGGAGGCCGCGTGGCTGGCCAAACAGGTGGGCGGCGCGGTGAAGCTGGTTTGGTCGCGGGAAGACGACATGGGCCACGATGCCTATCGCGTGGGCGGCTATCACGCATTCAAAGGCGGACTGGACGCGCAGGGCAAGCTGGTGGCGTGGCGGCAACACTTTATTACGTATGGTGAGGGGCAGAGGTATGTGTCGGGCGGGGATCTGGGTGCAACTGAGTTCCCATCGGGGCGGGTGCCCAATTATTCGCTGTTCGCCAGCGCGCAGCCACTGATCCTGCGCACCGGTGCGCTGCGCGCGCCGGGACACAACGCGTATGCGTGGGCGATCAAGGCGTTTGTGGATGAGATGGCGACCGCGGCAGGACGCGATCCGCTGGAGTTCCATATGGAACTGCTAAATGCGACGCCGGTGCCGCTGGCAGCCGGAGGCGGGCGCGGCGATTCGATGAACGCCGAGCGCCTGAAGGGTGTGCTGCAACTGGTGGCGGAGAAGTCTGGCTGGGCGAACCGCAAAGCGACGCCGGGCAGGGGGATGGGGTTGGCGTGCCACTACTGCCATGCGGGGTATTTCGCGGAAGTCGCGGAGGTGACGGTCGACGCGCGAAACCGCATCAAGGTGAACAAGATTTGGGCGGCGGGCGATGTGGGAAACCAGATTATGAACCCCTCGGGCGCGGAGGCACAGGTGCAGGGTTCGATCATCGACGGCATGAGCCAGATGGCGCAGGAGATTACGCTGATGGATGGGCGGCCAATGCAGACCAACTATCACCAGCACCCGCTGCTACGGATGCGGCAGGCGCCGCCGATCGAACTGTTCTGGCGGATGACGGAGTTTCCGCCGACCGGCCTGGGCGAGCCGGCTCTGCCGCCGGTGCTGCCGGCGATTGCGAACGCGGTGTTCGCGGCGACGGGCAAACGAATCCGGACGCTTCCACTGGCGCGCAGCGGATTTGGCTGGGCGTAAGCAGGGGAGCGGGGAATTGTGCGGGGCCTCGCGGGTTGCGGGGCCCTGATTCTTCGGTGGGGCGTCTATTCCTCTTCGAGAAATGCTCTGGAGTTCAGCAGCGGGCGCTCCATGCTGCGGACCCACTCGGTCATCTCTGCGCCGCTCTTGCCGGCGGCAGCCTCGCGGCCGAACTCGTTGCGCATGGCCTGCATTTTGGCTTCGACGTCGTCGAGCGCGCTGAGGAGAATTGCTTCGGGGGTCATGGGCAGCTTGGGTGAGCCGAATTCGTACTTGCCGTGGTGGCTGAGGATCATGTGCTCGACCAACACGCGAAGTTTTTCCGGGAACCCGGGCAGCGTGGCGATCTTCTCGCGGAGCATTCCCTGCGCGATAGAGATGTGGCCGATCATCTGGCCTTCGAGGGTGTAGCTGAAGGTGGTTCCCCAGCTTAGCTCGCGGACCTTGCCTATGTCGTGGAGGATGGCGCCGGTGATGAGCAGGTCGGGATCGACCTCGGGGTAGAAGGGCGCGACGGCGCGGCAGACGCGGACCAGGGTGACGACATGCTCGAGCAAGCCGCCGATCCAGGCGTGGTGGAGCACCTTGGCGGCGGGGGCGGCGCGGTAGGATGCGCCGATTTGTTCATCGTCGAGGAAGGCGAAGACGAGGCGGCGAAGGTCGGCGTTGGCGAAGCCGTCAACGTAGCCGCGCAGTTCGGCCCACATTTCGTCGATGTTGAAGCGAGTGGTGGGCACGAAGTCCGCGGGGTCGATTTCGGACGCCGCAGCGAGGCGGAGTTTGGTGAGGGTGATCTGATATTTGCCCTGATACTTTTGGACCTGCCCTTGCACCTTGACGTAACAGCCCTCTTCGCAGGTGGTGATGGCGGAGGCGAAGTCCTCCCACATGCGGGCTTCCATGCTGCCGGTTTTGTCGTTGAGGGTGAGTGCGAGATAGTGGCCGCCGCCATTTTTCTTGTCGCGCACCGAGAACGATGAGACGGCGAAGTAGGTGGTGACCTGGGCGCTGTCGAACTTTGGCGCGTCGGCTATGAAGAAATCTTTCATGCTGGCAAGGATACGTCCACGGAACGATCGCGGCCAGACCGGATTCAAGTCTGGGGCGTGGCTCGCGTCGATCGAAAAAGGCTACTGTGGTGCGGGCGCCGGATTGGCCGGAGTTGCGGACGGCGTGTCGGTTGCCGGAGGCGGCGTTACCGGCGGAAGATTCGACGGGGGCGGGGCGACGGCGGGCTCGCCGTTATCGCGCACTGACTTGGGCGGAATGGGAGTGGCATCGGGCTTGGGTGCGGGCGGGGTGGGCGGCGCCTCCTGGATGCGTTCCTTCGGCGCGTTCTTGTCCTTCTTGGGCTTCTTCTTGGTCGCGGTATCGCCGCTGAGTCCGAGCGGGGCGTTCTCCACCTGCTGCGCGGCTTTCTCCTGCGCGGTAAGAGGCGCTGGAGCGGCCGCGGCCCTTTGCGCAACTTTGGTCGTCTTCGCGATGGCTTTCTGCTTTGCCTCAACCGGCGCCCGGTCGGCAAAGCGAGTTTTGCCGACCGGGGCCTTAGAGGCGAACGGATCGACGTCTGAGCTGGTGGCGGATTGGTCGATGGAAGCGATTGCCGCTCCGGGTGCGGGCAGAATTGAGGATGCGCCGGGGCCCTGGCCGGAGCTAGTCAATGTCTCCTCGGGAGCGGCCGGAAGCGAGTTTTGTGGAGCCTGGCCGAAGCGAATCTTCTCGCGATGGATCTTTTTCGGTTTCCCGTTGGCGGCTACAGTTTGGGTCTTGCCGGGCTTGGCCGGTAGGGCGGCCTTGGTGGGGGCAGCAGCAGGGGTATTCGTGGCCGCCAATGGCGGAGTTGCGGATGCCGGGGCAGCGGGCGATGCCGCTGGCGCGGTTGCGCGGCCTTGATAGAGGCGGCCCTTGTTGGTTTTCTTCTTCGGCGCCGGTGGCGTGGACGAAGCGTAGACCGGCTTGGTTTCCTTGGGGCTGGCACCGGTGTCGACGAAGCCCGGCGCGATATCGACGTATGCTTTCTCGCGGAGGTCGGTGAGATACGTGCGCAGAGCTGGCGCCATCAGTTCCTGGTACATGGCGTTCTGCACCTGCTCATCGACGGCGCTGAGGGGAGGAACGCCCGCGGGCGTGTGCTGCGTGACCTTGAAGATGACAAAGCCCTGGCGGGTGCGGATGGGGGCGGTGGACTCGCCGGCGTTGAGGGCAAAGGTCTGGTCCTCAAGCACCTTTGCAAGCTTGCCATCTCCGCGCACGTATACGGCATTGAGGTCCCCACCCTGGTCCGGATTGGGACTGTCGGGAAATTGCTTAACCAAGTCCTCGAACTTGGTGCCGGCCTTCAGCTTGGCGACGGCGGCGTCGGCTTTGGCCTGCGCTGCGGCAAGCTGTGCGTCGGTGGGGTTGTCGGGCGTGGGGACGAGGATCTCGCTCAGTTTTATGGATTCCGGCTGCGTGAACTCCTGCTTGTGTTGGTCGTAGTAGGCCTGCTCCATCTTGGCACTGAGGTGCAAATTGCGGCCGACCTCATCGCGAACGACCTGCTGGGTGACGATCTGGTTCTTGATCTGGGCCTTGAAATCCTCATATGAGGTGCCGGACTGACGCACGGCCTTCTCGAGATCTTCCATGGAGTCGAAGTGGTTTTGCTTGCGGACCTCGTCGAGGCGGCGGATGAGTTCCGAGTCGGCGTTGATGTCGAGTTCCTTGCCGCGCGAGATCAGAAGCTGCTGGTCGATCATGTCGCGCAGCAGGTCCTTCCTGCGCTGCTCCAATTCGGACAGGGAGAGGTTGTCGTGCCGCGCATCGTCCATCAGCACCGCTTCGGCGCGCTCGTAGTCGCTGCGGTCAATGATCTGGTCGTTGACACGGGCGATGGGGTATTCCACTACGTCGCCGTTTGGGGTAATGGGCACCGGCGCGGGCAGGGTGGATTGGCGGGTGGGGGCTGCGATGGGACCCTGATACTTGGGCACGGCAACCTGGGCCGACGCGAGGCCGGCGGTCAGGACTGCGGCTACGAAGAAATGCGGCACGAGAGTTCCACCCCGAAGCCGCCGCGGCGCGGCATTGACTAAGCTGGTTCGCAATGTGTTACCAGAGTTCAATTTCACAAATCTCAAAAGGTTTCTCTCGCTTCCGCTGCCAATCCGCCTGAGCCGGCAGCGCTTTTCCGCCCGTTCAGCGACTGGCCTCTCAACACTTTGACTCGCCCGGCAGCCACTCGATATCCGGCAAGTTTCATTCTATCCGTCGCGCGGCGCGCGCACCAATGGGCGGAGCAAAATCTGCTGCGGGCAGGGCGCCGGGCGGCTGCGGCGCTCACGGGCCGGTGGTATACTCGTCTAAGCCTTAGGGGAGCTTTAGCTGGGCAAACCGGCCTTTTGTCGCGGCGAGCCGCATCCCGTTCCGACTCATTTCGAGGTATTCCAAGCCGATGGCTCCCGTCACCCGCCGCGCACTCTTCTCCGTCACGCTTTTCCTGGCAACCTGTGCCATTCTCGGCTCGCTGATCAACCAGAAGGTCGCGGCCCAATCGTCCAGCGACGAATCCACTCTGCGGGATTCGCTGCACGAGTTCACCGACGTGTATTCGATCGTCGAACAGAACTACGCCGAGCCGCTGGACGCGGAAAAGGTCGACAAGGCAATCTACGATGGCGCGATTCCGGGCATGCTGCACGTGCTCGACCCACACTCGAATTTTTACGATCCCAAGGCCTTCGCGCAGATGCGCGAGGACCAGCACGGCAAGTATTACGGCGTGGGCATGTCCATTGCGCAGCAGCCGGACAAGAACGGCATGGTGCATGTGGTGGTATTGGCCCCGTTTGAGGGGACGCCGGCGTTCAAGGCCGGGATCAAGCCGGGCGACATGATTATGGCCATCGACGGCAAGAGCGCGGAAGGTCTCGATTCGACCGTTGTGGCCGGGCTGCTGAAAGGGCCGAAGGGCACGCACGTCAGCGTGACGATGGCGCGCGAGGGCAAGGATGCGCCGCTGTCTTTCGACCTGGTTCGCGATGAGATTCCGCGCAGCTCAGTCGATATCGCATTCATGATCAAGCCGGGCATCGGCTACATCCATGTGACGAACTTTATGGAGACCACCAGCCGCGAGGTGGGCGATGCACTGGACAAGTTCCAAGCGGGCGACGGCAACCTGCATGGCCTGATCATCGATCTGCGCGGGAACCCCGGGGGACTGCTCAATGAAGCCGTAAACATGTCCGACAAGTTCCTGCAGAAGGGACAGATTGTGGTTTCGCAACGCGGACGCGCTTATCCCGACCAGGTATACCGGGCGACCCGCGGCGAAGAAGGGAAGGACAAGTATCCCATCGTCGTGGTCGTGAATCGCAATACCGCTTCGGCGGCGGAGATTGTCTCCGGTGCGCTGCAGGACCACGACCGCGCGCTGATCGTCGGCGAGACCACCTTCGGCAAGGGCCTGGTGCAGACCGTCTACCAGACCCCCGAGAATACCGGCCTGGCGCTGACCACGTATCACTATTACACGCCCTCGGGGCGGCTGATCCAGCGGTCGTATGACGGCGTATCGCTGTACGACTATTACTACGTTCGCGACGATGCCAAGAAGGCGGACAAATCCAATCTTGAAGTGAAACTGACGGACTCGGGTCGCACCGTCTACGGCGGCGGCGGCATTACGCCGGACGAGAAAATCGACGTGCCGGAACTGAACCACTTTCAGACTTCGTTGCTGGCGCACTACGTGTTCAACATATCGGGTGTCGGCAACTTCACGAAGCATTACCTGGCGAGCCACGAGGTGGCCAGGGACCTGGTTGTCGACGATGCGTTGGTGCAGCAGTTCAAGGACTTTCTGAAGGCCAATCAGGTGGAATACACGGACGCGGACATCGCTGCAAACCTGGATTGGATCAAATCGAGCATCAAGGCGGAACTGTTTACGTCGCAGTTCGGTCAGGCGGAAGGGCTGCGGGCGCGCGCGGAATCGGACCCTGAGATCAACAAAGCCGTGACCTACATGCCCGAGGCGATGGCGCTGGAAGATCGCGACAAGTCGCCGCAGAAGACGGCAAGCCTCCACTAGGCAACGGCGAGAAGTGCGTGCGAATGCCGTGCCGCACATTCGATCTGAAATGTGGTGTAGGGTCGAGTGATTCTGGAGCGGGAGACCGGGATCGAACCGGCGACATTCAGCTTGGGAAGCTGACGTTCTGCCACTGAACTACTCCCGCTATAACGTTCATTATAAGGCAAGACGCGCAGTGCCCGCGGTGCATGCAATTGCGGTGAGTTGCGGCTGGGCTAGGACTGGACGGGAAGCGGATAGAGCCGTCCGCGATAGACGCCCATGGGTTCGATGGAGCGGACCTGGATGACCAAGGCGGTCGCGTTGTCGGAGCCATCCACTTCGACGGCATATTTTACGAGGTCGCGCGCGATGGTGTCGGCCTCCTTGTTCTGAGAGGCGATGCGGGCGATGTCTTCCGGGTAGAGGCCTCCGTAAAGACCATCGGTACATAACACCAGGACATCGTCGGGCTTCAGCGCGACGGTGGTGGTGTCGGGTGTGACGAACAGTTCGGGGCCAAGCGAGCGGGTAAGGACGTGGCGGCTCTCGGAGCGTTCCGCCTCGGCGGCCGTGATGAGGCCAAGCTTGCGCTGCTCCGCGACCCAGGTGTGGTCGCGAGTGAGTTGGAGGGCCTTGCCGTCGCGGACCTGGTAGCAGCGGGAGTCTCCCACATGAACGATGACCCCTTGGTCATAGCGCAACACACACGCAACGACGGTGGTGGCCATGTGTCGGCCGCGACGGTCTGGATGCAGGCCCTCATCGTGAACAGCCGAGTTGGCCTGCTGTACCAGGCTGGGCAGCAAACTTGGCAGAGAGGTCCCCTCGGACGAACGTGCGAAGCCACCGGTCATGATTTCGATCGCCTTGGTGGAGGCCACTTCGCCGAGATCCAAACCGCCCACGCCGTCGGCGACCACGAACATCCAGCCGCGAGAGCGCGATTCCTGGCGCGACCGGGGAATATAGGAGCCGGCAGCATCCTCGTTGTGAGGGCGCACTCTGCCGGGATCGGTTGCCTTTCCAAAAACCACATCCAACATCGAAGTTCACCACCCTGTCCGTTGGGCCGGTCGTCGCTACGGTAGGCCGGCTGTTTGCGCAGATCAAGGAGTTCCGCCCCTCCGATGCTGTCCGGAGGGGCGGAGATCTAAGCCATCAACCTGTGTGCACAGCTTGGCGTTCTAGTTGCCGGCCTGCACCTGTGCTTTGGATTCGAGCAAGACCCCCTTGCCCTTTGTCTTGGAGGACTTCAGGAAGTAGAAGGCGCCGTAGCAGCCCCACAGGAACGAGATAACCAAAGCTCCATATGGTTCCTTCCAGGGCGTGGCACCCACACCGATCAAGGGTCCGATCAAATAGAACAGCATGCAACCGATATTGGCCAAGACGCCAAACGCCGGGATCAGCGTGTGCTTGACCAGGCTGTAATCGGGGCGATTGTGGTAGGCCACCATGCACAGCCCACAGCTCAACGCGTAGAGGATGAACGTCCCGAAGTTGGAGACCAGAGTGATCATCAACAGCGTGTTCGGCATCTTAGCCAGGAAGGCCGCGGACGGATAGCCCACATTGGAAAATATATTGTGGGGCAGCGCTGCAATGGAGGCATCGGTGAGGGTGCCGTCTCCGAAGGCAAATGAGACCGCGACCACGCCGATGAAAGCCGTGATGAACGATAGTGTGCGCACTGCGCGATGGGGGGTAAGCGTCTTGGCGTGAAGCATGCCGAAGTGCTCGGGAGCCTCATCGTCCTTGCCCATCGCGTAGGTGACGCGAGCGCCTGTGTTCATGCAGGCCAGCGTGGTGCCGATCAGCGCCAGGAAGACCGTGACGGCCTCTACCAGCATGAAGTACTTGCCGTTGCCGTGGCCGAATATGTGATCGCCGACGATGATCATCATGTCGCCGATGGGCGCGGCTGACCCGGCCGCGCTCTGCATGGTATACCCCGAGTTGAGGAAGTAATTTGCGGCAAAGTACTCGAAGAGATAACATAAGAGTCCCTGGATAATGAGCGAGAAGATGACGGCCAGAGGGATGTCGCGCTTGGCGTTCCTCGCTTCACCGCCCATGGATGTGACCGATTCGAAGCCGACCAGGATCAGGATGGCGACCGTGGCTTGAATCATCATCCAGTTGAAGCTGTGTATCGATATGACCGACTTGGCGCTGGGGTGTGCCTGGAAGAGCTTGCCGGTGGAGTCGTATGCGGCGTAGCTGATGGTGAATGGAACGGGTTTTCCGGCGGCATCCAATTGCGGCTGAGGAACCTGGCTGGAGTCGCGGATGATGGTGCCGTCGGCTTTGGCGGCGAAGTTGTAGTCGTAGGTAGCCAGGGTGACGGAGTCGTAGTTGAGCGCTTTTGCGCCTTCGGGATGCTGGGCGCGATAGTAGATGGCTAGGACGCTGAACAGGACCAGCGCCGAGATTTGAACAATGTTGATGGTCAGGTTAACCGCAGTCGAAGCGTTGGCGCCTCTCTGGGCGATCCACGCCACTGCGAACGTAAAGACCACCGCCACCAGCGCCATGAAAATAGGACCCGGGTTAGAGCCGCTCATGAAGCCGGGATACAGGAAGCCCACCACGTAGCCGACGAAGACTCCTGTGACGGCGACCATGACCCCCGGGTAAACCCAGTAATAAAGGTGAGAGCCCCAACCGACGATGAACTTCGCGATGCGGGCATACTTGAAGGCAGCGTCCTTGGAGAGCATCGCTTGCTCTGCATAGTAGTAGCTGGAGCCGGTGCCGGGGTAGAGCTTGGAGATTTCAGCGTAGGAGACGGCGGTTGCCAGGCAGAGCAACAGCGCCGCAAAGATCCCGATCCACATGGATGGGGACGTTCCCCCGGTAGTCGCCTGGAGGTAGAAGGTCAGCCAAAGGAAGGCCCCTGGCGCGATGAGGGCCATTGCGTTGCTGGTCAAGCCGGTCAACCCTAGGGTTTTCTGCATTTGCGGTGCTGATTGCTCTTCTGCCATGAACGTTCTCCTGGTGGTTCGGGGTTTATGAAGTGAATTGTCTACTGGAGGACATGAGGATTCCGTGAAGTTCCCCCGCGTGGCGAACAGAATACGGAATATCGCAGTCGCGTGTCCCGCCGTCAGGGCGCGCGGACTGGATTTGCCGCTTGGGGCGAAGAAGGCTACGAGCCCACCGGACCAAGCGCTTCGGTTCGGCTATTCGGCGACGTTCTTGCCGAAGATGAAGCCGAATTCGAGCACTCCCCGGAATTGGCTCCCGTCCGTTCCCTTCGGGCCAAAGACATCTCCCTTCGTGGAACTGAGCGCATCCACCCACGCGAGATCGCCGCGAAGGTACAGGCCTCCCTTTTGATAGGTTGGCGTCGCTGTGATCGTGGTGGCTGCGCTGCCCGATCCAAAACCCAGCAAGTTGGCCGATCCATCGGTGGGGCTCCCCGAAGTCGTTAGATACTCCCAGCGCACTGGAAGCGAGAAACCGCTCTTGAATGCGTAGCTGACATTGACCGCGCCGCCAACTGCCGACGTGCTCTTGAGGACGCCGACCTGCTTGATTATTGGCACGCTGCCATACTGGAAGTACGGCGAAACGATCCATGGGCCTTTGGTGTACGAGTAGATCACCGCGTGCATCTGGCCATTGTTCTGCACCGGCGTGGCTGTCGTTTGAAAGATGGTTTTCCCAAGGTTCCCCATCCCGTCGTATACCAGGCTGTGAGGCCCGTTCGAATAGGTCACCGAGCCCGATAGCCACGAGTAGCGGTTGGAATAGTAACCGTCGTTCCAACTGATGGCGCCGCTGAGGTGCTTGCCCACGGTCTGGTTGATTTGGATACCGCGATTGATGGCATTTTCCTGGCCCCAGACGATGCCGCGCTCGATGTTAAAGTTCTGATACGTAAACGTGGACTCGGCGCCCATCAGAATGGGCAGAGATCCGATTACGAACTGCGTGTTGGCTCCTGCCTGCAACTTCAGGAAAGCGACTGGAACCGGCCCATAGAAATTGTTGACCGTGTTTTGGGCGTTAGCAAACGGCGTTGCCAAGGTCGGCATTGTATAGACGCCAGCCTGGATGTAGTACTGGAGCTTTCCGTCGGCTTTTTGGATGAAAATCTCTCCGTTGCTCAGAGTGGCTTGGGCTGAGGTGTCTCCTGGCACGGAGTTGTTCTGAAACTGCGAAAACCCGGTCAAGATGCCGTTGATGGACAGCTTGCCCAACGGTCCGGCATCCAAGGTTGCCGGCGGCAGCCATTGCAGCGGACCCGTGAGAACAAATGTGGAGAGCGGAGCGGGAGCGGTTGCCGGAGCAGCGGCCGCAGTGGATGCTGGTGCGGTAGCCGGGGTGGGGGGGGCGCTCGGTGCCTGAGCACCCGCGACAATGGCGAACGATAAGACTACTCCTGCGATACCTTGTGCAATATTGTGCAGTTTGAGATCCATTTTTGTTCCATTCTCCGTGATTGCTCGGCAAGTAAATGTTTCGGGTAGACACCATGGCAATCTGCGCCGCGGCTATCCGGTCATTCGGCGCCCTGGCCAGGGGGCCGCGGAATTGTTTGTCTCCCGGATACTTACTATGAACGCAAGGAACTTATAAAGATTCCATAAGGAAAACATAACGATGTGTATTTTCTTAACGGTCGTGGAAAGGAGGGTCAATTTTTGAAGGAAAATGCTAGAATCTTCTCCAGTTGCTCTTCTAACCTCATCGTTCTTCTGATATATAAACGCGGTCGCGAGTGGATCACTCCAACCCGAGTTTGGAGTAGCAAGCTCCCCTATCGCGTCCTTGACTTTCCCGGCAGTTGCGCAGGCAACCTTCCCGGTGTTCCAGTTCCTGCCCCGAGATGCGCAGGAGATCTGACATGCTGACGGTATGCAAATGATTGGTTTCCGGCGCGTGCTTGCTGCCGGCAGGCGCTCCGACGAGAGGGCGCAGTCTTTGGCGTGTTTCCCGCCGGAAGCGGACCAATTGTGCACACTGATCGACGAAACGACGAAGCTCGCCCCGCACCGTAAACCTGGACAACCGCTGGCGGTACTGGTGCAGTCGATCTTCCAGCTTGAGTCGGTTGGCATCTTCGACGCCGACCTGCGCGAGGTGTACGCGGCAGGGGAGTGGGCCGAGGATTTGAAGGACGGGCTACAGAACATCTGCACCTTTGAGACGATCAGCGACGAGCCGGAGACCGGGTTGAGCCGCAGAGTCCTGCATATGGGCAACCTGCCCATCGGCTCGATGATCCTGCGCGGCGAGACGCGCGGCCGGATGGCGACTGCCATTGCCGCTGTGGTCGCGATCACCTTCGACCGGTATCACTCGTTCGCCAATGAAAGCCGCACCGAAAGCGCGCGGCAAACGGAGCAGTTGCGGACAACCGTGCTGGACAGCCTGGCCCATGCGTATAAAACGCCGCTGACCGTAATTGGCGCCGCCAGCGAGGGCCTCAGTGCGATAGGGAACCTGTCGTCGGCCCAGGCAGGACTGGTGGCGCAGATCGAAGAGCAGACGGCGCTGCTGAGCCGGCTGACGACGCGGCTGCTGAAGACGGCACGGCTGCACTCGTCGGAGATGATTCCTCGTCCGGAGAAGGTTGCAATCGCGCCGCTGATCGAGGACGTAGTGGCAAGCCTGCGCGACCAGCTTGCCGGCGTCTCGGTGAAGACTTCGATCTCACGCGACGATCTGACGATCTGCTGCGACCGCAGTCTTTTGGTGGTGCTGTTGACGCAGTACGTAGACAACGCGTCGAAGTACGGCATCGCCGGGACCGAGGTTACGATTGAGGCGGTAGAGCACGCGACCGAGATTGTCCTCTCCGTGCACAGCTTTGGCCCGGCCATCCCGCCGGCGGACTTCGAGCGGATATTCGACCGCTTCTATCGGTCTTCCGCAGCGTCGAACCGGGCGCCAGGCACGGGGATCGGCCTGTCGGTGGCCAAGCGCACAGCGCAGGCCCAGGGCGGACACGTCTGGGTCACCAGCGACATCGGGCAGGGAACGACCTTTTATGCGTCCCTGCCGACTGCTCCCCAAGGAGGCGTTCGCCCATGAGTGTAACTCCCCAATGTCCTGCCATCCGCGTGCTGATTGTGGACGACGAACCGTCCATTCGGCGGGCGCTGCGGACTCCATTGAGCGAGATGGGATTTGCCGCGACCGAGGCGTCCCGCGGCGAGGACGCGTTGCAGTTGGTGCAAGCGCAGACATTCGACGTGGTCCTGCTTGACGTAAACATGCCCGGCATGGGCGGCATGAAGACGCTGGCGCGGTTGCGGTCGATCGCTCCGCGCCTGCCCATTCTGATGCTGACGGTAGTCGATGGCGAGGAACAGAAAGTAGAGGCGCTGGAGTCCGGAGCGGACGATTACATCACCAAGCCGTTCAGCGTGCGCGAGTGTGTGGCCCGCATGCGCTCGGCCGTCCGCCGCGCGCAGGCGCCGGAGCGGAACGAGGATGCGCCGCTTTCGATCGGCGAAATTCAAGTGGTCCCGACCCGGCGCGCTGTCAGCAAGTCCGGTCAGTCGATCCACCTGACGCGTAAAGAATACGACATTCTGTACTACCTGATGACCCACGCGGGCCGCGCGGTCACGTATGGCAAACTGCTGACGTCGGTCTGGGGTCCGGATTACCGCCAGGAAGTGGATTACCTGCGGACCTTCGTGCGCCAATTGCGCAAGAAGATCGAGAATGATCCGTCCGACCCGAAGTACCTGCTGACCGATGCGTACGTCGGCTACCGGTTTGCAGAACTGCCGGCCGCGAATGACGCTTCACTTGAGGACACTCTGTCGAACTGATTGAGGATGGCAAACGAAGCCTGGGCGTCTCGCACTCACACTTTGGCTGCTGCACCCTTCGGGGCCGGTGCGCCCGCGATCAGCTTGGACTTCTTCACTTTAGGGTGGTAGATCACTGGGATGAAGTTCTGATTCTGCATTGGCGGACGTACATAGTCGGTCTTACGCAGCTTTGGCAGCTTCAGCGATTCCGGAGTCAGGTCTTTATAGGGAATCAACGAAAGCAGGTGGCGGATCACGTTCAGACGCGCGGCCTTCTTGTCCTCGGAGTTCACCACAGACCACGGTGACTCCTTCGTGTCCGTCACCGCAAACATCTCGTCCTTCGCGCGCGAGTAGTCGCCCCAGTGCTTGCGCGACTCGAGGTCCATCGGGCTGATCTTCCAGCGCTTGGTCGGATTGGTCATGCGCTCCTGGAAGCGCCGTTCCTGCTCTTCATCGCTCACCGAGAACCAGTACTTGATCAGGATGATCCCAGACCGGATCAGCATGCGTTCGAAGTCCGGACAGCTGTGCATGAACTCCTGGTATTCGGCATCCGTGCAGAACCCCATCACGCGCTCCACGCCGGCCCGGTTATACCAGCTCCGGTCGAACAGCACCATCTCGCCGGCGGCTGGCAAGTGCGGAACATATCGCTGGAAGTACCACTGTGTCTTCTCCCGCTCGGTCGGCGTTCCCAGCGCGACCACGCGGCAGATGCGCGGGTTCAGCGACTCCGTGATGCGCTTGATCGCGCCGCCCTTGCCCGCTGCGTCACGGCCCTCAAACAGGATGACCACCTTCAGTTTTTCGTGCTTCACCCACTCCTGCAGCTTCACCAGCTCAATCTGCAGGCGGGCCTGTTCACAGTCATAGTCGCAGTCCTGGCCCAGGCGCAGAGGACCAGAAGGGATTTCCAGGGGATGGTGGGCGCCGTGCGGTTTGCTCCCGTCCGACTGTGAACCTTTTTTCTTCTTGCTCTTCTTTGCCGACATAGACGTTCCTCCGCTGCGATCCAGCACTCGCCATCTCACAAGCGACTATTCTAAGCAGATAAGAGAACCGTGAGGAGAAAAATCGGCCGACCATGCGCAAAACGGCGCAGGGGAGACGAAAGCAAGCTCAACTCTCGACTTCCCTGCGCCTTCACTCCGGCCGGTCCTATTGCACTGCTGCGTTCCGGCTTGGCTACTTGGTTGGGACCGTATTGATCGTGTGTTGGATCCTCGAGATGATCTGGTAGGGGTCGCCTTCGGAGTTCGGACGGCGGTCTTCCAGATAGCCTTTGTAACCGTTCTTGATGAAGTTCACCGGCATCCGGATCGAAGCGCCGCGGTCCGACAGCCCATAGCTGAACTTGTCGATCGCCTGTGTCTCGTGCAGCCCGGTCAGGCGCAGATGGTTGTCCGGCCCATATACAGCGATGTGTTCGGGAATGAATTTCTCGAACGCCGCCATCAATGCCTCGAAGTACTCCTTGCCCCCAACCTCGCGAAGATACTTCGTCGAGAAGTTGCAGTGCATGCCCGATCCATTCCAGTCGCCCTTGATCGGCTTGCAATGGAGTTCCATGTCCACCTCGTACTTTTCGCACAGGCGCATCATCAGGTAACGAGCGATCCAGACGTCATCGGCGGCCTTGGTCGAGCCCTTGGCGAAGATCTGGAACTCCCACTGGCCCTTGGCAACCTCGGCGTTAATGCCCTCATGATTGATGCCGGCAGCCAGGCAAAGCTCCAGATGCTCCTCGACGATCTGCCGCGCAATGTTGCCCATGTACTTGTACCCGACGCCGCAGTAATAGGGGAACTGGGGGATGATCGGGTAGCCGCCTTCAGGGAAGCCCAGAGGACGTCCGTCTTTAAACAGGAAGTACTCCTGCTCGAGGCCGACCCACAGATCTGGGTCGTTTTCGATGGTGGCGCGATAGTTGCTGGAGTGCGGTGTGCCGTCGGGGTGCATCACTTCGCTGAGAACGATGAACGCGTCCTTGCGGCTGGCGTCGGGATACAGAGCCACCGGATGCAGGATGCAATCGGAACTCTTGCCCTCGGCTTGCATGGTGGAGCTGCCATCAAATCCCCACAGAGGCAAGTCTGCGAGAGTAGGTGTCGTGTCAAATGACTTGATCTGCGTTTTGCCACGCAGCCCCGGAACGGGTTTCTTGCCATCAAGCCAGACGTATTCGAGTTTGTATTTAGCCATGGTAGTGCGGACTCCTCCCTGCAAGGGGTTTCTATTTTGGGGATACAAATCAAAGCTAGCCGTGGGGGCATAAAGAATCCATAAAGATTTTGCCGGATGGACGCCGGAAGCTGTGGTTTTCCTTACCGATGGTGCGCTAGCAGAACCATCGCGAGGAACAGGATAAAGGGGATCAATGCTAACGCAGAATAGTATAGTACCTTCCGCGAGGTGGCCGATTTGCGCTGCTTCCAGTCGGTCAGCTCCGACCTTTCCGCCACGCCCACCTGGTCCAGATGCTCCAAATCGTGGGCAAAGGAGTGGGCCGAGGGGTAGCGGTTCTTGGGTTCGCGTTCGAGCGCCCGGTAGAGCACCTCCTGCAACTGCGGGCTGATGCTCGGCTCGGCCTCGCGCGGCGGCAGCGGGTGGTTGATCAGGCGATCGTTCATCACCGCCAGCGGCGACGGGCCGGAGAAGGGGGTTTTGCCGGAAAGCATCTCGTACAGCATTACGCCGACCGCGTAGAGGTCCGATCGCGCGTCGCCACGCTTGCCCCGGACCTGTTCGGGGGAGATATAGTCCGGGCTGCCGAGCGCCTGGGTGAAGCCCGCATAGGTCAGCCGCTTGGCGCCGGCCTGCGAGGCAATGCCGAAGTCGATCAGCTTGATGTTGTCGTCGGGGTCGAGCATGATGTTCTCGGGCTTAAGATCGCGGTGCACCACGCCGTTCTTGTGGATATATTCGAGCGCATTCAGGATTCCGAGCGTAATCTTGAGCGCCCTTGCCGTTTGCATCTTGCCCTGCTCGAACATCACCTGGCGCAACAGCCGTCCGTCCACCCACTCCATCACCATGTATACCCGCGAGCGGTCGTCGTCGGGATAGATGCGCATTACGTTGGGGTGGTCGAGCGCCAGGCCGATCGCCTCCTCGCGTTGGAAGCGATCGAAGAGGGCCGGGTCGGACTCCATGGCGAAGTGCGGGACTTTGAGGGCGACCTGGCGGCCGCTGCGCTGGTCGGTGGCGCGGTAGATGGATGCCATGCCACTCTCGGCCACTGCCTCGTCAATGCGGTAGTGGTCCAGTACCTGGCCGGCTTCAAGCGTTGCGGGGAGGCTCATTGGCCTGCTTTCCTTGGTGCGGGCGTGCCTGGCCTTCGCTCCCTGAGGTTCGCGGCCGTGCGGTGGATTCTTTGAGTATAAATGGGCAGACGCGGCGAACCAGTTAAGAAGTGGTAGGAGAAACCACATCGTGATGCTCGTCACCGTTCTCTGTGCGACCGCGAGCCTATCCTACCGTCAGCAACTTGAGAAGCGGAGAGTTATCCGCGTGGTCGCAGGCGACAATGCCGCCCGGAAGGCGTAGCATTTCGCAGCTGAGAACTTCAAACGTGGCACCCGGCGGACCCCCCCTCTGGCACTGCCGCTCAAGAGGCAGCCAGCCCGCAGTGGGCGGTTGATTCGAAGCCAGAACCGGCCGGAGGATGTGTCTTGCACCTTGCAGTATTGAAAGAAGCCGCGCCCGGAGAGACTCGCGTTGCCCTCCTGCCCGATGCTGTCAGGTCGCTGATTGCAAAGGGACTTGAAATCGTGGTGGAAGCCGGCGCGGGGCTGGCGTCGGGACATTCCGACGATGCCTACGTGCAGGCTGGCGCTACCCTTACCAGCGACCGCGTCAGTCTGCTCTCCTCGGCCGATATTCTTCCGGTAGTCAACGCTCCGTCAGCGGCGGACCAACGCACGATCAAGCGCGGCGCCGTCGCCATTGGCTTCTTCCGCCCGCTCGATGCTCCAGCCGCACTGCTTCCGGCGGTCGAGTCGGACGTCACCCTGTTTGCCGTCGAACTGGTCCCGCGCATCACGCGGGCGCAGGCCATGGACGCCCTTTCCTCCATGGCTACCGTGGCCGGGTATAAAGCGGTAATTCTCGCCGCGGCCGAGCTTCCCCGCCTCTTTCCCATGTTGATGACGGCAGCCGGAACCATCGCCCCAGCCAGAGTTTTTGTGATTGGTGCAGGCGTCGCGGGTTTGCAGGCAATCGCGACTGCTCGCCGGCTCGGCGCCGTGGTGGAGGCTTACGACGTTCGCGCGGCCGCAGGAGAACAGGTCCGATCGCTGGGAGCGAAGTTCCTGGATGTCGATCTCGGGGGAATCGCGACCGAGGACAAGGGCGGCTACGCCAAAGAACTCAGCGAGGAGGCCCTGGAACGCGGACGCGATCTGATCGCCAAGACCGCTAAGACGGCCGACGTGATCATTACCACCGCGCAGGTGCCAGGGCGCCGGGCTCCGCTGCTTATCCGCATCGATGCAGTGGACAACATGCGCCCCGGCACAATTCTTGTCGACCTTGCCGCACCGAACGGCGGAAACTGCGAATTGACTCGTCCGGGTGAGACCCAGCATTACAACGGAGTCACGCTGTTCGCCCCGCTCAACCTGCCGGTCACCGTGCCCGGCCACGCCAGCCAACTGTATTCGCGCAACATCGCCAACTTTCTCGCCCTTCTGATCAAGGATGGCTCGCTCCACCTCGACATGGAAGACGAGATCGTCCGAGGCTCCTGCGTGGCCCACCGGGGGCAGATTGTAAATCCCCGCGTGGCCAGTGCCCTGCAAGCCCTGGCCGCAACCCGAGTTTCTTCGTGAACCCCAAAGCCCTATGAATCCAGCCGTTCTCATCGCTTCGGTCTATGTCTTCGCACTCGCCGCCTTCCTGGGTTACCAGGTCATCAGCCGTGTGCCGCCGCTGCTGCACACGCCGCTGATGTCGGCCACCAACGCCATTTCCGGCATCTCGCTGATCGGGTCGCTGGTGCTCGCGGGCGGCCACGCGCCGCGGTACGCGCACATCCTGGGATTTGTCGCCGTCACTGCCGCCACCATCAACGTGGTTGGCGGCTTTGGCATTACCGACCGCATGCTCAAGATGTTCGGCAAGCGCCTTGACGCGAAAGCACCGAACGCTTCGGGGAAGAAATGACCCTCGAATCCTACTTCATGGAGGCGACGTACCTCCTCGCCTCAATCCTCTTCGTCTTCTCGCTGAAGGGCATGTCGCACCCTGAGACGGCGCGCCGCGGGATGTTCCTCGCCGAAGCCGGAATGATGGCCGCGATCATCGGCACTTTGATTGGCCAACACATTGTTACCTGGACCTGGATCGTCGCCGGGCTCAGCATCGGGTCGATCATCGGCGCGTGGATGGCGGTATCCGTTCCCATGACCGCGATGCCGCAGCGGACTGCGCTGTCCCACGCTTTTGGAGCGCTGGCCGCTGCTGTGGTCGGTGTCGGGGAGTTCCTCGTCCACGGCGGGGAGATGGGCGTTGTGACGCGCGGGGCTCTGGGATTCGAGGTGATGCTGGGCGCGCTGACGACCACCGGCTCGCTCATCGCCGCGGGCAAGCTGCAGGGCGTGATCGGCGGCAAGCCCATCCAGTTCCGCGGTCAGAACGCACTCAACCTGGTCATCTTTCTGGCGATGGCGGGCAGTTTCGTCTTCTTCTGGGCGCACCCCGAGACCATCGCTGCTTTTTACGCCATGCTGGGACTGGCGTTTGTCTTTGGCGTGATGCTGGTGATCCCCATCGGCTCGGCCGACATGCCGGTGGTGATGTCCCTGCTGAACTCCTACGCCGGCCTGGCCGCGGCGGCCACGGGCTTTGTCCTTGGCAACAATGTGCTGATCATCGCCGGTACACTGGACGGCTTCTCCGGCTTCATCCTCTCGGTCCTGATGTGCAAGGCGATGAACCGGTCCATCACGAACGTGCTATTCGGTGGATTTGGCGCAGTCATTGCGGAAGCCACAGCTGAAACGGGCGGCGTCATGCGCGAGATCAATATCGAGGACGCTGCCATGCAGCTCGCCTTTGCGAATCGCGTCATCTTCGTTCCTGGCTATGGGCTGGCCACCGCGCAGGCCCAGCACGCGGTGCGCGAACTAGCCGACGTGCTGGAAGACCGCGGAGTCACGGTCAAGTATGCGATCCATCCAGTTGCGGGCCGCATGCCCGGTCACATGAACGTTCTGCTGGCCGAAGCCAACGTCTCCTACGCTTCGCTTTACGAGATGGAGCAGATCAATCCGGAGTTCCCGTCCACCGACGTCGCCGTAGTGATCGGCGCGAACGATGTTGTCAATCCCGACGCCCGCGACAATCCGAATTCGATCATCGCCGGCATGCCTATCCTGGAGGTCGATCGCGCGCGCAGTGTGATCGTGCTCAAACGTGGACAGGGCAGGGGTTTCTCGGGGCTGGAGAACCCGCTCTTTTTCAAGCCCTGCACCGCCATGCTTTACGGCGACGCGAAGTCCAGCCTCAGCCATCTCGCGCAGGCCATCCAGCACGTTTGAAACCACTTTCCTCTGCTTGCTACTGTCCGCGACTGTATCAAAAGGCTATGCTATTTGCGCAGGAGGAGTCGCATGAAACGAACTCTGGTATTTCTCGGCGTACTGCTTGCAGTTTCGTTTGCGGTTTACGCCCAGCAGCAGAGCGGCCATGTCGGCGGGGGCAAGCCGCCGGCCCACGGGCCGGCCCCATTCAAGGGCACTCCGAACGTCCAGCCCAATCGCAACTACAGCGATGCTCCCGGACATCCCAACGCGCCGCACGTTGAAACCAACGGCAAGTGGGTGGGCCACGATACCGGCGCCAACGATCCCCACTACCACCTTGACCACCCCTTCGAGCATGGGCATTTTACCGGCGGGTTCGGCCCCGGCCATGTCTGGCGGCTTGCCGGCGGCGGCCCGAACCGCTTCTGGTTTGGCGGCTTCTACTTCAGCGTAGCGCCGTTCGACCTGGCCTTCTGCGATGGCTGGCTGTGGGATTCCGATCAGATTGTCATTTACGAAGATCCCGACCACCCCGGCTGGTATCTGGCGTACAACGTGCGCCTGGGCACGTATGTCCACGTAATGTTTCTGGGCGCGTAATCCATCCAGATAGGGGCGATTAATGGTTCGAGAGTTCTATCTTGGAGAGCGGAATCGCCAGGAGATGGAGCCGCCAACGAACGAGACCATGCGGATGCCGACGGGCCACTCCGCGCCATCGACCGATCCGCAGTCGAAGTCGTTCGGGGCGCCGCTCGGCCCCGACCCCGCCGGGCAGCTCGGAATCCCGGCTCCCACCTGCCACGGCGCGCCTGAACCCAGTGGTGCGATGGTTTCGGTAGTCTGGCCGGTGTAGCCGCGGGCGAGCATTGCGTTCGCGCCCACCTCCAGACGGCGGTTCAGGAACGTACGCACCAGCGCCAGCCGGGCCTCCCCCACGGGAATGGCTTCGAGCTGTTTCCAGCCGTTCTGGGAGTTGGCTGCGTCGAGGATTCTGTGGCCCACATACTCGTACTCGCCGCGTGCGTGCAGGCCCAGCGGCAGCTTGTCGAGGGTGACCAGGGCGTCAAAGATGGTGCGCGGGCACTCCACCGTGGGGTTCCATCCGGAGTTGACGGTCCACCCCGGATCGGAACCAAACTCATCCCACACTCGCGCATCTGCTTTGGAGAAGACCGCCTGCACAGTTCCGAAGCTGCTGAATTGATGGCGCAGGCTGACAGTCAGAAACTTGAGGTTGCCGGGTCCCAGGTCAAAGGGCGTGCCGTTGTCGGGATCTATCTTGCCCAAGGTCTCGGTGGTCGTCGTCCGGGCCATGGTCACGCGCACGCCGGTGGCCGAGAACTCTTTCTCGAGAACCAATTGCACGGAGTGGGAGCGCTCCAAGGGCGAAGGCAGGGCCGCGGCTCCGGTGCGTCCTGTCAGCGGGCTCTGCACGGAAATGCGCGGATCCTGGGTAAAGAACGCCTGTCCTAAGCTGAACGAAGCCGAGGGCAGCCAGTGAGCGCGGCGGTCACCTGGAGTCCAGGCCAAGGTGGCTTTGGGAGCCAGAAACGTACTCCATATGTCGAACGAACCGGCGGCTGTCATCTTGTTGTCGTTCTTCAGTTCGATCGTGTCGGGCCGAAGGCCGCCGTAGAAGCGCAGATGCTTGCCCAGGTCGCCACGGATGGCCAGGTAAGGGGTGAGATCGCGAATGGCGATGTTGCTGGACAATACCTTGACGAAGGGACCGTAGACACTCGGACTGGCCAGTGGGTAGTGGTCCAGATCGTCGTTGCGGATGTCGTCCTCGTGGTAGTCAAGGCCGGTCATGCCTTGCAACCAGGGGGTAAATGTGTGGGTTTCGCGCGCCTGGGCACCCTCCACCGTGCGAAACTCGCTTTGCCGGATGAGCCCCTCGCCGAAGTTGGAAAAGAGCGCCAGGTTGTAGGTGCGGGCAAAACCCGAGAAGGCCACATCGTCTCTGGTTCCGAGCTTCCAACGGTCGTCGGCGGCCAGCAGAGCGGTGTGCGTCTGGTCCTTCTGCCGCGGGTCGAGCGTGTCGCTCAGATCCTGTCCATATCCGATGGGAACCAGGTTCCCCTCATGCGAGACGCCATAATATGCGATCCCGAGGAGCGTTATCTCGTGCTGGCCAAGATCGAAGACACGCTGCGCGTTCAGCTTGTACATCTGGCGGTGCTCGAAATCCTTCAGCAGGCCGTTGCCGTAGTTGGCCTCCAGGGCCACCCACTCTCGCCTTGCCGGATTTCCGGGCGCAAATCCGGCGGTCATATCGATGTCGCGACTGTCGCCTGTGAGGGTGATGAAATCCGTCATCTGCTGCCGCGGCATATAGATCGCCGCGAGGTTCAGGGCGTGATTGCCTTCGAGCACGTTGAAAGAGCCGCCGTCGGTGGTTACGCCAGCCAGGGCTCCGGAGACGTAGATGTTGGGGTCGGAGTAGCCGTTGCCGTGGGCGTTGGCCGAGAGGTTGTTGGTGACCAGGTATCCGCCGACCGCGATGTACTGAGCAATCGGCTCACCGTGGTCGGCCATCACGCCGGGCGCGAAGTATTGTGGCGCCTTGATTCCGCCCGAGGCGGTCTCAATGGGCAGGCCGGGGATCGAGACAGGCGCGCCTGGCCGACCGGGATTGGCGTCCAGCAACTGCTCGCGCACCAGGACCTTTTGGGAGGGATCGGGAGCTTCGATGGCAATCTCGCCGATGTCGGTGGAGACCACGACGTCCTGGTGGACGCTCGCAACCTTATCGAGGCGCAGGGTCAGCCTCGCAGTCGCAGCGTTCAAATCGACCGGCCGCTCCGCCGGGGCAAAGCCATCGGCTTCGACGCGCACCGTGTAGATACCCCACGCCGGCAGCCCGATGGTGAACTCGCCGCTGGGCAGGGAGGTCCCGGTCAGACGCGCGCCCGATGCGGAGTCGAGCCTGATGCGCGCCCCAGCCACCAACCTCCCCGCGGGATCGAGCACAGTGCCGGAGACGCTGGCCGGGCCACTTTGTCCGGCTGCAATCCCGGCCCCAAGCCAGGCGCAGAGGACAATCGCCGCCAGCGAGGTTGTGCCGCGATCGGTCAAATCTTCCCTCGTTTCCCGGATATCGACTATCCGTTGATAACACGGTTTCAAAAATCGTATGCGTGATGGCCGTCACGACGGTTCCTTGCGAAGAAGCCACGCGCCTTCGGTTACCGCTCGCTGGCGCATAGACGCCGTTCACTGCGGTTGTTCCCCGTCTGGAGGCAGGGCGTTGGGAATTGGCGGCACGATGTTATTCTGAAGGGGACTTACAGGCCCGAGACAACGCGGCTGAATGGTCCTTCTGGACCATAAACTTAGACAACCTATGAGGTGTTTGGATGGCGACGGCAACGATCGATAAGGCAGCTTTGGGTGCGACGGAGTACAAGGTCGCGGATATTGGACTGGCAGAGTTTGGCCGCAAAGAGATCGATATTGCCGAACATGAGATGCCGGGGCTGGTGTCCATCCGCAACAAGTATGCGGCGGGCAAGCCGCTGGCCGGTGTGCGCATTACCGGCTCGCTGCACATGACCATCCAGACGGCGGTGCTGATCGAGACGCTGGTGGCGCTGGGCGCGGACGTGCGCTGGGCGAGCTGCAACATCTTCTCGACGCAGGACCACGCGGCGGCGGCGATTGCGGCGGCAGGCGTACCGGTATTTGCGTGGAAGGGCGAGTCGCTGGAAGAGTACTGGTGGTGCACGAACCAGGCGCTGAGCTTCCCCGGCGGCAAGGGGCCGCAGCTGGTGGTGGACGACGGCGGCGACGTGACCCTGCTGATCCACAAGGGCGTGGAGTTGGAGAATGGCGATACGTGGGTCGATTCGCCATCGGGCTCGCACGAAGAGAGCGTGATCAAGGACCTGCTGAAGCAGATCCACAAGGAGACCCCCACGCGCTGGACCGAGGTGGCGAAGGAATGGCGCGGGGTGAGCGAGGAGACCACGACCGGCGTTCACCGGCTGTACCAGATGTTCGAGCAGGGCAAGCTGCTGGTGCCGGCCATCAACGTGAACGATTCGGTGACCAAGTCGAAGTTCGACAACCTGTACGGGTGCCGCGAGTCGCTGGTGGACGGCATCAAGCGCGGGACGGATGTGATGGTTGCGGGCAAAGTGGCGTGCATCTGCGGATACGGCGATGTAGGCAAGGGTTCGGCGGCAAGCCTGCGCGGGCTGGGAGCGCGCGTGATGGTGACGGAGATCGATCCGATCAATGCGCTACAGGCCGCGATGGAAGGCTACGAGGTGACGACCATAGAAGAGACGCTGGGCAAGGCCGACATCTATGTGACCTGCACCGGCAATGTGGACATCATTACGGTGGAGCACATGAAGCTGATGAAGGACCAGGCAATCGTGTGCAACATCGGCCACTTCGACAATGAGATCCAGATGGAGCCGCTGAATGCGCTGATCGGCAAGGGCGTAAGCAAGCTGAACATCAAGCCGCAGGTGGACAAGTACACGTTTGAGGGCGGCAACAGCATCTTCGTGCTGGCCGAGGGACGGCTGGTGAACCTGGGCTGCGCGACGGGCCATCCGAGCTTCGTGATGTCGAATAGTTTTGCGAACCAGACGCTGGCGCAGCTCGATCTGTGGAAGAACAAGGACACCTACAAGGTCGGCATCTACATCCTGCCGAAGAAGCTGGACGAGGAGGTGGCGCGGCTGCACCTGGAGAAGATCGGCGTGAAGCTGACGACGCTCTCCAAGCGGCAGGCGGACTACCTGGGCGTTGCGGTGGAGGGGCCGTACAAATCGGAGCACTACCGGTACTAGGGACATGCGGTTGATTGAAGATTCGACGGACGGCCAGGGCAATTGCTCTGGCCGTTTGCGTTTGGCGGGACTGCTACCAGATTGGTTGCAAAATCATTTCCGATGGAGGAAGCAGTCGAGTATGCTTCTATGTGCAAACGAATTCAATTGAAGGAGACTCCTTGAGGCTGGTCGGCTGTCTGCTGCTTCCATCCGGATTTTTTCTTGTGCTCGCGGCCCTCGTGTTGTTTCCCGCACAGGGACCGCGGTTCGGCTTCGTTGTCGCGGGACTGGGTGTGGAAGTTCTTGGCGTCGGATTGCTTACGCGCGCGTACACATTGATGCAGAAGAAGGAGCAGCGATGAACCTGTTGCTCTGCCTGGTATGCACTATGCTGTTGCCGCTGGCGGCGGCCGGCCTGGGAATGATCCACCAGGGGCTGGGACGCTCGCGGTCGGCGGCCCATGCGATGCTGGCGACGCTGTGCGCGGTCGGGATCTCGGCCATTTTGTTTGTGCTGATTGGCTGCGCTTGGGCGGGTATCGCCGGCGGGCCGGCGCACTGCTTCGTGGCCGGAGGCAAGCACTGGGACTGGCTGGGCGCCGCGGCTTTCTTCCCCAACGGGATCAGCGCGGGTACGGCGGGTGCCCCAGGGTTCAGCAAGGCGCTGACCCTTTGCCTGGGAATGTTCGCTGCTGGGCTGGCGGCGATGGTCCCGCTGAGCGCGGGGACAGACCGCTGGCGGCTCGCTCCGATTTGCATCGCGAGTGCAGGGCTGGCGGGCTTTCTATTTCCGCTGTTCGCGCACTGGGTGTGGGGAGGCGGATGGCTGGCGCAACTTGGCGCTAATTTTGGCGTGCCGGGGTTTGTGGACGCGGGTGGCGCGGGCGTGATTCAGGTGGTGGGCGGCTTGATGGCGGTGTCGGTTGCGTGGATACTAGGGCCGCGCAAGGGCAAATTCATGGCAGACGGAATGCCGGCAGCGATTCCGGGCCACAATATTGTCCAGGTGTTGTACGGGTGCGTGCTGGCGCTGGTGGGTTGGGTCGGGCTGGACTCGGCGGCATCGATTTTGTTCTATGGCGCGGGGCCGCAGCAGGTCGTCTGGGTGGCGATCAACGCGGTGCTCTCGGCTTCGGGCGGGTGCCTGGCGGCGCTTGTTGTCACGCAGTTGCGGTATAGAAAGCCGGATGCGTCATTGAGCGCCAATGGCTGGATCGCTGGGTTAGTGGCTGGCAGTGCGTCGTGCGCGTTGGTGACACCGATGGTCGCGGTCGATATCGGCGTGATTGCGGGCGTGCTGGTGACGTACATGATTGAAGTCGCGGAGCTGCGGTTGCAGGTGGACGATCCGGGCGGCGCGGTTTCGGTACATGCGGGCGCGGGACTGTGGGGACTGCTAGCGGTTGGGTTGTTCGGACATTTCGCCGATGGCACGCGGGCAGGACACGTGCTGGCCCAGCTGGTCGGGATTGCTGCGCTGCTCGGGTTTATGCTGCCGCTGATCTATGTGGGGAACCTGCTGCTGAACCGCTTCGTTCCGTACCGCGTGGACAACGACGGCGACTGGCAGGGGATGGATATTCGCGAGCTGGGCGCAGGGGCGTATCCGGAGTTTGTAGTCCATGCGGACGAGTTTGTGCCGCGCTGAGGCGTTCGCACGCCCTTTTACCGCTTCGCTGGTCCTCCCGTTGGTCGGCACGGGCTTCTTGCGCTTGCGGGACGGGCTCAATTACAGCAGACGGTAGGGGCGTCCGCGATAGAGGCCCATGCGTTCGACTCCGCGCACGCGGATGAGTTGCACGCTGACGTTGTCGTGGCCGCCGGTTTGATTCGCGGCGGCGACCAGAGCGGCCGCGGCGGCGTTGAGGTCGGGAGTGGATTTGAGCGTCGCCTGGACCGCGGAGTCGGGCACGTAGCCGTGCAGGCCATCGGAGCAGAGCAGGAGCACATCGCCGGGCTGGATGTTGACGGTGATGGTGTCGGCGGCGACGAACATCTCGCCGCCCAGGCTGCGGGTGAGCAGATGGCGGTTGACGTGATCTGCGGCGTCGGCCTGCGAGATGACACCCGCGCGGACCTGCTCGTCGACCATGGTGTGGTCGTGGGTGAGGGCGCTGAGATGGCCATTGCGGAAGAGATAGCAGCGCGAATCGCCAACATGCGAGACGACGGCGGAGTCGAAGCGGAGCGCGCAGAGCACGACGGTGCTGGCCATGTGCATTCCGTCGGGAACGATGTTGCCGCCGGGATCGACGTAGCCTGGATTGGGGTGTGCGTTGTCGGCGTTGCCGGCGTCGAAGATGGCCTGGTTGGCCTCCTGCACCAGCTTGGGAAGCAGCGAGACGTGCATGATGCCCTTGGGGATCTTGCGGAAGCCGGAGAGCACGGTCTCGACGGCGAGGCGCGAGGCGACCTCGCCCTTTTCCTGGCCGCCGACGCCATCGGCGAGCGCGAAGAGCCAGCCCTGCGACTGCACCTGCGCGGGAGTGGAGGGAATGAAGTGGCCGACGAAGTCTTCGTTATGATGGCGGGAAAGTCCGGTGTCGGAGAGTTCTGCAAACTCAATGTCTAACATGGGGACTGGGCACTTTCTTGAAGACGCGGCGCATTTGTGGGATGCATCCAGTCTACGCTGAGGCGCGCTGGCCGCAGGATGTGAGTGCGATTTCCGAGCGCGTTAAGGCAGCCGGCAGACCTTGACGGCGGCGTTGCGATAGGGGCAGTCGAAGGCGGTTTTGATGGGCGACTCGAGAACGATCCAGGTGACGCCAAGCGGGCGGAGGGAGGCAATGCGCTGCGCGTCGGTCTGGTTGGGCGCGCTCAATCCGCGCTGCGCTGCCTGACCGGTAGTCCAGGCCTCGGTCAGCTCTGGGGCGATCGAGGCTTCGCCGCCGTCCTTGGAGTAGTCGGGGAGAGCGCTGCGTTCGGCGATGGCGCGAAAGCTCTGTGCGTCTTCGCCAGGTGCGTTGATGTAGTCGGCGTCCAGTGCGAAGAGGGAATCCTCGGGCGTGTTCGCGCGGACCCATAGGAAGGCCTGCGTCCATGGGTTGCGGGAGGCGGTCCACGGGAGTTCGGCGTGGGGAGAGTTGGGGAAGGTCCCGCGCTGCGCCGCAAACATAACGCCGCCAAGCAGCGCAAATGCAGCCGCCCAGCGCCACGGCTTTCGGCGAAGGGCATACTCGCCGAGCTTCGCGCCAAGGAGCAGGACCAACATGAGATAGACAATCTGGAAGGCCCGCAACGGCTGCATCCGTGCCACCAGATGCGTGGGCGCACCTGCGCGGGCAAACAAAAGCGCGACCAGAAAAGCGGTCACCCCGACCGCGACTGCCGTCCGCGCCAGCACCTGCTGGGCGCCGTTTGGTTGCAGGGAACTGTGCGGCGCCGTTCTGCGCGATGGGGTCCACGCGAATGCGAGCAGAATTGCAAGCGGCGCAGCCAGGCCGGCTAACTCATACCAGGCCCACATCGTGGGGAACCAGTAGGTGCGGGTTTGTGCGATGCGAATGCAGGCGGCACTCTCGGGTTTAGCGGCAACTTGCAGGCAGGCAGCGATCGCCAGCATCGTGGCGGACAGCGATGCTGCTCCCCATACGCGCGTGCGTCGCCGCGGCGAGCGCATGCAAACGACCGTCAGGGTGGCCCACAAAGCGTAAGCCGCCATCAGAGGATGCATTGCGGCAGCCAGAGCGAGGCTGGACGCGCAGAGAAATAAACCGCGACGGCGGGTGCTTCCGGCTGCATTCCAGCCGGTGAAGTCGAGCGCGGCAACCAGCGCGAGCAGCGTGCATGGGGTGGAGAAGCTGCGCGCGGTGAGGTAGGGGTCCATCAGGAAAAGCGCCGTGCCGGCCACCGGCAGCGTGAGCCAGCAGGCCAGCAGGCCCACTGCGCCAGCACGGGCCAAGCGCCCGGTCCAGCAGCGCGCGGAGAGCATCCACGCGGCGAACAGAGTCGCCCATATGCTGGCGAGATGCAGGAGCAGGAGGACAGCGGGAAGGCCCAGGCGGCTGAGGCGGACGAGCACTGCGACCAGCGGCGCGAACAGCGAAAAGCGCATCGGCTCCAGCACGAAGGCGGTTTGCCAAGGGTAGAGCTCGGGGTCGAGCAGGCGTTTGACGCCGGCAATGTAGAGGCCGCCGTCCTCCGCATAGGGGTGGAAGCCGTGGACCGCCAGAGCGAACACGGTCAGCACGGAGACCAGCAGCAGGGCAAAGCCGCGTTCCCGCTTTCGCGCGATTGGTTTGGACTGCTCGGAGGCCGACTGATTCTCTACGGTTGCTACGAATGTCGCCAACGCCTGCCGCTCCGTCTGCCTCGGCCGGAATGGCCGGAGCTCTGATTCCAACTCCCATGTTACGGGTCGTCCTTGACTGGTGCAGCCTCAGATTTGCGGCTTACCGTCCTCTATAATGACGCGAACCGCTATGAAACGCATCCCCTTGGCAATTGCAAGCTTTGTTGCGGGAGTTCTGTTGCTGCCGCTCGGCATCTACCTCTATCTCGCATTCGGCAAGCCGCCGGTGGCGACGGCCGATCGACCGTTCCCGATGGAGCAGAAGATCGTCGGGATTCCGCTGGACGCACGGATCAAGCGCGAGATGCCGGCCCGTTCGCCGATCCCTGCCAGCGACGAAAACCTGAATGCGGGAGCGAGCATTTTTGAAGACAAATGCGAGTTCTGCCACGGGACCGCGGATGCGCCGTCGTCGATGGCGAAGGGTATGTTCCCTCGGCCGCCGCAGCTTTGGGTAAAGCGTGCGAACGGCGCGGTAGGCGTGAGCGACGATCCGGTGGGAGAGACCTACTGGAAGGTGAAGAATGGCATCCGCCTGTCCGGGATGCCGGCCTACGGCAAGGCGCTGTCGGAGACGCAGTTGTGGCAGGTGAGCCTGCTGCTTTCGATGGCGGACAAGCCGCTGCCGGCCGAGGCGGCGAAGACGGTTGGGCGGTAGATTCAGTTCGGCCGAACCATAATCTCCTCGGGAGCCGTCGTGACCGCTCCGCGCGCGAAGGTGAGAACCACATCGACGGTGTGCGTGTTGGGGTCGGCGTAGGCCTTGTAGCTTCCACCGTACGGGACCAGCGCCTTCAGCCCTGGATTCTTGATGAAGAAGTCGTGGATGTAGTCGGGGTTGAAGAGATCGCCGGTCTTCATGGTAAAGCCGCGGTCGAAGTCGGCTTGCGCGGCGGGGTCGAGGCCGTTCGTAGTGACTTCGTGGATGCGGTACTGCTCGCCGGGTCTGATCGAAACCGTGTAGGCGACCTGATGCGTGGACGGGTTGGCGTCGGGTACGGCTTCGACTATCACATCCATGTATCCCTGACGGCGGTAGGCGGCATCGAGCATGCCGAGCGTGGCGAACAGGCGCGCGCGCGAGGCGATGTCGCCAGGGTGCAGCTTCGCGGAGGCGGCGAAGGCCTCGGCGGAGAGCAGGGGAGTGCCGGCAAACATGATGCTGGAGACGCGGTAGATGTCGCCAGGTGTGAGCGTGGCGGCGAGCACAACCGAGGCTTTGTCTCCCGAGACCGTTGGCGTGATAGAGACCCCCGAGAGGGACGCCTGGATGTATCCGGCGTCGAGCAG